>Ga0247823_10000104_pt1 | contig 65250 bp, 98 predicted proteins | sample 13C_PalmiticAcid_2_FD_192426 | JGI IMG/M metagenome (GOLD analysis project Ga0247823, IMG submission 192426) | Soil microbial communities from agricultural site in Penn Yan, New York, United States - 13C_PalmiticAcid_Day30 | ecosystem: Environmental > Terrestrial > Soil > Agricultural land... | reverse complement strand
GCCCCTCGGGCTTCACGCTGGAGACGGCGGGCACGCTCGACGGCGGCCGCCGCTTCTGGGCGATGGCGAACATCGGCGACGAAGCCGAAGTCACCCCGGGTGACCGCGTGAAGGGCCGACTGCTGCTCGCCTCCTCGTGCGACGGCTCGACGCAAACCATCGGCAAGTTCATCAGCGAACGCGTGGTGTGCGCCAACACCCTGGCAATCGCGATGGGCGAGAACGGCAACGCGATCAAGATGTCCCATCGCTCGAAGTTCAGCGCCGAGAAGATGAAGCGCGACCTGAACATCGGCCACGGCCAGTTCAGGAAGTTCATGGACGCGGCCCGCCACCTGTCCGAGGTGCACCTGTCGGCCGCTGACTCCGAGTCGCTGCTCGTCAAGATCCTGTCCAAGCCGGTGACGGACATCAACGCCGAAGCCGACTTCGCCATGTCGGCCGAGTCGGACCTGCAACGCCTGCTGCAGCGCAAGCCGACCGCGAAGGCCGAGCCCACCGTCCAGGAGGGTAAGCAGTTCAAGGGGATCATGGACCTGTACAACGGCCAGGGCATGGGTTCGATGCTGCCCGGATCGCAGGGCACCGCCTGGGGCCTGCTGAACGCGGTGACCCAAACCGTGGACTGGTCGGCCCCGGCTCACTCGCAGAACAACCGCCTGAAGTCGGCATGGTTCGGTGCCGGTGACGAGCTGAAGACCAAGGCGCTGGAGACGCTGCTCGCGGTCTAAGGGGTCCAGCCGCTAAGGGCCTGCTCGGGCCCTTGCGAGTGCATCCCGCACGACAACGGAGAACCACCATGAGCATCCACAACGAAACCGCCCGCCTCGCCAACAACCGAAGCCCCGCTCGTCTGACCGTCGGCGCCGATGAGGTGCTCGCGATGGTCTACATGACCGACAGCACGACAAGCCGACGCACCCCCGAGTCTGAAGAACGCGCCCGCCGCCTCGTGGCTTGTTGGAACGCCCTGGTTGGCCTGTCCACCGAAGACGTCGAAGCCATGGCCTCCGAGAACGCCGCGAAGCGCGCCACACTCGAATCCGATGAACGCGCGACGTTCGGACAGGTCGTCGCGGCCGACGTGCTCGCCTAACCCGCCACCCCTGCAACCGAACGGAGAACGACATGACCAAAGCCGCACGCTTCAAGGTTCTCAAGGATCACGCCCTCGGAAAGTTCCGCATGTATTGCGACAACAAGCCTGTCGGCGAACCGTACGACCTCAAGCGCGAAGCCGTCGCCGCGATGGTTCGCGCGATTGCCGCCTAACCCACTACCGGAGAACCGCCTGTGACCGCCGACCGCCGCCGATTCAACAGCCCGATGCGCCGCACCACCGGCCGCATCGTCGACCTCCCCACCCGTGACATGGACGCGTGGGCCCGCGGTGAGACCCGCATCCTGCTGGTGCTGCTCGTGGTGGGCGCCATCGTCGCTCTTTTCATCCGCTAGGAGAACCACATGCCTGAATTTCGCACCGTCACCCGCGAAGAGTTCCTCGCCGTCATCGGCCCCCTCAACGTGTGCCCCCGCTCTGAGCCTGACCGCTCCGTGTGGGAGGACGTGGTAACCCGGAAGGTCGTCGGTCTGACGACCCCAGGATACAAAAACGGGTGGACGCCGCAGGGCAAGGCCCCGAACGTCTACAAGCTGGCGGTCCGCTAGCCCAGCAGCCACGCCAGATCCGGCGTCACTGCCGGAACCAAACCCCGCGCCTCCACCCGGAGGCGCATTGCTTTCAGGGTCAGATCCTCGTCGGCCTCCTTGGCCGCCAGCAGTGCGAACAGGTCCTCGTCGATGGTGTTCTCGGCGATCAGGTGGTTGATCACCACGCGGCCCGCCTGCTGCCCCTGGCGCACGATCCGGGCATTGAACTGCAGGTAGTGGTCCAGGTTGTTCGTCGGTCCGTACCACACCACCGTGCTGGCCGCGTTCTGGAACCCGTCCAGGCCGTGCGCGCCCTCGGCAGGGTGCATCGCCAGGATCTTGTGCTTGCCCGCCATCCAGGCCCGCACCTGCCCCGGGTTGCTGATCCGGGCCAGCTTGGTGCCGAAGCGCTTCTTCAACGCTGCCTCGTCGGGCTTGAAGGGGTAGGCCAGCAGGACACCCCCCTCGACCGTCTCCAGCAGCTCCTCCAGTGCGTCCAGCTTGACGTCGTGCAGGTCATGCACCAGCCGCTCGTCGTCGTACACCTTGCCGTTGGCGATCTGCCTCAGCTTCATGCCCGCGGCTTGGTCCTGGGTCGTGCTCGCACCCAGCACCAGCAGGCCGGTCCGTTCGGTGTCGTCGTACAACCTGCGCACCGCCGGGGGCAGCCGCACGTGGACCGGGTTGACCACCTCCTCCGGCAGCTCCATCCAGTCCCGCGCCAGCAGGCTGAACGCGATGCCCTGCAGCAGCGCCTCGATGCGCAGCGCCGCGCCGGCTTTGGGCACGTAGCCGTGGATCGTGCCGTCGCGGCCGCGCGCGCCCGGGTGCATGAACTCATCCCTGAACGCCGTCAGGGTCTTCCCCAGGCGCTCGCCCTGGTCCAGCAGGTAGATCTGCGCCCACAGGTCCTCTATCCCGTTCGGCCGGGGCCGCCCGGACAGCTCGATCAGCCGACTGACCACCGGCCGCACGTGCCGGTACGCCCGAAACCGCAGGCTGTTGTGGGTCTTCACGAAGATCGACTCGTCCAGGATGTTCACCTTCCACGGCCAGCGGTGCTCCAGGGCTGCGCTGATCCACGGCACGGCGTCATAGCTGAACGTGGCGTAGGGGTAGCGCGCGGCGATGTCCAGCAGGTGCTTGCGGGTCGCCTTGATGTCGGCGAACTCGGTGGTGCGGGTGTCACGCGGCACCGGGGCGCCCACCGGCAGCCCGTCCCTCCAGTTCGTCCGCCACTTGTGCACCACGCCCAGGTCGTCGAACGTGATGTGCCGCATCTGGCCATCCAGGTGGGCGAGGTGCTGCCACCTGGACGCCTCGCGCTGCCACGTGCCCTCGGCCACCCGCTTCGGTGCGCAGATGCCGACCGGCCCCTCGCCTTGTCGGCGCATCTGCTCGGTGGCCGTCAGCGTGGCGCCCGTCTTGCCGGTGCCCATGCCCGACCAGTTCGCAACGAACGGGGTCTCGACCACCGTCTGGGTGGCGCGCTCCTGGAAGTGGCGCATCTGATCCAGGCGCAGCAATTCAGCCATGGGTGCTGCTCCCCCCGCGGCGGGCCGCGAGGCCGTCCAGGAACGCGTCTACGCCGTTCTTGCTGTCCGTCCACCCCGCGTAGGCGCCGCGCAGGCGCTGGTCCTCGATCTCGGCCATCTGGTGCGACTCGGGCCACTTGCCCGGGGCCTTCAGTTCCAGGTGCCCATACGCGGGCGGCAGCCCGGACTTGTCGCTGGCCTGGATGATCCAGTCCATGTCGCCCAGAGTCCCGTTCGCCTTCCAGGCGCGCCAGCCCAGGGCCTTAACGCGGGCCCGCAGGTGGGCCGTGATTGCACTCTCACGCATTTCTAAGATTCCTTTTTAGGCTGCGGCAGCGCGTCAGCTGCGTCAGTACAAATGCATTCCGCCGCTATACAGGAAAAGATGTGCGTGTCTCCCTGTGTATTGCATTTTCCGCATGTATAGAGATTCATTTTTTACTGACGCAACTGACGCAAATAGAAAAACAATAACAGGATCAACTACTTACAAGTGCGTCAGCAAAATTTCTCTACTGACGCTGCGTCAGTACGTGCTGACGCAAATAACAAGCACCGCCGTGCCTGCCCTGTTCTACGTAAGCACCGCCGTGCTTGCGTCAGTAGAAGCCAGCAGCGCGGTGACGACGTGCGCCTCTTTCGGGGCCCTCGTCCACGCCCGGACTTGCTTGTCGCGGAAGCGGATCATCCCGGGATGCGGCACCCAACCCAGCTCGCGCAGGATCGCGCCCACCGCTTTCGGGGAGGGCACGTGCAGCGCGTAGGCCTTCGCCCGGTCCACGAGGCGCAGGCGCAGGTGGGTCGCCGACACGACCGACTCGCTGATGCCGAGGCCAGGGTCCTGAAGGCACTCACTCACCAACTCGGCGGCATCGCTCTGTGACTCGGCGGCCACTTCGCGCTTCGCCTCGGTCATCGGGGCGTGCCCCTTCGCGTCGAACTCGGGGGACATCTCGAACGCCCCCTGCAGCCACGCTCCGGAGGCGAGCCACCACCGCAGCACATCGCCGAACGCCGCGAGGGCGTGGTGGAACCGGGCGTACTCGCCCGATGCGAGCCGGGCCTTCACCTCTGCGGCAGTCACCGGCGAGAAGATCATGCAGAGCCGGCGCTCCTCTTCAGCCTTGGACAGGGGCAACGCGTCGCGGTAGTTGGAGAAGGCGATGTAGTTCGTGACGTTGGGCACCTCGAACTCGTTCTGTCCCTTGCGCAGCACCGTCACGGTGGCGTCGACGATCGGCTCGCGCAGCTTCTCGATCAGCGACCACGCGGCGGACTGGCCGCCCTGGCGCTGCTTCACCTCGTCGAGGGCCCGCACGGCCACGCCGGTCTTCCAGGGGGTGAACTCGGAGTGCAGGGCTTCGTTGGACACCTTGCCCACGTTCTCTTCCCCCAGCGTGGCCGACAGCAGCGAGATCACGGAGGACTTGCCCGCGCCGGGCACGGACTGCACGAACGGCATCCAGGTCACCTTGTCGCCGGGCCGCCGCACGTTCCAAGCGATCCACGACAGCAGCAGACCGCGCTCACGCGCATCGGGGATCAGGAAGGCGAAGTGCGACTCCACCACGCGGATCGCGGTCCAGTCGTCCTCAGACGACGGCGCCCGCGCAGCAGGCACCGAGTCCGGGCGGAACGTGTTGCCCACCAGCTTGTCCTTGTGCTGGAACACCCGCGAGCCCATCGGGTGATAGGCCGTGTTGTCCACCACCTGCATCTCGGCGCGGGCCCGGAGCCAGTCGACCGCGGAGTCCTTGGTCCCGTCAGCCTTGACCGGCATGTACCGCTTGAACTCGAACTCCATCGCGTAACCGGTGCGGGAGGACCCGCTGCTCAGGTGGAGGAACTTGTCGGTCGCTGCGTCGAGCACCCACTCCGACGGCACGGCCAGCAGCTCACCGCCAGGAGTGAGCCCGCCACCACCCCCGCCCGACGGGGCAGCGGGCAGCGTCGCGCCGTTGCCGCGCAGGATCGACAGGGCCTCGGCCTTCGGCAGCCGGGTCAGGCCCTTCACCGTCTTGAGCGCCTTGGTGTAGTGGGCGACGAACCCCTCGGCGTCCAGGTCGCGAGCGTCGAGCAGCGCGTGCAGCCCCGTCTCCAGGCCATAGCACTCACCCAGGCGCATCAGCTCGGCGTCCGCGGCGTCGCGGTCCTTGATCGCCACAGCACCGTCCACCTGCGCGCGCCACCGGCGCAGCGTCTCGGCCATCCCGCCGTCCGCCTTCACCGTCGCCACCACCGCTCCGGCGGCACGCCCGGCCGCCGCCTCGCGCGCCGACTGCGTCTCCTTGATCAGCGAACGGATCGTGATGACGTGGCGCGGGTCGGCGCCGCCGCGCTCCCGCCGGCCGAAGGTGGCCCAGCGCTCGGCGCACGCGCCCGGGTCGTACTGGGTGACGGCGCCCACCGGCCGCTCCGCGGTCCCCTGCGACCACGTGTCCCACAGCTCCAGCCACTCGTCCGCACCGTCGCCCTGGTGGTGCAGGGCCTGCCCCACCCGGACCCACTCGTCGTTCAGCACATCGGCCGAGAGGTGCGGCAGCAGCTCGTCGCGCACACGTTCGAGCGGCCACTCGGGGTCGGCCGCCTTCAGGTTCTGGAGCAGCAGGATGGGGTCTGCGCCGGGGCCCGCCAGCCGCAGCGGCGGACGCACGGCGCCGGGCTGGTGAGCGCCGGGCCCGAACTCGCGGTCGACGAGCCAGCCGAGCGCCTGCATGGACGCAGGCAGCGTGGCATGGCCGTTGATCTGGTGCCCGGTCACGGCGAAGTAGCGGCCCGCGGTGTACAGCTCGACGCCTGCCTTCTTGTGCGACGTGGACAGGTCGGTGCGGGTGAACATCTTGAGGCCGGTGCCGGAGGGCGACACCTCGGCGTAGCCATCCACGCGGGCCAGCACCTCGGCCGCGCGCTCGTCCGGCTCGCCCAGCGTCACGCTGTCGTCCAGGTCGATGCCGTGCAGCTCGTCGCCCAGCACCACGCCGATGCCGTCGAGCCAGCAGGGCGCGTTCATGTCCTGGCCACGCTGCGAGTAGGCCCGCAGCGCGTCGTCCCAGGTGGTCCAGGTGTCCGGGCCGCTGCTGTCGGCGCCGTAGCCGACGCGGCCGCCGTGCACGCGGTGCGGCACCTTGACCCACTTGCCCTCGCCCAGGAAGCCGAGCGTCTTGTGGGGCTTCCAGGTGTGGCGCCAGCCCACCCAGCGAGGCAGCTGCTTCAGTTCCAGGGGCACGCCGTCAGGCAGGAGATCGAGCGCGGTGGGCCGCGCTGTGTTCGGGGTCATGCGGGTGTCCTTCAGAAGATGTCGGGGCGCAGGGCGGCCATCGTGAGCGCGTGCCCGTCGGGCAGCCGATAGCCCCGCTTGGCGGCCAGCTCGACCACGCCCTTGGCGCGGTTGGCCGGCACGTGCGGCCAGCGGACGACGGCGACACGGGAGATGTTCAGATGGCGGGCGACGGCAGAGGGGCCGCCCAGGGCGCGCACGAGGGCGCGTGTTTCGTGAGGGGTGTTCATTGCAGAGGCAGGTCGCTGCTGGGGGTCCGAGGTTAACACCAGTCAGACCCGTCCGACACGCCCCGGCCGGCCACCCGCATAGGGTTTCCACCTAGTCGCAGTACACGAGATTGCAGTACAGTGCAGGCTCAACCACAGGAGACGCCCCATGGGCACGTACACCGAGCTGGTCTTGAAGTGCGACATCAAGGCCGACATCCCCGACGACGTGGAGCAGGTGCTGCGCCACCTCTTCCGCACCGATGACCACACCGACGTGCACGACACGCCGGCGGAGCACGCGCTGCCCGCGCATCGGTTCTTCAAGCTCCCCCGCTGGGACTGCATCGGCCGCGGCAGCAGCTTCTACCACACGCCCTTCGCCCTGTCGCAGTACATGCAGCCGAACAATGAGCAGGAGGGCGGCGACGAGTCGAAGACCTACAAGGGCGGCTACATCTTTTCGCGCAGCGACCTGAAGAACTACGACGACGAGATCGCCACGTTCCTCGACTGGCTGCAGCCGTACATCGAAGAGGAGCGGGGCATGTGCATCGGCTGGACGTGGCACGAGAACGAGATCACCCCCACCCTGATTTTCAAACGCTGAAAGGAACCACACCATGCCCGAACCTCTGAGCCAACGGCTGCGCAAGCACCTCGACGGCCCTCACGTCTACATGCCGGGCGCCGAGTTCGAATCGCCCGAGCGCCGGGCCGCCGTGCCGCTCGGCCTGCTCGGCGAGGCGATCGGCGCGCTGAGCGTGCACGAGCGCACCCCGGCCCCGCCCGCCATCGCCACCCTGGAGCAGCGGCTGAACCGACTGGTTGACCTGATCGAGAAGGGCGACCGTGAACGCGCCGAGATGTGCGCCGCGCACGGGCTGCGCAAGCACCCCGACATGCCGGAGTTCGTGCGACGCCGGCTCAGCAGCCTTCTCGACAAGCTGCGCCGGTGCGAGCCGCCCGCCAACTGCCTCGCCCTGGTCACCGAGGCGCGCGACTACCTGCGCAGCCCCGAGCGGCCCGAGTCCTACCCGCTGCACAAACGCTTCGACACGATCGCCGTCATGGCGTCCCAGGGTAGCCGCAGCTCCGTGAACAAGTGCCTGCGCTACGCAGAGCAGTACCACCCCGACATGCCGCAGGGCGCCCGCGACGCGATCCGCCTCATCCGTTCGGAGCTGTCGGACCGCCCGGTCGACTGGGACTGCATCGTGCATATCGCCCGGCAGGCGTCCCGCGAGCTGGAGCGGGCCGCCGAGTCCTGCGGGGGCTGCGGCTCGGCCGCCGCTCAGGCGGGCACGGCGGCGCACCTCTTCGCAGAGGCGACCCCGTCCGAGATGGCTGCCATGAAGTTCAACGCCGAGCTGGTGAGCGAGAACGGCCGCCTCGCCGATGAGGTGAAGAAGCTCAGGCTGGATCGGGCCGAGTGCGAATCGACGATCAGCTCGCTCCAGTGCCGCGGCAGCCACCTGGAGCGGCAGGTCAGCGACCTGCAGGCCAAGCTGTCCACCGGCGTCAGCTTCGCGCTCGGACGCTTCGACGCGCTGCCCCGCTACGAGTCGTCCACGTTCAGCGGCATGAACACCAAGCCGGAGGGCAACTACGTCTATCGCGACGACGCCCGGCAGGTGCTGCTCGACATGAAGGCGCACCTGGGCACTGGCGGCGCGCTGAAGTCTGCCAAGGAGATCAAACTGCGCGATGTGCTGCGCCAGATCAACGAACTGGTCCGTCCCCACGCATACGACGACGGCTCCATCGCCTCCAGAATCCGCACCCTGATCGCCGACACCCTCAAGAAAGACTGAACCATGCAGAACAAGAGCATCCTCCCCGCCCTCGCGTCTGCCGCCCTGATGGCCAGCGCCCTCTCCGGCGGCACGGTCCCCACCGGCAGCCACGCGCTCGGCGCCGACGCGGTGCGCGTCACCGGCGAGCAGCCGACCAAGCAGACCCCGGCCCGCCCGAGCGGCGACGCGAGTGCCATGATGCGCGCGCTGCTCGGTGGCGGTCCCGGCCGTCGCCGCGGCCTGCCGCAGGGCCCGGGCTGGGGCTACGCCAAGGTCAAGCGCATGGCGGCCAAGCGCCGCAACGTGCTGCGCAACAAGCGCGCCCAGCGGAGGGCGAAGTGATGCGCGTCCTCAACGTCACCCTCGAACTCAAGCTGGTCATCCTGGACAGCCTGCCTACCCCCGACGCACAGCTCGCGGAGAGTCTGGTCCACACCGCCAAGCGCGACATCGAACAGGCAGTGCGCGGGCACTTCGACCCGGGCCGTGCCGCCAAGCTGCTCAGCCTCAAAGTGGTCACGGAGACCTTCGAATGAACACCGTCACCCGCGCGCACTTCCATCTGCGCATCCAGGCGCTGCTCAAGGACGCCCCCGTCGTGAGCAGCGTGACGTGGAGCGCCGCAGCGGCCGACCTGCTGCGCGAGCTGTTCCCGCTGCTCGAACCGTGCACCGAGCCGGTCCACCCGGCCGCCACGCTGCGCGAGCGTGCCGCCATCGCGGCGATGCAGTCGCTGATCGCCACGCCGCTGAGCGAGTGGCCGATCGTCCAGGAGACGGGCAAGGCCCACTCCGGCAGCGTCATCGAGACGGCCACGTGGGTGGCTGACGGCCTCGTCGCCGCACTGAACAAGGAGAAACCCCAATGAGCCAGCTGTCTGACACCGACCTGCACTTCGTCGTGCGCCGCCTGCCCAAGGACGTGCGCGAGCTGATGACGAAGTGCGCCCGCTTCCCCAAGCCCGTGCTGCTCGTCGTGGGTGGCGGCTTCATCCGCGAGACGATCGCGGGCAACAAGCCGAACGACATCGACGTCTTCGGCCCCACGAAGGAGGCGCTGAGCGACGCGGCCACGGATCTCGCGGTGACGCGCACGGTCAAGACGTTCCGCTCGGACAACGCGATCACGCTGCTGTGCCCGCCGCGCCTGCCCGTGCAGTTCATCACCCGCTGGACCTTCGCCACGCCCGCAGAGGTGGTGCCCTCGTTCGACTTCACCGTCTGTCAGGCGGTCGTGTGGACCGACGGCGTGCAGTGGCACTCCGCCTGCGCGCCGACGTTCTACCAGGATCTCGCGGCCCGCCGCCTCGTCTACACGAGCCCGACGCGCGAGGAGGCCCCGGGCGGCTCGATCATGCGGGTGCGCAAGTTCCTCGCGCGGGGGTACAACATCCAGGCGCTGAGCTTCGGCGCCGTGATCGCACGGCTGGCGTTCAAAGTGCGCATGGCCGGCATGGCCGCCACCGAGGACGAGTTCTCTCGCGTGCTGACCGGCCTGCTGCGCGAGGTGGACCCGCTGACCGTGGTCGACGGGCTCGAAGTGATCGACGAACACGAGACGGTGAACCAATGAGCACCTTCACCATCATGCAGGCATCGCGCCTCAAGGTTGCGAGTGCGTTGCTCGAAGTCCGCGGCCTGATCGCGGGGCAGACAGCTGCGATCTGCCTCAGCACCGAAGCGCGCGACAAGCTGTACATCGCGCTCGCCAACACGAACGAAGTGCTGGCCGCCCTGATCCCCAACGAATCCCTCGACAAGGACACCGCCGAATGAACGCTCTCAACACCGCCATGGCCGGGGCGCTTATCGCGGTTGCCGGGTTTGTCGGCGGGTTCGCCGCCGCGGTGAACGCCAACAGCAGTGTGATCGAACGCAACTGCTCGAACGGCGCCACCCTCGTTGCCAACGACAAGGTCTTCACCTGTCAATTTCTGAAGGACGCCACCAAGTGAACATCCTCGACACCATCAAGCCGATCAAGCTGCTGGCCGGATCGCACAAGAACACCAGCGAGACCGGCTCGGGCTGCTTCCTCAACGTCGCGAGCTACCTCGCAGGCGACACGGAGATCACCGACAGGCCGACGTGCGTGAGCCCCGTGCTGCGCGGCTTCGTCATCAAGGTGAACGACATGCTGCCGCCCCAGCTGCGGCAGGAGCTGCTGCCGTTCGTCCACCGCGCCATGCAGACCGGCAACGAGGGGGCGCTGTACGAGTGCTTTGCCGTCCGGGTGCAGGGCGAGTTCGCCCAGGACGCGCTCCACCTGCTGGCGTCCTGGGCTGCACACGATCCGCGCGTGCTCGGCGGGCACCACCACGGCCAGCGCGCGTACTACGGCGGCGCACCCAACTACTTCGGCCCCCAGCCGTTCGCCACCTTCAAGGTCGACCTGCAGATGCTGTGGGAGAACATGCGGGACTGGCGCGACAACCCGATGCGCCAAGTCGACGAGGTCCTGGAGGTGATCCACCGCCTGAACGCGGAGCGCAACGGCCCGCGCAGCCTGTTCGAGATGGGGCGCTACCGGCGGCAGCAGGCGGTGTTCACCACGCTCGACGCCAAAGAGGAGCACATCCCCGCTCCGACGCGCATCACGTTCGGCGAGGAGTTCACCCAGCTGGTCACCCACACGCTCGACCGCATGCTCCCCCAGGACACGCCGCCTGCGCCCGAGGTGATCGTGCGCGCCGAGCAGCTCGTCGCCACGTACACCGGCCACAAGGCCAAGGTGGTCGCATGAGCAACGCCGATCCGTGGACCGACGAGCAGGCCACGCGTGCCGAGGGCTTCGCGCTTTCGATGCAGGCCCTTGTCGATCAGGCATACGCGCACGGCGTGGTGCTCACCGTCGAGACCGCACCGAAGCCCGACACGCCGCTTGCGATGGGGAACTATGTGTTCGTCGTTACGGCGCGCAGGCGCCGCGAGATGCAGCCCTGACGCTTGACGTGTACTGCAAACACTAGTACAGTCCTGTCACCAATTAGGAGAACCAGATGCCCAGACCCGCAACCGAGAAGTCCAGCTTCGCCATCGTCAACGACGGCACGGCAGTGACGTTCACGTGCGAAGGCAGCGTCGTCGGCGGCATGGCCGAGGCGGCCAGCTGGCTGCCGAGCAGCCGCATCGCCGTGCTGATCGCCAAGCTGCAGAATGTCCACGCCACCGTGCAGGCGCGCGAGGCCAAGCGTGCCGAGGTGACGACGTGATGACGCGCGAGAAAGACGAGTGGGACGCCTTCAACGAGGGCGTGAAGATCGGCGACAAGCTGGTGAGCACGCCCACCTGGGGCATGGGCACCGTCGCGGAAGTGCGGCGCATCACCGCCACGATGCTGGTGTGCTGCCCGCTGGGCCGCGACATCGAGACCCGGGTCAGCCGACGGGACGGCTTCGTCCTCGGCCAGAAGGGCTACTCGCGCACCCTGTTCCGGCCAGCCACGGCGGCACGGCTGCGCGCGCACCGCGCCGCCAAGGTGAAGGAGTGGTGCCGGCATCAAGCCCAGACCCAGCTGTCAGCCCTCACGCCCGAGCAGCAGGACGCCGTCTACAAGCTCGTGGAGTCGTTCACCAAAGAGGAGATCACCCAATGACCGACCACCACCGCCTCGCATCGCCCGAGCTGGAGGCGCAGCTCAATGACGCCCTGGGCCTCGTCGAGCTGCCCCCGATCCGCGTGACCAAGGAGCTGCACGCCGCGCTCCTCGCCGCCTGTGAGCGCAGCGGCCAGATCATCCAGGCCGAGGTGCGCGACATGCTCATGCTGGGCACCAGGATCGTGGCGGGTCTGCCTCCTCTCCCGCCCAAGGCCGCGCCGCCGGTGACGTTCATCCCGCCGGAGTACCGCTCGGGCCAAGCACCGCGCGTGCACGCCGGCAAGATCGAAGCCCGCGCTCGCCAGCTCTACGTCGACGACACGGGCCCGACTGGGTTCCTCGCCACGATGGTGAGCTTCTACCGGCTGCCGCTGCAGGTGCAGCAGGGCTGGGTCGACCGTGCGCGGGAGGGGTTATGAGCCCGAACGAGCACCTCCGCTGCAAACGGTGTCGCAAGATCCCGCGCGGAAAGCGCGCCGTCGCCGACCGCGAGCGCTACACCCCGTACTGCAGCTTCCACTGCCAGGAGTGGGGCCGCATCGACGACGCGCGCCGCTACATCGCCACGCTGGAGACCCGCAAATGAGCCGCAGCCTGCTCGCCAAGCACAAGCTCGACGCGTTCAAGCACTGGCTGGACGACGAGGGCATCAACCACCGCCCCGGCCGTGGCGCCTTCCAGGTGCTGCAGATCCACATGCCGAACGGCCAGTGGCAGTGCGTCTTCGACCGCATCACCGCGCCTGAACACTACACCGTGGCAGCACCGCTCGAACCGCTGGTGCGCCGCTTCATCGAGGAGACCCGCAAATGACCACTGAAAAGACCCTCGCCGGCCTGCTGTCGGCCATCAACGAGATGCCGGACGGCGCGTGGATCGCCCCCGGGTACGACGTGCACAACGTCAAACGCATCCTCGCCGCTTCTGGCGTGGCGGCCCCGGTGGCGCAGTGGGGAGACCCGCGAGTTCAAGCCGTGTACGACATTCTGTGCAGCTGCGACGCACCGCCCGCAGAACAGCACTGGGAGGGTTGGACCGCCCGGCGCATCGTTGACGCCCTCGACACCCCCTCGCAGCCCGTTGCGGCCGAGGCGACCGCAGAGGCGGCGCGACCCGGGTGGAAACTGGTCCCGGTGGAGCCGACGCCGGAAATGCGTGCGGCCGGCTACAAGGTGTTGGAAGATTCCAACTGGCCGCCTAGCATGACGCTGGACGCGGTGTATGCAGCATGGATCGCCGCCGCCCCTGTCGAGGCCCCCGCAGAGATGGCGGAAGCGGGCCACGCTTTGCTGGCGATCCTTGAGGCCGCAGGCGAAGGCGCCACCGTCGCTGACGTGCTTGATCGTCTCGCCGCCCCTGTCGAGGTGCAGCGCGTGGAGCCGGTCGTGAAGTACGTGCCGGTCAACAGCAAGTTGCGCGACGGGGACGGGAATCACCCGAATGACGACGAGAAAACCTCGCCTGAATGCCGGGCGGCCCTAGATGCTCGTGGTGATGACGAAGGCCAAGGCCTCGATGGTTACTGGAAGTGGGGATTCCGCGCCGGCTGGAACGCCGCCCTCGCCGGCCGTCCCGCCCCGGCTGCGGAGGCCGACGACGCCTCGCGCCCCGACATCGTCGAGCGCCTGACGTACCACGCTCACGAGCGCGACGACATGACGCTCGACGATGTGCTCGACTACCTCGCGTCCGGCTGGAAAAAGGTTCACGGCCGCACCGAGCGGCAGCTAATCCTGCAGCTTTGCGCGCTGCTCGCCACCCGCCCGGCCGCGCCGCTGTCGGAGGGACTCGGTTCGTTGGCGGATACGAGGCACGAAGTGAACGCGCATGCCAACGTTCTGCGCTCCTACATTGACAGCCTTTCCGGCGAAGCGTTTCAGGGCGCAATCCACTCCCTTGGATCGTTGCGCGACATCATTGACGGACTTATCGCCGTCGCCGCCCTCCGTCCCACGCCTTCAAATGAACGGGGGTGAGGGGATGAAAACCGAATGCGCTCACAACAGCGTGACGGTTCGCCCGCCGCGCCCCGGGTGGGTTTGCGCGGACTGTGGCGTCGGCCTTTTCTCGCTGATGTGCCCGATTCCGCTGCCGACCATCGAGCGTGCCCTTGAGGCGCTGATGAACGCACCCCAACAACCGAAAGCCTGACATGCCGACCACCACCCCGAACCCCGCCGAGTTGGCGGAACAGATCAAGCGGCTTTCCGGAGTGCTGGAGGTGGCGTGCTGCATCGCCGGCATCTACAACAGGGCGCCCTCTACCCTGGAGATGGACCGAGCCGCACTCCACGCCGCCATCGACCAACTCCGCGACCTCGCCAGCGGACCAAGCGCAGGAGCGGTGGCGGACTGGCGTGTGGCTGAGTTCTGGTCGTCGGGCACGCCTGGAACGAAGGTCAAGCTTCTCGCCGATGAACCGGTGCAGCTTGAACACTGGCCCAAGCGCAAGGATTTCATCCGCTGGCTGTCCGCTCCTGCCGCCACCCCGCCAGCAGAGAACCTGCGCGAGGGCAGCACGACGCGGGTCCCAGGTGTCGGGGAGCTGTGATGGACTGCGCCACCTGCCACCGCAACCCCGAGCGGATGAACAGCGACGTAGCGGAGTGCTCACACGTCGACTGCCCGCACCGTCGGCGCGCCTGGAGCGAGCGACCCACCCGGGCCCAGCTGTTCAAAGGCCCGTGGCCCAAGTACATCGAGGCCGACCCGCGGCCGCTCGACGCACCGAAGGAGACGCCGTGACCGTCGTGCACCGCGGCCCAGGCGCCATCTTCCGTGCGTACAAGGACCGGATTCTCTATGGCCGCGGCGCCTGGATCGCGGACGGTTCGTCCTACGAGCTGGTGAACTACCCGCCGGCTCTGTTCAACGGCCCGGCGATCGTCGAGCTGTACACCCGTCCGCCGGGCCGACAGACCGCCGTCGCGCGGGCCGTGCAGCAGCTGTGCGATCCGACCCCCGAGGGGCCGGCATGACCGACCGCGAGATCCGCAAACAGGCGGCCCGCCACGGCCTCGAAGTGCTGAGCGTCGAGAAGGCCAAGCGGCGAGGCCACACGCACGTCCGGCTACGCCGAGCATGCGACGGCGAAGACGCGCTGTTCGTCTTCGCCGGGTCGCCCAGCGACGGCCGCGGCGCCCTCAACAACGACGCGCGTCTGAGCCGGTTCGCCTCGGGCGCGTGGAGTCCGAAACTAGACCGAGGGTAAACACCTACGAGCGGCGTACAGCCGACCGTAGTACACTGCCATGACCGGCGGCGCAGCCGTCGGTTATGACCACGGAGAACCACATGCACGATCACCGCCTCGGCTTCCCGGCACTCGCCGCCTTCATCGCCGACCAGCACGAGCCCGAGCGCAAGCCGATGCGCACACCCGCGCCGGTGCGCCGGAGCGCCGAGCAGCAGCGGCTCGATCGCTGCACCGACGCCGCACATCAGGCGATCCCGGCGTATCTGGAGGAGAAGCGCCGCGCGCCCGAGCTGCCCGCGCCGCGCTACTGCACCGTGAAGGTGAGCCCGCAGATCCAGCAGGACGGCCGGCTCACCCTCACCAAGCTGCGCGCCGCGACGAAGATCCTCGACGCGAACCGCGACCCGGCGAAGACGTTCGTCAACTTGGACGGGAGCCCGGCCGCCAAGGCCCTCGAAAAGACCATGCAGAACGGCGTCGAACTGATCGCCGGCCACGTGTACCGGCTGCGCCACGCCGGAGGGGGCAGTGCGTTCTCGAAGTGGGACGGCAAACAGTGGTGCGAGGTGGACGGCAACCCCGAGACGGCGCGCACCATCGTGCACAATTCGTACACGATGTACGGCCCGGACATCAAGCTCGTGCGCGACGTCGACGCCGCGCCGCCGCAGGTGGCCAGCGAGCCGAGCGCCTGGAGCGACTGGATCGCGTGGTGCGGTGTCGACGTCGCGCCGCCGCAGGTGGCCAGCGAGCCGAGCGCCTGGATCGCGTGGTGCGGTGTCGGCGCTCTGTGGGTCCAGGGCGACTACGAGTTCCAGGTGAAGTACCGCGAGATCGAGCACGACGAGGACCGGTGGTACACGGCGAGCCAAGTCGGCTTCTTCGACTGGGCACAGCGCGACCTGCCCGCCGACATCGTCAGCTATCGCGTGCGCCGTGCCGCCTGAGCACCAGCACAGGGGGAAGGTGGTCCGCACGGAGACGCGGCTCGACGGCGTGGTGAAACGCCGCAGCCTGTGCGCGAAGTGCGGCCACCTCTGGACCACCTGGGACGGCTCGCTCACGCCGCCGCCAGTGACGCGGGGGCGGACCAGCCCCTACACCGAGCAAGTTCTGCAGTACCTGGAAGCCGGCGCGCAACAGACCCGCATCGCGCTCGGCCTTCAGATTCCCATCCACGTGGTTCGCCACATCGCACGAAAGCACAAACATGAACGACCGTGAACTCCCCGCCGGCACGCCCAACACCTTCGGCACCGTGGCCGACGCCGGCCAGATCCTGCAGCAGACCTGCCACCACCTCGCCGCGTCCTGGTGGCTCGACACCGAGACCGGCGAGGACGTGCGCAGCTGGCCGCCCAAGTTCTTCAAGCTGTGGCTGGGCGCCAAGCTGATGCTGATCGTCACCGAGGTGGCCGAAGCGATGGAGGGCCTGCGCAAAGGCAAGTCCGACGACCACCTCCCCGACGTGTCGATGCTGGAGGCCGAGCTGGCCGATACCATCATCCGCGCGTTCGACATGGCCGGCGGTCTCGGCTTCAAGCTGGGCGAGACGCTGGCGCGCAAGCTTGCGTACAACGCGCAGCGGGCGGATCACAAGATCGAGAACCGCACGGCCGCCGGCGGCAAGAGCATCTGACCATGGGCACCAGCAACCAATGCGCGGACTGCGCGCTGTGCGGCGCAGACCCGGACGGCCTGTACTGCGGACACGAGACGTCGCTGAAAGGATCGTGCGGCTTCGGCTGGTCTCCCGCTGCGGCGCGCAGTGACGGCCAGCCGTGTGGCCCGCAAGCCGTGCACTTCGTCCGCGCATCCGACGAAGTTCTGCAATCCCGTGGACGGAGTGCCTGACATGAAGAACCTCATCACCGAAACGCTGTGGGCGATCGTCGCCTGGATCGTCACCCGGCGCGACGTGCGCGAATGGCTGATCCGCCGTGCGAAGAAGACGCCGTACACGCCCATCATGAATCGTGCGGGCGACGAGACCTACATGAACCGTTTGTGGCTGTTCAACCCGTACGAGTGGCCCGCCGGTTCGCCGACCAAACAGAACTGGCTGATGCGTCGGCTGCCCAGCATCCGCATCCATCACATCCGCCTGCCCGACCAGGATCGCGACGAGCACTGCCACCCCTGGGCCGCGCGCACGATCATCCTGTCGGGGTGGTACATCGAAACGCGGGACGGCGTGCCGTTCAAACGCAAGCAAGGCGACACGGCCACGCTGACCGCTGACGAGTTCCACACCATCACGCATGTCAGCACCGGCGGCGTGCTCACCATGTTTATCACCTGGAAGTACCAGCGCAGCTGGGGCTTCAAGACGCCCACCGGCTTCGTGCCGTGGCGCACATACCTGGACGTGCCCGAGGCGTCGGCCTGGGCGCTGACCGAGGAACAGCAAAAGGCAGAAGCCGAGGAGCTGCAGTCCAGCATTGCCCGCACCCGTGTCGCGTTGGAACGCGTGCGAGCCGAGTTCGGCCCGGTGGAACGCACGCCCATGATCTACGCCAACAAGGAGACCCGCGACAAGATCCACACACCCGAGTCGCTGGCCGTGCTGCGCAAAACGGTGGACAACCTGAAGGCCCGTCGCCACGACTCCACGACGAGCCGCCCGGATGACAGCAACACCGGCCTGCTGACGATGTACATGCTGAACACCCCGGCGCCCGCGCCGTACGAACCGGAGCCTCCGCGCTTCTCGTCCGGCAGCGGCGGTGACTTCGGTGGCGCGGGCGCGACCGGATCGTGGGGCGACAGCAGCGACTCGCCGTCCAGCAGCTCGTGCTCGTCGAGCGGGAACGACTGATGGCCATCGCTCAACTCTCCGAGGAGCAGCTCGCCAGCATCATCGCCGCCGGTATCGAGGCCCGGATCAAGACGCTCATCCTTGACGCGGTGCGCGCGTCGATCGGCAAAGAGGCCGAGCGGATCATTGCCGACGTGCAGAAGATCCTGGAGGAGCAGGCCGCACTGGCTGCCCGCGAGGTGACGACGAGCGTGCAGATGGCGCACTCGCCTGTGATGGACGAGATCCAACTGCATGTCGCGTTCAACAACCAAGCCATCTTCAAGGGCAAGCCGTGAAACACCTCGCCGATATGTTCGCCCTGCTGATCGGCTTCCTGCTGATCCTGCTGTTCGTGGGCGTCGTGCTCACCGTCATCGTCGCGGCTGTCGCTGCGTCCGTCTGCCTCGCGCCGTTCGCCGCGCTGGGGTTTGGCGTCTACATCCTGGCGTTCAAGAAGTGAAAGCACCCATGCCCTCCACCACCATCCAGTTCTTTGCGTTCGCGCACCTGCCCGAGCACCTCCAGACCGTGAGCCGCCCCATCGGCGAGCTGGCCACCAAGCTCGAAGCCGAGCTGCCCGATGGGCCCGAGAAGTCGGCCGGCATGCGCAAGCTGCTCGAAGCCAAGGACTGCTTCGTCCGCGCCGCCCTGGCGCTCGCCCCGGTGCCGCGGTTGACGACGTTCCAGGACCGCGTGCGCAAGGAGCACGCCGACCTGAACGACAACATCGGTCGGCTCGCCCGCTTCATCGGCGACGACGCCAGCTTCATGAGCTTGCCGCTGGCCGAGCGTGAACGCCTGATCACGCAGCACCAGAAGATGGTCGAGTACAGCGACGCGCTCGACGCCCGCATCGCTCACTTCAAGGACTGACCATGGCCTGCATGAACTACACGAAAGGGCAGGCCGAAGCGGGCTACGCCGGCCCCCTCGGTGGCAACGCACTGACCAAGCCGCCCGAGCCCCCGGGCGAAGTCATCCAGGTGACCGGCCAACTGCGCGATCGCCTGGACCGCATCGGCTACGCCATCGCCGAGCTGGCCGAACGCCTCAAGCCGGTGCTGTCCGCCACCGTTTCCGAGACCGCCCCCAGCCCCACCGGCTACGCCGCGGTGTCGCCGCTCGGCAAGCAGCTCGAAGACCTGGACAACCACGCGCGTGACCTCGGCGACCTGCTCTACAGCCTGCGCGATCGGGTGCAGCTGTGAAGGCGCCGCTCCGCCTGATCGGCCTCGCCGGGCGCAAGCGCTCGGGCAAGGACACGGTGGGCCGGCTGATCGACAAGCTGGCGACCACGCCCACCGACGTGACGCCGCTGTCCTTCGCCGGCCCCATGCGCGACGGCATCGCCGTGATGTTCGGCATCGACATGAGCGATGCGCAGGAGCGCGAGACGCCGGTGCTGCTGGGCGTGAGCCGGCGGCACCTGATGCAGACCCTTGGGACCGAGTGGGGGCGCCAGCTCATCCACCCGGACCTGTGGCTGCACGTGCTGGAGCAGCGCATGGTGGACGTGTTCTCCGACGAGGACCACGGTGACGTGCCGCTCGTCATCGTCACCGACGTGCGCATGCCCAACGAAGCCGAGCTGATCCGCCGGCACGGCGGGCAGGTGTGGCGTGTCGAGCGGCCCGGGCTCGCGGCGACCGACACGCACGTGAGCGAGGTGCCGCTGCCGGATCAGTACGTCGACCTGACGGTCATGAACACCGGCACGCTCGAAGACCTGGAGGAGAACGTGCTGGCCGCGCTCCGGTGGGCTGAGCTGGCCTAGGGTTTCTCCCTAGACGCAGTACAGCGGTTCCTGGTACAGTGAGGCACCTACCCACTGAACCAGGAACCCACCATGTTTCGCATCATCAGCTTCTGCCTCGGCCTGATCGTCGGCGTCATCGCGATGACCTTCTCGGACACCTGCCGCGCCGGCACCCTCGGGCTCCACACCTGGAGCGAGCACGGCAAGGCCACCTACCAGATCACGCACGAAGGTGGCGCGCCCGAGGAGCGCAAGTTCAACGAAGACAACTTCGGTCTGTACTACATTGGCCAGGACAACTGGATCGTCGGCGCGTACAAGAACAGCTACTACCGCAATACGGTGTACGCCGGCTACGTGATCGACGGCCCGACGTTCCGCCCGCTGGGTGTCCAGGTGAAGCCCGCGCTGGCCGCAGCGCTCGCCACCGGCTACCGTCGGCTCGAAGGTGTGGGCACCCTGCGCGTCATGCTCATGCCGCAGGTCGTCGTGCACACCGGCTACGGCACCGCCGTCCGATACAGCTTGGCTCCGGGCAAGCGCGGCATGTTCCAGCACCTGTCCATCGAGCGGAGCTTCTGATGCGCAGCATCGTCATCATCAGTAGCATCACCATCATCGCCGCGGTGCTCCTCGCCGCCGGCGCCGCAACACACGCTGCGCCCGTCATGCCCATCGCCACGGGCCATGTGAGCAGCAAGCCGGACGAGCCCGTCCAGGGGCGCCCCGCCGGTGGCGCGTGCATGTGGCCCGTTCCGGGCCAGCTCCAGATGGTCAACCTGTACGCGCTCCAGTCGGTGACCGTCGTCGAAGACAAGGCGTTCGGGTCCGGCCGCAAGACGTACAAGACACACCTGAACTTCGGCTTCCGCCAGAACATCGAGATCGACATCTGGCAAACCGGCGCCGACCCGCGCGTGCACATGCTGTCGATCGAAGCTCGTCTGAAGGAATGCTCCAAATGAACCAACCTCACAAGTGGGCCGCCGACTGGATCGAGTACGACCCGGAGGTGACAGCATGACACCCTTCGCTGAAACCCTGTTCGTGATCTTCGTTGCGCTGTCGGGCTTCTGGTTCGGCGTGGCCTACGAGGAGCGCCGCAACTACGGCGTGTGGTGGTACGGCGCGCTGCTCGGCGTCGTGTGCGGCAGCATCGCCGTGACCCTGAAGGCTTGCACGCCATGAAGCCCTGCGAGCACCTCGCGCTGCTGGTGTGGCTGCTCGTGAAGGCGCCGCGCACCGTCGCCGAACTGGCCGAGCATCTGCAGCGCCAGAACCAGGACACGATCTACGAGCGAGTGCGTGCGTTCCACGCCGAGGGCCTGCTCTACATCAAGGACTGGGTCCGCAACACGGACGCGGAGGCCGGGCGGCTCACGCCACTGTGGGCGTGGCAGCCGGATATCGACGAGCCCCGGCCCGACGCGCCCAAGCCCCCGCCGAAGAACCTCTCTCGTTGGAAGAAGCAATGAAAAAGCACATCTACCGTCGCGGCGACAAGGTCCGCATCGTCGAGCCCAAGCTGGTCCGCCGGGTCGGGTATCCCCTGATGTGGCGCGAGATCACCGACGAGCAGCTGTATGCCGACCCTCGCATCATGCGGGCGCTGCGCGCGTTCGGGTTGACTCGGCATGTGCCTTTCGGTTGCACCGCTGCGGTCAGCGATAACATCCCCCGCCACCTGCAGCTCGCCTTCGCTAAGGAGTACGTGCTGAAGCACGGCTTCGGCGGCAACGAGCGCAGCATCCACTACTACGGCGGCGAGCACATGCCCGACAACGTGGCGTTCCCCACGATCTGGCTGGACTACTACGGCGTCGGCACGGTGCACGAGGTGCTGACGACGCGCCGCGTGAAGACCGGCACGCGGTTCGCCGGCTACACGCAGGGCTACGGTGACGACGAGGACTATCACCCGGGCGGCCTCGCTGGCATGAAGGTCCACACGCTGCTCAAGCTGAGCGGCGAGGTGGAGATCGAAGCGTGCAACGTGGAGCTGGTCAAATGACCCGCCGCGCCAAGCTGAAGCGCGTCACGCACCGCAAGGTGTGGTCCGCCGTGGTGGCGTACGGGCGGGCCAGTCGTGCCGACGAGATGAGCGGCGCCGGCTACCCCGAAGATCGGGCGGCCATCGAGCAGGAACTCGACGCGGCGGTGGCCCGCCTGCTCGACATCACCAAGCGCCTCGTCGCCGAGCGCGACGAGCTGCTGGCGCAGCTGCACGATGGCTGCAGTCTGGGCCGGCGCGCGCTGCTCGACACGTACAAGGAGATGGGATCGTGATCAGCCGCACCGATGTCCGCAGCGTCAACTGCCCGGCCTGCCAAGCGAGGGCGGGCACGCCCTGCAAAACCCGCAAAACCATGGACCGCGTCTCGTGCCACGCCGAGCGGTGGGAGGTGTACCGCGCCACGCTGCCGGTGCTGCTCCCCGCGCACCTGCGCCCCGTGATCTACAAGCACCGCCACGGCTGGGGCTGCACCACGTCGCGTGATTGGCGCCGTTGCCGCACCACCTGCACGAGCGACACGCCGATGGCGGCCTACCTGCGCTGGTTCGCGGGACGCAACATGGCGGCCAGGCGCCAGATCCTCGCCGCCCACCCCCACATCGCGCAGCACCTCGACGAGAGCCTGCGCCACTACCTGCAGGTGATGCGATGACACCCGAAGCCAAACTCCGCATGGAGGTCTACCAGGAGGGCCAGCGCTCCTGGCGCGACGAGACGACCTGCCCCTACACCGACTGGCGGGCCGGCACCTGGGCCAAGGGCCGCGCCGCGGCGAAGGCACACTACGAGGCCCAGGTGGCTGCCGAGCGGCACAAGCCCCCGCCACAGGAGATGAAGTCCGCGGGCTGGACCATCCGCCGTCGCCCCTGGTCCGGCAGCATCGCGATCGAGAGCCCCGAGGGTGACGGCACCGACCTATACCCCCGGGACACTGACGTGTTTGATTACTTCGACACCCTGCTCAAGGAGAACGGCCTGTGACCGACGACGATAGCAGTTTCATCCGCATGGTCGTCTACTTCTGGGCGGACAAGGGAGATCCCACCCGCTACACCGACTGGGACGAGGCACGGTGCAAGCAGCTCATGCCCGAGTTCCACCGCGCGTGGAAAAAGATGTGCCGGCACCGCGCCACGCTCGACCGTATCGTCAACGAACTGTGGTTCACATGAACATCGAACCCACCCTCGCCGACGTGCTGCTGGAGATCGCGAACAGATGAATCGCAAGTACGACACCCTGTTCGAGCGCCTCGTGGCCAACACCGAGGAACCCGAGAACGAGCGCGCGTGCTGGAACTGGAAAGGCGCGCGGCTGCCGAAGGGCTACGGCCGCGTGAACATGCGCGATGAGGCCGGCAAGCACCGCCCCCGCTACGCCCACCGCGAGATGGAGCACTGCATGCGCGGCGAGAACGAGTTCGACCTGGACGACGATCCGCTGGGCCCGATCTTCTACGTGCCCCGGCCGCGCCTGGGCAGCGAGGAGACGCTCGATCACCTCTGCTACAACCCCGGATGCGCGAACCCTGACCACTGGGAGGAGCCGGTGAGCCGGGCCGAGAACACGCTGCGCGCGCACCAGCGCCGGTGGAGGCTCTGATGGGGCTCGCCCACTACGCCGCCCGCGCCAACGGCGTGTCGCGCCAGCGGCTGCTGGCCGGTGACACCCCAGCCTGGATCGCGAACAACAAGCGCGCCCGATACATCGTGTCCGTGGTGTTGTCCGCGCCGCCGTGGGTTGACCGCAAGGCGCTGCTGGCGATGAACGCGCAGGCCGCGCTGCTCACGAAGTGCACCGGCATCCTGCACGTGATGGACCACATCGTGCCGCTGAACCACCCCCGGGTGTGCGGGCTGACCGTACCCTGGAACATGCAGATCATCACGTGGCGCCAGAACGCAGCGAAGTCAAACCGCTGGTGCCCCGAGCAGATGGAACTCTTTCCCAACCAAACCGAGAGCACCCCATGATCGAACTCGCCCTGATCGCCGCCGCTGTCGCTCTGCTCCTCGCCGAGCGCCGTCATATCCGCGTCAAGGCCGTGCAGGAGAAACTGACCGAGCAGCCCAACGAGATCGTCGTCCGCTGCGGCGACGAGATGGTGCGCTACCTGCGCGCCGATGCGGTCAAGGCTGTCATGCACGAGATGCTGCTGGCAGTGGCCGCCGCGACCGCGCGCGAGCTGATCGCCCACTTCAATCGTCGGCTTCAAGGGTTTACCCTCACTCGTCGTCCGGCAGACCGCAGTACACTCGACGCAGGGGATGAGTAGTCCTGATAGACTGCGCAGCCCTGAACCACCTAACCAGATTCCAAGGTAACCAGATGCTCAAGCTCACCGCCCTGTGGCACAGAATGAAAACGCCCAGCTATATCGGCCGCGTCAAGCGGCTCCTCGACACGGCGCAGCACGAGCTGCTCGACTACGAGGAGCAGGCCGAGAACGCCAAGGCTGCGATCAGCGCCACGAAGCTCCGAATCAACCGTCTCAAGAAAGAACTGAAATCCCATGGACATCACCATCCGTCTGCCTGACGTCGCCGCCCTGGCCACCGCCATCGAGCGCCTCGCTGCCTCCAACACCGGCGGCACCCCCGTGCAGGCGGCTGTCGCCGCTGCGCCCGTCGCCTCCACCCCCGCCGTGCAAGCCCAGCCCGAACCGGCCGCCACCCCCGCACCGGCCCCGACTCCCGTGGCGACTCCCGCACCGGCCGCCAGTTCGGACGCCATCGACGGCCCCACCCTCAAGGCCCGTATCCTGAACGCCTGCCGCGGCAACAGCGCCTTCGCGGCCGAGATGGAAGCCGCCTTCAAGAACGCCGGCTTCGAAGGCTTCGACCGGGTGCCGCCCGCCCAGTACGGTGGCCTGCTCCAGGCGGCCCAAGCCATCGGCGCCAAGCACGGGGTGACGGTGTGAAGTACGCACAGATCACCTTCACGGACGGCGACGAACCGGGCCACGCCCGGATCATGCTGCTGATCGGCGACGACTCGCTGCCGCGCGACACCGAAGTGCCGTTCGATCCGGCGTCCGGCTCGCACATCATGGCCGGGTTCTTCCACAAGAACCTCAGCGCGATGATGCTGGTCGCCGACCAGATGAAGCAGACGGGCCTGCTGGAAGCGTTCGTCGGCACGCCGGCGGCCGACAGCACCCACGTGCAGACCGACGACGCGCAGCTGTCGCTGGACGGCGGCGGCGGCACGGCGCAGGAGAACTGACATGCCGATCACCCGCTTCGCTGGCTACACCGCGGACGCTGTCCGCGAGAAGCTGACCTCGCTCGCCAAGCAGTATGGCGGTCAGGCCAATCTGGCCGCCGAGCTGGGTGTCAGCCGCTCGCTCGTGAACGACACGATCCATGGCCGCACGCCGCCGTACCCGGCGCTGCTCGACGCGCTGGGCCTGGAGAAGACCGTGCTGTACACGCGCAAGGCCGCGCCGTGACCGAGCACGCGCACGTCTTCGGTGCCGTGGCGGCGCCGTCGTCGGCCGACCCTGTCGCCGAGGCCGCCCACGCGGTCTTGAGCGCCAGCGGTTCGGACCGGTGGCTGGCGTGCCCGGGCTCCGTCCACGCCGAGAAGATGTTCTCCGACGAGGAGACCGACTTCGCGCTGGAGGGCACCGTCGCCCACGACATCCTCTCGCTCAAGCTGGAGAAGCAGTTCGGCCTGATCACGGCCGGCGACTTCATGCTGCGCATGCAGCCGCTCCTCAAGCACCGGCTCTACAAGCTGGAGATGGAGCGGTTCACCGACGACTGCAGGGACTTCTGCGTCGAGTTGGTGAACAAGGCCCGGGCCGAAGACCCGAACGCTGAAATCTTCATCGAGCGTCGGCTCGACTTCAGCCGCTGGGTGCCCAAAGGCTACGGCCGCGGGGACTTCGGCGTGGTCACCACCGGCTGGGCGCACTTCGTCGATTTCAAGTACGGCAAGGGCAAGCCCGTCAGCGCGATCAAGAATTCGCAGGTGCGGCTGTATGGCGGCGGGACATACTCGGCGTACTCGTGGCTGTTCCGGCTGGACAAGGTGTTCATCACCATTCACCAGCCGCGCATTGGCAACGTCGAGACCGAGGAGCTGACGTCGGACGAGCTGCTCGCGTGGCTCGAAGGTGAGGTCAGGCCGAAGGCCGCCCACGCCTGGAAGATCCACACCGGCGAGCTGCGGGCGACCGACGCCGACTACACACCCGGCAAGCACTGCACGTTCTGCAAGGCGCGCGGGCCGTGCCGCAAGCGCGCCGAGTGGGCGCAGAGCGAAGCTGCCAGCCTGCCGGCGCCCGGCGTGCTCACGCCGGCCGAGATTGCAGCGCTCCTGCCGAAGGTCGGGGCTATCGCAAGCTGGGCCAGCGACGTGGAAGCCTACGCGCTGGAGCAGGCCACGAGCGCGGGCGTGAAGTACCCGGGGTTCAAACTCGTGGAGGGGCGCAGCAACCGCACCATCACGAACTCGATGCTGGCCGGAGAGGCACTGCGCAAGGCAGGCTACCTGGACAGCGTGACCCACAAAGAACCTGAGCTGCTCGGCATCGGCGAACTCGAAAGAGTCGTCGGTGGACGCAAGCAGTTCGACAAGATACTGGGCGGCATCGTCAAGAAGCCGCCCGGTAAGCCCACGCTGGTCTATGAAAGTGACCCGCGTGCCACCTGGACGCCGGCCAGTTCGGCGGCGTCTGACTTTGCCCAGTTCATCAAGCCTCAAGGAAACAAGCAATGAGCCAATCCATCGTCCTCGGCCCCGTCCGCACCACGTACTGCTTCGTGTGGAAGCCGCAAGAAACCGACCGCATCGACGACAAGACCGGCGAGAAGGTGCTGCAGTACAGCACCGCCCTCCTGATCCCGAAGAATGGCGCCGACACCCAGAGCATGCTCGCCCAGATCAATCAGGCGATCGAGGCGGCCAAGCAGGAAGGCGCCCGCACCAAGTGGGGTGGCACCATCCCTCCGGGCCTGAAGCTCCCCCTGCGCGACGGCGACAGTGCGAACGACAAGAAGTCCGCCGACAAGAACTACAACGGCCACTGGTTCCTGAACGCCACCGGCGAGAAGAAGCCCGGCCTGATCTACGAAAACGGCGACACCATCATCGAGCCGCGCGACATGCAGTCGGGCTACTGGGTGCTGGCTTCGCTGAAGTTCTACCCGTTCAAGGCCAAGGGCAACGAAGGCGTGGCCGTCGGCCTGAACAACCTGATGCTGGTCCGCAAGGACACGGTGCTGGGCGGCGTGGCTGACGCGCAGGACGACTTCAAGAACTTCATCAAGAAGTCCGGCGCCGGCCCGGGCGACACGCCGGCTGCCGGCGGCTTTGGTGGCACCAAGGCGCCGGGGGGTTTCCTGTGATCTACGAACTGAAGCTCGACGACAAGCAGCTCACCGGCATCGCGCAGCTCCTGGTCCGTGAACGCGACGCGGCCGCGGCCGTGCACCAGCTGGCTGACAGCACGCTGGCCGCGATCAACGAGCAGTGCTCTGCCCAGACCGCGGCGGCGCAGGCCGCGGTGGCCGAGCCGCCCGTGCTGACCGACGTGGTGGATGACACGCAGCTCGTGCAGCCCGCCGAGGACTGACCAGCAACCCGCAACAACGCAGGGGCTCCGGCCCCTGCTTTTTCGAGAGGACAACCCAATGGGTGAACAAGAGATCAGCACCGGCGCCATCGGCATCCGGTTCGGCTTTTCCATGACGATGGACTTCATCGCCAACACGCTGGGCGTGCCGGCCAGCAAGAAGGTCAAGAGCGCATGCTTCTGGACCGAGAGCGAGTTCAACGAGATCGCCAAGCGCCTCGTCGCGCACGTGCAGAAGGTGGCCGACGAGGGCTACGGAGAAGCGCCGCCCAAGGTCGAGCGCCCGAAGAAGGAACCGAAGACCGTGGACCAAGCCGCCAAGCAGGCCGCCGAAGCCACTGCCGCGTTCGTGGCCACCGAACCGGTGGTGGGCTTCGGCGGTGGCGCGGTCGAGCAGACCATCGCTCCGGTCGCTGGCTTCGGCGGTGCGGCCCCGGCCGAGGAGCCCGCGCCCGCCCCGGCGGTGGGGTTCTTCGCCCCTGCGCCCGCACCGGCCGAGCCGCCCGCCCCCGGTCTGAGCTGGCTCTGACGTGGCGGCCGATGTGATCGTCGGCGATTGCCGCGCAGCAATGCGCGGCATGCTCGAAAACTCTGTTGACGCGATCGTCACCGACCCGCCCTACGAACTCGGCTTCATGGGCAAGAAGTGGGACAGCACCGGCGTCGCGTTCGACCCCGAGACTTGGCGCGCTGCGCTGCGCGTGCTCAAGCCGGGCGGCCACCTGCTCTCGTTCGGCGGATCGCGCACCTACCACCGCATGGCCTGTGCGATCGAGGACGCAGGCTTCGAGATCCGCGACCAGATCATGTGGATCTACGGCTCGGGCTTCCCAAAGGGGTCGAACCTCAAGCCGGCCCACGAGCCCATCGTCGTGGCGCGCAAGCCGTTCAAGGGCACCGAGCGCGACAACGTGGCGACGCACGGCACCGGTGGGCTGATGATCGAGGCGTGCCGCATCGAGACGACCGAAAACCTCAACGGCGGGGCCTACGCGAAAAACCCTACCTCGCGCGACCAGATGTGGGGTGAGGATGCGGGCAACAGCTACCTGCGCGGCGGCGCGGGTGAGTTCGTGCAGCCGACCGGCCGCTGGCCAGCCAACCTGATCCACGACGGCAGCGACGAGGTGCTCGCGGCGTTCCCGGACAGCAACGGCAGCGCCGCCCGGTTCTTCTACTGCGCCAAGACCAGCAAGTCCGATCGCGGCGAGGGGAACACGCACCCCACCGTGAAGCCCGCCGAACTGATGCGCTACCTCTGCCGCTTGGTGACGCCGGCCGGCGGCCTCGTGCTCGACCCCTTCATGGGCAGCGGCTCCACCGGCAAGGCCGCCGTGCTCGAAGGTCTGCGCTTCATCGGCTGCGACCTGTCGCCGGAATACGCGAGCATCGCGCGCAGTCGCATCGCAGCAGCATCTATGGAGTTCTTCTTCAAATGACACCACGAGTCCGGGAGCGCCGGCTCCGCGTCGACGTCGAGACGTTCAGCAGCGTCGATCTGCTGAAGTGCGGGCACCACGCCTATGTGCGGTCGCCCGACTTCCAGATCATGCTCCTGGGATACGCCTGGGACGACGAGGCGCCGGTGCTCCTGGACCTGCTGGCGGGTGACCAGATCCCCGCCGACGTGGCGATGGCCATCTGCGAGGGCCGCGACACGCACGGCAGCCCTGTGATCTGCAAGGCGTGGCACGCAAGCTTCGAGCTGTCGTGCTTCAGCGTGCACTTCAAGCGCCGCATCTCCACGTCGCACTGGCGCTGCACCATGGTTCACGCCATGTACTGCGGCTTGCCCGCCGGCCTGCTCAAGGCGTGCGGCGCGCTCGGCCTGCCCGCCGACATCGGCAAGGCCAACACCGGCCGCGCGCTCATCCGCTACTTCTGCATCCCGTGCAAGCCGACCAAGGCGAACGGGTTCCGCACACGCAACCTGCCCGAGCACCACCCCGAGAAGTGGGCGCTGTTCAAAGGCTACTGCGCGCAGGACGTCGTGGCCGAGGGTGGCGTGGGCGACCGCATCGCCAAGATCGAGTTCCCCGCCATCGAGCAGCGCGCCTGGGAGATGGACCAAGCGATCAACGAGCGCGGCATCCTGATCGACCAGGAGCTGGCGCGCGCCGCGGTCGACAAGGGCAAGATCCACCGCGACCGTCTCCTCGTCGAAGCTGCCCGCATCACCGGCCTGTCCAACCCGAACAGCGTGAAGCAACTCAAGGAGTGGCTGCTCGCGGTGGAGGACGACGTCGAAGACGAGACGAGCGACGGTGAGTGGGCCCGGCTGATCAACGCGAAGCTGGACAAGAAAACCCTGATCAAGTTGCTCGCCGGCCTGAAGAACGTGCTGTTCGGCGGTGACGGGTTCGACGAGGAGGAGCTGGACGAGTTCGAACTGGACGAGGCCAAGTCCGTGCTCGCGAAGATGGAGCAGCGGGCCGCCGTCGATCCCCATCTGGGCGACGAGTTCTTCCGCCGCATGCGCCTCGTGAAGGCGGTGCGCGTGCTGCAGCTGCGCCAGGAGATCGGCAAGGCATCGGTGAAGAAGTACGACGCCATGCTGCGCGCCGTGTGCCCGGACGGGCGCGTGCGCGGAGTGCACTCGTTCTACGGCGCCAACCGCACGGGCCGCTGGGCAGGCAAGATCGTGCAAACCCAGAACATGCGCTCGAACTCGATGGCCAACCTGGACGTGGCGCGCGAGGCCATCAAGCGCTGGACCATCGAGCAGGCTGAGTTCTGGTTCGGCAACTACTCCGAGCTGCTGTCCCAGTGCGTGCGCACCGCCATCGTGGCCCCGCCCGGCAGGACGTTCGTGGTCGTCGACTTCGCCGCCATCGAAGCGGCCAAGCTCGCGTGGCTGGCCAACGAGGAGTGGCGCCTGGACGTGTTCCGCACCCACGGCAAGATCTACGAGATGTCCGCGTCGCTGTCCTTCGGCGTGCCGTTCCAGGAGTTCATTGACCACAAGGCCCGCACGGGCAAGCACCACCCGCTGCGCAAGAAGGGCAAGGTGACCGAGCTGGCCTGTGGCTACGGTGGGTCGGTGAACGGCATGATCAACATGGGCGCGCTCGACGAGGGCCTGCAGCTGGAGGAACTCCAGCCGATGGTGGACGCGTGGCGCGCCAAGAGCCCGAGCGTCGTGGAGATGTGGTATGCCGTCGACCGTGCGTTCAAGCGCGTGATCGGCACCCATAACCCGGTGCCCCTGCCCCAGTACAAGATCACGATCTTCTGGGAGCACGGCTCGGTGTTCATCCGGCTGCCGAGCGGCCGGCTGCTGTGCTACCTCGGCGCCACGGTGGAAGACGGCGACATCGTGTTCTGGGGCGTCGACCAGAAGACAAAGCAGTGGTCACGCCAGCGCACCTACGGCGCGCGCCTCGTCGAGAACATCGACCAGGCCAGCTCGCGCGACTGCCTGCGCGACCTGATGCTCGCGATCGAGAACGACCTGATGGACCCGTGGGGCGACATCGTCATGCACGTGCACGACGAGGTGGTGATGGAGGTGGACGTCGCCTTCGCCGAGCGGCTGATGCAGGCCACGCTCGCGAAGATGCGGCGCCCCTACGAGTGGGCCCCAGGCCTGCCGCTCAAGGGCGCCGGCGACATCATGCCCTTCTACTGCAAGGCCGACTGAGGGTTAACCCCGATGCGCCGCGGCGCGCATCGGACTACCCTCGACACCCATGAGCACCGAAACCGCCCTGTCCACCGACGAGCTTGCCGAGCGGGCCACCGCGCTGGATTGGAGCTTGCGGCGCGAGACCGACCCCCGGATCTTGCCCAACAATTGGTTCTTCCTCTACGAGACGCTGCCGCCCTCCCAGGCCCGCCTCGTCGCGGCCTACTCGCGCTTCGCGCCGATGGGCGTGCTCGAAGCGTTCGGCGAGAAGGGCCACCGGGCGATCGTTGATCGGCTCACCGCAGCCATGCACCGCATCTACCTGAAGGGCTGCGAGGACGCGAAGTGGCGGTTCTGGGCGATGGAATACTACCGCCGCCTGCGCTTCATCCTCTCGCTGGAAAGCTGATGCTGGAGTACACGCTGTTCGCCGTGGGCGGCCTTGTGCTGCTGGCCTTGGCCCGGCACTACGACGGCACGGCGAGCCGCGCGTCCAGGGACTGGCTGCTCCTCGTGCTGGCGGTGTGCGTGCTCGGGGGAATCCTCTGGGAGTACGTCCACAGAGGATTCGTCCTGCCGTTCACTTGGTAGCTTCGGCCTTCTCGCGCGCCTCGCGCGTGCGACGCACCGCCGCCTCGGCCAGCTCGGAACGCTGCTGGCTCAGCCGGTCGATCATCTTGCGCTTCGTCTCGCCGCTGAGCGACTTGCTCGACTCCACCTGCTTGATCTGCTTGTTGATCTCGGTGAGCGCCTTGGTCGCTTTGTCCAGGCCCTTGCGCACCGCCAGCGTGGCGCGGTTCTCGTCCAGGATCTCGCGCGCTTTGTCCAAGTCGCCGTCCTTGCGCGCGTCCTGGAACGACGCATAGACCTGATCGGCCGCCTTCGCCTCCTCGTACAGCGCGTTCACGTAGCGTGAGCTGTTCGAGGGCAGCGACTCCACGAACGAGCCAGCCAGGAACGCGTCGCGCAGCTTGATGTCGGGCCGCTCGCCGCGGTCCGTGAACGGGCGGATGCCATAGTCGAGCGCGGACATCGTCGTGGCGCCGGCCCAGCCGAAGTAGCCCCGGGCCAGGAAGTCGATCTGCTTGGGCGACAGCGCGGCGTACTTCCCCTTGGCCAGTTGCGCCGGGTCGGGCAGGCCGAGCTGCCCGAGGATGCGCGCGGGCATCGTGGTGCGCTCGTCATAGCGGTCCTCAGGACGCATGCGCTGGTCGGCCATCGACTCGATCTGACGGCCCGAGAACGAGTCGCGGTTCGCGTAGACGTCCAGCATCGGCTTGGCGAGCTGCGGGGTGGGGTCGAACGCGAAGGTCTGGAAGATGGCGCGCGAGAGCGACTGGCCGAAACGCTTGGCCGTCATCTCGTCGGAGGCGAGCATCTCCACCGCCCGTTCGGCCATGGTGCCGATGGCGCCCAGCTCGAACGGCTTGGGGATGCGGATCGCGGTGTCGCCGATCTTGAACCACCAGGACGAGTCGCGGTCCTCGTCGCTGCGCTTTTTCCAGTCCTCGTCGTCCTTGTACGCGAGCATCAGCCCGATCGAAGCGAGCATCACCGCGCCGGTGACGTAGGCCATGCGCTTCGGGTTCTGCTTGCCGGCGCGGGCCAGCTTGTACAGGCCTTGCAGGCGCGAGTTCAGGAACGGCACGGTGGACGCCAGGAAGCGGATCACCGGCCAGCGGCCCTGCATCGAGAAGTCCAGCAGGTCGCGCGCCATGAACGCGGCCTCGGCGTGGGTCTTGCCGTTGGCGATCAGCTGCTTGTACAGCGCGGCGCGGTTCACGTTTTCGAACTTGTCGCCGACCTCCTGGTACGCCTCCCACAGGTCGCCCAGCATGCCGGCCACCTTCTTCCAGTTCTTCTGGTCGACCACGGCCGGCATGCCTGCCTTGGCCACGAGCCGACGTGCGCCGGTGGCGTCCGCGCCTTCCATCGCCACGCCGAACCGGATCGTGCCGCCCGAGGCCAGCATCGACGCGTAGGTCTGCGAGCGCTTGTCCGAGGCGGCCAGCCCCTCTGCCACATTGCGGATCGGGTTGAACGACAGGTCGGCCTGCCCCATCGCCGAGATCGTGTCGCGCATCAGGTTGCGGATCTTGTACGCCGGGTTCGCCGTCACGCCCATGGTGAGCCAACGCTTGACCGTGGACAGGGGCTTGAGGAACTTCGGCACCACGTACTCCATCGCGGAGATGGCCTCGGCGAGGTGCGGGTCGTCCACGAGGTAGTGCTCGGTGCGGCCACCGTTCATGATCTGCACGGACTTCTTGGTGCCCGAGGCGACCTGCTCGGCGATACCCACGCCGACGGCGGCCTTCATCGTGGCCAGGGCGGCGCGATTGCGCGCGCTCGACTGGTACAGGCTGGACCAGTTCAGCAGCACGTTGGCCAGCAGGTCGTTGTTCAGCTTCTGGCTGCCACCCTTGAGTTTCTTCCACGCCTTGGCGTTGGTGAGCCCGGACGAGAACGTCGGGCCCTGCACGCCCTCGTCTTCGAGCACACGGTAGAACGGCACGTAGGGCACGCCGCGGTACATCTCGCGCGCCTTGGCGTCGATGAGCCCAGACTCTTCGGCCACGGCCAGTACCGCGTCGTTGAACGCGTTGAACTCGCCGAGCGCCTTGGCGTACGCGGTCGAGCGCTTGGTCGTGCCGTCGGGCATCGTGCCGTCGGTGAGCGTCTTCAGTTCGGCGATGTCGGCGTCGGAGAACAGGTTCTCCAGGCCCAGCGCCTTGAGCCGGTCGGCCCGTTGCGCGGCCACCCACCACAGGAACCGGTCGCCCTCGCCCTGCAGGTCGGCCAGCACCTTGGCGAACCCGGTGTCATTCACGTCCACGTCGGGCACGCCGCCACGCAGGAACGGCTTGCCGTAGAGCAGCGCCGATTCGAGTGTGCCGTCGTAACCCTTGGACAGCCGGGCCAGCATGTAGGCGTTCTGGTCCAGGTCTTTGATCGGGGCGAACTGATCGAGCGCCCCCTGGATGGCGCGCTTGCCGAAGCCGGTGCGCAGCTCGCGGAACCGCTCACGCAGGGTCTGCTCGACGGCGATACCGCCGACGTTGTTGAGCGCTGCCTCCTGGCCCGCGGTGAGCGTGCCGAAGTTGTTGCGCCGCGCGCTGCGCGTGATGTTCGCGTCGCTCGGATCGAACGCGCCGTTGTTGCCCGTGGCCGACTTCACCTGCTCCGGGTGGAACGCGATGAAGTGGGTGGTGTTCCGGTTCATGCCTTTGAACGTCGCGCCACGCGTCTTGTTGCCCTCGCCGAACTTGTCGTACACGGTGCGGTCGATGAAGCCGTCGAAGCCGGCCGCCTCGAACGCGCGCCGGATGATCTCGGTGGAGGCCAGCTTGCCGTCGTTGTTGTCGATCGCTTGCTGCAGACCCTCGGACCGCTTGGCGATGTCGATGAGCTGGTCGGCGCGGATGCCTTCGTCGTCGAACGCGCGCTCCTGCACGTCGGCGATCACCTGGGCCACGTCCAGGTCGCTGAACGCATCGCTCATGGCCACGTCGTGCAGGCCGTCGAAGAACTCCTGCAGCTTGCCGCCGGGTTCGCCGTACTCGTCCAGGTCCTCGTTGTACTCGCTGGCGTAGTCCAGGAAGGTGGACTTCTTGCCGTCGAGCGTCACGGGGTTCTGGATGGACAGGTACACCGGCATGGTCGTGCCGAGGTTCTGGGCGAACGTTTCGCGAGCGCGCTGCTTCGCCTCGTCGCGGTCCATGTCCTCGTCGTTCTCAAGCCGATCGGCGAGCTGCTCGATCTTGGCCGTGATGTCCGCGCCGTCGCCGGTGGCGTAGTTGCGCTCGACGTCCTCGGGCGTGTTGGAGAAGTAGAACCCGGCGCCCAGATCCGACTCGACGTTGGCACGGCTCGGGTCGAAGGTGTCGAAGTCGGTGAGCGCGCCGTGGTAAACCCGCAGCGGATCGCCATCCTCGTCGACCACCTTGCTGTCGCGGAACCACGCCTTGAACGCCGGGCTGTCCGGCGCCGCGCGGCGCGCGCTGAACTGCAGGTCGCCCAGGTCGTCCAGGCTGATCTCGGTCGCCTCGCCGGTGGGGATCTCGGCCGGCGTCTCGGCGGCGCGCTCCTCGCGCCACTTCGCCGCGGCGGCCTTCGCGCGCTCCACCTGCCCGGCCTTCACGTCGTCGGCCTTGTCCAGCACCGACCACGGCTCGCGGCCCACGCCATGCTGCAGGATCGTCTGCCCGGCGCGCACGCGCTGGTCGACCGAGTCCACGCCGTAGAGCGGGCGCACCGTGCCGTCGCGCTCCACCAGCACGCGGTCCAGGCCACGAGCCTTCTCGTCGGCGATGCGGCTCTGCGCCTCCAGGCTGGCTGCGCTCTCGCCGCTGGCGTTGTTGCGGATGGCCGAGCGCCGCGCGTCGCGCTGCGGCGCGCGGGTCATCGTCGTGTCCTTCCACTTGGACGACGCGGGCGCCGTGCGCGGATCGGTGGCGAACCCGAACCGCTTGTAGAAGTCGATCAGCCGCGCCTTGTCCCCGCCGAGCTGGCTGCTTGCGCCCAGTTTGATCGTCTGTCCGCTGCGGTCCGCGTACTCGGTGAGCGTGCGCATGGCCTCGGTGCCGATGCCGGCCTTGCGGTCGGAGAACGGCACCTCGATGTTCTTGAGCTGGATCACGCCGTTGCGCTCCGTGATGTCGTGCTCGATCCCGACCTCGTCCCATGCGGCCTGCACGGCAGCGAGCGTGTCGCGCGCCGAGCTGAACCGCAGCCCCATCTCGCGGCGCGCGTCGGCGCCGGCCGCGGCCTGCCGCTCTGCCCGGGTGGGCGTCGGCGGGGCTGAGGGCTTGACGGCTTCCTCGGGCTTGGCGAACCGGCCGCCCTCGTCGCGGGCGTAGCGGTCGGCCTGCGTCTCGCGGTCGAGCTGCTGGGCCGCCTCGTAGCGGCCTTCGGCGTACTGGCGCACGCCCACGCGGATGGCCTCGCGGATGGCCACGAGCTGGTCGCCCACGATCTTGTCCGCCTTGAAGCCGGGCTGGCGCACCAGCCGCAGCACCTTGGTGAGCGCGTCGGTGACCTTGGCCGCCATGTCCTGCACGGTGGCGAGCGGCACCTTGGCCGCGCCCAGGTCGCGGAACAGGCCCGGCCAGAACTCGGGGTCGGCCAGGGCGTTGCCGACCATGTCGCTCGTCACCTCGTCCAGGTCGGCGCTCGGGTTGTCCTCGCGCACCGCGCGGCGCGCCTCGGTGGTCATGCTCTTGGCCACCGCCGCTTTGATCGTGCGGTAGACCGCGGGGCTGTCGCGCTCGATCAGGTGGGCCAGCTCGTGGCCGAACACGGCCAGCGGGCTCATCTGCGACTCGGTGTTCAGGTAGATCGTGTCCCGGTCACCGCCCACGAAGCCGTCGGCGCCGAGCGCCCCCTCGGGGTCGCTGAACGCCTGGACGCGCTTGCCGAACACGCGCGCGATCTGGCGGATGAGCAGGCCGTGCGTGCCCAGGGCGCGGTTGTCGGCGAGCTTCACGCTCACCGGCTTGCCGTCGACCTGCGCCTGCAGCGTGTCGCCGTCGCGCGAGGTCGAGCGGCGGATGTCGCCCACCTGCACGATGCCGCGCATGGCTTTCCCGGCCTTCGAGTCCGGATCGTTCAGTTCAGCCAGATGCTGGCCCGCCGGCACAGCCTCGTACTTGGCGGTGTTCAGCGCGTCGACTTTGCGCTGGTCGGTGGTCTCCATCACGGCCTGCCCGGTCTCCTTGTTGCGGATGACCCAGGAGTTGCTGCGCTGGTAGCGCTTGCCCCCTTCGGAGGCCGCCTCCAGCCGCGCGCCCACGTCGTCCGCTGCCGGCGGCGCCACGGCGCTCGGAGCCTTGGGCTTCGGGTTCGCGCGCTGCTCGCGCGCCCGGTCGAGCGCCTCCTGCACCGGCGTGCGGGGCAGGTTGCCGAACCGCTGCATCGCCTCGGCGAGCGTGGGCGACACACCGCGGGCGCGCAGCTCACGCGCCGGCACGACGCCGGCCGGCTGGCCCGGGGCCTGAGCGGCGGCGTCCGCCATGCGCGAGGCGATCTCGTCGCGGGCGGTGAGCGCCGTCTCGATGTCCGCGTCGGTGATCCGGCCCTCGTCGTACTGCTGGGCGAACATGCGCCCGGCGGGCGTGTTGGCGCGGCGCGCCACGTTCACGAACGCCGAGGTGCGCTCCACGATGGGCAGCTCACCCGGCTGGGGCGCGTTGCGGCCCTCCGCCGCGGCGGCCTCCAGGCGCTGGTCTGCGAACGGGGACGGGCGGGCCGGCGCGGGCGCCGGGGTCTCGTCCGCGCGCTCCAGCTGCTGGCGCTGGCCGGCGTCTGCCTTGGCGTTCGGTGCGCGTTCGATCTGCACGCGGCTCTCGGGGGCGGCCGGGGCCGGCGCCTCGCGGCGCGTGCGCAGCGACTGCGGCACCTCGATGCCGGCGCGCTGGGCGCGCAGCTGCGTGCGGGCCTCGTCCACCGGACTGGGGCTCGGCGCCGGGGCGGCCGCGGTGGGCTCGCCCTGGATGCTGTCGTACAGCCGCTCGTTCGGGCTGGCCTGATCCAGCAGCGCGGCCTCCTCGCGCGTGGCCACGCCGCCGCGCTGCTCCACGGCCTGCTGCGCCCGGCGGAAGCCCTGCTGCGTGAGCTGGGACTGCAGGTCGGGCTTGGCCGCGCGGAAGTCACCCTCGACAGCGGCTTGCTCGATGCGCTGCTGATCCAGGCCGGGTGCGGCCGCGCGGCGCGGCGCCGGAGCGGCGTCCGGCAGCGGCAGCCGACGCAGCTGGAACGTGCCCGGCTGCGTGGCGCTGGGCGACGCGACGATGAGCGCCGGGTTGCCGCCGGCCAGCTCCTCCTGGGCGCGTGCGGCGCCGAGTGCGCGGCGCACCTCGGCCTGCGCGATGCCGTCACGCAGCTCCACGGTGGCCTCGGCGGCCGGGGCGCCGGACTGCTCGCGCGTCGTGGCGGCCTGCTCCTGGGCCAGCTGCTGGTCGAGCACGGTGGTGGCCGCCACGCTCTGGTCGATGTTGCGCTGAACCTGCGGCAGTGCGCCGGCGGCGATCGTCGGCGCGGGCAGGGCAGGGTTTGCCCCGATGCCGGCGGTGGCGGGTGGCGCCACAATGGGCTCTCCTCCCACCGCGGCAACCGGCGCGGTTTCAGGGCCGGCTTCGCCAGCGACGGTGGCCGGCCCGTTTTCTTGCGCGGCCGGGGGCGTGCCCAGGTAGGCGTCCACCGCCTGCTCGGCCTGCGCCATCACCGCCGTCATCTCGCCCAGGTCGCCGCTCAGGTCCGCCGCCGCGCCGATCATCTCGTCCACGGTCTTGGCCTCGCCCAGGCGCGCGGTCGCGTCGTCGCGCTGGCGACTGAGTGCGGCCATCCCAGACAGGCCGCCACCCATGGCAGCGCCGGCCGCGGCGCCCGCACCCGCGGCGCTGCCCACGCCGGCCAGCGCGTCCTGCGTTGCGTCCACCCCCTGCACGGCCAAGTTCTGCGCGAGCTGGCCGGAGCCTTCCTCGATGCCCTCGGTGACGGCTTCGCCGACGAAGCTCTTGGCCACCTCTTTGGCCGCACCGCGTTCCGCGAGACGCTTGCCCTCGCCCTTGAGCAGGGCCGACTCGATCGCGGCGCCGCCCATCTTGGCGCCCACGGCGTTCACCGCCAGCGAGGCGAGGCCGCCCTTGACGCCGGCCTCGGTGGCGGCCGTGCCAGCGATCTGCTCCTTGGCGGCCCGCGCGCCGATGTCGCGCTTGAGCAGCCGGTAGTTCTCGTCACGCGACCACGTGGCCTCGTCCATCGCCATCATGCGCTGGAACGTCTCGTTGGCCACGTCGTTGCCCTGCTGCGCGGCGCCGACAGCCACGCCGCCGGCCACGCCGGCCGTGCGCGCGGCGCGCTCCACGGCTTCCTGGGTGAGCCGACGCGACAGAAGCAGCCCGGTGGCCTCCTGCGCGACACGGCCGCCCGCGCCGGCCGGCAGCACGCTGGGCGCGTTCTCGGCCAGGGTCTGCGCCATGAGCGCGGGGTTGGTGAACGTGTTCTTGAACCTGGACGCGGCCTCGGCGGCGACGCCGGCCCAGCGCGAGCCCGTCTCGCCGAGGCGCTCGGCGGTGGCCTGCTGTGCCTCCTTGCCGGTGGTTTCGGCCCGGCTCGCGACCTGCCGCTCGGTCTCCTTCAGGCCGGGCGACTTCGCCCCCTGGAGGATGTCGCCGGTCTGTTCGAACTGGCGGCCCGCCGGGCGGTTGACAGCTTCGGATCCGGGGGCCTCGATGCCCACGGTGCCGAGCACGCGCTTCTGCGCCTCTGCGGCCAGCGCGGCAGGTGAGAGCTGAGAGACCGAGCGGCCGAGGTTGACTGCGCCGGTGACAAGGCCAGTGCCTACGTCCGAGGCGGCCTCCGTCCACGTGCGCTCGGTGCTCTGGGGGAGGTCGTCGAAGAGGCCCTTCGGCCCCTTCTTCGTCTGCGGCTGGCTGCCTTCTTCGGGGGCCAAGTCGTCAAACAGTCCGGACATGATTTTCGCCTTCTAGAGTTGTGCCTTGTAACCCAGTTCACGCAGCCGCGCGTTCACGGCGCTGCGACTTTTCCCCGCTGCCACCGCCGCGCGCGCCTGCGAGAGCGCCTCGTCCTCGGGGACGGCCGGGCCCTTCGCGGGTGCATTGTCGCCTTTCGAGGCCGGCGACGGCCGGCGACGCTCGGTGCGCTCGCGCTTCTCGATGTACTTGCCCTCGATGGGCTCGCCCAGCGCGTCGAGCGCCGGCGTGGTCGTGACCTTCTCCACGTCGTACTCGGTGTTGCCCTTGCCGGACGGCGTGTAGCCAAGCGCCTCGATCTGGCGCTGCGTTCCCTCGGCGCCGGAGGTGTCACCCTTGGCGAGCTGGTCGGCCATCTTCGTCTTGAGGCTGAGCAGCTGGCGCTTCGTCGCCGTGTCCAGACGTGTGGCCTCGGCGCTGGCAGCCGAGCTGGCCGACTCGACGTGCCGGGCCTGCGCCTCGGCGCGCACGCCGCCCAGATAGCCTTTGTCGCGGCCCTTTTCGGCCACGGCTTCGCGGTCGGCCTTCGACTTGATCTTGGACGCCTCGGCCTCCGTCTGGGCTTTGCGTGGTGCGTTCTGCTGGTCCTGCTCGAACTCGGCCTGACGACCCTCGCGCTCGACGCGCTGGCGCTCCGGGCCCAGCTCGGTGACGTCGCGCTTTTTGCTGGCGAACGAGGCGCGCTCGCGTGCCTCCATCAGCCGCATCTCGCGCTGCTCCTGGAGCTGCGACATCTGCTGGTCCAGGTTGAGGCGGCGCTCGTCGTCGATGAAGCCGCGGGCCTGCCGCTGCGCCGCGTCAGCCGCGCCGCCGATGCCACCCATTGCTGCTTGCAGGAATCCGCCGGCCATGATCAGTCCTCCTCGGGGAAGCGGTTGTCGTCGACCGGTTCTTCCTCGGCCGCGGCATCGTCGTCCGCTGCGCCGCGCGGGCCCTCTTCAGGCACGGGCGCGGGAGCCTGGGCTTCGTCCGGCGTGCCGGCGGCGTCGCCTGCGTCGCGCGGGCCTTCGGGGTTGCCTGCCTGCTCGGACATGCCCATTTGGTCCATCAGCTGCATCGCTTGATCGGCGCTCGCGCCGGCCATCTTGAAGATCTCGGTAATCATCGCGAGCACAGCGTCGCCCACATCTTCGTCGGTGAGGTCGGAGTCGCCGGACTGCTGCATGAACTCGGCCGCGTCCACGAGCAGGTACAGCCCGCACGGGATGAGCAGCTGCGGCGGCATCGTCTGGTTGGACTGCTGGAACAGCAGGCTCATCAAGTTGGCGATGCCGCGCCCGAGGTTCTCGCCCGGCGTGCCGTCCTTCGGCAGCATGTTCATCACGTCCTGGTGCGTCTCTTCCGAGTACATCACTTTCAGGCCCGCGGCAATGATCTTCTGGTACGCCTCCTTCAGCTCGGGCGGCACCTGGATCTTCTCGCGCACGGCCGAGACGGCGAGCTTGGCTGCGCCCTTCTGGGCTTTCTCGCCGGCTTCGGTCTTGGGCGCAGTGGCCTCGGCGCGCTCGTCGGCTGCGCCCTCCATCTGGTCTTTCAGCAGTCCAGCCATGATCAGCGTCCTTGCATCGCGTTGTTGAGGAAGCCCGGCTGCACCGCGGGGCGCACGGGCTGCGTCTGGTAGCGGGTCGGGTCGACCGGTGCGCCCATCTTGACCTGCGCGTTCGGGTTCACCGTGAAGGGCACGCCGGAGGCGCCGGTGACGCTGGCGCTGTACGCTGCGCGCTGGCGGTTCTCGGCGGCCTCCTTCTCGCGCAGGTAGGCCAGCAGCTCCTTCTCCTTCTCGCCCGACTGCATGGCCCCCTTGAGGAACCCGCCGCCCACGTCGACCAGCTCCTTGTTGGACTTGATCCAGGAGCTGATGTCCGACAACGGGCTCGCCGCGCCGCCTCCGGTCGCGCCGCCCGCGGTGCCGAGTCCGGCCTCGCCCAGGCTGCCCACTGCAGCGTCCACGCCCGCGCCACCGAAGCCGCTGGCGGTGCCCGACGTGGCCAAGCCGGCAGCGTCGGGTGCTGCTGCGGTCAGGCCGCCAGATGCCTCGTTGAGCAGGCCCGTGCTGCTCGCGCCGGTATCCGCGGCCACGGCGGCCGCACTCGGATCGATGAGCGAGCTAGCCACCTCGCCAGTACCGGCGGTCTGCGAGGCAGCGGCTTGCGCGGCTTCCGACACGGTGGCGTCTGCGGCGGCAGCGCCGGCTTCGGACGCGAGGCCCGCGCCATCACCGGCCAGCTGGCTGCCGATGGCGGTGGCCGCGCCCGAGGCGAGCGCCCCGATGCCGCCCACCGCGCTGATGATGCCGCCCCACTTGGACAGCTTCTGATTGCCGGTGACGGTGCCAGCGAGCGACAGCGCGCCGCCGACCATCATGGCGCCGCCAACCACCATACCGAGCATGGTGGTTGCAGCTCCGACGGCGGCAGCGCCAGCGGCCATGCTGCCGACGGCAGCGATGATGGGAATTGCAGGTGGCATGTCAGTCTCTCCCGAAGGGTAGTTGCGTCAGCATGAAGTAGCGGTAGGTCCCGTCGTGCCACGTGGGCCGGAACCCGAGCCGCTCCACGAAGTCCCAGTTCTTGGACTCGGCCACGTCCATCTTGGTGGTGAGGTATCCGTGCCGGGCCAGCAGCGGGCGAAGGAAGTCACTGATGATCCGCCGATGGAAGATTTTCGCACCGAACCCCGGCTCTGCGGCGAAGTGCAGCTCAGTGCCCTTGAGCAGCCCGCAGCCTGCGAGCCGACCGTCGTGGTAGATCGGCACGCACTCCCAGTCCGCGAACACCTGCCGCGCCACCCTGGGGTCGACATCGGCGCACTGCTCCAGGTGTTTGAGGATCGGCGAGAGCGGGTCGGGCGTCATGCTCCGTCATTCCCTTGGTAGAACGGGCTGTTCGGGTTGTTCGGGTCGAACGAGGTCGAGGGTGCCTGGGCGGGCGGTGCTTGGATCTGGTTCACCTTGCCGGTGTCGGTGAAGTTGAGCAGGCTGCCCAGGTCCATGTTCGACATCTTGCCCATGAACGCGAGTCCGTTGGCCAGCAGCGTGGACTGCTGCGCGATGGCGGCGTTCTTGGCGGTTGCGTCCAGGTCTTTGTTGGCCACGAGGTCCGTGATGTTCTTCAGCGTTTGCTGGTACATCTCGCCCGCGCTCGCGTTCGTCTGCATCAGCGTTTTGTAGTTCGCCTCGATGTCGGCCAGCTGCTTCTGCGTGGTGCTCTGCATCTGCTGCAGCTGCAGCTTGGTCGCGTTGTCCGCGTTGGCCTGCTGAGCCGTGAACTGCTGGTCCATCGACTTGATGAGCGTCTGCTGCGTGGCGGCCTGATTGGCCAGCCGATCGGTCTGCGACATCTTCGCCTGATCCGACGCCATCTGGTTCGTCTGTCCGGTGTTGAACTGGCTCGTCGTGTTGGCGTTGCCCGCATTGAACCGGTCCGTGGTGTTGGCCGCCTCGGCGTTGTATTGGCCCGCGTTGGCCTGCGTGCTGGCGTCCTGCTGCGCGATCGGAAGCGCAGTGTTGACCAGGGCCTGCTGGCCGGCCGACACCGCCATCGAGCTGTTGAGCAGCCCGCGCTTGTTCGCCATCTGCGCAGCGTTCGTCTCGGCCTGTTGCAGCAGCGGCGAGCCCGAGTCCAGGATCGTGCCGAGCTGGCCTTGCACGGTCTGGTCTTTGCCGACGTTCCAGTTCGTCGTGTTGGCGTTGGTCGTGGTCGCCTGTGCGGCGGGCGCCGCGGCGGGCGACGCCACCTGCGGCGTCGCGCTCATGGCGTCGCTGAGCAGGCCCGCGGTGGGCTTGGTCGGCTCGACGGTGTAAGGGTTGGTTGCCATGTTCGTTCCTTATTGCCAGATCCCCACCATACGAACCTGCCAGTTCGCGGGAGTGATGTTCGTAGCCACGCCAGTGCTGGCGTTGGGAAGTTGGACCGTCGCGTTGAAGGTGTAGACGCTGAGGTTCGTGGCGTCCGCAAACGCGGTGTACCCACCAGTGAATCCGGTCCGGTTCGGAATCCACTCCACGCGCTGGCCCGCAACATATCCCGCTTCAGCGGTAACACAGACCAACCACACCTTCATGTGGTCCGGGGCACGGGAGTTACCATGCCCGCTCGTGAACGCGGCGTTGATGGCGAGAGCGAAGCTGCCCCCTGCGACGGTCCGCTGGCCGCCGATGAAGAAAGACCCAGTTCCCGTGGACAGGAGGAAAGAGGTCGACGTGAACCGCGCGACTTCTGCCGCTCCGATACCGAACAGCAGGTCGCTGTCGGAGCGGAGGCATCCTTGCGCGCCACCGCCACCGACCAGGGCGCCACTGCCCCAGTAGAGAGAGTACACGCCGTTGCTGATGAGGGCGTAAGTTCCCAGGATGTCCAGGGCCGTGGTGGGCGTCTTGCCGATCCCGACCTGCCCAGTGGGCAGGATCTGAATCCAGGGGAGGTTGTTGGCGTAGAGGTGGAGGGGCTTGGCGACCGTCGTGCCGAGCAGCACCGTGGTGGAGTTCGCCGTAAAGGTGGCGTTACGAACCCCTGCGACGGCGAGGTCGAACACCGGCTGCGTCGTGCCGTTGACGCCCAACGTGGTGAAGCCTCCGCCGTACGACGGAGCGACGTACCCCACCCCGACCGTCCCGTTGGCGAAGTTGACGCTGGAAATCGTTGCTCCGGTCCGCGTCACCTCCAACCAGTTCTGCGCGGCGGCGCCCGCATCATTGAGCACACGGTAGATTTTCTGTGCGCCGAGGACGTACTCCTGCCACACTTTCTGGTCCGCGGCGCCACCCGCGAGAACGTGCTGCAGTGCGGGCGATGCACCGAGAACCCCGATGGCAGTATTCGTGGCCCCGAGCGCAGCGGAGATCGTCCCCCGCGCCGTCACTGAACCGATGGCGGTGAGCGCAGAGGTGTCCAGCAGAACCTGCAGTACACCGCCCACGCCGAACACCGTGCGCGTGCTGGCCGCGAGGACGGTGTCGCCGGCGATGTCGCCGGGCACGAACTGGTTCGAGCCGCCGCTGACTCCGAGCGTCCCTTCGACGCCGGTGCGGCCGATGGTCATCAGCGCGTTCGAGCCCGCTGCGCCAGAACGGATGTTGATGCTGGAGACGTTCGGCTCGGTGACGGTGATCGGGTCGTTGAACGTCGAGGTCCCGTTCACCGTCATGCCGGTGTTGATCGTCGGCGTGACGATGGTGGGCGTGTTGATCGTCGGCGACGTCAGCGTCTTGTTCGTCAGCGTCTGCGCGACGTCCGTGCCGACCAGCGTGGTGTTGGCGTCCGGGAACGCGAACACGCGCGTCGTGCTGGCACTGATGCCCGACACCTGGAACATCGCGCGCTTCGTGTTGTCGGCGTCGTCGAACAGCCGGAACACCGCGTCGCTCAGCCCGTTGGTCCCCGACGTGGTCAGCCCGTTGGCCGACGGATTGACGACCACGAACTGGCCCGCGTTGCCGGGCAGCGTGGGCATCTTGTCGAAGCCTGCGGCGATGGCGTCCAGCTCGGCGCGCATGGCAGCCGAACTCCCCGGGGCCTGCGTGGCCGGATACCCGCCGTGATTGTAGAAGTCATTCAAGTCAGTGCTCCTCGATCCGGTTGTACTTGCGGCGGTTCTCGTCTTGCGTGATCACCCGCAGGTTGTGCTCGACGTGAAGGCCCGACACGGTTTTTCCATGGAGCGGGTAGAAGTGGTCGACAACGTATTGGACACCCGTCTCGACCGTTTTCTGCCGCGCCTCTGCATAGATGGCCACGATCTTCTCAGGGTTCGCCCATGCGGGCATCTTCGCCTTGGTGCGCATGCGAATCTTGCCGCCGTTTGTCGGCGACGACTTGTTCCACGCGCGCATGTACGCGGCCATGTATTCGCGGTTTGCTTCGCGCCAAGCCTTTGACTTCAGCGCGTGGCCTTCAGTCTTGCGGTAGCGCGCGACGGCCGTGGCAGCACGTTCCGGATTTGCGAGGTTCCACTCGCGCGCCGCGGCAGACACGCACACCTTGCACTCCGAGCGCAGCCCGAGTTTCATTTTCGGCTTGAGGCTGAACCGCATTGGGTCGAGCCACTGCTCGCACTTCTTGCAGCGAATCAACATCATCAGCGCATCCCCCGCCGCGGTGTGTAGTGGATCACGATGCTGTTGATCGTGAAGGATTCGTAGAGGTCGCTGTCACTTGCGATGATGCACGCGATGTTTTCGGCCGTGCCGTCCAGCTCGCACTCCTCCGGTGCGAGGTTGATCCCGTCCCACACGAACTGGTCCCACACGAACTGGTCCCAGAACGAAGCCGTGAGCGGCAGCACGTGGTCCGAGAACCCCGGCTGCCCGATCGTGGTGACGTTGTACCCGAGCGTGTAGCTGAACGAGAACTCGGCGTACCCCGACCCGGTCACCTCCAGCGCGGCCTTGCGGTAGCGCTTCAGGATCCGCGGCGAGCCGATCGCGTTGAACACCAGCGGCAGCGTCGCGCCGATGTTCTCGCCGTCGAACGACGTGCCCGCGTCCACCTGATAGACGTACCCGTTGGTCGCGCCCACGAAGATGACCTGCAGGCCGTTGCCGTCCTCGCCCTCGCACGCCACGTTGAAGATGTGGGGCATCTGGATCGGCATGGCGCCGATCAGCTTGCCACCCTTGAACGTCATGTGCAGGCCCGAGCCGTCATTGAAGTACAGCCGGTACTGCGTCTTGCGGCGCGTGACCGACGAGCACAGCACGCCGGACTGCCGCTGCTCCAGCCACGGCTGGATCGGCTGCGTGATGGACGCGCTGCTGAAGTTGCCGTAGGCCAGGGTGTTGGCCAGCGACAGCACGCCGCGGTCGTCGAGCATCAGCGTGTTGCCGATGTTCTGCGTGGTGTAGGCCAGCGCGCCCGTCGAGTCCTCGTAGGTGACGAGGTTCCAGTCGGCGGAGCTGGTGCCGTAGAGCACCGCAGTCGCGTTGCGCGAGGTGATCAGCATGGCGCCGGTCTCTTGCGCGCCGGCCTGGACCTGGAAGTTCGTGACCGGACCCTTGACCAGCAGCTCGCCCGCGCCCGAGATCGCGGTCCACGCGAACGGCGCGTTGATCCCGCTGTGCTGCACGCTCGGGCCGAACGAGAAGAACACGTGGTTCTTGTGGACGGCCACGTGCGTGGGCGTGTCCGTCGGCATGCCCGTGATGATGGGTGCGACCGTCGTGCCGTCGAACTCGAACCCGCGGTTGACGCCGTCGGCGCCGTACGCGCGCAGCACGCGCTGCCCGTTCGAGCCGGTGAAGTTGAACTGGTCGAACTCGAACCGGCCGCCCGGCAGCAGCGTGATGGTCGAGAACGCGCCGACCACCGCCGCGGTGGCGATCGGCGTGGCGCCCAGGCGGATGACCTCGCCGTTGGCCCAGAAGCCCACCACGGTGTCGACGATGAACCGGCCCGCCGCCGTCGTGCCCCAGGCGCCCGACTGCGTGGCCACGCGGCGGATGACGGCCGTGGCGCCCGAAGTCGCGCCGTTGATCACGTTGCCCTCTTGCGGCTCGATGAGGCCCGCCGTGAAGGCGATCTGCGAGCCGAGCGGCACGTTCACCCAGCCGCCGGCCGAGCTGCGGTAGATGCCCACCGCCGTGCCGCCCAGGTTGTTGCGGAACGCGTACATCTGGCCGTTCAGGTACGTCACGCCGCGCACCGGCCCCGAGCCCGGCACCATCGTGATGTCGGCGCGGTACACGTCGGCGGCGAAGTTCTGCATCATCGCCGTGAACAGCGCGCTGGTCGTGGGCGCGCCGAGAGCCGTGACGGTGGCCTGCGGCACCGCGGCCACCGTGAGCGTCTCGCCCACGATGAACGTGCCGGTCTCCTTCGTGTAGGCCACCACACCGGTGGGCACGTCCACGTAGAACACGACGGCCGTGGCGAGCGACGTGACGCCCGTGATGACGTCACCCGGCGCGATGGCCCCGGTGAACGCGACCTGCACCACGCCGAACGACGCGTCGCTCGGACTCGGCCGCCCGTCGAAGCGTTCGTAGCCCTGCACGCGCGAGTAGCCGCCTTGCTGGTTCGCCTCGAAGTTCACGCTGTCGCGCGCGAAGCCGGGAGGCAGCGACAACGTCGGCGTGACCAAGTCCATGCCGCCCGTCAGTCGGACGGTGTCGTGCCGCACGGGTGGCATGTTGAAAGGTTTCATGGGACCTCAGGCGAGAGATGGTCCGAACGTCACGGGCGGCATCTGGTCGATGATCATCTGGTTCATCAGCTCGTCGTATTTGGCCTCGCCGCGGGCCACCACTTCGCCAGCCGCCTCGTACATGCCGTACGACACCATCACCGCGTACACGATGAGCATGTGGTAGTAGGCCGGCGCGAGCGGCACGTCGGCGTCGAGCGTCAGCTCCTGCGGCCAGCGCCAGTAGCGGCCGCGGATGTGGTAGACCTGATCGGGCACGCCGCCGAAAAGCAGGCTCTTGTACGGGTCCACGCTGAAGCAGCTGGGCTTCTGGGGTGCGGTCTGCGTCTGGCCGTACTGGTACGTGTTGCGGAACGTCGGCCAGTCCATGAACGGCAGGATCATCTCGTCCGAGAAGTTCACCGTATCAGTGTAGATCCGCATCTTGTTCAGGTCCCACTCGCGGAACATGGGCGCCGCGGCGGAGACGGGGAGCTGGTCGACGGGGTAGGTCTGCTGCAGCGCGACCGTCGCGAAGTCGAACGGCTGGTTGAGGAACAGCCACCCGCAGTTCTGCGCGGTCTGGATCTCGGTCCAGGCCGTGCGCGTCCAGTTGACGAACCGGCGCATCTCCCCGACCTGACCGACCACAGTGGCCAGATCAGGACCGGAGACGCCGCACTCCTGGCGCGCGCGGTTGATCAGCTCCAGCAGAGTCAATTGGCCTCCGCCATCACCTTGGCCAGCCACGCGTGGCCGATGGGGTTCGGGTCGAGCACCACGTTGAACGGGTACACCTGCCCGATGCTTTCGGTGGTGACGATCTCCAGCTCGGCGGCGCTGCGCTGGTGCTGGCGATAGCTCGTCTCCTTCATGCGGGCGAGCACTTCGAGGAACATGCGCTTGATGGCCACCGGGCGAGCGCCGCGCGGGATGATCTGGTTCGTGCCGTTCACGTTCAGGTGGACGTACGGCATGGCATTGATGTCGCTGGTCATCGGCACGTTGACCACGACCAGTTCGTTCATGAACTTCTCCAGCTCCATGGTCGCCTTGCGGATCGCAGCGTCACCCGAGACGGTTTCGACGTTCTTCTCCATGGCATCGATGATCAGGCTGGGGGCGGGGCCGAAGCCGCGGGGTTCACTCATGGGTATCTCCTGCTGTTGAAAAAAGGGCCGACCATCAGGCCGGCCCAGTGGCTCACTGCATCGAAAACGATCAGCGGTTCGTGCCCGGCATGTCCATCACGTTGAGGAACGTGCTGGTGATGCCCGCGGCGCCGAACGCCGTGGTGCCCGGCACGAAGGTCGTGGAGCCGTTGGTGACCACCGAGACCACGGCAAACAGCGTCTTGCCGCTGACCACCGGGGCGTTGGGGGCCACGCCGCCCGCGGCGACGATCACGCCCTGCGAGGCGGTCACGTTGCCAGCCGCGTCCAGGAAGAACGCGAAGTTGCACTTCGAGCTGACCGGGACGGTGGTGAAGGCCGGCACCTGCGTGTCGCGGGTGACGGCGATGTTGTTCGTGATGGCCTTTTGGAAGAAGACCGCGTCGAACACGTAGTTGACCGCGGCCACGTTCTGGATCGTGCCAGCGTTGGTGCCGGCCGCCACGGCGCCCGAGCTGAGCGACATGAAGCCGCTGTTGGTGCCTTCGAGGTTGTAAGACATTTCCCGTTTCCTTTCAGGGGATCGTGTTCAGGGCCGGGGCGAGCGTGGTGGAGGCGGTGCTGTTGGCCGCCCCCACCGTGACGCCGCCGTGGACGTGTGCGTTGAAGAGGACCCGCAGGGCCTCCAGGTCGGCGCGGAGGGACAGGACGAGCGGGAGCAGCTCGTTCTTGTCGATCCCCGCGGACATGCCGCCGATGCGTTGTGCGACAGATTGGGTGGGCATGGTCAGCCTCCCTTCATCACAGCGCCGAGACGGCGGCTTCGATGCGCGCCATCCAGGCTTCGTTGAGACGCACCGCGGCGAACCACGTCGAGGCGCCCACGTAGCCGAACTGGCCCAGCGGGTTGGCGTGGTTCTTCTGGCTGGCCGGCAGCACGGTCGGGCTGATGGCGCGGCGGCCCTTCAGCGCGACTTGGCCCCACGCGTCTTCGCCGATCACGAGGAACGGGTAGACGTCGATGTTCACGCCGCCCTGCGACAGCATGCCCGTGGCGCCCACCGCGGCGCCGGCGGCCAGGAACGGCTCGAACAGCGGCGAGGACAGGAAGCGGAACTGCTCGACGGCGCCGATCTCGCGGTCGTGGATCGGCTTGAACGAGCCGTAGTCCTCGACGCGGGTGAAGTTCGGCAGGTTGCGGATGTCCGCCTCGGCGTCCGTGTGCACGAACACGATGTAGCTCGGCTGCACGGCCTGGGTGTTGAAGTTCACGCCGGGGGCGACACGCGAGGTGACGCGGCGGGCGCGGTTCGACTCCAGGGTCCGGGCGGCCTTGCGCAGCGCGTTCAGGCTGATCGGGGTGTTGATGCCCGCGCGGGTCGTGCCGTTGGCGTAGACCACGATCGAGCCGGCCTTCAGCACGCCGTAGCGCACCTTCTCCATCAGCTCGGCCATCACCTCGCCGGTCTGCTTGACCATCTCGGCGGGGATGTCGTCCTCGTACAGGTCTTCGACCTTGGACGAGAACTTGTAGAGCACGCCGTACTGCTGCAGCGTGACCGACACATCCTGGAACGTGATGGTGTTGCTGTTGGGCGTAAGGCCCTCGCCCAGCACGAACGCGTTGGGGTCGATCACCGGGGTGCCGACATAGCGCTGCGTGCCTTCGATCGTGGTGCCGGTGAGCGACGCGCCGAAGGGCAGCGTGCGGCGGAACACGATGGTGTCGGTCGCGTTCTTCGGATGCTCGCGCATCGTGCCGAAGTCCCCGAGGACGGTGAGGGGCTGGGCATGTTCGAGCATGCCCTGTGCTGCGCGGATGAGGTTCCGCGACGGCGAGGTCGAATAGTTCTGGACGGCCATTTCCTAGGCTCCTGTTGCTGAAGTCGTGTTGATCAACCCTGGCGCTTCTTGCGGTCAGCACCGCGCCGGGCTTCCAGATCCCACAGCTCGTCTTCCGTCATCTCGGTTTCATCCTTGACGCGCGGGGCGGGACGACCCGGGGTTGCGACTCCAGCAGCTGCATCCAGTTTGTTCTGGCGGGACTGCCGAATGTCCGTGACGCTCTTGGCCTTGGCTTCGTTGAACTTGTCGAGCACCTGGATCACGTCGCGCCCGCGCTCGCTCTCGGCCTTGGCCTGGAACTCGGGCGTCTGGGACTTGAACCAGTTCTTGAACTCGTTGGTTTGAGAGGTGGCCCGCCAGTCGGGGTACTTCTCGGCGATCTGGTCGAGTTCCAGGTCACGCCGGATGTCCGCCTTCAGGGCTTCCCTGTCGATGGGGGGCGGCGCCGGAGTGACCGCCTGCTGGGACAGGATCGCAGCCATGCGCTCCTCCATCCCCTCGGCCCACTCCGGGAAGTCCGCCTTCAGCTGGTCCCACTTCTTCGTGTCGCCCGCGGCGGTGGCGATGGCGGCCTTGGACGGTGCGTCGCCGCCGGCCTTGCGGGCGGCTTCGGCGGCGTCCAGTTTGCCCTGCATCGCCGCGACGCGGCCGACAGTCGGACCCAGCTGGTTGCTCATCTGCTGCACCAGTTGCTCCGCGCGGGCAAGACGCTCCTCCAAGGAGGGCGCCGCCGGGGCGGGGGCAGGTGCAGCAGGCGCTGCCGGGGTCTCGACCTGCTCGTCTGCAGGATCGTCAAGGGCCGGGTCGGTGGTCTCCCCGGTGGCGTCTCCGCCAGCGAGAATTCCTGCCTCCGTGTCCCATGCGTCTTGCATCTGGGCGTCGGTCATCTGACCTTCGGGCGCTGCTTCCCCTTCGATTTTCATGCTCAAACCTTCAACAAAGCGACTGACCTACGACCGACTGCGCCTGCGCGGAGCCGATCACTTCCTCTCAAGCTGCCGACTTGGGCAGGTCGAGAATTTCCTTGAGGGCTTGAATCCGGCCCCGCGTTTTCGCGGTCTCTTCCGGGTTCAGGTCGCCCTCGATGCGCTCTCGTTGGCGCTGGAGTTCTTCCTCCAGCCACAACGACAACGTATCCCAGGTCGTGTGCACATGGCGCTGGTTGGTCATCAGTCCGTTCGTCGCCATGTCAATCAGGTGTTTCCCTACTTGCGCACGATTCTAGCGCGAGTTCCAGGGTTTCCACGTGGGCCCGTAGGACAAGACGCTCCGCCCGGAGCGCCTTGGCTGTCTCGAACGGGTCGGCGTCCGTCGGCAGGGTGTCGGTGGGCAGCGCCGGCCGGGCCGGCACTGCGGTCGTGCAGTAGATCGCGACCGGCACCTCTACCGTTTCAGGCACGGTGGTGGCACACCCCGCCAGCCACAGTGCAGGCACGGTGGTGAACAGGATGTGCTTCCAGGCCATGGCTTAGAGGATCGGCGTCTTGGGCTCGGGCAGGTCGTCGTCCGGCACCGGGGCGTTCAGCGGGTGGCCGGGCGCCTTGGGCTGCAGGTCCGGGTCGGGATTGGTGGACGGCCGCGGCTCCTCGCCGGCCGGGTTGCCCGGCGCGCCGCCGACGGCGTTGCCGCCCGCGTGGCCGGTGGTGTCCTCGCCAGCCGACGGGTCGGGCTTGCCGTCCTCGCCCTGCGGCGCGTCCGCCTCCTTCTTCGCGGGGAGCTTGAGCGAGCCGCCCTGCTTGCAGGCCACGTTCTTGTCGGTGATCTCGTCGCCGTCTTCGAGCACATCGGCGCCGACGATCACCACCTGATCGCCGACCGGGCCGGTGGCGAGCAGGTTCACCGTGCCGTCCTCGTGCACGTAGATCACGCGAGCGTCGACCGGCGACTCGTCGATCACGCGCAGCGCGTCGCGGTGCGGGCCGTGCGGGTGCAGCCACAGGCTGTCGCCCACGCGGTGGCCACCCTTGGACTTCTCGGCCGGGGTCGTGGTGGTCGACTCGTTCTTGTCGGCCGGGGTGTCCGCCTTGGCGGACTGCTGCTTCTTGGTCATGGTCTTCTCCTTCAGGGGGTTTCGAGAGGTTCGCGCAGGAGGTCGCAGGCGGCCTCGCACGCGTTCTTGCCGGGTGGCAGTGGCCGGTCCTGCAAGTTCTTGGCCGCGCGCTGCGCCGCGACGGCTGTTTTCTGGGCCGCCTCGACGGCGAGCGCGGTGACGGCATCGCGCTGGGCCTGCGCCGCAGCGACGGCGCGGATCTGGTTGCTCTGCAGCTCGACCTTGGCCCAGGCCAGCTGGGCGTCCGCCTTGGCTGCTGCGATGCGCGGCTTGTAGACCATGCGCGCGGCGCCGTAGCCGATGGCCACCGACACCAGCACGCCGGCGGCGGCCGCGTAGATGGCGGGGGTCACACGGTCTCCATGATGTTCAACGCGCCCTTGTACAGCTCCTTGCACTCGGCCATGCCGACAGAGCCGCCGTTCACACGACGGCGCACCGACTCGAACCCCTCGGCGGCCAGCAGGTCGTTCATGTCGTTCTTGTGCCAGAACGCCGCGGCGGCCCAGCTGCCACCCTCGGGCTCGGCCGCGGTGTCAGGGTTCCCCAGCAGGTTGAAGTCGACGCCCATCTGCGTCAACTCGTCCGTCATCGCCGCATAGTTCGCGCGCCCGGTGAGCATGAACGGGCCGCGGCCGCGGAAGCGCCAGCCGTCGCCCAGGTTCACGTTCCCCATGCGCCCGCCGTAGACCTTCTCGGCCAGCCCTTGCGGGTTGCGCACGAAGGGCGCCGCGTCGTTCACGGTCTGGAACCGGTTCGGCCACACGCGGCGCAGCCGCTCGGCCGTGGTGTAGTTCAGATTCTCGGTGAACCGGGTGAAGAACGCGCACTCGTGGGCGACGTTGGCGAGGAACGCCGCCGCGCGCTGGGGCGTGTTGATGCTCGCCGCGTTCATCGCCCGGGTCAGCGGGCCGTGCCACTCGGTGAGGCGGGCGGTGGGGGTGCTGGTCGCGAACGACAGCTGCGAGAGGGTGAGGTTCAGAGGTTCCATATGCCGAGCCAGTAGAGGGGGAGGAGGGCCAGGAAGCCGCCCGCGAATGTGGCGAGCGCGTCCTTCCAGTCGGCGACGTGGTCCTCGGGGTGGTTGCTGTCCCACAGCTCCTTCAGCGTGCCGATCACCACGGTGGCGATGATCGCGCCCCAGAACCCGAGGATGAAGCCACCCAGCAAAGCAAGCACGAAGCCAACCAGCGCGTGGGCGATCTTGTCGCCGTGCGGCAGCCTGAGCAATCTGTTCAGTAATTCTTTCACGCTGGCTCCTTTGTTTTCCGGTAGCGCCACACCTTCCACGCCGTGCCGACGGCGAAGGCGAAGAGACCGCCACCCAGCACGAGCGGCGGCACGAGCGGCGGGAAGCCGGTGGCCAGGAGCTGATACGCGTACACACCCGAGCCGAACCCCACGCCGACGAGCCCTACGGCCTGCGCAAAGTTGTCCTTGTAGAACCGGCTCAGCAGGCCGAGCAGGCACGCAAGCGACGTCGCCCCCATTGCGCCCGCAGAGACAACCACGACGACATCCATAGCGTGCCCTCTCACTGTTCATCCGTGGGAGCCTTTTTCGGCTCAGCCGGGCCAAGCCCGAACCACTTGCGTCCTACGTCAATGAAAAACTGGGACAAGTCGAGCCGATCCCAGGTCTTGAAAATCTTGTCCACCACGGCCATGCCGAACAGGCCCAGCAGGAAGCCCGCCAGTCCCTCGTTCGTGCCGGCGGCGGCCGCCGCCGCGGGCGCCACGAAGAAGCTCAGCGCCGCGCCGCCAATCCCCATGAACACCTTGCGCGGCCACGTTGCCTCCACCCACCCCAGCGCCAGCAAGCTGCCCACAGTCCCCGGCAGCAGCTTGCTTGCCCACACCCCGACGTCCCCGTCGAACCACTGCATTGGTGTCCCCTTTGTACTGCTTACGGATTCACGAGCCCGCGCAGCTCGACGATGAGCGCGACGCCACGTCCCGGCACGCTCGCCTCGTAGGTGAACTGAGTGCTGCCCGGCGTGACGTAGCTCGGTTGGCGGCCGAACCACGCGGCGATGCTGCTGGTGATCTGCTTGAGCGAGACGTTGTCCAGCGAGAACGCGGCCGCGCTGCCCGCGCTCACGCCGTAGCCCGTCACGCCGGTGATGCCGGTGATGTTGGTCGAGTACGTGCCATTGGCCGAGCGCAGCGGTCCGGCTGACACCGTGCCGCCCGTGGTGGTCCACGAGGACAGGAGCTGGCCGCCCGTGTAGTTGGACACCGTGTAGGTGCTGCGGTAGCGCGCGCCGGCGACGAGCGAGGCGATGGGCTGGTTGATGTTGCCGAAGATGCCGGCGTGGTTGGCCGTGCCGCCACCGATCGACCAGCCGTTGCCCACCGCCCAGACCGTGCCGTCGGCGAACGTGCCGTTCAGCACCAGCTCCGGGCCCAGCACGTCGTACGCCGTGGACGACTGCGTGATGCCGTCGTAGTACTGGCTGATCGCGTATCCATCGCTGGTGTTCCACGCGGCCACCTGTGCGAGGTCGCTGCCGCCCGGCAGCTGCGGCGTAATGCTGATGTCGATGAGCAAGTCGGCCGCGGTAAACGCCTGCGACGTGGCGCCCACCGTGTCGTACGTGGTGATGTCGCCCAGGCGGATGCACGCGGCGGCGACTGCGTTGGTGCAGCTCACCACGATGTTGGCCGAGCCGACGAGCCCGCCCTTCATCACGAAGATGGCCACCGCCGGGGAGCCTGCCACGCCGTCATGGGCCTCGGCCGCCTTGGTGAGCGCCACGCCATTCCACGTGGCTGTGAAGACGGGCGCTGCGGCCGTGGTCGAGATGGCCGCCACGCGCACCACCATCGCGCCAGTGGCGCTGGTGTACGCCGTGGTGAACGGCGCGCCGCTGCTGATCGCGTCGGCCGTGCGGTCGAGCGGGCCGGGCGGGCCGGGCGGCTGTGGCGCCACGCCTCCCGACAGCACTGTCATCGACAGCGCCATGTCGCGCGGGCTGCGGGAGAAGGACTGGGTCAGCATGCGATCACGAGCAGAAGGCTTCTGCAGGCACGTTCACCGGCGTGACCGCCACGTCCAGGCGGCGCACGCCGATCTGGCTGGCGTTTGTGATGCCGCCGATCAGGCGGCTCGTGCCGGCCAGGATGGGCATGCTGCTGCCGCCCCCGCCGCGCCGGTATTCCAGGTCGACTCCGGTGCTGTTGACGATGTCGAGCAGCGTGCACGGCTGATCGGGGAACGTGACGTAGGTCGAGCCAGCGCCCGAGGTGGCGACACCGGTGATGACGGCGCGGCCGATGAACGGGATCGAGAGTGTGGACATGGTGTCTCCTTGGGGTCAGATGCCTGAGCCGAGCTGCTGCTTCAGGGTGGACTCTGCGATGTACAGCTCTTTCTTCGTGCGGTTGTCCATCGCCGCCTTGGCGAGATCGGCGCGGATCTGCTCGATGGTCTGCTTCTGCTCGCTGGCGTACTTGAGCATGGCGATGTTCATCTCCAGCTCCAGCTTCTGCAGGTTGAACTGGTTGTTCTGCTCGGCCATGACGCGGCGCTGCTCCACCTCGGCGAGATCCGCCTTGGCGCGGGCCTGCTCCACGACGACCTGCGACTCGGCGCGGATCTTGGCGGCCTCGACTTGCGGTGCGGCCTGCTGCCCCTGCGACTGGGCCTGCAGGTTCTTGTCGATCTCGGCGTCGTCGAACAGCAGCTGTTCGGTGTCGATGTGCTGCGCGGCGAGTGCCTTCTTCAGCAGCTCTTTGAACTTCAAGCTGGCTTGCATCATCGGGTTCGTGGCGTAGGCCGCGAGGAGCTGCATCAGCGCTTGATTCTGGATGTCGCGCACCAGCAGGGCGGACGTGCCGCGCGCATCGACGTTGAAGTCACCCTTCACCGACTCATCGGCGGAGTGCTCCATGTTGAAGTCGTAATACCGCGAGATGTGCGGGCGCGTGATGTCGTCGTCGAAGCGCTTGACCAGCCGACGCAGCACGACGTTCGCCGCGTTCATCAGCATCTGCATGCCGCCCAGCGTTTCGGGCGCGTTCGTCTTGTCGCCCTGCATCATCGCGGGCACACCGGTGTCGTCGTCCACCAGCTTCATCGCCATTTCGATGATGCCTTGCAGCATCGCCTGCTGGCTGTCGATCTGGAAGACCTGCATGGCCTTGGTCACGTCGGCGGTGCCGCCCTTCGCAAACCACAGCTTGCGCCCGGTGATCTCCCAGATGCCATCGGCTGGCGTGATGTCAGTGCGGTTCATCACGATCTGCGGACCCGCGGACACGCCCGCGTTGTCCATCATCATCCGCCACGACGCGTTGACGACGCGCTGCTGCGAGTTCATCAGGCGCGGCACGCCCTGGCCCCACGGCCGATCGTTGACCTTCTCCCACTGGAAGAAGTCATAGGGCAGCGACTCGGTTTCCAGGGGGTTCAGGAAGGTCTTCACCACCTCGCCGTTGATCATGATGATGCAGGCGGAGAAGCTGATCAGCGAGTCATCGTGGTTGCTGGGGCGCCCGGTGAACGTGCCCGCTTGGCCCGGCGCCTGCAGCTCGCTGCCCGTGGCGTAGCCCGCTTCGCCGTCGCCGCGCGCCTTCTCCAGCTTCGGCGCCACGGATTGCTCGAAGTCTTCGACCGACATGCTGCAGCGCAGGTCTTCCACCGTGACCTCGCCCCAGTACGTGATGCGCTCGAACGACTCCAGCGGCAGGTAGTTCTCGTCGTTGTACAGGCTGTACTCCACGGCGCTGCTGGGCTTGGGGCCCGCGCGCAGCACGGAGCGAAGCTGCTGCTTCAGGTAGCCCGGCTGCTTGGCCAGCTCGCGCACTTCCTTCGCGCTGATCTGGTCCACCTCGAAGATGCCGCGCCCCTTGTTCGGGTACTCGCCCGCGCTCGGGTCGGTGTAGACGGTGCGCGGGTCCACGCACACCGACACCGGTGCGGTCTCCTTCACCAGCTCCAGCACGTAGGTGGATTCGCCGGACACGTCGGTGAACGGCACCCAGGCTTTTTTGTAGCGGTTGGCGACCAACGGACCCTTGAGCACGCCGGTGCCCAGCACGGCCGCCCAGTGCAGCACCTTGCGGGTCTCGCCGTTGTAATCGCACTCATTGAGCTGGTCCTCGATCAGGAGCTGCATCGCGTCGCTCGCCTGCTTGGCCTGCTTCTGGATGGCGTAGGCGACATCCTTCTTTTTCAGGATCTCGCCCTGCTCGTTCAGGGGCTGCATCGGTCCCTGCGGCTGGGGCATCGGGGTCGGCTGCCCCGGCATCCCCGTGGGCTGGACGGCCTGGAGCTGCGGCGCATTGGGGTCGATGCCTGCACCCACGGGCGGCTGGCCCGGCGGTGTGACGGGCGGCTGCATCGCCTGCGGGCCTTGCATGGGCGCGGCGCCCGCTTGGCCCGGCAGCGCGGGGGCGCCCGGCTGTTGCGGCGGCACGGGCGTCTCGTCGCGCAGCGCAACGGCCAGCTCCGGCCGAGGCGTGGGTTTGATCCCCCAGTTCCGGTCATCGGTGGGCAGCAGGATGTCAGCGAGCCGGGCCTCGGCGCTGTTCGTCTTCGTGCGGGTGATGCCGATGAACACGGTCGAGCGGGTGGGCTTGGCTTCGCGCGTGGTCACAGGGTAGCCCTGCTCCACCGAGTCCATCATCTCGCTCGCCCGCTTGGCTTGGTTGTCCTTGCCGTTGTAGAAGTCGAGGTCTTCGGCCCAGTCCTTGTCAATGTTCAGGCCCTGGCGCCACGCCTTCCACTCGGACAGCGTGCCCTTCAGGTTCGAGCCCAGGGCGCGAAGGCGCTCCGCCTGCTCCTCGGCTGCCTTCTGCTCGGCCTCTTCGGGGGTGAGCATCTCGGCCTCGTCGAGCGCTGCGGCCGCCGTGGCTTCGCCTGCCTGGATCACGTCCTCGGGGATGTACTGATTGCCGCCGCGTTCCTCGGCTTCCTTGTCCCACGCCTGCGCGTCGGTGAGGCCAGCGCTGCCGCCAACGTCTGAGCCCACGCCGGCGGCGAGGCCCATCGTGCTGGATTTCGGTTTGCGTCGTGCCATAGGGTTCACCCCGATTGTCAATAGCCGATTGTAGGATCAAGCACCCCGTACCGCGGCACCTGCTGACCGAACCCGATGAAGCCCTGTGCCTGCCCGAGTTCGAACCGGGCTTCCTGCTCCGTGCGTGCATAGCGCAGCATCATCAGCCCGTACCGCGTGGCCGAGAGGATGTCGTCCAGCTTGTCGACGATCACGCCGTTGTCGTCACGGTGGTACATGCGGAACTCTTCGAACCACGGCTCCAGGTGTTGGAACACCTTCAGGCGGCCCGTCTGCATGCGGGTGAGCATCATCTGCGCCCCGGCTTCCAGGCTGTTGCCGCCCGACTTGCCGTCAGGCCCGGGCGGAAACTCGGCCCGCTTCACCGTGAGGTTCAGGCCCTGCGCTTTGTACTGCTCGGCCAGGGCTTCGCCGCCACCGCCGGCCGTCTTGTTCGCCCCGTCGTGCGGCCACGCCACAGGAACCCACACGCCCTTACCCCGGATCACCGCAGCGTGTTCGTGCACCGGCGCCTCGCTGCGGCGGTGGATGTCGTACACGTAGACCGTGTCCGTGTCGGTGTCGTGGGCGAGCCATGCCACGGCCGTGGGGTGGGTCCACCCGAAGTCAATCCCGGCGATGCGCCGCCAGTGCGGGGGCAGCGCGAAGGCAGGTGTCGAGACTGCCGCGTCAGCGAGAGGGAAGACCCGCCCTTGCCCCATGGACGGGATGCCCTTGGTCCGCGCTTCACGTTCATGCGCCGGATAGCTGGCGATGATGGCGGCCCGCTGCTCCGGCGTGTAGTGCAGCGCGTCGTCAATGGTCATCGTGACCGCGATGGTGCCCGCGTGCTTGTCCAGCAGGAAGCGCTTCACCACGTTGGACATGCCCTTAAGCGGCGTGAACGTGATCAGCATGGGCCCGCCCGACACGTTGGTCCGCGTCAGGGCTTCCATGTAGACGTCTTCGGGCGGCTCCTCGTCGAGCCACACACCGTCCACCGTGTCGGCCTGCCACTTCGTCCGCCCCTGGTCATAGCTCAGCAGGTTGACGACCGACGAGCCCCCGGACACATGGCGCACCACGACGGAGGCAACGGCGTCGGCCACACCCTGGCGACGCGTGGTGCTGATGATCGTGTCGCCCGGGATCGTGCCGGTGCCCCATTCGTCTTCGGCCTCGGGCCGCCCGAGCAGCAGGCGCTGCACACCCCGGCGTGTCAGCTCTGCGGACTCTGAGCCACAGAGGAACGTCACCGGACGGCTGAAGCGCTTGCCCTGCCACCAGAACGGGTAACGCCCGGTGAGGTGCATTGCCACCTCGCAGGCTGCCGAGTACGTCTTGCCCGCTTGGTTGGCGGCCACCAGCATGCGTTCGCGCCACTTCGCCCCCAGAGCGTGGAACTCGGCCTGCTTCGGATACGGCACGTACCGGTCGAGCATGTTGCGCGACAGCGTGCGAACGTACGTCTCCAGGGCCTCCAGGTAGACCGCCTGATCCTCGGGCGTGAGCCGAGCCAGTTCCTCGCGTGTGAGGGGGACGAACCCGCTCATGCCGCACCGCCGAGCTGGCGGGCCCGCTCGGACAACGCGAGCACCTTGGCCTCGGCTTGCTCGGGCGTCATCTGCACCTTGGCGTCCAGATCGATGTGCTGGCGGTCCCCGTATTCGCGCGGTGCCACGGCCTTCGCGCGCCAGCGCAGGTGTGAGGCCTCCTCACGGGCAATGCCCAGCGTGAGGAAGTCCTTGGCGCCACGGATGGCCTGTAGCGCCTGCTCGTCGAATGCCTGCGCGCTCAGGCGCCGGGCTTCCTTGATCGCGGCCTGCCGCTCCGGCGTGCCGCTGAACCAGTAGGACAGAGCGCCGCTGGACACGCCGATATCGGCGGCCAGCTCGGTGTGAGTGATCCCCTCGGCGATGCGCTCGCACATGCGTTCAAGGCCGTAGGCGGCCATCAGTTCGCGCGGCTTGAGCGGCGGGCCAGTCAGCCAGGACAGATCCGCGTCGACGACGGTGCGCTCGTCCGGTGGCGCACTCAGGCGCTCGGGGTGCACGAGAGGCGGCTCGTCGTCCTGCTGGTGTCTGGTCATGGGGTTCACGTGTTTCGCTCGATTGGCTGCGCGCTTGGCTTCTTTGGCGAGCCGACGCGCATGTGCGTCTGGGGATGGCGGCCCGACTTCGGGCTCGTGCCGCACACCCACGTCACACCTTGCCGTTGATCACGCCCCCGCCGGTGAAGCCCTTCACCGCGCAGTCAGACCCGCCGGAGACGATCTGTTTCTGACCGGCGCCCTCGGGCTGCTTCGTGCCGTCGATACCCACCTTGCTGGGGGACTCGTTCACCTTGCCGTCGATCACGGCGCCGCTGATCTTCGCGGCGGGTTTGGGGTAGCTGTCCATGTGCGTGCTCCTGAATCGGTGCATCGCCCTGTGCGCGCACCACGGCGCGAGTGTAGATCGGTGAGGCGGCGTAACCGGCGCATCCCGCGCGCGGCTTATTCGAAAAATTTGAATGGCCGCCCGCTCCACCGTTCAAACGGATCGAACGATGCGCATTTCAGCACAGAACTTAGCACCCTACCTAGGGTTTACCCTTATTTTATTCTCATCTCTGCGAACTACCATTGGCACAAGTTCAGCACTTCGCTGTACTGCCAAACCAGGAGATTCAGATGAACACCACTACCGCCGTGATCGAGTGGACGAAGCCCTACTACGGCGTGACCCACGGCTCGACCGGGGACGGCGTCAAAGTGCCCTGGGCTACGGTCACCGACCGCGGCACCTGGGCCGAGATGACGAAACACCACCATCTCGTGCCGATCGGGCAACGCGAGACAACGCAGCACGGCAGCGTCGACGAGGCCAAGGCGGCCGGCGAAGCGTGGCTGCAATCCTTGCACTGCGCCGCTTACTAACCACCAGGACACCCACCATGCTCATCCGCACCACACTCCGCCACCAGGACATGACGACCACGCAATCCGTGATCCCGCGTGACGACCGCGTCACCGCACTCGACCGACTGCTCGACCAGAGTGTCATGGCTTGGTTCGAAGCCAAGGCCGCGAAGTCCCTGACGATGTCTCGCAAGATCGGCGGCCACGACATCAGCACCACGGTGACCAGCCTGGACGACACGCCCTATCGCACGTGGAAGCTCGACGGCGAATCGTCCAGTTACAGCGAAGTGCGCCGCATCCTCACCCGCAACACCTGAACAGGAGAACACCATGCGCACGAACACCCCGGCCCAGAAGGACGCCATCCGCAAGATGATGACGAACCGTCGACGCGAGCTGTCCTATGAAAGCACCAGCTATCCGAAGTTCACGCCCGGCATGACGACTGCGACCTATCTACAGCTGTTCGCCATCAACCGCCCCCACCGACTGCCGTACGGCCCGAAGGTGTACGACAAGTCGCACGGCTGCCGTGAAGACCTCTCGCAGTGGAATCGCCCAGCGCCGATGCTCGACCCCGACACGCCCGAAGTGATCACCGAATCGCTGTACTAGGGTTTACCCCTATTTAATTCTCATCCCTGCCACCGAAAATACAGTCATGTGCTGAACACCTCAGCACTGCAACCCAAAGGAACACACCATGGCACACGCAATCACCCTGAACCGCAAGACGAACAAGTCCGAGATGGCCTACGCTGGCGACACGCCGTGGCATGGCCTGGGCCAAGCCCTGTCGGCCGGCGCCGACATCGACACGTGGAAGGCCGAGGCCGGCATGGCCTGGGCGATCAAGAAGGCGTTCCCCCGATTCGCACCGTACCGTGACGCCCCCGAAGCCGACTGGGTCAAGCACGAAGACCACGTGATCCTGTTCCGCGACGACACGCAGCAATCCCTGTCCATCGTCTCGCCGTCGTACAAGATCGTGCAGCCGGGCGAAGTGCTGGAGTTCTTCCGCGACCTCGTCGGCCCCTCGGGCTTCACGCTGGAGACGGCGGGCACGCTCGACGGCGGCCGCCGCTTCTGGGCGATGGCGAACATCGGCGACGAAGCCGAAGTCACCCCGGGTGACCGCGTGAAGGGCCGACTGCTGCTGGCCTCCTCCTGCGACGGCTCGACCCAGACCATCGGCAAGTTCATCAGCGAACGCGTGGTGTGTGCCAACACCCTGGCTATCGCGATGGGCGAGAACGGCAACGCGATCAAGATGTCACACCGTTCGAAGTTCAGCGCCGAAAAGATGAAGCGCGATCTGAACATCGGCCACGGTCAGTTCCGCAAGTTCATGGACGCAGCTCGCCACCTGTCCGAGGTGCATCTGTCGGCCGCTGACTCCGAGTCGCTGCTCGTCAAGATCCTGTCCAAGCCGGTGACGGACATCAACGCTGAAGCCGAGTTTGCGATCAGCGCAGAGTCGGACCTGCAGCGCCTGCTGCAGCGCAAGCCGACCGCGAAGGCCGAGCCCACCGTCCAGGAGGGTAAGCAGTTCAAGGGGATCATGGACCTGTACAACGGCCAAGGCATGGGCTCGATGCTTCCCGGCTCGCAGGGCACGGCGTGGGGCCTGCTGAACGCAGTCACCCAGACGGTGGACTGGTCGGCCCCGGCTCACTCGCAGAACAACCGCCTCAAGTCGGCATGGTTCGGCGCCGGTGACGAGCTGAAGACCAAGGCACTGGAGACGCTGCTCGCGGTCTAAGGGGTCCAGCCGCTAAGGGCCCGCTCGGGCCCTTGCGAGTGCATCCCGCACGCAACCGAACGGAGAACGACATGGACACCACACGCCTGACCGACTGGCAAGTTAGCCACGAAGAGAACCAGGGTCGCACGACCGTGGTCATGGACATGAACACCGATCCCGATGACTCCGCAGGCCTGCACATCTGCGTGAAGGGCAGCGGCCATGCCGCATTCGCAGTCAAGCTCGCAGAGCTGCTGCAGCAGCACGGTATCGTGCCAACCGCCTAACCCGCCACTGGAGAACGCCATGATCGAACGCCGCCGTCACACCAGCCCGATGCGCCGCACCACCGGCCGCGTGGTCGACATCCCCGAACGTGACCTGGACCTGTGGGCCCGCAGCGAGACCTACATCCTTGCCGCGCTGCTCGTGGCCGCCGTCATCGTCACCCTCATCACCCGCTAGGAGAATCGCATGCCTGAATTCCGCACCGTCACTCGCGAAGAGTTCCTCGCCGTCATCGGCCCCCTCAACGTGCACCCCCGTGCTGAGCCTGACCGCTCCGTGTGGGAGGACGTGGTAACCCGGAAGGTCGTCGGTCTGACGACCCCAGGATACAAAAACGGGTGGACGCCGCAGGGCAAGGCCCCGAAGGTCTACAAGCTGGCGATCCGCTAGGAGAACCCCATGCGCACCCTGTTCGACGCTCCCCCTGCTTCGGCCCGCTACCGAATCCGCAACCCCGAGACCGGTCTCTACCTGCTCGCGCCCATCGATGGTTCCGGCAATACCGTGCCAACGTGGGAGCGGATCCCCGAGTGCTGCGCCCGCTTCACCAAGACCGAGGCGCAGGACCAGCGCAACTACCTCGGGTGGCAACCCCACAAGCTGCGCGTCGAGGTGACCGCCAGCACGACGATGGTCGACTAACCCAGCAGCCACCCCAGGTCCGGCGCCACGGCGCCAACCAACCCACGCGCCTCCACCCGGAGGCGCATTGCTTTCAGGGTCAGATCCTCATCGGCCTCCTTGGCCGCCAGCAGTGCGAACAAGTCCTCGTCGATGGTGTTCTCGGCGATCAGGTGGTTGACCACCACGCGGCCCGCCTGCTGCCCCTGGCGCACGATCCGGGCGTTGAATTGCAGGTAGTGGTCCAGGTTGTTCGTCGGTCCGTACCACACCACCGTGCTGGCCGCGTTCTGGAACCCGTCCAGGCCGTGCGCGCCCTCGGCCGGATGCATGGCCAGGATCTTGTGCTTGCCCGCCATCCAGGCCCGCACCTGCCCCGGGTTGTTGATCCGGGCCAGCTTGGTGCCGAACCGCTTCTTCAGCGCTGCATCATCGGGCTTGAAGGGGTAGGCCAGCAGGACACCCCCCTCGACCGTCTCCAGCAGCTCCTCCAGTGCGTCCAGCTTGGCGTCATGCAGGTCGTGCACCAGCCGCTCGTCGTCGTACACCTTGCCGTTGGCGATCTGGCGCAGCTTCATGCCTGCGGCTTGATCCTGGGTCGTACTCGCGCCCAGCACCAGCAGGCCGGTCCGTTCGGTGTCGTCGTACTGGCGGCGCACCGCCGGGGGCAGCCGGACCACGATGGGGTTGACCACCTCCTCGGGCAGCTCCAGCCAGTCCCGCGCCAGCAGGCTGAACGCGATGCCCTGCAGCAGCGCCTCGATGCGCAGCGCCGCGCCGGGTTTGGGCACGTAGCCGTGGATCGTGCCGTCCCGTCCGCGCGCGCCCGGGTGCATGAACTCATCCCTGAACGCCGTCAGGGTCTTCCCCAGGCGCGCGCCCTGGTCCAGCAGGTAGATCTGCGCCCACAGGTCTTCTATCCCGTTCGGCCGGGGCCGCCCGGACAGCTCGATCAGCCGACTGACCACCGGCCGCACGTGCCGGTACGCCCGAAACCGCAGGCTGTTGTGGGTCTTCACGAAGATCGACTCGTCCAGGATG
>Ga0247823_10000103_pt1 | contig 65312 bp, 58 predicted proteins | sample 13C_PalmiticAcid_2_FD_192426 | JGI IMG/M metagenome (GOLD analysis project Ga0247823, IMG submission 192426) | Soil microbial communities from agricultural site in Penn Yan, New York, United States - 13C_PalmiticAcid_Day30 | ecosystem: Environmental > Terrestrial > Soil > Agricultural land... | reverse complement strand
CCCGCGCCCCGCCCGGCACCTCCACCGGAGCCCGTCGCCGCCCAGGAACCCCCAGCACCACCGGCCGAGACCGTGGTCGCGGCCGCGACCGAAGCCCCGGCTCCCGCACCCGCTCCGCAGGAGGTCGCCGTGACCGAGCCTGCCGCGCCCGAGACGCCGCCGGCGAGCGAACCCGCCGCAGCCGGTGCAGCCCTGCCACCGGCCACGCCGCCGCCCGGCACCCGCCTGCTCTACGAGGTGACCGGCAACGTGAAGGGCATCGGCTACAAGGCCCAGGGCGCCCTGGACTGGAGCGTGACCGACGGGCGCTACGAGGCGCGCATGGAGATGCGCGTGCTGCTGCTCGGCAGCCGGTCGCAGACCAGCACCGGTCGCATCGGGCCCCACGGCCTGATGCCCGAGCGCTTCGCCGACAAGAGCCGCGGCGAAAAGGCCACCCATTTCGACGCCGAGCAACAGCGCATCCGCTTCAGCAGCAACGCGCCCGAAGTGCCCCTGCAGCCTGGCGCGCAGGACCGACTGAGCCTGTTCCTGCAGCTGGCCAGCCTGCTGGAGGCCCGCCCACAGGCCTACACCACGGGCCAGACGGTGGACATGCAGGTGGCCGGCACGGGCGACGCCCCCGTCTGGCGCTTCGAGGTGGGCGAGGAGTCGACGATCTCGCTGCCCGCCGGTGAGTTCAAGGTGCGTCACCTGGTGCGGCAACCCCGCAAGGAGTTCGACAGCACGGTCGAAATGTGGCTTGCTCCCAGCCTGCACCACCTGCCCGTGCGGCTGCGGGTGAAACAGGCCAACGGCGACGTGGCCGACCAGCAACTCAGCCAGATGCCCTAGGGCGAGCCGCTGTAGGACAAACACCCGTCTGTGCCAAAAATGACACGCATCTTGAACTCAGGGGGAACGTCTCCAAGTAAAGCTTCATCTGACCTATAAATCGGCGCGTATTTGCCGATATAAGGTTGTCAGGACGCCATTTTTTCTATTCAAGGATGTCAGTCATGCACATGCTTTACGACTCGGATGCCTTCGCAGTGGTCCACATCCTCGCCAATGCGCCCGCCGAGGGCGACAACGAAGTGGCCGACGGCCCGCAGATTCCCCGCCACGGTTTCGAGATCGTGGACAAGCGCTCGGGCAAAGAGGTCTACCTCGACGGCTCCTGGGCCGAGATGTTCCAGCTCCAGATCACCGCCTGGCAGCAGAGCACGCCCTCCCAGGAAGAGGTGGAAGACACCCTCGAAGGCTATGCCGGCCTCGCCCAGATGCCGGTGGTCATGCACTGACCCTGGCCGTGCCCTGCCCGAAAAGCCGCTGCCCCGCAGCGGCTTTTTTCATTCCCGGGCATGGCACCAGCGGTACAGCGGCTCGGCCAGCACCAGCACCGCCACCAGCCGGCAGACCTGGAACGCGGTCACCACCGGCACGCCGAGCTGCAGCACCTTCGCGGTGATGGCCATTTCGGCAATGCCGCCGGGCGCGGTGCCCAGCAACAAGGTGACCGGGTGCAGGCCGGTCAGTTGCGCGAGCACCCAGCCGAACACGGCGCACAGGCCCATCATGACCAGCGTGGCGAAGGCCACCGACGCCAGCCAGCGCGGCGCGGTGTGCACGAAAGCAGGGGTGAAACGCACGCCCAGGCTCACGCCGATCACCAGCTGCGCCGCGTTCGACAGGCTTTGCGGGATGGCCGACAGGGTGTGCCCGCTCAGGGTCACCACCATGGTGGCCACCAGCGCCCCCATGAACCAGGGGTTGGCCCGACCCAGGCGCTGCATGGCCAGTGCACCCGCCAGCGTGAGCCCGGCCAGCCACAGCAAGCCGGCCGGCTGCACGTCGCGCACGCTTTGCGCCGCGGTGTCGAGCCCGCTCACTCCTGCGATCTGCAAGGCGAAGGGAATGGTGACGGTCACCAGCAGCACGCGCAGGCTGTGCGCGGCGGCCACCAGATCGGTGCGGGCGCCCTGGCGCTCGGCGATCAGCGTCATTTCGGACGCACCGCCGATGGCCCCCGCGAAGTAGGTGGTGCAGCGCAGCTCGGCGGGCGTCAAGGCCACCAGGTGCCCCGCATGCAGCCAGCGCAGCCAGGCCGCGAAGCCCAGCCCCATGGCCAGCGCCCAGGCGATGCCCAGCGCAATCGCCCACCAGAGGCTGGCCACCAACGCCCCCACGGCCGGCGTGAAATACAGGCCCAACGCGGTGCCGATCACCCACTGCCCACTGTTGCGCAAGGGCGTCCAGCTCTCGGTGCGCATGCCCAGCACCGACACCAGCGCGGTCGCCAGCAGCGGGCCGATCATCCAGGGAATGGGCGTGCGCAGCCAGCGGCACAGCAGGGCGGCGGCCAGGGCAATGATCAGGGTGAGGCAGACGCGCGACCACGAGGCGGGCCGCCAGAGAGGCAGAAAAGACACGCGAAAAGGAGAACGGTGAAGGGACCTTGGGTGCGCTTAGTATCCACGCATGACCTGTCGAACCGCTGTCGCCCTGGCCCTGGGCCTCTCCCTGCTGGTGTCCTGCGCGCACCGCCCGCCCACCACCGTGCCCGCCCTGCTCGACCGCGTGATGCCGGCGCCGGTGCTGATGCTGGGGGAGCAGCACGACGCCGCCGAGCACCAGGCCTTGCAGCGCGACGTGGTGCTTGCCCTGGCCCGGCGCGACCAGCTGGGCGCGGTCGTGATGGAGATGATCGAACAGGGGCGCAGCACCCAGGGCCTGCCCGCCACCGCCGATGAAGCCAGCGTGCGCGAAGCCCTGGGCTGGACCGACCAGGGCGGCTGGCCCTGGCCGGTGTACGGCCCGGTGGTAATGGCCGCCGTGCGCAGCGGCGTGCCCGTGAACGGCGGCAACCTGCCGCGCGCGCAGATGCGCGGCACCATGGGCCAGGCCGAGCTGGATGGCCTGGTGAGCGAAAGCGTGCTGCAGCGCCAGCGCGACGGCATCCGCGAAAGCCACTGCGGCCTGCTGCCGGAGAGCCAGATCGCACCCATGACGCGCATCCAGCTGGCGCGCGACCGCGCCATGGCGCAGACGGTTGCGCAGGCCGTCATTCCGGGCAAGACGGTGCTGCTGGTGGCCGGCAACGGCCATGTGCGCGAAGACCTCGGCGTGCCCTTGCACCTGCCCGCGTCCGTGGGCCACAAGGTGGTGATGGCGCAGGCCGGCACCGCGAAGGACGCCGGCGCACCGCCGGCCGATGCCGTGTGGCAGACCCCCGCGCTGCCCCCGCGCGACCACTGCGCCGAACTTCGCCAACAGATAAAGCGCTGAATCCAAGGGCACCAAGGGTCCGGCTCCGCCGGCCCAAGGTGCCGTCCCCCCACCGGGGGGAAGCCGCGTGAGCGGCGCAGGGGGCTACCCCAGCCTTTTGATCGCGTCGGCCAGCGTGCCAACCATGGTCTCGATCTGCGCGCGATCGACGATGTAGGGCGGCGCGAACACCAGGTTGTCGCCGGCGTTGCGCACCAGCACGCCCCGGTGGTAGCAGTCCATGAACACGTCGAAGGCGCGCTTGCCGGGCATGCCTGGCTGCGGCGCGAGTTCCACGGCCGCCGCCAGCCCGAAGCTGCGGATGCCGATCACGTGGGGCAGGCCCTTGAGCGCGCTGTGCATCGCGTCGCCCAGCACCGGGCCCATCTCGCCCGCGCGGGCGAACAGGTTTTCCTCGCGGAACAGGTCCAGCGTGGCGATGGTCGCCGCGCAGGCCACGGGGTGGCCCGAGTAGGTGTAGCCGTGGAAGAACTCGATGGCGTGGTCCGGCGCGCTGCCGTGCGCGCCCATCATGGCGCTGTAGATGCGGTCGGTGCAGACCACCCCGCCAAGGGGAAACACGCCGTTGGTCACCGCCTTGGCGAAGTTCAGCATGTCGGGTTGCACGCCGTAGTAGTCCGACGCGAAGGCCGTGCCCAGGCGGCCGAAGCCGGTGATCACCTCGTCGAAGATCAGCAGGATGCCGTGCTTGTCGCAGATCTCGCGCAGCCGCTTCAGGTAGCCCTGGGGCGGCACGTACCAGCCCGCGCTGCCGGCGACGGGCTCGACGATCACGGCCGCCACGTTGCTCGGGTCGTGCAGCGGCAGGATGCGGTTCTCCAGCTCCAGCAGCAGGTCTTCGTCCCACACCGGCTCGGCGTTGTGCACATAGGCGTGCTTGACCGGGTCGTGGATGAAACGCAGGTGGTCCACGCGCGGCAACAGGGCGGCGCCATAGACCTTGCGGTTGGCCGGGATGCCGCCCACGCTCATGCCGCCGAAGCCCACGCCGTGGTAGCCGCGTTCGCGGCCGATGAAGATGTTCCGGTGGCCTTCGCCGCGCGCGCGGTGGTAGGCCAGGGCCACCTTCATCGAGGTGTCGGCGGCTTCGCTGCCGGAGTTGCAGAACAGCACCTTGTTCAGGTCGCCGGGCGCCAGCTCGGCGATCATCTCGGCGGCGCGAAAGGCCTTGTCGTTGCTGACGCTGAAGGCGGTGCTGTAGTCCAGCGTGTCCAGCTGCTGCTTGATGGCCTCGTTGATCGGCTTGCGGTTGTGGCCCGCGCCCACGCACCACAGGCTGGAGATGCCGTCGATGACTTGGCGCCCGTCGTGCGTCGTGAAGTACATCCCGTCGGCCGCGACGAAAACCCGGGGTTCTTTCTGGAAACTGCGGTTGGGGGTGAAGGGCAACCACTGGTTGTCCATGCGGAAATCGTTGTAGGCCATGCGGGCGTCTCCTGCGGCAAAAGGACGGGGGAAGCGGCATTTTGTCACCCGACCTCCCCCGCAGGGGGCTCCACTGCGGGGATTCCGGCCGGGCCCACCGCGCCTTGCTGCGACAATTCGCACGCCATGAATCACACCTACGTTCTTACCCTGTCCTGCGCGGACCGCCCGGGCATCGTGCACGCCGTTTCCGGCTTCCTGCTGGAGCATGGGGGCAACATCGAGGAAGCTGCGCAGTACAACGACCACGCCACCGGCCTGTTCTTCATGCGCGTGCAGTTCGCCTGCGGCCAGCTCACCCAGGACGACCTGCGCCTGCACCTGAAGCTGTTCGCCGAGCCGTTCGCCATGCGCTGGAGCCTGCACCCGCTGGCCGAGCCGGTGCGCACCGTCATCTTCGTCAGCAAGGAAGGCCACTGCCTCAACGACCTGATGTTCCGCTGGAAGAGCGGCCTGCTGCCGCTGGACATCCGCGCCATCATCAGCAACCACCGCGACTTCTACCAGCTCGCGGCCAGCTACAACGTGCCCTTCCACCACATCCCGGTGACCGCCGCCACCAAGCCGCAGGCCGAGGCGAAGCAGCTGGAGATCATCCAGAACGAAGGCGCCGAGCTGGTGGTGCTGGCGCGCTACATGCAAGTGCTCAGCAACGATCTGTGCCGCGAACTCTCGGGCAAGGCGATCAACATCCACCACAGCTTCCTGCCCAGCTTCAAGGGCGCCAAGCCCTACTACCAGGCGCACGACCGGGGCGTGAAGCTGATCGGTGCCACCGCCCACTACGTGACGGCCGACCTCGACGAAGGCCCGATCATCGAGCAGGACGTGGCCCGGGTGGACCACACGGACACGGTGGAAGACCTCACCGCGCGCGGCCGCGACACCGAAAGCCAGGTGCTGGCGCGCGCCGTGAAATGGCACAGCGAGCACCGCGTGCTGCTCAACGGCCACAAGACCGTGGTATTCAAGTGACCATCAGAATCCCCCCCATCCAGTGCCTGCTGACCTTCGAGGCGCTGGCGCGCCTGCGCAGCGTGACGCAGACGGGGGAGGAACTGAACGTGACGCCCAGCGCCGTGAGCCACCGCGTGCGCCAGCTGGAGCAGATCCTGGGCACCAAGCTGTTCGGCCGCGCCGACTTCTCGCTCACCACCGAGGGCAGCGAGTACCTGGCCCACGTGCGCGAAGGCCTGGGCATCCTGCAGCGCTTTCCGGGTGGCAACACCGCGCCGGGCAAACGCAAACTCAAGCTGGCCGTCACACCGACCTTCGCGCGCTCCATCCTGATGCCGCGCCTGCGCCAGTTCACCGAGGCCTATCCCGAGATCGACCTCACGCTGCAGGTCTCGATCCCGCTGCTGGACGTGGTCGCCGAAGACGCCGACCTCACGGTGCGCTACGGCACCGGCCGGTACGCCGACGTGGAACACATCTGCCTGCTGAAGGACGAGGTGACGCCGCTGGCGTCGCCCGCCTACATCCGCGAGAACGGCCCGTTCGATGCGGTGGAAGACCTGCAGCGCGCGGCGCTGTTGCGCAGCCCGCTCGAACCCTGGCGCACCTGGTTCGCCGCCCACGAACTCGACTGGCCCGAGCCGGTCGAGGGTTCGTCGTTCAACGACATCGGGCTGATGTGCGACGCCGCGGCGCAAGGCCTGGGCGTGGCCCTCGTGCGCCTCAAGCTCGGCGCGCCCTGGATCGAGAACGGCTCGCTGGAACGCATCTCGGAGCGCAACATCCCCTCACCCCACGCGCACTACCTGTGCTGGCAGGCCGGTGCGATGGAGCGGTGGGAATGCGCGGCTTTCGCCGAGTGGCTCAAGAAGAGCGTGAACTGAAGAGCCCCCACGCTCCACCGCTGCTCGGGTCGCAGCCCCCTCGAGGGGGCTGATCCGCCTCGGGGCGGCTCGGCGGCGGATCGCCGGCTTATTCGATCGCCACGCGTTGGGCTGCGGCGACGGTCTTCTTCGGCAGCGTGAGCTGCAGCACACCGTTTTCGTACTTCGCCTTGGCGGCGCTGTTGTCCACGTCCACCGGCAGCTGGAAGCTGCGCGAGACGGCGCCGTAGTAGCGTTCGCTGCGCAGCAGCTTGCCGCTTTCGGTCGGGCTGGACTGCGGCTTGATTTCAGCGCGCAAGGTCACCAGCTTGCCGTCGACGTTGACGTGGATGTCGTCCTTGGAGACGCCGGGCACTTCGGCCTGCAGGGTGTAAGCCTCGGGCGTTTCCTTCACATCGACACGGATCTGCGCGGGCAGGGACGCGGGCGCAACGTCGTTGAAGAAGTCGAGGAAGTTGCGGTTGACAACGAAGCTGCTCATGAAAAACTCCTGGTGAGGGTGAGGTTCCAGAGCGCGACAGGCGCCCTGCGGTGAACACAACTTGATGCCACCGGCCACCGATTTCAAGGGCCCTTCGTCACCCCCCCCCGAAGCGTTCACAAAGCGCTGCAAGTTTCTTCAATCCGGCACACCGGCTTTGGCCTAGACTGGAACGGCCCTTGATCCGACCGCCACCGGCCCCACATGAAAGCACCCGCCCTCCCCGCCGAAAACACCTCCCTCCAACGCGCGCAGCGACAGGCCGCCGTGGTGCGCGCGCTGCAGGCCGTGGTGCCGGCGCACGCGCTGCTCTGGCAGGCCGAGGACACGGTGCCCTACGAATGCGACGGCCTGACCGCGTACCGCGAACGCCCGCTGGTGGTGGTGCTGCCCGAGACCGAAGACCAGGTCGCCGCCGTGCTCAAGGCCTGCCATGGCCTGGGCGTGCCGGTGGTGGCGCGCGGCGCCGGCACCGGCTTGTCGGGCGGCGCCATGCCCCATGCGCTGGGCGTCACGCTTTCATTGGCCAAGTTCAACCGCATCGTGCGGATCGACCCGCGCGCGCGCACCGCCGTCGTGCAGGCCGGTGTGCGCAACCTCGCGATCTCCGAGGCGGCCGCCCCGCACGGCCTGTACTACGCACCCGATCCCAGCAGCCAGATCGCCTGCACCATCGGCGGCAACGTGGCGGAGAACTCGGGCGGCGTGCACTGCCTCAAGTACGGCCTCACGCTGCACAACGTGCTGGCGGTGCGCGGCTTCACGGTCGAGGGCGAGCCCGTCACCTTCGGGGGCGATGCGCTCGACGTGCCCGGCCTGGACCTGCTGCCCCTGGTGATCGGCAGCGAGGGCATGCTGGCCGTCACCACCGAAGTCACGGTCAAGCTCGTGCCCAAGCCCCTGCTGGCGCGCTGCATCATGGCCAGCTTCGACGACATGCGCAAAGCCGGCGACGCGGTGGCCTCGGTCATCGCCGCCGGCATCATCCCGGCCGGGCTCGAGATGATGGACAAGCCCATGACGGCGGCGGTGGAAGACTTCGTGCACGCGGGCTACGACCTGGACGCCGAAGCCATCCTGCTGTGCGAGAGCGACGGCACGCCGGAAGAGGTGGAAGAAGAGATCGACCGCATGAGCGTGGTGCTGCGCCAGTGCGGCGCCACGGCCATCGCGGTCAGCCGCGACGAGGCCGAGCGCCTGCGCTTCTGGAGCGGCCGCAAGAACGCCTTCCCGGCCAGCGGGCGCATCAGCCCCGACTACATGTGCATGGACTCGACCATCCCGCGCAAGCGCCTGGCCGACATCCTGCTGGCCATCGCCGGCATGGAAAAGAAGTACGGCCTGCGCTGCGCCAACGTGTTCCACGCGGGTGACGGCAACCTGCATCCGCTGATCATGTTCGACGCCAACGACGCCGACCAGCTGCACCGCTGCGAACTGTTCGGCGCCGAGATCCTGGAGACCAGCGTCGCCATGGGCGGCACGGTCACCGGCGAGCATGGCGTGGGCGTGGAAAAGCTCAACAGCATGTGCGTCCAGTTCTCCGCCGAGGAAAACGCCCAGATGTTCGGCGTCAAACGCGCCTTTGATACCAACGGGCTACTCAACCCGGGCAAGGTCATCCCGACCTTGCAACGATGTGCTGAATACGGCCGGATGCTGGTGCGCGCCGGGGCTTTGGCGCACCCTGAGCTACCGCGTTTCTAGCTGTCAAATATCACGCTGGACAAAGAGGGCCCTGGGGTACAGTTGTACCGGATGAGCACCCTTTTCCCGTCGGAGGACAAACGCGTTGACAGCCACAGAACCGAGCGCGCGGCTGTGGAGCGTGAGCGTGCCCTGCTGCTGGAACTGGAGACCCTTCGCGCCGAGAACGAGCACCTGCGGCGCAGCTACGCGCAACGGCTCAGCGGCCAGCCCGACTCCCCGGACCTCAAGCGCCAGCCCAACCTGCCGCTGGCCCTCGAAACCGCGCTCGGCCCGGCCAGCGCGACCACCGCCGACCACACCGCGCAGATCGAGTACGAAGCGCTGTTCTCGGCCCTGGCCAGCGTGTTCCCGATCGGCGTCTTTCGCACCGACCACGCGGGCGTGCTCACCCATGTGGACGAGAAGCTGCAGGCCATCTTCGCGCTGCAGAAGCACGACTTCCCCAATTTCGGCTGGCTCAGCCGGGTTCACCCCGACGACCTGGAGCGCGTGCAGCAGCACTGGTTCCGGGCCATCGCGGAGGCCGAAACCCTCAGCGTCGAGTTCCGCCTGGTCCGCCCGGACAACGAGATCGTCCATGTGCTGGTGCGCAATGCCCCCCTGCGCGACGCCGACGGCGCGGTCGTCAGCCAGCTGGGCTTCATGCAGGACATCACGCCGATGCGCGCGCTGGAAGCCGACGCGCGCATCAAGGATGAGCTGAACCGGCAGATCATCTCCAGCAGCCCCGACTGCACGAAGGTGCTCGACCTGCAAGGCCGCGTGGTGCAGATGACAGCCCAAGGTTGCCGGCTGGTCGAGGTGGACGACTTCGAGCAGGTGCGCAACAGCGACTGGACCACCTGGTGGCCGGACGACGGGGCCCTGCTGTCGAGCGAGGCCCTGGAGAGCGCCCGCCAGGGCAAGAGCGCACGCTTCGTCGCCTTCGGCAACACCTTCAAGGGCACGGCCAAGTGGTGGGACACCGTCGTCACCCCCATCTGCGACGCCCAGGGCCGGCCGGTGATGCTGCTGGCCGTCTCGCGCGACATCACCGCACTGCACCGGCAGCAGGAAGAAATCCAGCATTTCAATGCCGAGCTGGAAGCCCGCGTGCGGCAGCGCACCGACGAACTGGCCGAGGCCAAGGAGCGCATCCACCAGGCCTTGCGCGACGCCCAGGGGCTCTACAACCAGGCCCCCTGCGGTTACCACTCGGTGGACGCCGAGGGCGTGTTCGTGCTGATCAACCAGACCGCGCTGGACTGGCTGGGCTACGAGCACCACGAGATCGTCGGCAAGCTGCGTTTCCACGACATCGTGGCACCCGAACACCAGCACCTGGTCAGCGAACGCCTGGCGCGCATGACGCGCGGCGAGAAACTGGAACCGGCCGAGTTCCCCATTCGCCGGCGCAACGGCAGCAGCTTCCTGGCCCTGCTCAGCAGCACCGCCGTCGTCGATGAAGAAGGCCGGTTCGTCCGCACCAACAACACCCTGGTGGACATCACCGAACGCAAGGCCGCCGAGAACGCCCTGGCCGGCCAGCGCAACTTCCTGCAGGCGATCACCAACAGCGTGCCGGTGCAGCTGGCCTTCTACGACCGCGACATGATCTGCCGCTTCGCCAACGCGAGCTACGCCCGCTGGGTGCAGGGCGACACGCGGCAGCTGGTGGGCATGCACCTGAGCCAGATCGCGCGCCCGCAGGACTTCGAGGCCTCGCGCCTTCACCTGGCCGCCGCGCTGTCCGGTGAGATCCAGCGTTTCGAGGGCGAACGAGCCTTCCCCGATGGCCACAGCTTCTACGCCGGCATCGAGTACACGCCTTACTGGCAGGCCGGGCAGGTGCAGGGGATCATCATCCAGATGATCGACCTCTCGCAGCGCAAGGCCTCGGAGGACCAGGTCCGCCAGGCCAACGGCCAGCTCAACAGCGCCCTGCGGCAGTCGCAGGATCTCTACAACAACGCGCCCTGCGGTTACCACTCGCTCGACATCCACGGCCTCTACGTGTCCATCAACGACACCGAACTCGACTGGCTGGGCTACCGCCGCGAGGAAGTGGTGGGCAAGATGGCCTTCCGCGACATGATGGCGCCCCGGCACTCAGACCTGCTGGACCGCCGCATGCAGAAGATCCTCAAGGACGACGCGCTGGAAGCGGTGGAATACGAGATGCGCCGCCGCGATGGCAGCACCTTCCACGCCCTGCTCTCGTCGTCCGCGGTGCGCGATGCCAACGGGCAGTTCCTGCGCAGCAACACCACGGTGGTGGACATCACGCGGCGCAAGGCGGCCGAGATGGCGCTGCGCGACAACCAGCGCTTCCTGCAGACCATCACCGACCACGTCCCCGGCCTCATGGCCTACCTGGACGCCGGCCTGCATTTCCGCTTCGCCAACGCCGAACACCTGCGGGTCTACGGCATGGACCCCCAGTACATCATCGGGCGGCACATCGGTGAATGCGTGGCGCCCGAGATCTGGGGCGACATCGAGCCGCGCATGCGCACCGCGCTGGCCGGCCAGCCCCACCACTTCGAGACCTGGCGCCCCACCATCGACGGTCAGCAGATCTTCGTAAGCGCGAGCTACCTGCCCGACTTCAACGACGAAGGCACGGTGCAGGGCCTGTTCGTGCAGATCATCGACATCACCGAGCGCAAACGCATCGAGGAACGGGTGGTGCACCTCAACGAGGAGCTGGAGCAGCGCATCAGCGAACGCTCGCTGGAGCTGCTGGAGAGCGAACAGCGCTTCCGCCTCATGGTGGACAACCTGCGCGACTACTGCATCTTCTTCATGGATGCCGACGGCACCATCACCGACTGGACCGACAGCGCCCAGCGCATGGACGGCTATTCCCCGACGCAGATGCTGGGCCGCCACTACGGCGTGCTGTTCGACCCCGCCAACCCCGACCACGGCAAGGTCAGCGCCATGCAGATGCTGCGCCTGGCGGCCTCGCGCGGGCAGCACGAGCTGCACAACTGGCACACCCGCAAGGACGGCTCGCAGTACTGGTCGCATTCGGTGCTCATCGCCCTGCGCGACGACAGCGGCGAGCTCAAGGGTTTCGCCAAGATCAACCGGGACATGACCGACGCCAAGCGGCTCGACGACCTGATGCGCAACATCAACGACGAGCTGGAGAACCGCGTGGTCGAGCGCACCGAGCAGCTGCTGGCCGCCAACAAGGACCTCGAGTCGTTCTCGTACTCGGTCTCGCACGACCTGCGTTCGCCCCTGCGCCACATCTCGAGCTTCGTCAGCCTGCTCGAGGAGCACCTGGGCGGCAATTGCGACGAGGTGAGCGCCCGCTACCTCAGCACGATCGGCAACTCGGCGCGGCACATGAGCCAGCTCATCGACGGCCTGCTCGCCTTCTCGCGCCTGGGCCGCTCGGCGGTCAACCTCACGGCGGTGGACTTCACGCTGCTGGTGGATGCGGTGGTCAACCAGATCGGCCACGACACCGAAGGCCGGGTGGTCGACTGGGTCGTGGCGCCCGACCTGCCGGTGGTCCAGGGCGACGCCCTGCTGCTGCGCGAGGTCTGGGCCAACCTGTTGGGCAATGCCTACAAATACACCCGTCCGCGTGAAAGAACGCGCATCGAGGTGGGTTGGAGCATGGACCCAGTTGTCGGCTATACGTTCTTTGTTCGTGACAATGGCGTCGGTTTTGACACAAAATACGCCCAGAAGCTGTTTGGCGTGTTCCAACGCCTGCATCGCGCCTCGGAGTTTGAAGGCACCGGCATCGGCCTGGCACTGACGCGGCGCATCATCGAGCGACACGGCGGCACCATCTGGGCTGAAAGCCAGCTCGGAGAGGGCAGTGTGTTCTATTTTTCGCTACCTTTTGAAGGCACCCATGGAATCGAGTCGCCCCCCGACTCCATGCCGGCCGCCCTGGAACCATGAGCAAAAACGCCGACGCCATCCTTCTTGTTGAAGACAATCCCGACGATGCCGAACTGACCAAGCTGGCCCTGGCCCGCCATGGCCTGGACGGGCGGGTCACGCACGTGTCGGATGGCATGCAGGCGCTGGACTACCTGCACCGCCGCAACGGGTTCACCAACCGCTCGGGCAGCAACCCCATGCTGGTGCTGCTGGACCTGAAGATGCCCCTGCTGGACGGCATCGGCGTGCTCAAGGAAATCAAGGGCTCGGACAACCTCCACCACATCCCGGTGGTGGTGCTGACCTCGTCCACCGAGCCGAGCGACCTGCTGCGCGCCTACGATGCGGGCACCAACGCCTACATCGCCAAGCCGACCGAGTTCTCGCAGTTCCTGAGCGCGATGAAGCACGTGTGCGAGTTCTGGATCAACATCAACCAGACCGCCCCGCAGCTGCCCAACGCGGGCGTGCGCACCACCGGCTTCGGCGACCTGATCTGAGCGCCGGGGCCGCCGGCCCCGCCCTCACCAGGTGTCGATGAAGCGCCCCGGGCGGTGCGCCGACACCTGGGCCCCCGCCAGCCCCTTGACCAGCCAGTCGCGCGTGTGCGCCGGGTCGATCACGGCGTCGATCTCCAGGGTGGTCGCCATCTGCACCGCCGAGCCGTTGGCGTATTGCTGCGCCAGCAGGCGCTCGAACAGCGCGTCGCGCTCCGTCCCTTCCGGCACCGCCTCCAGTTCCTTGCGGTAACCCAGGCGCACCGCGCCCTCTAGCCCCATGGCGCCGAATTCGGCGGTGGGCCAGGCCACGGTGAAGGCCGGCGCGTGGAAGCCGCCCGCCGTCATGCCCATGGCACCCAGGCCGTAGCCCTTGCGCAGCACGACGCTGAAGAAGGGCACGCGCAGGTTCGCCGCGCCGACGAACAGGCGGCTGACGTGCCGCACCTGCGCGCGCGCCTCGATGTCCGGGCCGACCATGAAGCCCGGGGTGTCGACGAGGCTCACGATCGGCAGGCCGTGCGCGTTGCACAGCTGCATGAAGCGCGCGGCCTTGTCCGCCGCGTCGGCGTCGATCGCGCCGCCCAGGTGCAGCGGGTTGTTGGCCATGAGCCCCATTGCGCGGCCTTCGATGCGCGCCAGCGCGGTGTGAATGCCGACGCCAAAGCCGGTGCGCAGCGGCAGCAGGCTGCCGGCATCCACCAGCCCATCCATCGCCGCCCGGGTGTCGTACACGCGCAGCCGGTTCTCGGGCACCACCTCGCGCAGGGCCAGCGCATCGGGCGCCCGCCCACCGTCGACCGGCCCCTGGAAGAAGGACAGGTAGTGGCGGGCGGCGGCCACCGCCTGCGCCTCGTCGTCCACCAGCACGTCGATCACGCCATTGGCGTGCTGCACCGCGCTGGGCCCGATCTGCTCCGGCCGGAACACGCCCAGCCCGCCGCCCTCCACCATGGCCGGGCCGCCCATGCCGATGTTGCTGCCCCGGGTGGCGATCACCGCATCGCAGCAACCCAGCAAGGCGGCGTTGCCGGCAAAGCAGCGCCCGCTCACGACGCCCAGCACCGGCACCTGGCCCGAGAGCCGGGCGAACGCCGCGAAAGTGCCCACGTGCAGGCCGGCGACGATCGGCATGTCGGTGTCGCCCGGGCGCCCACCACCGCCTTCGGCAAACAGCACCACCGGCAGGCGCTGCTCCAGGGCAATGCCCAGCAGCCGATCGGTCTTCTGGTGGTTGCGCATGCCCTGCGTGCCGGCCAGCACCGTGGCGTCGTAGGCCAGCACCGCCGTGCGCGAGCGCCCGGGGCCGTGCTGGGCGGCATTGACCGAGCCGATGCCGGTGACCATGCCGTCGGCCGGGGTGTTGGCCACCAAGTCTTCCTCGCTGCGCCGGTTGCGCTGCGCGGCCACGGCGAGCGCGCCGTACTCCAGGAAACTGTCCGGGTCGCACAGGTCGGCGATGTTCTCGCGCGCGGTGCGCAGGCCCAGGGCGTGGCGGCGCGCGACCGCCTCGGGCCGGGCCGCATCGAGCGTGCGGGCCTGGCGCTCGATCAGGCGCTGCAGGTCGGGCCGCAGCGCGGCCGGCCCGGCCACGGCGGCGGGCGCCTGCGCGGAGGCGACGGCCGACGGGTCGGACGACCTCGCGGGCCCTGCCCGCAGCAGGACATCGCCCACCTGCACCGACTCACCGGGCGCGAACAGCAGTTCCAGCACCTGCGCGGCCGCTTCGGCGCGAAGCTCGTGCTCCATCTTCATGGCTTCGAGGATCACCAGCACGTCGCCCTGGCGCACCTGGTCGCCGGGGGCGACCAGCCATTGCACGATCTGGGCGGCCAGGGGAGAGCGCAGGGCATTCATGCGCCGATTCTGCGCGGCAGCGGGGTGCGCGCAGGTCAATCGGGAGACAGGGAGGGGGGGAGGAAGCGGGGAGAACGGGTCGCGGCGGCCCCTGGCCGCGAGCCGGGAAAAACTCAGTAGATGTCGGAGTCGGCCCACTGGGACGACGGGCCGTCCTCGGCCGTCACGGGCACGTTCAGGTTCAGCACGAACACCACTTCGCCGCCGAAACGGCCCACGCCCAGGCTTTTCATCAGCACCTGTTCCTGCTCCGGGCGCTCCATGCGCAGGAAACAGATGGCCTGCTTGGTGCCTTCGTGCATGGCGGTCAGGATGTCGAGCCGCGTGATGCGACCGAATTCACTGCACAGTTGGTGCAGTGCGGACTTCAGACTGGAAACGTCGCTGTATTGCCTGAGTTCTGCGAGTGTGCTCACAATCAACTCCCTCAAAGATTGAAACGGCGGTGGCGATGCAGTGAGCGCAAGGGTGGGTAAAAACGCAGGCTTGGCATCGGCGATGGGGCAATGTTAGAACAATAGCAACAAAATCTAACATTCGAGTTACAAATATTCCCCACATTTGGGGAGGTCGTGCGGAAGTTCACACGCCCTGGAGCACCTTACGCGCGCCATGTGTGCAACAGATGACAGTCGGTCTGTATGCTGCATCTTCGACCATCGACACCCTTCCCATGCGCCCTGGATCTGACAACCGCCCCCCGCTGATCGCCGACACCGCCCTGGAGCGCGCCGGCGCGTGGACCGTCCCGCATCAGCGCGGCGAGCTGGACCGCCTGGCCGAAATGGCCGCGCGACTCGCGGGCACCTCGGCGGCCCTGCTGCTGGACCTGTCCCACGAGGCGCCCGAAGTCATGGGCGCGCACGGGCTGGACCCGGACCAAACGGCCAGGACGCTGGAGGCCTGCACGCCACCGCTGCGGGAGCGCACCGACATCGAGCGCAGCCTGCCCGCCGGCCCTCTGCACGGGCACTGGTTGCCGGTGTTCGACGCCGTGGGTCAGTCCGGTCTGCTGCTGCTCGACCCCGAGCCCCGCGAGCAGCAGGCCACCGGCACCCCTGCGCTGCAGCTGCTGGCGCAACACGCCGCCGACGTGCTGGCGCTGGCGCGCCGCTGCGAGCAAAGCGAGCAGTACAACGCCAACGTGCTGCGCGAAAGCGAAAGCCGGCTCAACCTGACCGAACACACCGCGGGCGCGGGCAGCTGGTCGCTGCAGCTGTCCACGCGCGAGGTCGTGCACTCCGACGAGTTCGCCACCATCCTCGGGCTGGCCGACCACCGCCAGGTGCGCAACCTCGAAGACATGGTGCAGCGCTACTCCCCCGAGTGGCGCAACGGCATCCGCCAGCGCCTGGAGCGCTGCGCGCAGTACGGCGAAGGCTTCGACGAAGAGATTCAGGTGATGGTCGAGGGCGGTGCGCCCAAGTGGGTGCGCACCGTGGGCACCGCCGTGCGGCGCGCCAACGGCCAGATCGTGCGCATCCAGGGCGCGATCCAGGACATCTCGGCCCAGAAGCAGGCCCAGCAGGACACGCTGCGCCTGGCGATGCGCCTGACCACCACCCTGGCCAGCATCACGGAAGCCTTCGTCACGCTGGACCGGCAATGCTGCTTCACCTACCTCAACCAGGAAAGCGAACGGCTGCTGCAGAAGACCACGGCCGATCTGCTGGGCCTGGAGGTCTGGCAAGGTTTCAGCGCCGGCCTCTCGCAGCGCCTGAAAGACCAGCTCACGAAATCGCTCAACACCAACCGCCGCGTGGAGCTGGAGGACTTCTTCCCCACGCTGGGCAAATGGCTGGAGGTGCGGGCCTACCCGTTCGCCGAAGGCCTGGCGGTCTACTTCCGCGACGTCACCGAACGGCGGCGCTCGCAGGAACAGCTGATGCTGCTGGAGACCAGCGTGTCCCGGCTCAACGACATCGTGGCGATCGCCGAGACCGGTGCCGGCAGCGACGACCAGGAGCCGCGCATCGTGTTCGTGAACGACGCCTTCGAACAGCACACCGGCTACAGCCGTGCCGAGGTGCTGGGGCAGACGCCGCGCATGCTGCTCGAACTCGACCCGGCCATCCCCAAGCTGCGCGAACTCGCGCAAGGCCTGCAGCAGACCCGCCAGGCCCGCACCGAACTGATGGTGCGCCGCAAGAACGGCGCCATGTTCTGGGTGGAGCTGGAAGTGGTCTCGGTGCAGGCCACCGCCGAAGAGGTGACGCACTGGGTGGCGGTGGGGCGCGACATCACGCAGCGCAAGACCGCCGAGGACATGATCCGCCACCTGGCGTTCTACGACGCGCTGACCGACCTGCCCAACCGCCAGCTGCTGCTGGACCGGCTGCAGCAGGCCCTGGCGGCGAGCGCGCGCTCCGGCCAGCACGGCGCGCTGATGTTCATCGACCTGGACAACTTCAAGATCCTCAACGACACGCTGGGCCACCACATGGGCGACCAGCTGCTGCAGAAGGTGGCCGCGCGCCTGACCCGCAGCGTGCGCAAGACCGACATGGTCGCGCGCCTGGGCGGCGATGAGTTCGTGGTGATGGTCGACGACCTGAGCACCGACCCCGACGCCGCCGCCTTCAAGGCCACTGCCCTGGCCGAGAAGGTGCTCAACACGCTGCGCGAGCCCTTCCAGCTCACCGGCCACCAGCACTTCGCCACGCCCAGCATCGGCGTGACCTCGTTCAACGGCCAGCAGAGCGACGTGGGCGAACTGCTCAAGCAGGCCGACCTGGCCATGTACCAGGCCAAGTCCCTGGGCCGCAACACGCTGTGCTTCTTCGACCCCAACATGGCGGCCACGGTGAGCGCCAATGCCACCGTGAGCTCCGACCTGCGCGTGGCGCTGAGCGAGCAGCAGTTCGTGGTGCACTACCAGCCACAGGTGGACCGCGTGGGCGTGATCACCGGCGTGGAGGCGCTGGTGCGCTGGCAGCACCCCCAGCGCGGCCTGATGTTCCCGGCCGACTTCATCCCCGTCGCCGAAGACACCGGCCTGATCCTGCCGCTGGGCCAATGGGTGCTGGAGAAGTCCTGCGAACAGCTCGCGGCCTGGGCCGACCGGCCGCAAACGGCCAACCTCAGCATCGCGGTGAACGTGAGCGTGCGCCAGTTCCGCCACCCCGACTTCGTCGACATGGTGATGGCCGCCATCACACGAACCGGCATCCGCCCGCACAAACTCAAGCTCGAACTCACCGAAAGCCTGCTGGCCGACCGCATGGAAATCACCATCGACAAGATGGGCATGCTCAAGGCCCTGGGCGTGACGCTTTCGCTGGACGATTTCGGCGTCGGCTATTCCTCGCTCTCGGTGCTCAAGCGCCTGCCGCTGGACCAGCTCAAGATCGACAAGGGCTTCGTGGCCGACGTGCTCACCGACCCGAACGACGCCGCGATCTCGCGCGCCATCATTGCCCTGGCGCAGAGCCTGAGCCTGCAGGTGGTGGCCGAGGGCGTGGAAACGCAGGAGCAGCGCGACTTCCTGGCCTACCAGGGCTGCGACCAGTTCCAGGGCCACCTGTTCGCCAAGCCTCTGCCCATCGAGGCGCTCGACGCCCTGCTGCAGAACCCGACCGCAGGCATGCTGGTGCTGTCCTGAGCGGCCGGCCTCACCAGTTGGTGATGGTGGGATTCTGGAAGCTGTAGTGGTTGGGCAGCGCGAGGTTGGAGAACGAGAACGACAGGCTCACGTCCAGCGCCGTCACCTGGTGCCACCAGCCCAGGGGCAGGAACACCGTCTCGCCCGGCTCGACGATCACTTCGAGCACCGTGGCCTGGCTGAACAGCGGGTAGCGCGCGAGGTCCGGCCGGTCGAGATCGATCGGGCTGTAGACCTCGAAGTGGTTGTAGAGCAGCGGCGTCTGCAGCGGTGAGATGAAGCGCCAGCGCTTGCGGCCCACGATCTGCGTGTGGCACAGCATCAGCGTGTCGTGGTGCAGCGGCGTGACCGTGCCCGCCGGGCCGAACCAGAACGACGCGCGGCGCGCCAGCTGCGCCGGATCACAGAACGCCGGCAAGCTGCCGATGTCGGCCAGGATGGGCGCGAACTCGGGCCGCGCCAGCATCTCGTTGTTCGCGGTGAGGTAGTAATCGTTGGTGGTGCCGCCGGCAAGCACCTGGTCGACGAAGTTCGCCAGCCCCACGCTGCGCCGGTGGTCCATCTTGTTGACCTCGTAGTTCGGGTCCGCGCTGCGCTCGGCCTGAATCTCCACCTGCAGATGGCCGAAGCGCTCCCGCAGGTCCTGCGGTGACCAGCGCCGCATGGCCGGCCAGTCGCGCGCCACGCCAGTGAGCACCAGGGGGCGGCTGCCCACCACGTACTTCTCGACGAACTCGTCCAGCGGCACGTCGCCGCGCTTCTCCACCTGCCCATAGCGCGGGTTCAGCTCCAGCAGCTTCTGCTGGTTGGCCACCACCGATTCCAGCTTGGCCTGCAGCTGCTGGAACTTGCGCGCGGCGAGGAACGCCGGGTCGCTCTCCATGGCCCGGATCGCGGGCTCGCACTCGGCCGGGTCCAGGCCGGCGTCGGTCATGGTGACCAGCATGGATTCGGGTGTGCACTGGCGCAGCCGGTTCTCGGCGATCCACTGCAACCAGCCTGCGTCCAGCGGGCGGTAGGCAGCGGCTTCCAGCGGTCTGGGCGCGGCGGGAATGGTGGACGGGTTCATGGCGGCGGTCAGTATCGCACCGGCCGGGTGTCGAAACGTGTCGGATCGTTACCCGGTGAACAGGGCCACATTGCCCCCGGCGGCCGTGGTGTTGATGGTCAGTGTCTGCTCGGCGCAGAAGCGCTGCAGGTAGTGCGGGCCGCCCGCCTTGGGGCCGGTGCCGCTCAGGCCTTCACCGCCGAAGGGCTGCACGCCGACGACGGCGCCGATCATGTTCCGGTTCACGTAGACGTTGCCCACGCGCGCGGCGCCGGCCAGCGCGAGCGCGCGGCTGTCGATGCGGGTCTGGATGCCCAGCGTGAGGCCGTAGCCCAGCGCATTGATCTGCTGGATCACGGCCATCGGGTCGCCGCTCCAGCGCACCACCTGCAGCACCGGGCCGAAGATCTCCTGCCCCACCTCGGCGATGTCCCGCACCTCGAACATCTGCGGCGCGATCAGCTGCGGCAGATCGGTCGAGGCGCGCGCGTCCAGCAGCGGCAGTGCCTGCTCGCGCAGGCGCTGCAGATGGCGCCCGATGCCGTCGAACGCTTCGGCATCGATCACCGGGCCCAGGTCGGTCGCCAGCGCCGCCGGGTCCCCCGCCACCAGTTCGCTCGCGGCGCCTTCGATCATGGCGATCACCCCATCGGCCACGGCCTCGTGCACGCACAGCAGGCGCAGCGCCGAGCAACGCTGGCCGGCGCTGCGGAACGCGCTCTGCACCACCGCGTCGGCCACCTGCTCGGGCAGGGCCGTGCTGTCCACCAGCATGGCGTTGATGCCGCCGGTCTCGGCGATCAGGGGCACGATCGGCCCGTCCTTTTCGGCGAGTGCGCGCTGGATCCGCTTGGCCACCTGCGTCGAGCCGGTGAACACCACGCCGGCCACCCCCGGCTGCGCCACCAGCGCCGCGCCCACGGTCTCGCCCGGCCCGTGCAGCAGCTGCAACGCGTCGGCGGGCACGCCGGCGGCGTGCAGCAGCTTCACCGCTTCGAGCGCGATGGCGGGCGTCTGCTCGGCGGGCTTGGCCAGCACGGTGTTGCCCGTGACCAGCGCCGCCGCCACCTGGCCGGTGAAGATCGCCAGCGGAAAATTCCACGGGCTGATGCAGACCCAGGCACCGCGCCCTTCGAGCCGCAGCGTGTTGCTCTCGCCCGTGGGGCCCGGCAGCGCCTGCGGTGCCATCACGCGCTCGGCGTCGTTCGCGTAGTAGCGCAGGAAGTCGATCGCCTCGCGCACCTCGGACACCGCATCGCCCCAGCCCTTGTGTGCCTCCTTCACCAGCAGCGCACACAGGCGCGGCATCTGCTGTTGCAGCGCATCGGCTGCGCGGCGCAATGTGGCCGCGCGCTCGGCCAGCGGCGTGTGGTTCCAGGCGGCAAAAGCCCGCACGGCGGCATCGACGGCGGCCGGCGCGTCCGCGGCGCGGGACTCGGCCACCGCCGGCACCACCAGCGCCGCGTGCGCGGCCAGCAGCGGCTCGCGGTGCGCGACCACCGCGAGGTCCAGCCCCTGGCTGTTGGGGCGCGCCGGTCCGTACAGATCCGGCGGCAGGGACAGCGAGGACGCGATGGCGTCCGGCCGGGCCTGCGCCAGCGGCGACACCAGCAGCTCGTCCATGCCCACCGACTCGTCCGCCAGCTGGTGCACGAAGGACGAGTTCGCGCCGTTCTCCAGCAGGCGGCGCACCAGGTAGGCCAGCAGGTCGCGGTGCGCGCCCACCGGGGCGTAGACGCGGCACGAGACGGCCGGGTTCTTCAACACCTCGCGGTAGATGCCCTCGCCCATGCCGTGCAGGCGTTGCAGCTCGAAGGGCGTGCCCTGCTTCGCCGCCATCTGCAGGATGGCCGCGATGGTGCCCGCGTTGTGCGTCGCGAACTGCGGGTGGATCGCGTCGTGCGCCGCGAGCAAGGCGCGCGCGCAAGCCAGGTAGCTCACATCGGTGTGCGGTTTCTGCGTGAACACGGGGTAGGCCGGCAGGCCCAGCTCCTGCGCGCGCTTGATCTCGGCGTCCCAGTACGCGCCCTTGACCAGGCGGCACATGAACTTCAGCCGGTGCTGCCTCGCCAGGCCCGCCACGTGCTCGATCAGCTCCACGGCCCGCGTCTGGTAGGCCTGCAGCGCCAGGCCGAAGCCCTGCCACTGCGGGCAGTGCTGCGCCACCTGCTTCGCCAAAGCCTCGAACACGGCCAGCGACAGCTCGAGCCGGTCCACCTCTTCCGCGTCGATGGTGAGGTTGAGCTGTGCCTGGGCCGCGGCCTCGCACAGCGACCACACGCGCGGCACCAGCTCGCGCATCATGCGATCGTGCTGCGCGTCCTCGTAGCGCGGGTGCAGCGCGCTGAGCTTGATGGAGATGCCGTCGTTCTGGCCCGGGTGGCGCGCCGGGTCGGCGCTGCGCGCGATGGCGGCGATGGCGTTGCGGTAGCTCTCCAGGTAACGCAGGGCATCTTCATCGGTGCGCGCGCCCTCGCCCAGCATGTCGAAGCTGAAGCGCAGGTTGGCCTGGCGCTTGCGCGCCGACGCGGCTTCCTTCATGCCCTCTTCGATCGTCTGCCCCAACACGAACTGGCGGCCCAGCAACTGCACCGCGCGCAGCGTGGCGGCCACCACGGTCCTGGCGCCCAGCTTGGCCATCAAGCCGGGCTCGCTGCCCGCCGACGGCAGGAAGTGCTTGGACATGGCGATCGCGGTGGACGACAGGCGCGCCAGCGTCGAGTCGGCCGCGCCGTCGAAATCGGCCCGACCCAGCTGGTCGGCAGTGAGCGCGATCGCCGTTTCGGCATCGGGCACGCGCAGCAGCGCCTCGGCCAGCCGCATGAGGGCCAGGCCCTCGGCGCTGGAGATCGGGTACTCCTTGAGCAGGCTCTCCATGGCCCAGAACGGCGGCGGGTTCTCGCGCACCGCGTGCACCCAGGGCGCCGCGTCGCGGGCCGCCGCCGCCCAGTCCAGCGCGCCCTGGAGCGCGGCCAGGTGCTGGGCCAGCACCCCGGCCTCCGGGCGGTAGGGAAACGGCAGACGGTCTTGGGCACGGGGCATGAAGGGCTCCAGATAAGCGATGGATCGGTGAATTCACGCATGTTGCCGCCTGTGAAGCCGAGTTTTTCACCAAAAATCACCAACCAAACCGGATAATTCACCACCATGTCCGAAGAACCCGACCGCATCGACCTGAAGATCCTGCAGCTCCTGCAGGCCGATGGCCGGCTGAGCAACCTCAAGCTCGCCGAGGCAGTGGCCCTGTCACCCACCGCCGTGCTCGCGCGCACACAGCGCCTGCAGCGCGACGGCTACATCCTGGGCTACGAAGCGCGGCTGAACCCGCTCAAGCTCGGGCGGGGCATGATGGTCTTCGTCGAGGTGCTGCTCGACCGCACCACGCCCAACGTGTTCAACGAATTCAAGGCCGCGGTGCAGGTGCGCGACGAAATCATGGAATGCCACATGGTCGCCGGCGGCTTCGATTACCTGCTCAAGACCCGCATGGCCGACATGGCCGCCTACCGCGACTTCGCCGGCAGCGTGCTGTGGCAACTGCCGGGGGTGCGCGAGACCCGCACCTATGCGGTGATGGAAGAGGTGAAGAACAGCTCGCGGCTGCCGCTGTGATCCCTTGGCGCCCCTGTTGACACGCCCAGTCGGCGCCGCAAAATGGCGGTCTCACCTCCGGGAGTTGCCATGCACCTCACCACCGCCCTCACCGCCCTGCTGTCGGGCGTCGCCACCGCTGCCGCACAAGCCCAGAGCATCAAGCCCGGCCTGTGGGAGATGAGCCAGAAGATGGGCGGCAACGCCCAGATGGACCCGGCCGCCGCGCAGATGCAGCAGCAGATGGCCGGCATGTCGCCCGCGCAGCGCAAGCAGATGGAAGCCATGCTCGCCCAACGGGGCATGGGCATGCCCGCACAGGGCGCGGGCGGCGGCATGGCCATGAAGGTCTGCATCACGCCCGAGATGGCCGCGAAGCAGGAAATGCCGATGCAGGGCGACGGCGAATGCACCAGCACCGTGACCTCGCGCAGCGCACAGGCGCTGAAGATGAACTTCGTCTGCAAGAAGCCGCCGTCCTCCGGCGAAGGCACTTACACCTTCAGCGGCGACACCGCCTACACCCTGAAGATGGTGATCAACACCACACACCAGGGCAAGCCCCACACCATGGCCATGGACGGGCAGGGCAAATGGCTGGCGGCCGACTGCGGGAAGGTCAAGCCGGCGAAGTGACTTTGGCCGGGCGGCCGCCGAACACGGCGCGCCCCACGCGCACCAGGGTCGAGCCGGCGGCGATGGCCGCTTCCAGGTCGTCGCTCATGCCCATCGACAGCGTGTCGAGCGCGAAGCCTGCGCCATTGAGTTCGTCGAACAAGGCCCTGGCCTGCTGGAACACCGCGCGCTGTGCCTCGAAGGTCTCGGCCGGCTCGGGGATGCACATCAGGCCGCGCAGGCGCAGGTTGGGCAGGCGCGCCACCGCCTGGGCCAGCTCGCGCAACCCGGCGGGTGCCACGCCCGCTTTCGTGAGTCCCCCATCCACGTTCACCTGCAGGCAGACCTGCAGGGGCGGCAGCCCGGGAGGCCGCTGCTCGCTCAGGCGCTCCGCGATCTTGAGCCGGTCGACCGATTGCACCCAGTCGAAATGCGCGGCCACCAGGCGGGTCTTGTTGCTTTGCAGGGGCCCGATGCAGTGCCATTGCGTTGGCATCGGCGCAACAGCCGACTCGCGCAGCGCGAGGATCTTCTCGACGCCTTCCTGCACGTAGTTTTCACCAAAACACCGCTGACCGGCGGCCTGCGCCTGACGAACGGCCTGCGGCCCGAAGGTCTTGGACACCGCGAGCAAAACCACCTCGTCCGCAGGGCGTCCAGCCTGCGCGCAAGCCCGTGCCATGCGCTCCTTCAACCCTTGGAGATTGCGTTCAATGGTCGTCATAATCTGCCGTCATACCTCAACACCGCACGGGACCCCGGGATGGATATCACCCAACTGCTTGCCTTCAGCGTCAAGAACAAAGCATCCGATCTTCATCTCTCGGCCGGTCTTCCACCCATGATACGGGTGCATGGTGATGTGCGACGCATCAACGTCGAGCCGCTGGACCACAAGCAGGTCCACGGCATGGTGTACGACATCATGAACGACAGCCAGCGCAAGCAGTACGAGGAGTTCCTGGAGTGCGACTTCTCGTTCGAGATCGAAGGCCTGGCCCGTTTCCGCGTCAACGCGTTCAACCACAACCGCGGTGCCGGCGCGGTGTTCCGGACCATCCCGAGCAAGATCCTCACGCTGGAACAGCTCAACGCGCCCCGCATCTTCGGCGACCTCGCCCTGCGCCCGCGCGGCCTGGTGCTGGTGACCGGCCCCACGGGTTCGGGCAAGTCCACCACGCTGGCCGGCATGGTCAACCACCTCAATGAAACCGAGTACGGCCACATCCTCACGGTGGAAGACCCGGTGGAGTTCGTGCACGAGTCCAAGAAGTGCCTGGTCAACCAGCGCGAGGTCGGCCCGCACACGCTGAGCTTCTCGAACGCACTGCGCTCGGCACTGCGCGAAGACCCGGACGCGATCCTGGTCGGTGAAATGCGCGACCTCGAAACCATCCGCCTGGCCATGACCGCCGCCGAAACCGGCCACCTGGTGTTCGGCACGCTGCACACCTCCAGCGCGGCCAAGACCATCGACCGCATCATCGACGTGTTCCCGGCCGAAGAGAAGGACATGGTGCGCGCGATGCTGTCCGAATCGCTGGTGGCGGTGATCTCGCAGACGCTGTGCAAGACCAAGGACGGCACGGGCCGCGTCGCGGCGCACGAGATCATGCTGGGCACCAGCGCGATCCGCAACCTGATCCGCGAAGCCAAGGTCGCGCAGATGTACTCGGCCATCCAGACCGGCAACAGCGTGGGCATGCAGACGCTGGACCAGAACCTCTCGGACCTGGTCAAGCGCAACGTCATCAGCCCGGCAGAGGCGCGCGGCAAGGCGAAGATCCCGGAAAATTTCCCCGGCTGATCAGCCAAGGAAGGCAGGCACCATGGAACGCGACCAGGCATCCAAATTCATCAACGACCTGCTGCGCCTCATGCTCAGCCGCTCGGGCAGCGACCTGTTCCTCACCGCCGATTTCCCGCCGGCGATCAAGGTCGACGGCTCCATCGTCAAGGTGTCGCCGCAGCCGCTGAACGCCACCCACACGCTGGCGCTGGCACGCGCCATCATGAACGACAAGCAGGCCGCCGAGTTCGAGCGCTCCAAGGAGTGCAATTTCGCGATCTCGCCGCCCGCCATCGGCCGCTTCCGCGTCAATGCCTTCATCCAGCAAGGCAAGGTCGGCATGGTGCTGCGCACGATCCCCGCCGTGCTGCCCACCATCGACAAGCTCGGCCTGCCCCAGGTGCTCAAGGACGTGGCGCTGTCCAAGCGCGGCCTGTGCATCCTGGTCGGTGCCACGGGCTCGGGCAAGTCCACCTCGCTGGCGGCGATGGTGGACTGGCGCAACGAGAACACCCACGGCCACATCATCACGGTGGAAGACCCGATCGAGTTCGTGCACCCGCACAAGAACTGCGTGGTGACGCAGCGCGAGGTGGGCCTGGACACCGACAGCTGGGAGGCCGCGCTGAAGAACACGCTGCGCCAGGCGCCCGACGTGATCCTGATGGGCGAGATCCGCGACCGCGAGACCATGGAGCACGCGATCCAATTCTCCGAAACCGGCCACCTGTGCCTGGCTACCCTGCACGCCAACAGCGCCAACCAGGCGCTGGACCGCATCATCAACTTCTTCCCCGAAGAACGCCGCGCGCAGCTGCTGATGGACCTGTCGCTGAACCTGCGCTCGCTGATCTCCCAGCGCCTGGTGCCGCGCCAGGACAACAAGGGCCGGCATGCGGCGGTGGAGATCATGCTGAACTCGCCGCTGATCTCCGACCTGATCTTCAAAGGCGATGTCGCCGAGATCAAGGAGATCATGAAGAAGAGCACCCAGATGGGCATGCAGACCTTCGACCAGGCGCTGTTCAACGCCTTCGAGTCCAACCTCATCACGCTGGAAGACGCGTTGCGCAACGCCGATTCGCTCAACGACCTGCGCCTGCAGATCAAGCTCAACAGCCAGCGCGCCAAGTCGCTCGACCTGGCAGCGGGCACCGAGCACCTCACCATAGTTTGACCCGCCCCCGCGCCGCGCTGGCGCGCGTCACCCCCCTCAAGGGGACAATGTCTGCGGCCCGGCAAAGCCGGTTCCGCGACATTTCTTGTATTGAAAGCCTCTTCACATGACCAGCATCGCCGAACGCCCCTACGAAACCACCCCTGCGCGCAAGGTCGCCTTCATCGGCCTGGGCGTCATGGGATATCCCATGGCGGGGCACCTGGCGCGCGCCGGCCACGCCGTCACGGTCTACAACCGCTCCGGCGCCAAGGCCGCGGCCTGGGTGACCGAGTTCGGTGGTGCGCACAAGCCCACGCCGCGCGAAGCGGCCCAGGGCGCCGACATCGTGTTCGCCTGCGTGGGCAACGACGACGACCTGCGCTCGATCACGCTCGGGGCCGACGGCGCGTTCGCCGGCATGGCCCCCGGCTCGGTGTTCGTGGACCACACCACCGCCTCGGCCGATGTGGCGCGCGAGCTGCACGGCGCAGGCAAGACCCTGGGCATCGCCTTCGTGGACGCGCCCGTCTCGGGCGGTCAGGCCGGCGCGCAGAACGGCGCGCTGACCGTGATGTGCGGCGGCGAAACGGCGGCCTTCGATGCGGCCCGGCCAGCGGCCATGGCCTTCTCGCGCGCCTTCACCCGCATGGGCGAGAGCGGCGCAGGCCAGCTCACCAAGATGGTCAACCAGATCTGCATCGCCGGCCTGGTGCAAGGCCTGTCCGAGGCGATCGCCTTCGGCCAGAAGGCCGGGCTGGACATGGCCCAGGTGTTGGACGTGATCGGCAAGGGCGCGGCCCAGAGCTGGCAGATGGACAACCGGGGCAAGACCATGGTCGCCGACAAGTTCGACTTCGGCTTCGCCGTGGACTGGATGCGCAAGGACCTGGGCCTGGTCCTCGACGAGGCCAAGCGCAACGGCGCGCGCCTGCCGGTCACCGCGCTGGTGGACCAGTTCTACGCCGACGTGCAGGCCATGGGCGGCCAGCGCTTCGACACCTCCAGCCTCATCAAGCGCTTGAAGTAGGCTCCCCCCGCGCCGCCTTCGGCGTCACCCCCCAGGGGGCAACACGTGCGGCCCGGCGAAGCCGGTTCCGCCGTGTTCTGGCCTCTCAGGCGCTGCTTATTTCGTGGGGTTCGTCGGTGCCGGCTGCTTGGCGGCGCCGATGTTGACGAGTTCCTGCTCGGTGATGATCTCGAACACGCGCACCACGCGGGACACGCTCTGCGTGTTGCGCGCGATGTCGGTGGCGCGGTCGGCTTCGCGCTGCGTCACGCGGCCCATCAGGTACACCGTGCCGCGTTCGGTCACCACCTTGAAGGCGCTGGCCGTGAGGTCCTTGGCGTCCACCAGCGAGGCCTTCACCCGGCCGGTGATCAGCGTGTCGCTGGCGCGCTCCTTGAGCGAGGGGCTGTTGGTCACGCCCAGCTCGTTGATGACCTCGCGCACGTTCTCCACACCGGTCACGATCTGCGTGACCTTGGTCTTGACCGCCTCGCTGGAGGCTTCGCCGGTGATCAGCACGCGGCGGTTGTAGCTGGAGATGGCGTAGCGCGCGTGCGCGTCGCCCAGCTCGTCCTTGAGCCGGTTGGACGCGCGCAGTTCGATGCCCTGGTCATCCAGCTGGGCACCGGAGGTGCGCCGGTCCACCGCCACCAGCGCGGTCACGGCGGCGCCGCCCACCACCAGCGGCGCGCAGGCGCTCAGCGCGGCCCCCAGGGCGGCCACGGCGAGCGTGGCGGTGGCGATGCGGCGGAAGGAAAAGGTGTCGGTACGGTTCATGGTGAAGCACTCTCCATAGGGGTGTTGGACTCGTCGGGGAGGCCCAGCAACTGGGCGTCCACGCCGTCGCAGAGGCAGTGCAGCACCAGGTGCTGCACTTCGAGGATGCGGGCTGGCAGCTCGTGCGGCACGCACAGGTGCACGTCGGTGTCGCGCAGCTGCAGCGAGAGCCGGCCACCGCGCGCGCCCGTGAGCGCCACCACGATCATCTCGCGTTCGTGAGCGGCTTCCACGGCCGCCAGCACGTTGGCCGAGTTGCCGCTGGTGGACAGCACCAGGAGCACATCACCGGCCTGGCCCAGCGCACGCACCTGGCGGGCGAACACCGCGCGGGCGTCGAAATCGTTGGCGATGCCGGTCAGCACCGCCGCGTCGGACGACAGCGACAGCGCCGCCAGCTCGGGCCGCTCGCGCTCGTAGCGCCCCATGAAGCTGGCCGCGAAGTGCTGCGCGGCGGCGGCCGAAGCGCCGTTGCCGCAGGCCAGCACCTTGCCACCACCGGTGACACTGGCCAGCACGGCGGCGATGGCGGATTCGACCAACGGCGCCAGGGACTGTGCGCACTGGTACTTCAGGTCGGCGCTGTCGATGAACTGTTGCTGGATGCGTTGCAGAAGCATGGCGCGATCATAGCGGTGAGGGGTGTATCAAATTGCTCAGGATGCCGAAGAAGCATCAAAAGCGGCGCGCAGCCACTCGATGCGCGCGGGCGTCGGCGCGTCGAACGCGCCTTCGATCAGCACCACATCGAAGCGGCATGCAGGTTCTGAGCCGAGTCGCAGCAAAAAGTGCCGCGCCGCGAACACGATGCGCCGTTGCTTCGCGCCGGTGATGCTGGCCCCGGCGCCTCCGTGATGCCGGTCGGCGCGCTGGCGCACCTCGACGAAGACCAGCGTGCCGTCGGGCTCGCGCATAATCAAATCCACTTCGCCGCCACCCCGGCCCGGGGTCCTGAAGTTGCGCTGCACCAGCGCCAGGCCATGGCGCCGCAAGTGGGCCAGGGCCGCCTCTTCTGCCGCAGCACCCCGGTCCCGGGTGGTCTGATTTCTGGATGTCCACATTGTCTGCAAGCACTCCATCCCTGTTGGCCGCCGCCCGTGACGCGGCAGGGCACCAGCATTATCCGCAGGGCGCGCTCTACATGGTCGCCACCCCGATCGGCAACCTGGCCGACATCGGGCTGCGCGCGCTGCAGGTGCTCTCGCTGGTGGACACAGTGGCCTGCGAGGACACGCGCCACACCGCCGCGCTGCTGCAGGGCTACGGCCTGCACAAGCCTCTGCTGGCGCTGCACGAGCACAACGAGGCCGAGGCCGCGCAGACCGTGGTCCAGCGCCTGCAGGAAGGCCAGCGCATCGCCTACGTGAGCGACGCCGGCACGCCGGGGGTGAGCGATCCGGGCGCGCGCCTGGTCGCGGCGGCGGCCGCCGCCGGCCTGCGCTGCCTGCCGATCCCGGGTGCCAGCAGCATCACCGCCTTGCTCAGCGTGGCCGGCCACAGCGGCTGGGACGGCCGCTTCGTGTTCGCCGGCTTCCTGTCGCCCAAGGCGGCCGAGCGCCAGCGCGAGGTGCAGCAGATCGGCGCCGATGCCCGCGCCTGTGTGCTGCTGGAGGCCCCGCACCGCATCGAGGCCCTGGCCAAAGACCTCGCCACGCTGGGGTCGCGCACCCTCACCGTGGGCCGCGAGCTGACCAAGCAGTTCGAGGAGATCGCGCCCATGCCTGCCGAGGCCCTGCCCGGCTGGTTGCAGGGCGGCGCGCACCGCACGCGCGGCGAGTTCGTGCTGATGGTGCATCCGCTGGCGGCCGATGCGGCCGAGGCCGGTGCGCTGGACGCGGCGGCCTTGCGCACGCTGGACCTGCTGCTGGCCGAGCTGCCGCTGAAGACCGCTGTTCGCCTGTGCGCGGACATCACCGGCCAGCCGCGCAACGCGCTCTACGACGCGGCCCTGGCGCGCCGCCAGGCGGCGGGCTCGGGCGAGCGCTGAGCAGCGCGCGTCAGCGGCTGCGCTGGCGCCAGACGGGCGAGACCCACGCGGCGGGGAGCGAGCCCGGTCTTCCCCGCGCCAGATCGGCCACGGCCTGGCCGGTGATGGCGGCGAGCGACAGGCCCAGGTGGCCGTGCCCGCACGCCGCGATCACGTTCGGAAACCGGGGTGAGCGCCCGATGATGGGACGGCTGTCGGGCGTGGATGGGCGCGGGCCCACCCAGGCCGACACGGCGGGTTGCTCCAGGCCGGTCACCCAGCCCGCCAAGCCCCGGAACACGCGGAAGGCGCGGTCGAGATCGGGCGGCGCATCGGGCGGCGCGAACTCGGCCACGCTGGCCAGCCTCAGCCCCTGGCTCATGGGCGTCACCGCGATCTTTTTTTCGGTGAGCAGCACGGGCAGCTTCAGCGCACTGGCGGAAGCAGGCAGCATCAGGTGGTAGCCCCGCTCCGACACCACCGGCACATCGATGCCGAGGGCCCGGGCCCAGCGGTCGGACCAGGCGCCGGCCGCGAGCACGGTCAGGTCCGCTGCCCGCCAGACATCGGCCACGCGCACACCCTGGGCACCGATCTGGGTGACTTCCGCGATCTCGATGCGGCCTCCGTCGGCTTGAAGGCGGGCCGCGATCCGCTGCGCCAGCGCATGGGTGTCCGTGACCATCCCCATGCCGGGAATGTGGACCGCCGCCTGGACTTTCGCCCCCAGCGCGGGCTCGAGTTCGCGCGCCTCGTCGCCGCTGAGGTCTTCGCACGGCACGCCCAGCTGGCGGCGCAGCGCATAGGCGGCCTCGGCCTGCGCCCGCGCGGCCTGCGAGCCGAACACATGCAAGGCGCCGGTCTCTCGCACGAGGTCGGTGGCGGCGGTGTCGGCCAGCAAGCTCCGCCAGGCGGGCCAGGCCTGGGCCATCAGGCCCGCCATGGCCTGCGCGCCGGCCTGGTAGCGCGACGGCCGCGCTTGCGCCAGGAAGCGGGCGAACCAGTTGGCCCGTCGAAGCACATAGCCCGGGCGGGCGATCAAGGGGCCGTCCGGGTCGCGCGCCAGCCGCCAGAACTGGCGCAGGATGCCCGGCGCGGCCTGGGGCAGCACCGAGGCGGTGGCGATGTGCGCCGCGTTGCCGAAGCTGGCACCGGCACAGACGCCTTCGCGGTCGAGCACCGTCACCGCATAGCCCTCTCGCTGCAAAGCGCGCGCGCAGCTCAGCCCGACCAGGCCGGCACCGACGACCGTGGCGGACCGCGTCATGGCGCGGTCCCGCGCGAGGACCGCAGGAACCCCAGGTCGGGCGCATGGAGCGCGTGCCACAGCACCCCGGCCGAGGCTTGCGTGGCGCGCAGCAGGCGCGCCTTGTCCGCCAGCTTCCAGGTGTCGGCGCGCGTCAGCAGCCAGCGCAGCGAGCTCTCGGGCTCGTTGAAGCCGGCGATCAGCCGAAGGGCGGGGATGCCCGCGTTGGCGAAGTTGGCGTGGTCGCTGTTGCTCATCAGCGGCAGATGAATCCCGAGTTCGACCCCCGCCCATTGCGCCCCCTCGCGGGCAAAGCCGCCGAGTTCGCTGAAACCGGAAGTGAGCGCCGTCAGCGAGGGCGAGCCATCGAGCGAGTCCAGGTTGACGTTCAGCGCGATGGACTGCCGCTGCGCATCGGGCAAGGCGCGCAGCCATTCGCGCGAGCCGTTGAGCGCCCATTCTTCGGCACTGAACAGGCACACGGTCAGCCCGCGCCGCATCCGGGCCATGTGGGGCGCCATGGCCCGCGCAATGGCCAGCACGGCCGTCACGCCGGTGGCGTTGTCCAGGGCGCTTTGCGCCAGCGGGTGCCCGTCGAGGTGGGCCGACAGGACCACGCGCTCGGCACCGGCGCCGTCGCCCGCCGGCAGGTCCAGCACCAGCGTGTGGGTCTGCGCCCCGGGGAGGTCCTCGCCCCGCACGCGCAGGCGCACCTGCGCGCCGGGCTGGTCCAGTTGCTGCGCGGCTTCGGCGGAGATGCCCATGGCGGGAATGCCGGGTCCGCCCGCGCGGCCGGAGGACCCGGACACCGGGCCGATGCCGGCTTCGGGCTGCACGATCAGGAACCCGACCGCGCCCGCGGCCTGCGCAGCCTGCAGCTTGACCCGGCGGTGCACCGTCTCGGTGGAGAACGGGTACTCGTGCGCCACCATCACGACCTTGCCGCGCACCGCCTCGCCGGCTTCGGCGATCTGGGCGGGCGTTCCCCGGCCCAGGTTCAGCACCGGGGCGACCAGCCCGGCCTCAGGCGTGAAGGCGGTGCCCAGCAGCGGCACCGCGTCGAGCGCCTGGCCGTCCGGCTCGCGCACGAGCGAGCTGTGGTCACAGCGCCAGCCGGCGTAGGCGGTGGGGTCGCGCCGGGCCAGGGGGCCGATGGCGCTGAGCCGCTCGAAGGCCCAGTCCTGGGCAAGTGCTTCGCTGGCGGAGCCCGCCATGCGCCCGCCCATGGCGCACAGATCGACAAAGCCGTTCCACAGATCCGCATCCGCGCGCAGATCGGCGGCCACGGTCTCGAAGTCCACCGCCGTCGTGGGCGTGGGGGCTGGTGCGTGGTGGTGTTTCAAACGCCGTGCCTTTCCAGGAAGGCGAGCGTGCGTTCCTGCGCCCGTTGCGCGGAAGGCGCGTGGTAGAGCGGGCGGGCGTCGCAGTTGAAGCCGTGGCCCGTGGCATAGAAGTGCACCTCGGCCTCGGGCGCCGCCTCGCCGGGCTCCTTCATGCGATCGAGAGACACCAGGTGGTCGCGCTCCCCCCAATGCAACTGCATGGGAATGCGGGGCACGGGCCGGAGCACGGTGGGGATGGCATTGCCGTAGTACGACACCGCGCAGGCAAAGCCCTGCCCGCGCGCGGCCGTGACCCAGGCGGCCGTGCCGCCCCAGCAGAAGCCCACGATGCCGACGGCACCGGCCTCGGCGGCCAGCGCCCCCGCGGCCTCGATGTCCATGACCGCGTGGTCCCAGTCGATCTCCCGCATCAGGGCCTGGCCCTGGCGGACGTCGTCGTCGCTGTAACCCAGGTCGAGGTCGCGCTGCACCCGGTCGAACACGCTGGGCGCCACGGCGAGGTAGCCCCTGGCGGCATAACGATCGGTCACCGCCCGGATGTGCGCGTTGACGCCGAAGATCTCGGGCAGGATGACCACCCCGCCCCGGGCCGGGCCCGAAGGTCGGGCGACATAGACCGACGACTCGAAGCCGTCGGCCGCGGTCATGCGCTGCGTTTGTCCACTCATGGTTGAAAGTCTCCTGGGTCAGTGTGAAAAGGGTCAGTCCAGCTTGATGTTCGCCCGCTGCACCACGCTCTTCCAGTGGGTCAGGTCGTCTTTCATCAACGCGGAAAATCCCTGGGCATCGCGCAGCGTGGGCACGATGCCCAGGGCCTCGAAGCGCTCGGCCAGCGCGGGCTCGCGCACGGACAGCTGGATGGCTTTCGAGAGCTTGGCGGCGATGTCCTTGGGCAGGCCCGCTGGCGCGATCAGGCCCCACCAGTTGATCGCCTGCACGCCCGGCACGCCCAGTTGCTCGAAGGTCGGGATCTCGGGGTAGGCCGCGATGGGCTGGGGCGCGGCGACCGCCAGGGCGCGCAGGCGGCCGGTCTTCACCAGCGGCATGCCGGACGCGGTGCTGGTGAAGGTCGCATCGACCTGGCCGGCGATGGTCTCGTTGAGCGCCAGCGCCGATCCCCGGTAGGGAATGCTGGTGAGCGAAGTCCCGGTGCGCATTTGCAGCAACTCGGCCGCCAGATGCCCGAGCGAACCGGCCCCGGCGTTGGCGATGTTGGCGCCGCGCGCCTTGCCCTGCGCCAGGAACCCGGCCAGGTTGCGCGCACCCGACTCGGGGACGAACAGGACCAGCGAGGCGGACCCGATCTGGGTCACCATCGAAAAGTCTTTGTCCAGGTCGTAGCCGGGCGAGGTCGAGCGGATGGCCGCGTTGAGCACCAGCGCCGCATCGGCCAGCATGAGGGTGTGGCCGTCCGGCGCCGAGCGCGCGAGCTGCGTGGCGGCGATGGCCGTGTTGGCGCCGGCCCGGTTGATCACCACGATGGAGGCACCGCCCAGGTGCTTCTGCAGGTGCGGCACGAGCGCGCGCACGATGATGTCCGATGCCCCGCCGGGCGCGTAAGGCACGACGAATTCGATCGGCCTGGCCGGGTAGGCCTCATTGGCGTGAACCACGGTTCCACCCAGTGCCCAGGCCGTGGCCAGGGCGCCCAGAAATCTCCAGCGCAAGCACCATTTCATCGCGTTTCCTTCCGTCGATAACAAGCAGAGGGCGCTAATGTCCCGGGCCAGGCATTGCCCGGTCAAACGAAAAAAAGACCACGTCCATTCCTAGGCGGAATGCGGCACCGCGAGGTGCTGCTGAATGCGCAGGTTGGTCTGCTGCGCCTCGCTGTGCAGCCAGCCCAGCAGGCGGTCGCGGGTGGGGTGATCGGCCGAACCGGCGGGCAGCACGGCATGAAAGGCTTCGCGGCTGTGCACGCACTCACCGAGCGGGCGCACCAGCGTGCCCGCCTCCAGCTGATCGATGACCAGAAACAGCGGACAGACCGCAAGCCCCAGGCCGGCGCTGACCGCCGGCACCAGCACCGAGAAGCCTTCGAAGAGCAGGCTGGTCGATTCGGGCGTGCGCCAGCCCGGCGCCATCGTGGCGCCCCACTCCGCCCAGTCGTAGCCGCGCTGGGCCCGCTGCAGCAAGGGAAAGGCCAGCAGGTCTTTCCACGTCAGCGTGCCCCGGCCCACCAGGCCCGGGCTGGCCACGAGCGCCATCTCGCGGCCCATCAGGTAGGTTGCACGGGCGTCCGGCCAGCGGCCTGCCCCCACCCGGACCTCGAGATCGAAGCGCTCCGCGGGCGACGCGCTGTCGGGCAGGCGCGGTCGCAGCACCAGGCGGGTCTGCGGCGCGATCGCCCTGAACCCCTGCAGGCGCGGCACGAGCCACTGCGCCGCGAAGGCCGGCGACGTCGCGATCTCCACCGAGGCGGCGGGCTCCTTCTCGCCCGCCGCCATCTGCGCGGCCGCGCGGCCCTGGTCCAGCATCGCCAGGGCCTCGTTGGCGAAGCTCAGGTAGGCGCGCCCGGAGGCGGTCAGGCGCAGCGCCTTGTCGCCCCGGACGAACAGGCGGGCGCCCACCTGTTCCTCCAGCGACTGGATCTGCTTGCTGACCGCGCTCTGCGACAGGCACAGCGTCTCGGCCGCGCGCGTGAAGCTCTGGCAGCGCGCCACTTCGACGAAGGTTCTCAGCGTGGAAGTCGATGGAATGCTCATGCGGTGGGCTCCTGACGACAAGGTAGCAGCGCCCGCAAGGCATTCATAACATCTGATTATGAATACCGCCAAAGATTCGATTAGGTGACCGCCAAGGTGCTGCGCAAGAATCGATCGTCACCTGTTCAAATCTTCATTTCGGACCCCCCATGCCTGACATCATTGGCGAGAACATCGATCGCCTCACCACCGTCGAAATGCGCAACCGCGCGATGAACCACAACATCATCCGGGGCATCTACGATGAAGCCCGGCGCGAGGGGGGCGGACGCCCCATCGTGGCCCGCGCGGCCGAGGCGCTGTCGGCGGCGGTCAAGCCCGGTGACCGCGTGCTGATCGTCACCGGCGCAGGTTATGCACCCGAGGCACCGAACGGCGAAAGCGACGGCCCGCCCGGCGCGGCCGCCCTGGCCTACACGCTGTTCTGGGGCCTGCAGGCCGTGCCCGTCTACGTGTGCGAACCCTGCCATGCACCGCCCGTGGTCGCGAGCAGCCAGGCCGCCGGCATCATGGTGCGCGACTACGAACTGGCGCGGGACCGCCGCATGGGCGCAGCACTCGCCGAGTCGCCCACCGAGCAGAACGAAATCCAGGACTGGGCCGCCGCCGTCTTCGACCGCTACCAGCCCACCGCCATCGTCGCCATCGAGCGCCTGGGGCCCAACGAACAGGGCATCCTTCATTACTCGACCGGCGTGCGCCCGAAGAACTGCGTCGACATCGCCCCCCTGTTCGCCGAGGCGGCACGGCGCCAGGTGCTGTCCATCGGCATCGGCGACAACGGCAATGAAATCGGCTTCGGCCGCATCTTCGATTTCATGAAGACCTTCCACCCCTACGGTCAGCGCTGCCAGTACGAAGGCGGGACCGGTGTCCCGACGACCGTCGCCACCGACATCTTCATGCCCGCATCGATCTCCAACTGGGGCGCCTACGGCCTGAGCGCCATGCTGGCCTACCTGCGGGGCGACCTGCAGTCCCTGCACACCCCGGCCATCGCTGCCGACGTGATCCGCGCCTGCCTGAATGCCGGCGGCTGGGAGATGCGCTACTGCACCAACCGCTTCATCGTCGACGGGACCGAAGGAGAAAGCTCGATGTCCATCGTGCAGCTGTTGCGCGACATGGTGCGCGTGAACATCGCGACCCCGGACCGAGGTCTCTCGCACGGCCGAATCGATCGCTGACCCACCACTGTCCATTGGAAGGAGTTTCGTATGCGCAAGGTTTTCAGAACCCTCTCGGCCAGCCTGGTCGTGTGGACCCTCACGGCGGGCCTGGCACAGGCCCAGGTCGCCAACAGCGGCACGTTGCGGATCGTGGTGCCGTACGCCCCCGGCGGCACCGCCGACATCACCGCGCGCCTGCTCGCGGAGAACCTGACCACCCGCCTGAACCAGGCCGTGGTGGTCGAGAACAAGCCCGGTGCCAACGGCTCCATCGGCGCCGCCCAGGTGGCCAAGTCCCCGCCGGACGGCAACACCATCGCGCTGGTGGTGAGCTCCCACGCATTCGGCAAGGCGCTCATGCCCACCCTGCCTTACGACCCCGTGAAGGACTTCGCGCCCGTCACGCTCGCCACCCGCACCGCCATGGTCCTGGTGGCCACGCCCTCGCTGCCGGTGCGCGATGTGCCCGAGCTGGTCGCCTACGCCAGGCAGCACCCGAACGAGCTCTCGTTCGCCTCCGCCGGACAGGGCAGCAACGTGCACATCTTCGGCCAGTGGTTCGCCGACCTGGCCGGCGTGAAGATGAACCACGTGCCCTACAAGGGCAGCGCGGCGGCCCACCCCGACCTCATGGCCGGGCGCACGCAGATCGTCTTCGACACCCTGGGCGCGGTGCAGCCCCACATCGCGGCGGGCCGGCTCAAGCTGCTGGCCATGGGCGCCCAGCGACTGCCCCAGTACCCGAACGTGCCCACCGTGGCCGAGTCGGGCTACCCCGGCTTCCGGGCCGAGTCGTGGGGCGCGATCCTGGCGCCGGCGGGCACGCCCCCGGCCCGCATCCGCCAGCTCAACAAGGAGATCGTGGCGGCGCTGAACGTGCCGAGCATCAAGAAGCGGCTGGAAGATGCCGGCGCCCAGGTGGTGGGCAGCACGCCAGAGGAACTCGGCGCCCTGCTGGTGGAGGAAGAGAAGCGCTTCACCACCCTGATCCGGGACATGGGCATCAAGCTGGACTGAGCCGCAGGAGTTCCTTTTGAAAGCAGTCTCCCTGTACTCGCCCTACGGCTGGAAAGCCCGGATCGGCCTGATCGTCCCGTCGACCAACACCATCAACGAACCCGAGTTCTGGCGCATGGCCCCGGAGGGGGTCGGCATCTTCGCCGCCCGCGCCATGCTGCTGGGGCGCGCGACGCCGGAGTCCTACTTCGAGATGGCGAAAGCCGTCAGCGGCGCCGCCGACCAGCTGGCCACCGCCGAGGTGGACATCGTGGCCTACGGCTGCACCTCGGGGTCTTTCGTGTGCCCGATGGAAGACCTGATCGACGACATGCAGGCGCGCACGGGCAAGCCCGCGCTCGCGGCGGCGGGCGCCGTGGTGGCCGCCCTGCGGGCCCTGGGCGCCCGTCGGGTGGCGCTGGCCACGCCCTACATCGATTTCGTGAACCAGCGCGAGCGCGAGTTCCTGCAGGAATATGGCTTCGACCTGGCGTCCCTCGAAGCGCTGGACCTGGGCCACACGCAGGAAGAGCGGCGCGCCATCGGCCGGGTCCCGCCCGAGGCCATCTACCGGCTGGCCCGGCTGGCGGACCGGCCCGATGCGGACGTGGTGTTCATCTCCTGCACCAACCTGGCTTCGCTGGGCGTCATCCAGCGGCTCGAAGACGACCTGGGCAAACCGGTCATCACCAGCAACCAGGCCTGCTTCTGGGCCTGCCTGCGAAGGCTGGGCCTGCGCGATCCCGTGCAGGGCTTCGGCCGGCTGCTCAGCCACTGCCTGGACCCCATCGACGACGCCAGCTTCACCGTATCATCGGCGCACCCCATGACCTGATGAACGAGACACCGTGCCCCGGCCCCTGAACTTCCGGCAGCTTGAAGCGTTTCGCGCCGTCATGCTGACGGGCAGCATGACCGGTGCCGGGCACTCGATGGCGATCTCCCAGCCCGCGGTCTCGCGGCTGATCCACGACCTGGAAGGCGAACTCCAGCTCGTGCTCTTCCAGCGCCAGGGCATCCACATCGTCGCGACCGAGCAGGCCCACCAGCTCTACCGGGAAATCGAGCGCCACTTCGCGGGCGCCGACCGCATCCGCGAGGCGGCGCGCGCGATCCGCCTGTCCACGGCGGGCTACCTGCACGTCGGCGCCATGCCGAACCTGTCGGCCCACTGCCTGCCGGAGGCGATCAGCAAGCTGCTCAAGGAGTACCCCGAGGTGGTGGTCTCCATCCACCCGGACAGCTCGGTCAACCTCATGTCCATGCTCCGGCATGGGCAGCTGGACGTCGCGTACGGCTCGCCGCCGCCGGACGCCGGGGACATCGACCACGACCCGTTTCCCGCGACACAGGCCCTGTGCATCATGCCCAAGGACCACCCGCTGGCGCAGAAGCGGCAGATCGCGGTGAAAGACCTGCACGACCAGGACTTCGTGGCCCTGGGCCCCAACAGCCGCCAGCGCATGCAGCTGAACCTGGCTATCCTGCAAGCGGGCGTGCGGCCCAACATCCGCGTCGAGACCCTGCACTCCTCCTCGGTGATCAGCCACGTGGTCCACGGCGTGGGCATCGCCATCACGGACCCGATTGCCTTGATCGGCCCGCTGGCGAAGGAACTGGCGATACGGCCCTTCAAGCCGACCATCTCGATGGATTTCTCGGCGGCCTACCTTCGCAGCGCCCCGCGCTCGCGGATCGCGCTGGCCCTCACCGCCCTGCTCAAGCGGGTGGTGGCCGACGAGCTGCGGCAGCTGTCCCGGAACAAGTCCTGAGCGGGCGGCTCAGCGCATCACGCGCGCGATCGTGTCGGGGCCGGAGCGAGCCCCAGGCTCGCGCGAAGTGGCCGGCGCTTCGGGCACCTCGGTGGCCTCGACATCGACCACCTCGCCCATGGGCCGGCGCGCACCGCCCGGCCACACGCCCTGCGTGTAACGCTGCGAGGTCTGGCGGAAACGGCTGAACACCACCGCCGGCGCGGGCTTGCGGCCCGTGACCAGCGCCCAGAGCGAGACGCCGACCACCACCACCAGGGACGCCAGCAGCAGGCTGAGCACGAAGACCAGAGCGGCCAGGGCCAGCGCCAGGCGGAGCACGCCGCGCAGCACGCGGCCGAAGAAGTCGAAGAGTCCGTTCATGGATGAGAGAGCCTCCTGGCCCCAAGGGAGTTCCTGAACTGGCGCGAACACCAGGCATGCCACCCGGCGCGGGGCAAACAGCGGGCAGATGGGGCCATTCTGGGCCTTTTCAAGCCACCCGGCTGCTATGCTCCCGCGTGTGAAACCGATCTACCAGTACTTCTTCCGCGGCCTGATCACCTTCCTGCCGGTGGCGCTCACGGTCTATGTGCTGTACCTGTTCATCGTCTGGGTGGAGACCATCGCCATGTGGGCCATCCGGCCGCTGGTCGGCGACTTCTACCTGCCCGGCCTGGGCATCGTGATCGGCGCGGCCATGATCTTCGGCCTGGGTTTCCTGATCTCCCAGCCCGTGACCGCCCGCATGCTGTCCTGGGTGGAGCTGCCGTTCACCAACCTGCCGGTCGTCAAGAGCATCTACTCCTCGCTCAAGAGCTTTGCCGACTACTTCGCGCCCAACAAGAAGGACGCGCAGCAGCAGGTGGTGATGCTCAGGATGCCCGGCAACGAGATGACCATCGTCGGTCTGGTGACGCGCCAGAACATGGCGGGCCTGCCGCCCGGGCTGGCCGAGCTCGACCATGTGGCGGTCTACCTGCCCATGGGCTACATGATCGGCGGCTACACGGTGTTCGTGCCGCGCAGCTGGACGACGCCGATCGACATGTCGGTGGAAGAAGCCATGCGCGCCTCGCTGCTGGCCTGGATGGCCTCGGCCAGCCGCAACCCCTGAGCGGAACTTGCGCCCGGGTGGCGTTTCCAACCAGGTTACCGTCGCCTGGAGACCTTCATGCCCACCCTGCCCCGCCGCCGCCTTCTCATCGCCAGCGCCGCCGCCGTGGCCGCCCCGGCCTGGCTTTCGCCCGCGCTGGCGCAGGGCAAGTCCCTGCGCCCCACGCCGAGCCAGACCGAAGGCCCGTTCTACCCCGTCGCCTTGCCCGCCGATTCGGATGCCGACCTGTTGCGCAACGGCAAGGCGGTCTATGGCAAGGGCCAGCCCACCTGGGTGGACGGCACGGTGACCGACCTTGCCGGTGCGCCCGTGGCGGGCGCGGTGGTGGAGATCTGGCAGTGCGACCACGAAGGCCACTACCACCACCCCGGCGACGGCGACAAGGCCGACCCGGCGTTCCAGGGGTTCGGCCAGGTCACCGTGGGCCGCGACGGGCGCTACCGCTTCCGCACCCTCAAGCCCGTGCCCTACACCGGCCGCACGCCGCACATCCACGTGAAGGTGAAGCTCGACCGCCGCGAACTGCTCACCACCCAGCTGTACGTGGCTGGCGACCCGGGCAACGAGCGCGACGGCATCTGGCGGCGCATGAGCGAAGAGGCCCGCGCCGCAGTCACCGTGCCCTTCGCGCCGGGCAGCGACGGCCTGCGCGCCACCTTTCCCATCGCTGTGCAGGCTTGATGGCGGGCGGCTAAGCTCGCCGAATGGATTCATTGACCCAGATTGCCCTCGGCTCGGCCGTGGGCGTGGCCGTGATGGGCCGACGCACCGCCGTGTGGAAGGCCGCGCTGTGGGGCGCCGTCGGCGGCACCCTGCCCGACCTCGACGCCTTCATCAACCACGGCGACGCCGTCCTCAACATGACGCGCCACCGCGCCGAGAGCCACGCGCTCTTCGTGCTCACGCTGGCCGCGCCGGTGCTGGCCTGGATCGTCTCGCGCGTGCACGGCGAGGCCGCTCTGTTCAAGCGCTGGTGGCTGGCGATGTGGCTGGTGCTCATCACCCACCCGCTGCTCGACACCATGACGGTGTACGGCACCCAGCTGCTGCAGCCCTTCAGCGACTACCCGTTCGCGGTCGGCAGCGTCTTCATCATCGACCTGGCCTACACCCTGCCGCTGATCGTGGGCGTGGTGGCCGCGCTGCGGCTGAAGTCGGCCCGAGGCCTGGCCTGGAACACCGCCGGGCTGGTGCTCAGCACGCTCTACCTGGCCTGGAGCGTGGGCGCGCAACAGCACGTCACCCGGATCGCGCGCGCTTCCCTGCAGGCCGAGGGCATCGCGGCCGAGGGCCTGCTGGTCACGCCCGCGCCGTTCAACACGGTGTTGTGGCGGCTGGTGGCCACCACACCCACCGAGTACCGCGAGGGCTTCTACTCGCTGCTCGACGACAGCCCGCGCATCGCCTGGACGGTGCACGAGCGCGGCGCGGACCTGATGGCGCAGCACCGCGACGAGCCTTACCTCGCGCGCATGGCGGCCTTCAGCCACGGCTTCTACCGCGTGTCGGCCGCCGACGGCCACCTCTTCGTGACCGACCTGCGCATGGGCCAGGAGCCCCACTACACCTTCCGCTTCGACCTCGGCACCGACGCGGCGCGCGCCCAGGGCGGGCACCGCCCCACGCTGGAAGGTTCGCGACCCGACCTCGGGCAGGCCCTGCCCTGGCTGTGGCGGCGCATCGGGGGCGACCGCTCGATGCCGGCCCTGCCCACGCCCTGACGCTCAGCCCGGGCCGGCCAGCGCCGCCTGGGCGGCATCCGCGATGCTCCGCGCATCGACCTGGAAGAACGCCCGCAGCGCGGCGCGCGTGTCGCTGCGGCCGAAGCCGTCGGTGCCCAGCGTGCGGTAGCGCCGACCTTCCGGCAGGAAGGCGCGCACGCTCTCGGGCACGGTGCGCACATAGTCGGTCGCCGCGATCACCGGGCCCGCCCCGCCGGCCAGCAGGCGCGTGAGGTGCGAGTCCGCGCCGCGCGCCACACCGTCGCGCGCCAGCTCGCTCCAGCTGGTGATGCTGAACACGTCCACGCCGATGCCTTGCGCGGCGAGCTGTTCGGCCGCCTTGAGCACCTCGGTGAAGATCGCGCCCGAGCCCAGCAGGGCGACGCGCTGTGTCGCGTCGGCAGGCCCCAAGCGGCCGAAGCGGTAGCCGCCCTGGAGCACGTCCCCGGCCACGCCCTCGGGCAGGTCGGGCTGGGCGTAGTTCTCGTTCATCAGCGTGACGTAATAGAACACGTCCTGCTGCTCGACCAGCATCTCGCGCATGCCCGCGTCCACGATCACCGCCAGCTCGCCCGCGAACGCGGGGTCGTAGGCCTTGCAGTTGGGGATGGTGGCGGCCACGAGGTGGCTGCTGCCATCCTGGTGCTGCAGGCCTTCGCCGCCGAGCGTGGTGCGGCCCGAGGTGGCGCCGAGCAGGAAGCCGCGCGCGCGCTGGTCGGCGGCGGCCCAGATCGCGTCGCCCACGCGCTGGAAGCCGAACATCGAGTAGTAGATGTAGAACGGCAGCATGGCCAGCCCGTGCACGCTGTAGCTGGTGGCCGCCGCCGTCCAGCTGGCGATGGCACCGGCCTCGCTGATGCCCTCTTCCAGGATCTGCCCGTCCAGCGCCTCGCGGTAGCTCAGCACCGAGCCGATGTCTTCGGGTGCGTAGCGCTGGCCCACGCTGCTGTAGATGCCGACCTGCTTGAACAGGTTGGCCATGCCGAAGGTGCGCGCCTCGTCGGCCACGATGGGCACGATGCGCGGGCCCAGCTGCGCGTCCTTGAGCAGGCTGCCCAGCATGCGCACGAAGGCCATGGTGGTGCTCATCTCCTTGCCATCGGCCTTCAGCGCGAAGCTGGCGTAGGCGGCGATCGCGGGCACCGGCACCGGCTCGCACGCGGTCTCGCGCCGGGGCATGGCGCCGCCCAGGCGGGCGCGGTGCTCGCGCAGGTAGCGCATCTCGGCGCTGTCGTCAGCGGGTTTGTAGAAAGCCAGGCCGGTGGCCTGCTCGTCGCTCAGCGGCAGGTTGAAGCGGTTGCGGAACTCGATCAGGTCGGCGCCGTCGAGCTTCTTCTGGCTGTGCGTGGTCATCTTGCCCTGCCCCGCGCTGCCCATGCCGTAACCCTTCTTGGTCTGCGCCAGGATCACCGTGGGCTGGCCGGTGTGCGCCGCCGCAGCCGCGTACGCGGCGTGGATCTTCACCAGGTCGTGGCCGCCGCGCTTCAAGCGGTCGATCTGCTCGTCCGTCATGCCTTGCGCGAGGCGGGCCAGCTCTTCGTTCTGGCCGAAGAAGTTGTCGCGGTTGAAGCGGCCGTCCTTGGCGGCGAAGGTCTGCATCTGGCCGTCCACCGTGTGGGCGAAGGCGCGCACCAGCGCGCCGGTGACGTCGCGCGCGAACAGGCCGTCCCAATCGCTGCCCCACACCAGCTTGATCACGTGCCAGCCCGCACCGGCGAAGAGCTTTTCCAGCTCGTCGATGATGCGGCCGTTGCCGCGCACCGGGCCGTCCAGGCGCTGCAGGTTGCAGTTGACCACCCACACCAGGTTGTCGAGCTTCTCGCGCGCGGCCAGGGTGAGCGCGCTCATGCTCTCGGGCTCGTCCATCTCGCCGTCGCCGAACACGCCCCAGACCTTGCGGGCCGCGCAGTCCTGCAGCTGGCGGTGCGTGAGGTAGCGCATGAAGCGCGCGTGGTAGATCGAGCTGATCGGGCCGATGCCCATGGAGCCCGTGGGGAACTGCCAGAAGTCGGGCATGAGCCAGGGGTGCGGGTAGCTGGAGAGGCCGCGCGCGCCGTCGGCCGGTGCGGTGATTTCCTGCCGGTAGTGCATCAGGTCGGCCTCGCTCAGCCGGCCTTCGAGGAAGGCGCGCGCGTACACGCCGGGCGCGCTGTGCGGCTGGAAGAACACCAAGTCGCCGCCATGCCCGGCATCGCGCGCGTGGAAGAAGTGGTTGAAGCCGGTCTCGAACAGATCGGCCGCGCTGGCGTAACTGGCGATGTGTCCGCCGAGTTCGCCATAGGCCTGGTTCGCGCGCACCACCATCGCCAGCGCGTTCCAGCGCATCAGCGAGGCCAGGCGTTCCTCGACGGCCAGGTCGCCGGGGAAGGCGGGCTGGTCCTCGACCGCGATGGTGTTCACATAGGGCGTGTTCAGCTCGGGCTGCCAGCCGATGCGCTGCTGGCGGGCCAGGCGGGCGAGCTCGTCGAGGATCTGCCGTGCGCGCGCCGGCCCCTGGCTGGCCGTGAGCGAGAGCAGGGCCTCGCGCCATTCGAGGGTCTCGGCGGGATCCGGGTCGCCGAAATGCTGCTGTGTCGAAACGTCGGTCATGGTGAATCTCCTCAGGCAGGCACTGTAGGCGCAGGCGACGCGCAGTTGCTGTCGATCAGCAGCGCAGGATGGCACATCTGCGGCATACACTGCCACCATCATGAGAAATGACAGCACAAACCACCTCGATGTCACCGATTACCGGATTCTCGAAGCCCTGCAGCAGGACGCCAGCCTGTCCAACGTCGAGCTGGCCAAACGCGTGCACCTCTCGCCCTCGCCCTGCCTGGCGCGGGTGCGGGCCCTGGAGGCGCGCGGGCTGATCCGCCAGTACGTGGCGCTGCTGGACGCCCAGCAGCTCGGGCTGCACCTCAACGTGTTCATCTCCATCAGCCTCAAGCAGCAGAACCGCGAGGCCCTGGAGGCGTTCGAGACGCGGATCGGCATCCGCGACGAGGTGATGGAGTGTTATCTGATGACGGGCGACGCCGACTACCTGTTGCGCGTGGCCGTGCCCGACATGCCGGCGCTGGAGCGTTTCATCCTGGAGCAGCTCTCGCCCATCGCCCAGGTGGAAAAGATCCGGTCCAGCTTCGCGCTCAAGCAGGTGCGCTACAAGACGGCGCTGCCGCTGCCGGGCGGCGCCTGATCGACAACACAGCAATGTGCCTCACTTCCGGGCGTTTTAAAAGAGTGATGGACCCGATGACGCCGGCCGGGCAGAGGCGCAGCATGGAATGAATTGTCCGAGTCAGTGGAGGCCAGAAAGACCCAGTCACGCGAGACATTGAAAACCGTCCCTCAGGCGGGACTCCTGGATGGACACCCTGTGTGTCCAGTCGACCCAACTCCGTCAAGAAAAAGAATGAAAGTAGCCCCGCCCTCTCCGTTCGAGGCCAAGCGCCTTCAGCGCCTGCGCGAACTCGGCATCATGGACACCTTGCCCGAAGCGGCGTTCGACGCCATCACCGAGCTCGCCGCACAGATCTGCGAGTCACCGATCGCACTCATCTCCCTGGTGGACGAAGACCGGCAGTGGTTCAAATCCCGGGTGGGCCTGCCCGTCACGCAGACCGCACGGGAGTTCGCCTTCTGCGCCCACGCCATCCTCCAGCCCGAGGAAGTGATGCTCGTCGAAGACGCGCTTCGCGACGAGCGGTTCGCCGGCAACCCGCTGGTCACGGGTGAACCCCACATCCGCTTCTACGCGGGCGCACCGATCGTCACGCCGGACGGCCTGGCCCTGGGAACGGTCTGCGTCATCGACCATGTGCCCCGGCAACTCTCGGCGCGGCAGATCGACGCCCTCAAGGCCATGGCGACCATGGTCCAGAGCATGATCCAGCACTCGGACGCCGTGCTGGATTCGATGTCGAACCAGGCCGACCGCTGGAACCGGCAGCAAACCGTGATGCAGGCGGTGGGCGCGGCGGGCATCGACCTCAAGGCGTACATCGACAAGGACCACACCTACCGGTACGTGAACCGCAGCTACCTCGACTACTGGGGACTCAGCCGCAGCCAGATGACCGGCTTGAAAGTGGGCGAGCTGCTGCCGGAGGGCATTTACAAGTCGGTGGTGGCACCCCACCTGGACCACGCACTGACGGGGCAGGAAGTGCGGTTCGAAACCGTGATCGATTTTTCAAGGGCCGGGCCTCGGCATGTGCAGGTCACCTACCTCCCGGACCGCATCGACGACACGGCCCCTCCCGTGGGCGTCGTGGCGCGGATCCACGACATCGAAGACCTCAAGGAACGCGAACGGCAACTCGAGGCCACCGTCGAATTGCTGGAGCAGAAGACGCTGCAGCAGCAGAAGTACTTCCACATGCTGTCGCATGACCTGAAGGAGCCGCTGAACGCAATCCGCAACTTCATGGGGCTGCTCCAGATGGAGTGCGCGGACATCCTGCCGCAGGACAGCCGGCGCCACGTGGACAGCGCCATCCAGGGAAGCGACCGGATGCGTGCTCTGATCGACGACCTGCGACGCTTCATGGAGATCGAGTCCTACCAGATGGCGATCGAGCCGGTGAGCCTGAACGAGGTGATCGGCCAGGCCTGGCAGGACCTCAACAGCGCGATCCGACGACCGGATGCCCGACTCGCCGTGGCGACGCTGCCGGAAATCCAGGGCAGCCCCTCGCTCCTGCGCATCCTGTTTCAGAACCTGTTCGCCAACGCGGTCAAGTACGCGCGCGAGGGTGTCGCACCGCAGGTGACGCTGTCGAGCGAAATCCGCGGCGACACGCTGGTGGTGCGCGTGGCCGACAACGGGATCGGCATCCCGCGCGAACACCACCAGGAGATTTTCCTGCCCTCCCGGCGGCTGCACTCGCGCAGGATCAGCCCGGGGTCGGGGCTCGGGCTCGCGATGTGCAAGCGGATCGCGGAAATGCACGGCGGGGCCATCACCGTGAGCTCGATCGAAGGCGCAGGGAGCACCTTCGCGGTCGAGCTTCCCGGGGCGGTTCGTGTGCCCGGAGGTTGAACACACCATGCCCCCCATCGAACGCGTCATCCTGGTCGACGACAACGATCTGGACAACACGTACCACAGCATCGTGCTCAAGAAGGCCGGGTTCGCCGGTGAGCTGGTGGTGCTGGAGTCGGGTGTTCAGCTCATCGACTTCCTGCAGAAGGGCCCGCCGTCGAAGCCGACCCTGCTGTTCGTCGACATCAACATGCCGTTGCTGAACGGTTTCGAGACGGTCTCGAAACTGGAGGCGCTGTCGCTGCTGAGCGCCGATCTTCAGGTGCACATCCTGAGCTCGTCCGATGCGGCGGAAGACCTGCAGATGGCGCGCTCATTGCCTGCGGTCCGGAGCTACCTCGTCAAGCCACTCAACGTGGCCGACGCGAAGCGGCTGCTGACCGCCTCGGGCTAGAGCAGCCACTCGATCGGCAGCACCGACAGCAGGCCGATCCAGGCCCGCCGCCCGAAGGTGGCGCCGGGCTCATGAGCGTGAGGGATCGACTGTCCGTCACGGCGCTCGATCCACACCAGGTCACCTTGATCGTCCAGCCGCACGGCGAACGCGGCGGCGGGCACCTCGCTGTCAAAGACCTGCCCGACCGCCTGCGCCATGGCCGGGCTGTCGATGATGAAGCCCAGCTCGGTGTTCAGGTGCGCCGAGCGCGGGTCGAAATTCATCGACCCCACGAACACCCGCTCGCCGTCCACCGCGAAGGTCTTGGCGTGCAGGCTGGAGCCCGAACTGCCCAGCACGCCCGAGCGCCCCATCACCACCGCACCGCGGCGCATCTCGTACAGCTCCACGCCGCTGCGCAGCAGGGCCTTGCGGTAGCGCGCATAGCCCGAGTGCACGGCCGACACGTCGGTGGCCTCCAGCGCGTTGGTGAGGATGCGCACCCGCACGCCCCGGGCCGCGAGCCGCTCGAAGACCTCCACGCCCGCCGCCGTGGGCACGAAGTACGGCGAGACCAGATCGAGCGAGCGCTGCGGCGGTCGGGCCAGCACCTGCGCCAGCTGGTGGGTCACCAGCCCTTCCTTCTCCGCCTGGCCCAGGCCCTTGCGCGGATCGTCGCTCACCATCTCCACGCGCGCCCATTGCGGGACGAGCCCACCGCTGAGCACCTCCGACACGAAGCGCGACTGCCGCAAGGCCTCCAGGTAGCGCGCCGCGCGCGGGTCGCGCTCGGGCTGCGCCGTCGGGTCGGGCGCCGCCGTCTCGCGCACCACGATGCGGTCGATCGGGTAAGCCGAGGCGCTGGCCCAGTAGCGGTCGAAATCGGTCGAGAGCTCGGGCAGCACAGCCCCCATGGCGAGCACGTCGAGGTCGGCGAACAGCACGCCGTCGGTGGCACCGAAGTACTCGTCGCCCACGTTGCGCCCTCCCACGATCGCGGCCTGGCTGTCCGCGATCAGGGCCTTGTTGTGCATGCGCCGGTTGGCGCGGCTGAAATGCGTGAGGTAGCCCAGCGCCTTGGGCTGGCGGATCGAGAACGGGTTGAACAGCCGCACCTCGATGCCCGGGTGCCGGTCCAGCGCGAGCAGCTTGGCGTCCATGGCCACGCCGTTGTCGTCCAGCAGCAGGCGCACACGCACACCGCGATCGGCCGCCTCGCGCAGCGCGTTCAGCAGCAGGTTGCCGGTGAGGTCGTCGCGCCAGATGTAGTACTGCACATCCAGCGTGCGCTCGGCCGCGCGCACCAGCAGCACGCGCGCCGCGAACGACTCCAGCGCGTCGGCCAGCGGCAGGATGCCGGACTCGCCGGGATGGGCCTGCACCTGGGCGCTCAGCGCACGGCCCAGCGCGGTGGCGGCGGCGTCGGCCGGCGGCAGGGCCCGGGTCTCGGTGCGGCCGTCCAGCGGCGGCAGGGCGCAGCCGGTGAGCAGTGCGGTCAGCAGCGCCATCGCCCAGAGACCCGGCTTGAGGAGCGACATGGCAGGCACGCCCGGACCGTGGCGGGCCTTCAGCCCATCAGCAGCGTCACGCAGACGATCACGATGCCGATGCACAGGTTGACGAACACCCAGCTGCGGATGGAGGCCATGGCCGCGCCAGCGGCCGGCCAGTCGCTGGCGGCCACGGTGCGCGTGAGGCGCTTGAAGAGCGCGAAGCGGATGTGGCCGAAGATCGCGATCATCACGATGCCCAGCGTGGCCATGATGGTCCAGTCCAGCGGCATGTTGAAGCTCAGGCCGGCCTGCACCGTCTCCTTGGCCACGCGACCGATCATCCACAGGCCGGTGACCAGCACCACCAGCGAGGCGATCAGCACGGCCGAGAAGAAGCGCTGCATCACGGTCTGCAACAGGCGCAGGCGCACCGGCGCCTCCAGCGTCTGCACCGAGGGGCGCAGGAAGAAATGCGCGAAGGCCATGCCGCCCACCCACAGGATGACGGCCAGCACGTGGATGAGTTTGAGGGCGGAGAAGATCATGCGCGGGGCTTTCGTTGATGAAGGTCAGGCTTCGGTCAGCACGCCGTCCACGCGGCGCTGCAGCCGGTAGGGCGGCAAGCCCTTGAGCATGCGCCGTCCGTAGGACTGGCGCAGCAAGCGGGCATCGTAACAAACGACCACCGCTTCGTCGGCCTCGGTGCGCAGCGCGCGCCCGGTCCACTGCAGCAGGCGCGCGCCGGTGGCGGGCACCACGAGTTCGCTGAACGGGTCGCGGCCCTGGCTCTTCAACCAGTCGGCCCGCGCCTGGCCCACCGGGTCGCTCGGCGAAGCGAACGGCAGCTTGGTGATGAACACCCATTCGCACAGCTCACCGGGCAGGTCCAGCCCTTCGCCGAACGACTGCAGGCCGAACAGCACGGAAGGCTTGCCTTCGGCCACGCGCTCGGCGTGGCGGCGCAGCAGCACGGTGCGTGAGGCCTCGCCCTGCACCAGCACGCGGTCGCGCAGCGCGCCGTGTTCGCCGCGCTCCAGCAGGCCCTGGGCCTGGCGCATCTGCGCGCGCGAGGTGAACAGCACCAGCGCGCCGCGCTCCACCTCGCGCAGGTCGGCCATCAGCAGGGCCAGCATCTCGCGCGTGTAGCCGTCCACGTCCTTGGGGTCGGCGGTGGTCTGCACCACCACCAGGCGGCCCTGGCGCGCGTGGTCGAACGGGCTCTGCACCTCGCGCGCGGCCACCGCACCGTCCCAGGCCAGGCCGGACTCGTGCAGGAAGTGATCGAAAGTGCCGCAGGTGGTGAGCGAGGCCGAGGTGACCACCGCCGCGCGCACCTGGTTCCACAGGTGGTTGCGCAGCAGGCTGCCCGGCTGCAGCGGGCAGGCGTGCGCGGTCAGCGTGACCAGGCCGTGGCTCACGCCCGCCTCCAGCCACTTGGCCAGCGGCGGCTGCCCGTCGCCCGCCACCTGCTGCCAGTAGGTCGCCGTTTCCTGCGCGCTCTGCAGGCGCGGCGCCAGCACGCCCAGGCGGCTGTAGAGCTTGGCGAAGCGCGCCGCGTCGCCCGGGTTCTCGCGCGCGTTCGCCTTGAGCTGCGCGGCCAGCGCCTCGAACACCTTGAGCAGGCTGCTGGCGTTGGCGTGCAGCTTGCCCACCACCTCCAGCCACTCCGCCGGCAGCACGCCGCCTTCGAAACGGTCCACCACCGGCGCGCCGGCTTCGTTGAAAGCCCCGCCGCCCGCGCGGGCCGGGGAACGGCCGGCAGAGCGACCGGTGAGGTCCAGCCAGGCCGGCAGCGAGCCGATGCGCTGCATCGCCAGCCGCGCCAGCTCGGTCTGCGCGCTCTTGAGTTCCTTGGTGAACGCGGCCACGTCGATCGTGGGCCGGTGGTCGATCGCGGTGGCAACCTCGTCCACCGCGCGCGGCAGCTTGTCCAGCCAGTGGCCGCGCATCAGGTCCATGGACGCGGTGAACTGCCCCTGCGCCACCGAGCCGAGGTGGTGCGCCTCGTCGAACACGAGGTAGCAGTCCTGCGGCGCAGGCAGCGCGTGCAGGCCCAAGGTGGAGAGCAGCAGGTCGTGGTTGACCACGATCACCTGCGCCTGCGCCAGCTTGGCGCGCGCCTGGTAGTAGCTGCAGCTGTTGTAGCTGGGGCAGTGGCGCGCGGTGCAGGTGTGGCGCTCGGCGGCCACGGGCCCCCACAGGCCGCCGTCGGGCGGCGTGTCCAGGCGGTCGCGGTCGCCGTCCCAGCTGCCGTCGTCCAGCGCATCGGCCCAGGCGGTGTACTGCACGCCGCGCTCCTGCCAGCGCGCCGCGGCGGCGGCCGAGGCCACGGCCTGCGCCGCCACGCCGGCCGCGCTGGTGTCGGAGGCGCTGCCGTCGTCGCTCTCGAACAGGTCGGCGCTGGCCGCGTCGCCCCCGCTCAGTTGGTCCAGCTTGAGGCGACACACATAGCGCCCGCGCCCCTTGGCCAGCGCGAAGCTGAAAGGCTGCGGCAGCGAGGCGGCCAGGGCCGGCAGGTCCTTGGCGATCAGCTGCTCCTGCAAGGCCACGGTGGCGGTGCTGATGATCACGCGCTTCTGCTGCGCCAGCGCCAGCGGGATCACCGTCGACGCATAGGCCGCCGACTTGCCCACGCCGGTGCCCGCCTGCACCACCGCGATGCCGCGCGCGGGCAGGGCCGCGTCGCTCGCCACCGCGCCGTCGCCCAGGGTCACACCCGAGAGCGTGTGTGCGATGTGCGCCGCCATCTCGCGCTGGCCCGGTCGCGCGCGGTAGCCCGGCGCGTGGGCCACCACGTGGTCGAACGCGGCCAGGGCAATTGCCTCGCGCGCCAGCGGGCCAGTCACCGGCGCGGCGGATGCGCCGGTGTCGGCGGAAGAGGGCTCAAGGGTGGGGGAGGACATGCGGGCGCAAAAGCAAACGCCGATTGTCCCAGACCGGGCCGGGTGTCACCGGACCATGGTGCAATGCACCACCCTCCGCCCCGACAATGCAACCCATGGCCCAGAACACCCGCCCCGGCAAACACCCGATCGACCTCGCGCTGCAAGGCGGCGGCTCGCACGGCGCCTTCACCTGGGGGGTGCTCGACCGCCTGCTGGAAGACGAGACGCTGGAGATCGCCGCCATCAGCGGCACCAGCGCCGGCGCCATGAACGCCGTGGCGCTGGCCTCGGGTCTCATGGACGGCGGGCGCGAGGGCGCGCAGCGCGTGCTGCGCCAGTTCTGGACCCGCGTGGCCGAACTCTCCCCCTTCCACCGCCTGCAGACCAGCCCCATCGGCGCGCTCATGGGCCCGGCCAACGACTGGCTGGCGCCCTGGCTCAAGCCCTGGACCGATCCCCTGCAGCAGGCCGCCGATGCCTTCGGGCACACGCTCTCGCCCTACCAGCTCAACCCGCTCAACCTCAACCCGCTGCGCGACATCCTGGTCGAGACCATCGACTTCGAGCGCGCGCGCCGCTGCCACAAGACGCAGCTGTTCATCGCCGCCACGCAGGTGCGCACCGGCGCGCTGCGCGTGTTCGGCCAGCAGGCGCTCACGCCCGACATGGTGCTGGCCTCGGCCTGCCTGCCGCTGCTGTTCCAGGCGGTGGAGATCGACGGCGAGGCCTACTGGGACGGCGGCTACGCCGGCAACCCCACGCTGCTGCCGCTGGTGAGCGAAACCCACGCGCAAGACCTGCTGCTGGTGCAGATCAACCCGACGCAGCGCGAGGCCGTGCCCACCAGCGCGCGCGACATCCTCGACCGCATCAACGAAGTCACCTTCAACGCCAGCCTCATCAAGGAACTGCGCACGCTCGCCCTGCTGAAGGAGCTGATCGGCGACCAGCCTCCCGCACCGGGCCGCCCCGCGCTGCTGCGGCGTGTGCAGCAACTGCGCGTGCACCTGATCGAAGGCGGCGAGTCGCTCGCCGCGCTGGGCGCCGGCAGCAAGACCAACACGCAGTGGGCCTTCCTGTCGAACCTGCATGCCATGGGGCGCGAAGCGGCGGACCGCTGGCTGCACGCGCACCGCAAGGACTTGGGCAAACGCAGCACGTTGGACCTCGCGCCGGTGCTGACCGGCGTGTAGGCGGGCACCGGCGAGTAACCCGGCACGCCACTTGCCCGGGCCTGGGGTGGTAGCCTCCCCTTCATCCCTCACCGGAGACCCTCCCATGGAACATGCCATCGAACACGAAGAAGCCGGCTCGCGCGGCGCCTTCCACGTCCTGCGCAGTGGCCAGCGCGTCGGCGAGATGACCTACAGCCGCACCAACCCCTCGCTGGTGGTGGTGGACCACACCTACGTGGACCCCAGCCTGCGCGGCCAGGCCGTGGCGCAGCACCTGCAGGACGCGCTGGTGGCCTGGGCCCGCGAGACGGGCAACAAGATCGTGCCCGTCTGCTCTTACGTGAAGGCCCAGTTCAACCGCGATCCTTCGACCCGCGACGTCCTGGCCTGAACCTTCTCTCTTTCCTCAACCCCGCATTCCTCATGGCACAACACCCCATTCAGCACCAGGAACAGAACGCCACCGGCGCCTTCTTCGTCCAGCAGGGCGATCAGCGCATCGCCGAGATGACCTACAGCCGCACCAACCCCACGCTGATCATCATTGACCACACCCACGTGGACGAGAGCCTCAAAGGCCAGGGCGTGGGCCGCCAACTGCTGGACGCGCTGGTGGCCTGGGTGCGCTCGACCGACACCAAGGTGATCGCACTCTGCCCGTTCGCGAAGTCGCAGTTCGACAAGGACCCGTCGATCCGCGACGTGCTGCGGGCCTGAGAGGCGGGCGTGGCCCCGCTGCTCTACAGCTACCGCCGCTGCCCGTATGCCATGCGGGCGCGCATGGCCCTGCTGGCGGCCAGCATCGAGTTCGATGCGCACGAGATCGTGCTGCGCGACAAGCCCGCCGAGATGCTGGCCCGTTCGCCCAAGGGCACGGTGCCGGTGCTCGTGCGGCCCGGCGGCGAGGTGCTGGAACAGAGCCTGGACATCATGCGCTGGGCCTTCTCGGTGCACGACCCGGCCGGCTGGTGGGCACGCGCGCAAAGCGCCGACAACCTGGCGCTGCTGTCGGCCTGCGATGGCCCGTTCAAGCACCACCTGGACCGCACCAAGTACCCCGAGCGCTTCGACGGCACCGACCCGGCGCTGCACCGCGCGCAAGCGGTGGACGTGCTGCTGCGCCCCCTTGAGGCCCGCCTGCAGGAAACCGCCCAGCTCGGCGGCGACGGGCCCTGCGCCACGGACCTCGCCATTGTTCCGTTCGTGCGCCAGTTCGCCGCCGTGGACCCCGGCTGGTTCGAGCAGCAACCCCTGCCCGCGCTGAAGGCCTGGCTGGCCGGGTGGCTGTCACACCCCCTCTTCACCGCCGCGATGGCGAAGCTGCCCAGCGGGCAGGTGGTTCGGTTTCCGCCCGGGCCGGCGTTCACGCCGCCACCAGCAAGCCCCGCAGCAACTCACTGACCCCGTCCCACACGATCTGCACGCCCAGGCAGAGCAGGATGAAGGCCGACAGCCGCAGGAAGATCAGCGTGCCGGCTTCGCCCAGGGGTCTGAGCAGGCGGTCGGCGTAACGGAACGCCAGGTACAGCAGCACGCCGATGACGAACAGCGCCAGCACGCCGCCGCCCATGCGGGCGAGCGATAGCGCGAAGCGCTGGTCGTGCAGCGCCACGCCCACGGTGATGGCCGCCGCGATCGAGCCCGGGCCGCAGCTGATCGGGAACGTCAGGGGGTAGAAGGCCTGCCGGCGCGCCTGCTCGGGCGTGAAGGCCTCCGCCAGTTCGGTGCGGCTGTCCTCGCTGGCGTGGCTGGCGTTGAGCAGGCGCCAGGCCGAGGCCGCCACGATCAACCCGCCCCCCACGCGCACGATGGGCAGCGAGATGCCGAAGAAGTCGAGCACGTAGGAGCCCACCAGCATGGAGCCGATCATGAGCGCGAACATGTTGCGCGCGATGCGCCGCGCCAGCAGCGCGCGCGTGGACGGCGAAGCACCTTCGGTCAGGCCGAGGAAGATGGGCGCGGTGGCCGCGGGGTTCAGGATCGGCAGGATGGCGGCGAACACGAAAAGAAAACTCTTCCCGAAGGCCAGGGCGAATTCAAGGGTCATGGCTCATTTCAACACTTCGCGCAGGCGACGGCGCAGCGCCCGCTCGCGCCGCTGCTCCTCGTCCCAGTCGTCGCGCACGCCGCGCCACAGCGCGATCGCCATCAGCACGATCACCGCGGTGAACGGCAAGGCGAACACGATGGTGGCGGTCTGCACCGCCTTGAGGCCGCCGGCCAGCAGCAGGCTGATGGCGATGCCCGAGATGAGCAGGCCCCACGCGATCTTGACCCCGGCGCCGGGGTTTTCATCACCGCCCGTGCTCATCATGCCCAGCACCAGGGTGGCGGAGTCGCCCGAGGTGACGAAGAACAGCAGCACGAGCACGGTGGCCACGCCGGACATCAGCGCGGTCATGGGCAATGCCTGGAACATCGCGAACAGCGCGGTGGACACATCGGCCCGCACCGCGTCGGCCACCGGCACGCCCTGCATGATCTCCAGGTGCAGCGCGGTGCCGCCGAACACCGAGAACCAGACGAAGGCCGCCAGGCTGGGCGCCAGCATGGTGCCCAGCACGAACTCGCGGATGGTGCGGCCACGCGAGACGCGCGCGATGAACAACCCCACGAAGGGCGACCAGCTCACCCACCAGGCCCAGTAGAAGATGGTCCAGCCACCGACCCAGGTGCTGTCGCGGAACGGTGTCATGCGCAGGCTCATGCGCACCAGCTCGCTCACATAGCTGCCCAGCGTGGAGGTGAAGGCGTCGATGATGACCACCGTGGGGCCGACCACGAACACCACCAGCGCCAGCAGGGCCGCGAGCACCAGGTTGATGTTGGAGAGCCACTTGATGCCCTTGGTGACACCGCTGACGGCCGAGGCCAGGAACAACACCGTGGTCACCACGATGATGCCGACCTGCTGCACCTCGCCCACCGGCAGGCCCAGCAGCGCGTGCAGGCCGCTGTTGATCTGCAACGCGCCCATGCCGAGCGAGGCCGCCACACCGAAAGCGGTGGCGATCACCGCGAGCACGTTCACCACCGGCCCGAGGCGCCGCATCGGCGCCCAGGGCAGGGCCTGCACCGCCGTGCTCACCAGCGCGGTGCCGCCCTTGCGGAACTGGAAGAAGGCGATCGACAGCGCCACGATGCTGTAGACCGCCCAGGGGTGCAGCCCCCAATGGAAGAAGCTGTAGCGCATGGCCGCGTTGGCCGCCTCCGGCGTGCCGGCCACGATGCCGGGCGGTGGCGTGCCGTAGTGCGAGATCGGCTCGGCCACCCCCCAGAACACCAGGCCGATGCCCATGCCGGCCGCGAACAGCATGGAGAACCAGCTGCCGATGGAGAACTCGGGCTCGTCGTCCTCGCCGCCGAGCTTGAGGTCGCCATAGCGGCTGAACGCCAACACCAGCGCGAACACCACCAGGCCCAGCACCACCCACAGGTAGAGCCAGCCGAAGTCGCGCGTGATGACCGCCAGCGCGCCCTCGAACACGGCGTCCAGCGCATCGGGAGCGATCACGCCCCACAGAACGATGGCCAGGATGAGCCCGGCCGACACGATGAGTTGCATGGCTGCGGTCTCCTCAATCTCCGCCGTCGGGCGGTGTGGGTGTTCCAGGCCGCGCCGCCACCATGCGGCCGGCCTGGTCTTGCAGGGCGTCCACCATGGCGTCGAGCTGGTCGCGCTGCGCGGCATCGAGGCCGGCCACCAGCTCGCGGTTGATCGCCGCCACGCGCGGGTAGATCTCGCCATACAGGCGCCGGCCTTCGTCGGACAGAAAGACGTTCACCTCGCGCCGGTCCGACGGGCGGGGCTGGCGCACCACCAGCTTCTTCCCGGCCAGCGAGCTCAGGGTGCGCGAGGTGCGGGCGCGGTCGAGCATGGCGTGTTCGGCCAGCTGGGACGAGAGCGCGCCTTCGCGCTCGGCCAGGAAGGACAGGAGGCGCCATTCGCGGCGCGTGATGCCGAATTCACTCTCGCACATGTGCACCACCAGCCGCCCGGCGGTGGTGTGGATGCGGTAGAGCCGGTACAGCAGCAGGTCGGCCTGTTGTTGCGGCGCCGTGATTCGGTTGCTCATCAGGGAAAACACCCGCAATGATTGATTTCTGCAATTGATTGTCGCTGCATAGGATGCTGGATTGCACGGAAAAAAACCGTTCCCGCTCCGGAGACCTGCCATGACCACCCGCCGCCAGTTGCTGTCCCTCACCGCCGCGCTCGCCGCCTCTGCTGCCCTGCCGGCCAGGGCCCAGGCTGTCGAAGGCCCCTTGCGCGTGGTGGTGCCCTATGCACCCGGCGGTTCGTCCGACCGCGTGGCGCGCCTGGTGGCCGACAAGCTCGGCCCCAAGCTGGGCGTGACGGTGGTGGTGGAGAACCGCACCGGCGGCGGCGGGCGCATCGCGGCCCAGCAGCTCAAGACCACGCCGGCCAACCAGAACGTGCTGCTGCTGGCCAACCCCGCGCTGATGCTGGTCGCGCCGCTGGTGTTCAAGGACGCCGGCTACGACCCCGACAAGGACTTCCAGCCGGTCTCGCAGGCCAGCAGCTACGAATTCGCCGTGGCGGTGGGCGCGGGCGTGCCGGTGCGCGAACTCAACCACCTGCTGGCCTGGCTGCGCGCCAACCCCGAGCAGGCCAACTTCGGCGTGCCGGCCACCGGCAGCCTGCCGCACTTCTTCGGCCTCATGGTCGGCGAGAAGGCCGGCGTGAAGGCCCAGGTGGTGGGCTACCGGGGCTCCGGCCCGCTGCTGGCCGACCTGATGGGCGGCCAGGTGCCGGTGGCCTTCGACACCTTCGACACGCTGCTGCCGCAGCACGAGGCCGGCAAGATCCGCATCCTCGCCGTCTCCAGCGCCAAGCGCTCGCCCTTCGCGCCTGCCATCCCCACCTTCAAGGAAGCCGGGCTGGACCTCGGCGCCGACGGCTGGAACACCTTCTTCGCGCCCGCCAGCATGCCCGCGGCCCGCGTGGCGCAGTTCGGCCAGGCGATCCGCGAAGTGATGCAGGACCCGGAGACCGTGCGCCGCTTCAACGACGCGCGCCTCGGCCCGGTGGCCAGCACCCCCGAGCAGACCCGCCGCATGCTCGCGGCCTACCGTGCGCAATGGGCCCCCGTGGTCCAGAAATCGGGCTACCAGCCGTGAACACCCCCCTGCGCCGCTGCGCGGCTTCCCCCTTCCGTGGCGCGCCTTCGGCGCTTCGAGGGGGGACGGCATCTCGGGCCGGCGGAGCCGGACCCCGAATGCCTCTGGACGGTTTTGCTTCTTTCGTCGCGGGTTGCTCCCCGGCGCGATAAGAACCGGTTCTTTCTCTCTGGTTTTTCCTTCTCTCTCATTGGTTCCTCATGAAGATCCCAGCCCTTCGCCTCGCCCTTGCCCTGCTCGCGGCCACCGCCGTTCCATTCGCCACCGCCCAGGACAGCTACCCGAACAAGCCGGTGCGCTTCGTCAACAACTTCCCCGCCGGCGGCCCTTCGGACCTGCTCGCGCGCTCGGTCGCCAACGTGCTGCAGGAAACGCTCAAGCAGCCTTTCGTGGTGGACAACAAGGCCGGCGTGGCCGGCAACATCGGCGCGGCCGAGGTGGCGCGCGCCCCGGCCGACGGCTACACCGTGCTGTTCGGCATCGACACCACCTTCACCGTCAACCCGCATCTCTACGGCAACATGCCGTTCAAGCGCACCGACCTGAAGCCCCTGGTGGTGATGGCCTCCTCCGGCCTGCTGGTGGGCGTGAACCCGGCCACCGGCATCAAGACCCTGACCGGCATGGTCGAGATGGCCAAGACCAAGGGGCTGAACTTCAGCTCGGCCGGCAGCGGCAGCCCGGGCCACCTCGCCATCGAAGTCATCAAGGAGGCCACGCAGGCGAAGATCACCCACGTGCCCTACCGCGGCAACACGCCGGCCGTCACCGCCGTGCTGGCCGGTGAGGTGGACGGCGGCGTGCTCGCCACGCCGGGCATGCTGCCGCACGTGCAGACCGGCAAGATCACCGCGCTGGCCGTCACCAGCCGCCAGCGCTCGCGCCTGGCGCCCGAGCTGCCCACGGTGGCCGAAGCCGGCCTCAAGAGCCTGGAGCAGGAGGTGCTCTACATCGTGATGGTGCCCGCCGCCACGCCCGATGCGGTGGCGCAGACCCTGCAGAAAGGCATCGTGGAGGCCCTCAAGCGCCCCGACGTGCAGGCCCGCATGACCAACCTGGACCTGTTCTTCGAAGGCCTCACCGGTGCGCAGGCCAGCCAGCGCCTGGACGCGCTGTACAACCGCTACGGCCCGATCGTCAAAGCCACCGGCATGAAGGTGGAGTGAGCACGCCATGACCACCGCACCGCAACGCCCCAACCTCATCTACATCGTCTGCGACGACCTCGGCTACGCCGACCTCGGCTGCTATGGCGGCCGTGAGGCCGACTTCGGCGCCGTCTCGCCGCACATCGACCGCCTGGCCGCCGGCGGCGTGAAGTTCACGCAGGGCTACGCCAACTCGCCGGTGTGCTCGCCCACGCGGTTCGCGCTCATCACCATGCGCTACCAGTACCGGCTGCGCGGCGCGATGGAAGAGCCCATCAACAGCCGCAGCAAGGGCAGCACCACGCTGGGCCTGCCGCCCGAGGTGCCGACCCTGCCTTCGCTGCTGAAGAAAGTGGGTTACCACACCGCCCTGATCGGCAAGTGGCACCTGGGCTACCCGCCCTCGTTCGGCCCGCGCCGCTCGGGCTACGACGAGTTCTTCGGCATCATGGCCGGCGGCGTGGACTACTTCACCCACTGCTCGTCCAACGGCACGCACGACCTCTACATCGACGAGGAAGAGCACCACGAGGTGGGCTACCTCACGGACGTGCTCTCGCAGCGTGCGGTGGACCACGTGCACCAGCGCGCGGCCGACGCCAAGGCCGGCAAGCCCTTCCTGCTCAGCCTGCACTACACCGCGCCGCACTGGCCCTGGGAAACGCGCGACGACGCGCACGTGGCCTCGGACGTGGCGAAGAACCTGTTCCACCTGCACGGCGGCGACGTGCAGACCTACCGCCGCATGATCCACCACATGGACGAAGGCATCGGCCGCCTCATGGCCGCGCTGCGCGAGGAAGGGCTGGAAGAAAACACCCTGATCGTCTTCACCAGCGACAACGGCGGCGAGCGCTTCTCGGACAACTGGCCGCTGGTCGGCGGCAAGATGGACCTCACCGAAGGCGGCATCCGCGTGCCCTGGATCGCGCACTGGCCCGCCGCCATCCCGGCCGGCACGGTGAGCACCCAGCATTGCATGACCATGGACTGGTCGGCCACGCTGCTCGACGCCGGCGGCGGCCAGGCCGACCCGGACTGGCCGCTGGACGGCGTGAGCCTGCTCCAGGTGCTGCAAGACCCCAGGCAGCGCTTCGAGCGCCCGCTGTACTGGCGCATGAACCACCGCGGCCAGCGCGCGCTGCGCGAAGGCGACTGGAAGTACCTGCAGGTGGACGGCCACGAGTACCTGTTCAACATCGGCAAGGACGAACGCGAGCGCGCCAACCTGGCCGCGCGCGAGCCCGAACGGCTGGCGCGCATGCGCGAACAATGGGAGCAGTGGAACGCGAGCGTGCCACCGATCCCGGTGGACGCCACGGTGAGCCTGGGCTACTCGGCCAAGGACATGCCCCAGCGTTGAACCGCCAACGCGGGCTCCTGCGGCAGGTCGTCGAACAAATCCAGCTGCCAGCTGGCCTCGTTGGCGATTCTCGACAGGACATCGCGAATGCAGGGATACATGTCCCCGGGCAGCAGGCCCAGCAGCCGGTCGATGCGGTGCACGCAGTCGCGCAGCTGCTCGCCCCCCAGTGGGCCGAGCTGGAGCACGGCGATATCCACCACCTCGATGCGGTCCAGCGGCCCGATGCTCGGATCGCTGCACAGGGCCTGGAACTCCACCTTGAAACCGTGGGACAGCCAGGATTCGTCCTGCGCCTGCGCCTTCAGGTGCGCCAGCAAGGCCTGGAGCCGGGCCACGATGGCCTCGGGGGCCTCGTCCGTGCCGGATCGCTGGGCCTGGAAGAACGCCTGCACGGCCACCCCGGTGGTGCGGGCGCGGGGCCATGGCGAGGCCAGGTGCGCGACCGACGGGGGCAGCGCCTCGCTGCGGCCCGTCAGGTACCGGGCGATCGACGGCCACTCGCCGTCGGGGATGCGCCCCTCGCCGTGCTGCCGCATCAGGGCACTCAGAAAACCCCGGAGGTGGTCGTTGGCGACCAGGGTGTCGGCCGGTGGCGGCGGCGCGAGCGCCGGGTGCGGTTTCACGCCGGTGGCGGCACCGGCATCGGTCTGCGTGGGGGCGAAGGCACCGTGGAAACGGCTGATGAAACTGGAGAACATGGCTCGACTCCTGGGGTCTGGCGACGGGAACGGCTCTAGCGTGACCGGTTCTCGCCTCGCCGTTCGCACCGCGTGCCCGCTTGCGCCACACCAGGAACGAAGCCCGCGATCGCGTGCATGAATCAACACGGCACTTTCAATTCAGTACGATCCATCCCATGTCCACCCGCCTCCAGCACCTGTTCCCCTTCCTCCGCTGGCCACGCCCCGACGCGGCCCTGCTGCGCGGCGAGGCCATGGCCGGCCTCACCGTCGGCCTGATGGTGATCCCGCAAGGCGTGGCCTATGCCGCGCTGGCCGGCATGCCGCTGGTCACCGGCATCTACGCCTCGCTGCTGCCGGCGCTCATCGCAGTGCTGTTCAGCGCCTCGCCGCGCCTCGCGGTCGGCCCCACCGCGCTCACCTGCCTGCTGGTGGGGGCCTCGCTCAGCGGGCTGGCCGAGCCCGGCAGCGCGCAATGGGTCGCGCTGGCGGTGTGGCTCGCCCTGCTCACCGGCCTGCTGCAGATCGCGCTGGGCTTCGCGCGCTTCGGCTGGCTGCTCAACCTGGTCAACTCACCGGTGCTCATGGCCTTCACGCAGGCGGCCGCGGTGCTCATCATCGCCTCGCAACTGCCGGCCCTGCTGGGTTTCGCGGCCTGGGACACGCTGCTCACGCAGCCCCAGGTGCACTGGCCGGCCCTGCTCTTCGGCGTGGGCAGTCTCGCGCTGCTGGTGCTCGCGCGCCGCTGGCGCCCGGGCTTTCCCACCGTGCTCACCGTGGTGGTGGCGAGCGCGGCCATCAGCTACGCGGTGGGCTTCGAGGCCCAGGGCGGCGCGGTCATCGGCTCGCTGCCGCAGGGCCTGCCCGCGCTCTACTGGCCGGGCTGGCCGGGTTGGGCCACGCTGGGCCAGCTGGTGGTGCCCACGCTGGTGATCACGCTGGTGAGCTTTCTGGAAACCGCTTCCAGCGCCAAGGTGGACAACGGGCAGCGCGGCCAGCGCTGGGACCAGGACCAGGACCTGATCGGCCAGGGCCTGGCCAAGCTGGCCTCGGGCCTGAGCGGCGCCTTCCCCACCAGTTCCTCGTTCTCGCGCTCGGCGCTCAACCTGTACGCCGGCGCCAAGACCGGCTGGGCCACCATCTTCTCGGTGATCGTGGTGCTGATCGCCCTGCTGCTGTTCATCCCGATGCTGCACCACGTGCCGCTGGCGGTGCTGGCGTCGATCGTGCTGGTCGCGGTCATCGGCCTGATCAAACCGCGCGCCTTCACGCAGCTGTGGAAACTCTCGCGCGTGGAGACGGCCATCGCCGGCATCACCTTCGCGGTGACCCTGCTGGCCGCGCCCCGCCTGTACTGGGGCGTGCTGGCGGGCGTGCTCATGGCGCTTTCGCACTTCCTCTACCTGCGGCTGCACCCGCGCATCATCGAAGTGGGCCTGCACCCCGACGGCAGCCTGCGCGACCGCCACCTCTGGAAACTGCGCCCGCTCGCGCCCCACCTCTATGCGCTGCGCATGGACGCCGCGCTGGACTTCGCCACCGCCAACGGCTTCGAGCGCGCGGTGTCCGAACACATCGCAGCCCACCCCGACACCCGCCACGTGATGCTGATCGCGCACCCGATCAACTGGATCGACGCCACCGGCGCCGAGGCCTTCGGCCGGCTGCGCGCGCAGCTCGACGACCAGCGCATCGAGCTGCACCTGGTGGGCATCAAGCTGCCGGTGGAAAATGTGCTGCGCGTAGCGGGGCACCTGGAAGCAGGGCCGCGCCTGCACCTCTACCGCACCGAGGCCGAGGGGCTGCGCGCCGCCTCGGACCTGATTCCCGAAGACCCTTCGATCTGACCCCACGCCCCACCATGGAACTGCCCCGCCACCAACTCAGCATGACGGTGCTGATGACCCCCGACACCGCCAACTTCTCCGGCAAGGTGCACGGCGGCTCCGTGCTCAAGCTGCTCGACCAGGTCGCCTTCGCCTGCGCCAGCCGCTACGCCTCGTCCTACGTGGTCACGCTCAGCGTGGACCAGGTGATGTTCCGCCAGCCCATCCACGTCGGCGAGCTGCTCACCTTCCTGGCGGCCGTGAACCACACCGGCACCTCGTCCATGGAAGTCGGCATCAAGGTGATCGCGGAGAACATCCGCACCCAGGTGCAGCGGCACGTGAACAGCTGCTTCTTCACCATGATCGCGGTGGACGACCAGGGCAAGCCCCAGGCGGTGCCCGCCATCGAACCGGCCACGCCCGACGAACACCGCCGCCACGCGGCAGCGGCGCTGCGCAAGGCCATGCGCCAGGAAATGGAGCAGCGCTACGCGGCGATCCGCTGAGGATCAGGTGCGCACCTTGCCGTCGCCGGTCAGCATGGACAGCTCGGCGAAGCTGGAGGCCACGTGGTCGTTCGGGCCCAGGGACACCTGGAAACCACCGAGGGACAGGTCCCCGATGGCTTCCATGCCGGTGATGAAGCTCTCGCGCGTGACCCGCGAGCCCGCGCGGCGCAGCCCCTCGGCAAACAGCTTGGCGGCCAGGAAACCTTCCATGCTGGAAAAGTTGGGCTGCACCTGGTTGCCACCCTTGCCGATGGCCTCGACGAACTCGCGCGCGATCGGGCGCGACGCGCTGTACGGCGTGGGCACCACCTGCGACACCACCACGCCCGCGCCGTCCTTGCCCAGCTCGTCGGCCAGGGCCTGCGTGCCGACGAAGGACACGTTGTAGAAGGTGCCGCCATAGCCGGCCGCGCGCGCGGCGCGGATGTAGGCCGCGCAGGACTTGTAGGCGCTGATCTGCACCACCGCGTCGGGCTTGGCGGCGTTGATGGTGGCCACGGCCTGGGCCACGTCCACCGAGTTGCGCTCCACCGTGGCGGTGGCCACCGGCTTGAGGTTGCGCGCAGCGAGCGCGAGCACCGTGCCATCCAGGCCGGCCTTGCCGTAGCTGTCGTTCTGGTGGAACACCGCGATCTTGTTCAGGCCGAGGTGGGTGAGCTGGCGCACGATCAGCGCGGTCTCGTCGTTGTACGAGGCGCGCAGGTGGAAAGCGAGCCGATTGAACGGCTGGCGCAGGCCCATGGCCCCGGTGAAGGGCGCAAAGAACGGCACCTGGGCCTTGGTGGCCAGCGGCAGCGCGGCCAGGCTGGTGGGCGTGCCGATGTAGCCGAACAGCGCGAACACCTCGCTGGCCAGCAGCTTGTGGGTGTTCTCGACGCAGCGGTCGGGCTCGTAGCCGTCGTCGAGCTGCGCGATCTCGACGCGCTGGCCATTCACCCCGCCCTGGCCGTTGAGCTGGTCGAAGAACAGCCGGGCCCCGGCGTGGAACTGGATGCCCAGCTGCGCCGCCGCACCGGTGAACGCGGCCGACTGGCCGAGCACGATGCGGTTGCCCGACTGCGCGCGCAACGCGGGCGCGCCCAACACGGCCGCACCGGCCAGCAGGCCGCTGAAATGG
>Ga0247823_10000102_pt1 | contig 65480 bp, 67 predicted proteins | sample 13C_PalmiticAcid_2_FD_192426 | JGI IMG/M metagenome (GOLD analysis project Ga0247823, IMG submission 192426) | Soil microbial communities from agricultural site in Penn Yan, New York, United States - 13C_PalmiticAcid_Day30 | ecosystem: Environmental > Terrestrial > Soil > Agricultural land... | reverse complement strand
GGGCGGTGGGGGTGGGAAGGCTTGTCACGGGCAAATTGTAGGCCGCAGGGATAATGCCCCCACCATGGAAATCGTTACCTTCCTCATCGACTTCATCCTGAATGTGGACCAGCACCTTCAGACCTTCGTGCAGAACTACGGAGCCTGGGTCTATGCCCTGCTGTTCCTGATCATCTTCACCGAGACCGGTGTGGTGGTGATGCCCTTCCTGCCCGGGGACTCGCTGCTGTTCGTGGTGGGCGCGCTGTGCGGCGTGGGCCTGATGAGCCTGCCGCTGGCCATGGTGCTGCTGGTCATCGCCGCGGTGCTGGGCGACCAGACGAACTACACCATTGGCCGCTACTTCGGCCCCAAGGTGTTTCAGTGGGAGAACTCGCGCCTGTTCAACCGCAACGCCTTCAACCAGGCGCATGCCTTCTACGAAAAATACGGTGGCATCACCATCATCCTGGCGCGCTTCATGCCCTTCATCCGCACCTTCGCGCCTTTCGTGGCCGGCGTGGCCGAGATGACGCGCGTGAAGTTCACCGCCTACAACGTGATCGGCGCGCTGATCTGGGTGGTGGGCCTGACCACGGCGGGCTACCTGTTCGGCAACCTGCCCTGGGTGCAGGAGAACCTGAGCCTCATCATCTGGGCCTTGATCATCGTGCCCGGCCTGATCGCGGTCTTCGGCGCCTGGAAGGCCAGCCGCGAGGCCAAGCGCGCCGGCACCGCCTGAGCTGAGTACTCCGCCGGAGCGCGCCGCCCACCAGGGGCAACAAGGGTCCGGCTCCGCCGGCCCGAGGTGCCGTCCCCCTCCCAGCCGAAGGCGCCAGAGAGGGGGAAGCCGCGCAGCGGCGCAGGGGGTGTTTTTCTCAGTGCCGAACGCCCAGCAGCAGCCGGGTGGTCTCCAGCTGGCCGAGCACGCCGTTGCTGAACAGCAGGTGGGCCGGTGGCGCCGCGCGGGTCTGTGTGACACCCGCCACGGGCGTGTCGAAGTCCAGCACATCGGACTGCGCGCCGCGCGTGAGGGCGGTGCCCAGCACCGTGGCGTCGCCCACCGCGCTGCCATCGGTGCTGTTCATCGCGTAGCGGCCATCGCCCGTGCCGGGCAACAGGGTGGCCTGCTTGGCGTAGAGCCGCATGCCCGAGCTGCTGGCATCGCTCGCGCGCAACAGCACCAGCGGCACCGGGCTGCCGCCGACCATGCCGGCCACCACGGAGCCAGTGACCGTGCCGCCCGAGGTGGGCGTCGAGGGGCAACCCGCGCCACCGCAGGTGGAGGTGAGCATGAGTTCGTAGGCGTTGCGCACGGCGCTGTATTGCAGGTATCCCTTGGTGGCCGGTGAGCAGTTGGCCTCGTAGAGCATGAAGCCCGGCGGCGTGCCGGTGGCCTGGCAGGTCTGCCAGGTGCCCGCGTTGCGGATCTTGCCGGTGCCAGCCCAGGTGCTCAGGGTGCCACCCGCGCTGTAGTCGGCGCCAACCGCGTTGTAGTCGCCCGCGATGGCGTTGAAGCCGCTGCCCGCAGTGGTGTTGACGAAGGTGTCGCGGAATGCGAGCAGGGGCAGGTGGCCGCCGCCGCTGGCCGCTGCGATGCCGCCGTGCACGAGGCCGCCGGCGCTGAAGGTGAAGAGCGCGCCGTTTTCGGCGCTGGTGTAGCTGCACTGCCCCTGGGCGATCAGGGTGCCGCTGCGCTGCGTGCCGGGCGCGCGCTGCAGGCTGGCGTCGATGGTGAGGGTGTAGGCCAGCGTGGCCGGGTCCACCTGCAGCGTCAGTTCCTCGCCGCGCGTGTTGCCGCCCTTGTAGTCGGTCAGCGCGCTGGGCAGGTGGCTGCAGGCCAGCGGGTCGCCCACCTCGGTGACGCAGCTGAAATTCACCGCCGCGTCCAGGCTGCCGCTGCCCCGGTACTTCGGGTAGGCCGGGTACTCGCACAGCGGGCGCGTGCGGCCGTAGGTGCCGGCGACCGCGTCGAAGGCGGTGACGATGGCGGGCGCAAGGCCGCGCTCGACCCAGTTTTCCAGCGCCGCCAGCGAATCCCAGTTGGGGATGAACACGCCCGTGCCGTGGCCCATGCCGGGCACGGTGTAGAAGCGGATGCCCGCGTCGACGGCGGCCTGCCCCACGGTGGCGAGCACGCGCTGGTGGTAGTCGATGGTGGAGTTCGGGCTGATGACCTCGTCGGCCAGGCCGTGCAGCATGATCAGGCGCCCGCCGCGCGCGAGGAAGGCCGAGAGGTCGGGGTTGGTGGCGTCGGTCTGTGCCGAGGCCGCCTGCACGCGCGCCGTGTACAGGCCAGGGTTCAGCGGGTCGAAGCCGAGCGAGTCGAACGAGGCCACCCGCGTGACGAAGTACTTGGCCCACTGGTCGCCCGTGACGTACATGTTGGCGTCCGCCGAAGTGGCGGGGTTGCCCGGCACCGCCCGCGTGCCGAGGTCGCGCGAGGTGTACGGCCCGGCCACCAGCGCGCCTTCGAGCAGGTTGTAGCCGCCCGCGCGCGTGACGCCATGGGCCAGGGTGTAGGTGGTGAAGTCCAGCGGCGATTCGATGGCGCGCACGGTGTCGAGCTGCGCGTCCGACAGGCAGGTGTTGCCGGTGTCCACGCCCCCGGGGCAGCGCAGGGCGTTGAGCACCTGCGCGTTGAGCAGGCGGCAGCTCTCCACGTTGCTGACGATGCCGTCGGCCGCGCCATCCAGCGTGTCGCAGGCGGTCATGGCGGTGCGCTGCACCAGCAGCGTCTTGGCGACGTTGAGCCAGCCCGCGCCGCCGTTGAGGTAGAGCGCGCGGCCCACGGCCAGGTTGCTCAGGCGCGTGCCGCTGTAGTTGAGCGCGGGTTCGTTCGCGATCACGCCGTTGTAGTCGGCGGGCCAGCGCTGGATGTGCGCCAGCGCATCGCGCCCGCCGGTGGAGGTGCCGAGAAAGTAGGCCTGCGTCGGTGCGCTGCCATAGCGCGCGCACCAGCTTCATGGCGACGTCGTGGGTCTTCTTGAGCGCGAGGCCACCGTAGTTGGCCAGCGCTTCGTCGTTGGCGGCGAACGAGCCGTCGGTGATGCTGCTGCTCTGGTGACCGCTGTCGTCGCCGAAGGTGGCGTAGCCCAGCGCCAGTGGGGCCGGCTTGTCCGGGGGGCCGAAGCGGATCTGCTCGGTGCCGTCGATCAGGCGGCCGTTGAAGCCGCCGCCGCCGAAGTGGATGGCTTTGCCGTTCCAGTCCGTGGGCAGGTTGACGGCGAAGCCGATGTCGGGCGCGCTCGGGTCGACCGGGCGGATCGCGCCGCGCACCTGGCAGTGGTTGCCCAGGGTGCCACCGGTGAGGTAGGTGGCGGCGGTCACCGAGGCGCCGCCGGAGGGCAGCGACAGCTCCGCCGCCGCGAGCGTGAGGCCGTTGAGCGCGGCGCAGGCGGCCACCGGGTCGATGGGCGGCGCGACCACCGGGGGCGGGCCGCCGCCCCCGTCGTCGTCGCTGTTGCCCGCGGCGCTGTCGGAGCCCCCGCCGCCGCACGCGGCGAGCAGCAGGCACAGCGCGGTGCTGGCGAGCAGGGCGTGGGGGAGGGGAAGCCTGGGAAGCTGCCCCGGGCGGTGCGAATGGCTCATGTCCGTTGTCTCCGTCGTTGTAGGCCGGCGATGCCTGCTGGGCTCGCTGGTCGGCGGGACGATAGAGACATGGAGGATGTGCGTCAAATATATGAAATCAATAGATTCGATACTTTGAAGATATGAAGTTGACGACCAAGATGGGGCTGTGCCCTGGGGGACGCCCGGGTTTTGCCTGAATTGATGAGTAGGCGTATCATTTTCTTCAAGCGGGGCGTTTCCCGCACGCGAGGAGACATGAACGCACCGCAAACCCTGTCGCGCTGGCGCGAGCCCGGCACCAGCCGGGTGCCCTTCTGGGCCTACACCGACCCCACGCTGTACCAGCGCGAACTCGAGCGCCTCTTCTACGGCCCGCACTGGAGCTACGTGGGCCTGGCCATCGAAATCCCCAACACCGGCGACTACAGGCTGAGCTGGATCGGCGAGCGCCAGGTGATCATGGTGCGCGACCGCGTCGCGCCCAAGGAGCGCGCCACCGACCACGGCATCCGCGTGGTGGAGAACCGCTGCGCGCACCGGGGCGTGCGCTTCTGTCAGTCGCCGATGGACGGCCAGACCGGCAACGCGCGCAGCTTCGTCTGCCCCTACCACCAGTGGACCTACAAGCTCAACGGCGACCTGGCCGGCCTGCCGTTCAAGGACGGGGTGAAGGACGGCGAGTGCGTCAACGGCGGCATGCCGGCCGATTTCGACCTCGGCAAGAACGGCCTGACCAAGCTGCGCGTGGCCGTGCTGCACGGCTTGGTGTTCGCCACCTTCAGCGAAGAGGCCGAACCCTTCGAGCAGTACATCGGTCCGCAGGTCATGCCCTGGCTCGACCGCATCTTCCAGGGCCGCGAACTCAAGCTGCTGGGCTACAACCGCCAGCGCATTCCGGGCAACTGGAAGCTCATGATGGAGAACATCAAGGACCCGTACCACCCGGGCCTGCTGCACACCTGGTTCGTCACCTTCGGCCTGTGGCGCGCCGACCAGAAGAGCCGCATGGTGATGGACGCGCAAGGCCGCCACGCCGTGATGATCTCGCGCCGCAACGACGGCGGCGCGAACAAGACGGTGACCGAAGGCGTGACCAGCTTCAAGGCCGACATGGCCCTCAACGACACGCGCCTGCTCGACGTGGTGCCCGAACCCTGGTGGACGGTGGACGACCCGTCCCACCCGGGAACGACCATCACACCCACGGTGACCATGATCACGCTGTTCCCCAGCCTCATCATCCAGCAGCAGGTGAACTCGCTGTCCACGCGCCACATCGTGCCGCGGGGCGCGGGCGAGTTCGATTTCGTCTGGACGCACTTCGGCTTCACCGACGACACGGAGGAGATGACCCAGCGCCGCCTGCGCCAGGCCAACCTGTTCGGCCCGGCCGGTTTCGTGAGCGCCGACGACGGCGAGGTGATCGAGTTCAGCCAGGACGGCTTCGAACAATGGGGCGAAGAGGGCGCCACGCTGGTGGAACTGGGTGGCCGCGAGGACGACGTGGGTCAGCCGCCCACCGAGCACATGGTCACCGAGACCTTGATTCGTTCGATGTACGCCTACTGGAAGAAAGCGATGGGGGTCTAGTGAAACACCCCCGCCGAGCTTCGCTCGACCCCCTCAAGGGGGCGGTGCTGGCGGCCCGGCAAAGCCGGTTCCGCGGCACCTCTGGTCACCAGTCACCTGTCTCCGAACAAGCCTATCCATGAATGCTGTGATTGACACCGATCTGCAGAGCCTGCTGCTGCACCACGCCATCGACCGTTTCAATGCGGCCTATGCGGCCTCGCTCGACGAGCGCCGCTTCGGCGAATGGCCCGAGTGCTTCGTGGAAGACGCGCGCTACAAGGTGCAGGCGCGCGAGAACTTCGACCGCAAGCTCCCGCTGGCGCTGATCGCGCTGGAGAGCCAGGGCATGATGCGCGACCGCATCTACGGCACCAGCCAGACCATCTACCACGGCCCGTACTACACGCGCCACGTGGTGAGCCCGGCGCGCGTGACCCACGCGGGTGCGGGCACGGCGGAGGACCCGATCCGCGCCGAAGCGAACTACGCGGTGTTCCGCACCAAGCCCGGCGGTGTGAGCGAGGTGTACCAGGTGGGTCGTTACATCGACGACTTCGTGCAGACCGACGCCGGGCTGAAGCTGAAAAGCCGGCTCTGCGTGTACGACAGCGAGATGGTGCTGAACTCGCTGATTTACCCGGTCTAGATCTGGCGGTTGCGCGCCAGCGGCGGGTTCTTCGAGAAGTACGCGACGATGCCGCGCACGAGCGCGTCGGCCAGGTCGTCCTGGTACTTCGGATCGTTCAGGCGCTTTTCTTCATCGGGGTTGCTGATGAAGGCCGTCTCCACCAGCACGCTGGGGATGTCGGGCGCGCGCAGCACGGCGAAGTTGGCCTGCTCCACCTGGGGCTTGTGCAGCTTGCCGATGCGCTTGACGTGGCCCAGCATGGCCGTGCCGAGTTTCAGACTGTCGTTGATCTGGGCCGTGGTGCTCATGTCGAGCAGGGCGCGGCGCACATGCGCGTCGGCCGTCTTCGTGTTCAGGCCACCCACCAGATCGGCCGCGTTCTCCTTGTCGGCCATCCACTTCGCGGCCGAGCTGCTGGCGCCGCGCGTGCTCAGCGCGTACACGCTGGCGCCCTGGGGCCGGGGCGTGAGGAAGGCATCGGCGTGGATGCTGATGAACAGGTCGGCCTGCACGCGCTGGGCCTTCTGCACGCGCACCTGCAGCGGCACGAAGAAGTCCTTGTCGCGCGTCATGAAGGCGCGCATGGGGTTGCCGTTGACGCGGGTCTCGTTGATGCGCTCGCGCAGCTTGTGCGCGATCTGCAGCACCACGCGTTTTTCCTGCGTGCCGTTGGGGCCGATGGCACCCGGGTCTTCGCCGCCATGGCCGGGGTCGAGCGCGATGATGATGAGGCGCTCGGTCTTGCCCTTGCCCCCGGGCGGCTGCTTGGCCGGGCTGCCCTTGGGGTTGGCACCGGCCACGGCGGTGTCGTCGCTGCCGCCTGGCGGCTTGGCCGCCGGCAGCGGCGGGCCCTGGTCGGGGTTGGCCGGGGCCTTGGGCCGCTCGCGGCCCGCGATCAGCTCGCCCAGCGGGTCGTCGGCCGGGGTGGCCGGCTTGGTGACTTTGTCGGCTTCCAGGCCCAGCAGGCGCGCGGCGCGTTCGCTGGCCGCGTCCATGTCCTTCATGCGCTGGGCGATCAATTGCTCCAGCGGGTCGGGCGGGTTGAGCGGGTAGAGGTCGAACACCAGGCGATGCTGGTAGGCCGCCACGGGCTCCAGGTTGAACACCTGCGGCTTGATCGGCTTCTTGAGGTCGATCACCAGGCGCACCACGTTGGGCGCGTTCTGCGCGGCGCGGATGCCGGCGATGTTGGGGTCGTCCGACTTGAGCTTGCCCACCAGCTCGCGCAGGCCGGGCAGCAGGTCGATGCCCTCGATGTCCACCGCCAGCCGGGGCGGGTCGGTCACGAAGAACTGTTTGGCCTGCAGCACGCCGTCGGACTCGATGGTCACGCGCGTGTAGTCCTCGGCCGGCCAGATGCGCACGGCCACCACGCTGGCGCCGCGCGCGATCTGCTGCGCGCCCAGCAGCAGCACCAGCGAGCCGGTGCGCAGCAGGGTGCGGCGGCTGAGGTTGCCGTTCATGCCAAGGCCTCCAGCAGCAGGCGGCCGGTGGCGGTGAGCGCCGTGGCGTGCACGGTGCGCTGGGTGTCCTGGTCCGGGTCGGTGTGGGCTTGCGGTGTGGTCATGTCGTCGGGTTGAATGTCGATCTGGAGATCGACCACCGGCAGAAACTCACCGGCGCGCTCGGGCCATTCCACCAGCTTGAGGCCGGGGCTGGCGAAAAGTTCGCGGAAGCCCGCGTCTTCCCATTCGCGCGGGTCGTTGAAGCGGTAGAAGTCGAAGTGCCAGATCTGCAGCGGCTCGCCCTCGGGCATCACCGCGCAGTCGATCGCACTGTGCGGCTCGACCACCGCGTAGGTGGGGCTCTTGATGCGACCGCGCACGCCCAGCGCGCGCAGCAGGTGGCGCACCAGCGTGGTCTTGCCCGCGCCCAGGTCACCCTTCAGGGTCAGCGTGGCGTGGGCGATGGCCGGGGTGGTGGCGAGGCGGCGCGCGAAGGCCTGGGTGTCTTCTTCGGTGGCCCACTGGCCCTGCCAGCGTTCGACAGGGGGCACAAGGCTCGCAGAAACCGGTGCGGTTCCTACAATCGGCTTTCCATGAAGTTCGCTTTTGATGCCGCTCAACTCGTCTCGCAGATACAGGCCTGGGGCCGGGAGCTTGCATTTTCCCAAATTGGCGTGGCCGGTGTGGATTTGTCGGCCGCGGAACCGGGTTTGCAGGCCTGGTTGTCGGCTGGATGGCACGGTGACATGGCCTACATGGCCGCGCATGGCATGAAGCGTGCCCGCCCTGCCGAGCTGGTGCCGGGCACGCTGAGCGTGATCACCGCGCGCATGGACTACCTGCCGCGTGGCACGCCCGAGGACTGGCAGACCCAGGAATTGCAGCGCCTGCAGCGCCCGGGCGAGGCCATCGTGTCGGTCTATGCGCGGGGGCGCGACTACCACAAGGTGCTGCGCAACCGGTTGCAGACCTTGACCGAGCGCATCCAGGCCGCCGCTGGGCCGCTGGGCCACCGCGTGTTCACCGACTCGGCGCCGGTGCTCGAGGCCGAGCTCGCGCAGCGCAGCGGCCAGGGCTGGCGCGGCAAGCACACGTTGCTGTTGCACCGCGAAGCCGGCTCGATGTTCTTCCTGGGCGAGATCTACACCGACCTGCCCCTGCCGCCCACCGAGCCGATCAGCGCGCACTGCGGCGCCTGCAGCGCCTGCATCGACATCTGCCCCACCCAGGCCATCACCGCGCCGCACCGGCTGGACGCACGCCGTTGCATCAGTTACCTGACCATCGAACATGCCGGCCCCATTCCCGAGGCCCTGCGCCCCTTGATCGGCAACCGCATCTACGGCTGCGACGACTGCCAGTTGATCTGCCCCTGGAACAAGTTCGCCCGGCGCAGCCCCTTGCCCGACTTCGACGCGCGCGAGGGCCTGAGCGGTGCCACGCTGGTGGAGTTGTTCGCCTGGAGCGAGCCGGAGTTCCTGCGCCGCACCGAGGGAAGCCCCATCCGGCGCATCGGGCACGAGCGCTGGCTGCGCAACATCGCGGTCTCGCTCGGCAACGCGCTGCGCGCCGGGCCCGACGACGGCGTGCGGCGCGCGCTGCAGGCCCGGGCCGAACACCCCAGCGAACTGGTGCGCGAGCACGTGGCCTGGGCGATGGCGCAAGGCCGCACCGCCACCCATTGAGCCAGGGGCTCAGGCCTCGCCCACGTTCTCCCCCAGGCGGTCGAGCAGGGCGAGCAGGGTGGTGCGCTCGTGGTCGGTGAGGCCGGCCATCATGGTCTTCTCGAAGCGCACCCGGTGCTGCTGCATCTTGCGCTGCAGGGCCTGGCCTTCGGCGGTCACGCCCACCCGCTGGCTGCGGCCGTCGTCGGGGTCGGGGCGGCTGTGCAGCAGACCGCGCTCGTGCAGGGCTTTGACGATGCGCGCGATCTGCGCCTTGTCGCGGCCCGAGTGCTGCACCAGGTCGCTCTGCGTGGCGCCGTCGTGGCGCATGAAGTAGCCCAGGCAGCGCGCCTCCATCGGTCCCAGGCCCTCGCCGTCGTGGCGCATGGCCTCCTGCAGGTGGCGCCGCAGGCCGTGCATGAGGCTGTGCATGCGGTCCAGCACCTCGGTGTTCACATTTCTTGTCATCGTGGGTTGTCCATGTTGTTGACAGTGTCATCCAATCAAGGCATGATGGTTGTCATTATCAACCAAGCAGAACCATGAACACAAGCATTCCCAGCCCCCTGGCCGTGGAGCGCGTGCGCCACGAGATCAAGGCGCGCCGCCTGACGGTGCAGCGCATCGACGCGGTCAGCCCGCACTTCCTTCGCATCCGTTTTTTCAGTGAGGCCCTGCGCGATTTCGTCAGCGCCTCGTTCGACGACCACGCCAAGCTCATGCTGCCGGCCCAGCCCGGCCAGCCGCTGGTGCTGCCCCAGCCCGGCCCCGACGGCCTGGCCCTGCCGCCGGGCGTCGAAAAACCGGTGATGCGCGACTACACGCCGCGCCAGTTCGACCGCGCCGCCGGCACGCTGGACATCGAGTTCGTGCTGCACGGCGACGGCGTGGCCTCGCGCTGGGCCGAAGCGGCCCAGCCCGGCGACGAGGTGGGCCTGGGCGGGCCCCGGGGTTCCTTCGTGGTGCCCACGGGCTTCGACTGGCACCTGCTGGTGGGCGACGAGTCCGCCGTGCCCGCGATCGCGCGGCGCCTGGAGGAGTTGCCCGAGACGGCCCAGGCCATCACCGTGATCGAGACCAGCGACGCAGCCGACCGCCGCGCCTTCAGCAGCCGCGCGCGCCTGCAGACGCACTGGATTCAGACCGGCGCCACCGACGCGCTCGCGCAGGCCGTGGCCGCGTTGAAGCTGCCTGCCGGTGAAGGTTTTGCCTGGGCCGGTGGCGAAGCCGCCAGCATCGCCGCCGTGCGGCAAGCGCTGGTGGACGGGCATGGCCTGGACAAGGGCCGCGTGCGCGCCTCCGCCTACTGGAAGCGCGGCGCCGTCGGCCACCACGAAACGCTGGGCGGCTGAAGACGCTCAGCCGGTGTAGCGCTGGCGCAGCTCGCGCTTGAGCAGCTTGCCGCTGGGGTTCTTGGGCAGGCTGTCGCTGAACACCACGCGCTTCGGGCTCTTGAAGGCCGCCATGTGCTGGTTGCAGTGCGCGATCACCTCGGCCTCGGTGAGCGCCTGCCCGGCCTTGACCACGATCACCGCCGTCACGGCTTCCACCCACTTCGGGTCGGGCAGGCCGATCACCGCCACCTCGCTCACGGCCGGCAGGCGGTAGACCATTTCCTCCACCTCGCGGCTGGCCACGTTCTCGCCGCCGGTCTTGATCATGTCCTTCTTGCGGTCCACCACGGTGATGTAGCCCTCGTCGTCGATCACCGCGAGGTCCCCGCTGTGGAACCAGTCGCCGTCGAACGCGGTCCGCGTGCGATCGGGATCGTTGAAGTAGCCCAGCATGAGGTGGGGCGAGCGGTGCACGATCTCGCCGACCTCGCCCACGGCCACGTCCCGCATGTCGTCCGTGACCACGCGCGTTTCCACGTTGATCACCGCCTTGCCGCAGGAGCCGGGCTTGCGCAGCTGGTCGTCCGGGCCGAGCATGGTCGCCAGCGGCGCGATCTCGGTCTGGCCGTACAGGTTCCACAGCCGCACCGAAGGCAGGCGCGAGGCCAGTTCCTTGAGCACCTCCACCGGCATGATGGACGCGCCGTAGTAGCCCTTGGCCAAGCTCTGGAGCTTGGCCGCGTCGAACAGCGGCGAGCGCAGCAGCGCGATCCACACCGTGGGTGGCGCGAAGAAGCTGGTGATGCGGTACTTCTCGATCAGCGCGATCAGGTGGTCGGGCACCGGCTTGGCCGTGATCACGTTGCTGCTGCCGATGTAGACCGCCGGGCCGAAGAACACATCGAGCTGCGCGCAGTGGTAGAGCGGCAGCGCGTGCAGGGCGTGGTCGTCTTCGGCGATCTCGGCGTTGATCACGCAGCTCACGTACTGCCACAGCACCGCGTCGTGCGTGAGCATGGCGCCCTTGGGCGTCGACTCGGTGCCGCTGGTGTAGACGATCTGCGCGAGGTCGTGGCTGCCCAGCGTGACCTCGGGCAGCGGGTCGGTGCAGGCCGCGAGTTCGTCGAAGCGGTGCATGCCGGCCACTGGCTCGCTCGGGTCTTCCGAGGGCAGCCAGAGGTACTGCTGGACCTGGGTGTCCAGCGCCGCCGCCGCGCGCGCCAGCTCGGCCAGCCCGCTGTCGGTGGCCAGGGTGCGCGCGCCCGCGTGGCGCAGGATGTAGGCCACCTCGTCGGCCTTGAGCATGAAGTTGATCGGCACCATCACCGCGCCCCGGCGGGCCAGCGCGAAGCGCAGCGCGGCAAAGCCGTGCGAGTTGCGCGCCAGCACGGCCACCTTGTCGCCCTGGGCCACGCCGATGCGCGCCAGGCCCGCGGCCAGGCGGCTGACCAGGGCGTCGAACTCGGCATAGGTCCATTGCGTGTCGCCGCAGACGACGGCGGACTTGGCGGGCAGGCGCTGCGCGGTGCGGCGCAGGGCGTCGGCGATGGTCTGGCGGCGGACCACAGGGTGAACGGAAGCGGGCATGGTTGTCTCCTGGCGGCGGGAAAGGCGTTCACGGATTCTGATCGTGGCGCCGACTGCATGCTGTCACATTTGCCCGCCGCCGACTCCCTGTCGCGGCGAAGACCCACGGCTATCATGGTCCCATGAATCCCGTGAACGCCGCACACGACACCCTGGGCCGCTGGGGCCGGAGCCTGCGCGCGAGTTGGAACGCCTGGTGGCACACCCTGTTCGTGGGCGCGCAGATCCTGGTGCTGGCGCTGTCGCCGGCCAGCTACCGCGCGCCCACGCACCGCCAGGCGGTGCTCGGCAGCCTGTACCGCGCCACCGCGCCCTTGCTCCCCTGGTTCCTGGTGCTCTCGGCGCTGGTGAGCCTGGTGCTGATCCGCATCGTGGTGGCCACGGCCTACAGCTACGGCCTGTCTCAGTACGCGCTGGAGGTGCTGGTGCGCACGCTGGTGCTCGAACTCATCCCGCTCTACGTGGCCATGTTCGTGGCGGTGCGCTACGCCATGCCGGGCGCGCAGGAGGTGCGCAAGCAGCTGGCGCTGCAGCAGCGCGAAGGCAGCCTGCCCGAGCGGCAGTCGCTGCTGGCCAACCAGCTGCTGCCGCGCGCGCTGGGCAGCATGTTCTCGGTGCTGCTGCTCGCGGGCCTGAGCTCGGTGGTGGCGCTGGTGCTGACCTACCTCACGGTCTACGGCTTCTCGCCCTGGGGCCTGCCGGGCTACACGCGCGCCGTGGGCGGTGTGTTCTCGCCGGCGGTCACGCTGATCTTCGGCCTCAAGACCGTGTTCTTCAGCCTCGCGGTGGCCGTGGTGCCGCTGGCCGGGGCGGCGCAGGCCGACCGCGACGGCCGCTACAGCCGGCGCAGCGACATGAGCGAGTTCGCCCGCCTGTTCTCGGTCGTGCTGCTGATCGAGGTGGTGTCGCTGGTCGGCAACTACTATTGACACCATGAACCCCACGCTCCCTCCGCCACCGCCGCCCGAAGCCCCGCCGGTGAAGAACCTGGAATTCAAGGCCGGGCTGCTGCTGATGCTCATGGCCGTGCTGCTGGTGGGCTCGGCGGCCTACATCCTGTTCGCGCGCGGCGTGCTCGAACCCACGCAGCGCCTGGTGCTGATCTCCGACGATTCCGAGGGCGTGGTCGTGGGCATGGACATGACCTTCGCCGGCTTCGCCATCGGCCGCGTGGCGCGCATCGAGCTGGGCGACGACGGCAACGCGCGCATCCTCATCGACGTGCCGCGCAAGGACGCGAAATGGCTGCGCACCTCCAGCATCTTCACCATGGAGCGGGGCCTGGTGGGCGGCACGCGCATCCGCGCCTACAGCGGTGTGCTCGAAGACCCCGCCTTGCCCGACGGCGCCGAGCGCACCGTGCTGCGCGGCGACACCGCGGCAGAGATTCCCAAGCTGGCCGCCAGCATGCGCGATGTGCTCGACAACCTCGCCGCGCTCACGGCCAGCGATGGCGCGGTCGCCGGCACCCTGGGGGGCGTGAAAGTGGCCACCGAGCGCCTTCAGGGACCGCACGGCGGCCTGGGCGTGCTGATGGGCAACGACGAGGACGCGAAGAAGCTCGTCGCCACCATCGACCGCACCAATGCCCTGCTGCTGCGCGCCGACTCGCTGGCCCGGCGGCTGGACAGCCTGGCCGCCAATGCGGACCGCCAGGTGTTCGGCCAGGGCGGCGCACCTGGCGAGGCCGGCCTCGTAGGCGACGCGCGCGCGACGGTGCAGCAACTCAACGGCCTGCTGGCCGAGACGCGCACCAGCCTCAAGAAGGTGGACGCGGTGCTGGTGGAGGTGCAGGGCATCGCCGGCAACACACGCGAGGCCACCAGCGACCTGGGTTACCTGCGCGGCGAGGTCGAGGCCAGCCTGCGCAAGGTGGACACGATGATCAACGACATCAACCGCAAGTGGCCTTTCTCGAAGGACACAGAAATCAAACTGCCATGAAGCTGCCCACCGTTCTGCTGGCGTGCGCCGTGGTGGCCCTGGCCGCTTGCGGTAACCAGCCGCCCGTACCCGAATGGCAGCTGAACGCCAAGGACGGCGCCGAGCGCGCGGCCGAGGCCTGGTTGCGCGGTGACTCGGCCATCGAGTCGGCGGAGTTCGCGCGCGTGCGGCGTGAACTCACCAGCACAGGCCGGCCCGATCTGCTGGCGCGTGCCGAGCTGCTGCGCTGCGCCACGCGCGTGGCCGCGCTGGTGTTCGAGCCCTGCACCGGTTTCGAGGCGCTCGCGCAGGACGCGGCACCGGCCGAGCAGGCCTACGCGCGCTACCTCGCGGGCACCGCACAGCCGGCCGACGCCGCCCTGCTGCCCGAGGCGCAGCGCGCGCTCCTGAGCGCTGTCTCTCCCGACGCGGCCCTGGCCGCGGTGAAAGACCCCTTGTCGCGGCTGGTGGCCGCCGGCGTGCTGCTGCGCAGCGGCCGCGCCACACCGGCCGTGCTCACGCAGGCGGTGGACACCGCCTCGGCGCAGGGCTGGCGCCGGCCCCTCGGGGCCTGGCTCGGCCTGCAATTGCAACGCGCCCAGGCCGCGGGCGCATCGGAGGAGGCGGCGCGCCTGCAGCGGCGCATCGACCTCGTGTTGGGCACCGCCGCGCGCTGACGCGCGCCTGCGCGGGGCCCGTTCTTCCCCACCAGGAGAATCCCCATGCAGCAAATGACCTTCACCACCACCATCAAGGCCCCGCGCGAGCTGGTGTGGAACACCATGCTCGACCCGGCCAGCTACCGCGAATGGACGCGCCCCTTCATGGAAGGCTCGTACTACGAAGGCTCGTGGGACGAGGGCGCCACCATCCGCTTTCTCTCGCCCAGCGGCGAAGGCATGGTGGCCACCATCGAGCGCAACCAGTTGCACGAGTTCATCTCGATCCGGCACCTGGGCTTCGTGGCCAACGGCCAGGACGACACCACCAGCGAGGCCGTGACCTCGTGGGCCCCGGCCCACGAGAACTACCGCTTCGAGGCCGTGGGTGGCGGCACGCAGCTCACCATCACGCAGGACATGCTGGAGGACTACGTGCCCATGATGGAGGCCGCCTGGCCCAAGGCGCTGGAGGCCCTGCGCGCCCTGTGCGAGGCCAAGGCCTAGGCCCTCTGGCCTCAGTCCACCTTGCCGATCTTCTGCACCACGGCCGCCATGGCCTTGGCGTCGCTCTGCACGAACTTGTCGAAGTCCGCCGCGTCCTGGAACTGGAACGAGGTGCCGGCGGTGGTCATCACCTGGACCGTCTTCGGGTCCTGCGCGGCCATGCGCGCGGCCTCGCGCAGCTTGTTCACCACCGCGGGCGGCGTGCCGGCCGGCACGAAGATGCCGGCCCACTGCGAGTAGTTGATGGGCACGCCGAGCTCCCGGAAGCTCGGCACATCGGGCAGCAAGGCCAGGCGGCCCTCGCCCCAGTGCGCGAGCGCGCGCAGCTTGCCGGCCTTGATCTGACCCACCGCGCTGGCGGGGCCGGTGGCCACGGCGTCGACCTGGCCGCTGAGCATGCCCAGGATGGCCGGGCCCGCGCCGGTGTAGGGCACGTGCAGCATGTAGCTGCCGGTGGCCGCCTTGAGCTGTTCCATCGGCACATGCATGGTGCCGTAGTTGCCCGATGAACCGAAGGTGATGCGGCCCGGGTTGGCCTTGGCGTGCGCGATGAACTCGGCGTACGTCTTCCAGGGGCTGTCGGCGCGCACCACCAGCACCGTGGGGTCGGCCGTCATGCGTGCCACGGGGATCAATTGCGAGAGTTCGAACATCGGGGCGCGGCCGAGGATCTTGTCGGCCTCGGGCAGCACCACGATGGAGGACAGCGCCATCAACACGTTGTAGCCATCGGGCGCGGCCTTGGCCACCTGCGCCATGCCGATGCCGCCGCCCGCGCCGGCGCGGTTGACCACCACCACCGACTGGTTGAGGTGGCGCGCCATGGCCTCGGCCACCGGGCGGCCCACCACGTCGGCCACGCCGCCGGGCGGGAAGGGCACGACCATGGTCACGGGTTTGCTGGGGTAGGCGTCCTGGGCCTGGGCCAGGCCCACGGTGGCGGCCAGCGCCAGTGCGAGGCTGCACAGCCGGAGTGCGGTTCGGTTCATTCTTGTCTCCTGTTGTTGTCGGTCGGTGAAAGCGCGGGTGCTCAGACGAAGTGGTTCTGCAGCGTGCCGATGCCGTCGATCTCGATGCGCACCACGTCGCCGCTTTTCAGGAAGGTGGGCGGCGTCATGCCCAGGCCCACGCCGGCCGGTGTGCCGGTGGCGATCACGTCGCCGGGGTAGAGCGTGATGCCGCGCGAGATGGTCTCGATCAGCGTGGGGATGTCGAAGATCAGGTCTTCGGTGCGACCGTCCTGGCGCGGCTCGCCGTTGACCCAGCAGCGCACGCGCGTGTGCTGGCCGTCGAGCTCGTCGGCCGTGACGATCCACGGGCCCATGGGGCAGAAGGTGTCGAAGCTCTTGCCCATGTCCCACTGCTGGTGGCGCATCTGCACGTCGCGCGCGGTCACGTCGTTGACGATGGTGTAGCCGTAGATGTGCTTCATGGCGTCGGCCTTGGCGATGTTCTTGCCGCCGGTGCCGATGACCACGGCCAGCTCGGCCTCGTAGTCGATCTGGGGCGAGATGTCGTCGCCGGGCAGCACCACGTCGGCGCCGTCGGCGATCACGCATTCGGGCACCTTGGTGAAGACGATGGGCCAGACGGCGGGGTTGGCGTTGTTGTTCTTGAACACCGAGCCCTGCAGTTCCTTGGCGTGCTCGTGGTAGTTGCGGCCCACGCACCAGAGGTTGCGGCGGGGCAGGGGCAGCGGGGCGTCGAGCGTCACGTCGGCCAGCTTCAGCGCCGCGCCGGTGGTGGCGGGCAGGGGTTGGCCAGCGGCCGCGGCCTCGATCAGCGGCAGCACGCCGCGCTGGGCATCGGCGGGGTTCAGGGCGAGGGGGGTGACGGTCTGGCCGTCGGCCGAGACGAGGCCGACCTGGCGTTGGCCCTGGTGAACGAAAGTGGCGAGGCGCACGCAAACTCCTTGTTGAAAATCCAGATGAGATACCAAAAAATACCAATTGGTACCAGAGCCATGATGGTAGGCGATGAGAGCGGTTTTGGACCTGGGGAAATCACCTAATTGGTATGGTGTTGCCTGATTGGTCTGTTTTGGTACATTCGTCACCCATGAGCATGTCAACGCCTTTGCGCGAATCGATCCTGGACCAGCTGCGTTCGGGCCATTGGCGCGCGGGTGACCGTCTGCCGACCGAGCGCGAGCTCTCGGAGCGGTTCGGCGTGAGCCGCACCACGGTGCGCAAGGCCTTGCTGGATCTGAAGCAGCAGGGGCTGATCGAGCAGACCGTGGGCAGTGGCACCTATGTGGCCGAGCAGGTGGGCGCGCGCCTGGGGCAGCGGGTGCAGCAGGACTCGTCGCAGCACACGAGCCCGGCGGAGCTGATGGAGGCGCGGCTGGCGATGGAGCCGGCGATCATCGACATGGCGATCCGCAACGCGAACCAGGCGGATTTGCAGCGCATGGAGGCTTGCTGTGTCAACGCGGAGGCGGCCGAGACGCTGGAGGCTTTCGAGCATTGGGACGCGGAGTTGCACCAGGCGATCGCGGACGCGGCGCACAACAGTTTCGTGGCGAATGTGTTCACGCTGATGAAGACGGTGCGGGCGCAGGGGGACTGGGGGCAGCTCAAGAAGAAGAGCGTGACTTCGGAGCGCCGGTTGGCCTATCAGGCCGAGCACCGCGCGATCGTGGGGGCGCTGCGGGATCGGGATGCGGTGCGGGCGCGTGAGTTGACCTTGGCGCATCTGCTGCATGTGCGGCAGAACCTTTTGGGGTACTGAGCCTTTCGCTTTTCTGTCTCGCGGGATCGACCACCCGGGCGCTCTGCTCCGCGGGTGTCCCCCGGCGGCTGGAGGCCGCCTCCTCCTTTACCCCGCTGCGCAGAACGCCCGGGTGGTCGATCCGAAGCGATGCTGGTGCATCAAACGGTTGTATGCCTGCATGGTGGCAAGGCCCCAGGGGTGGGTGATTGGCGCAGCGAAGTAAAGGAGGAGGCGGCACCAGCCGCCGGGGGACATTCGCGGAGCCGATCGCCCGCCCCTGGGGTCCAGCAGACCAAGGAGGTGAGAAAACTAAGGCATCCCCCCCAACACCCCCAAAGCAAAGGGAAGACTCACGATGCCCAACAAAGTGGACAACGTGACCAACCCCGCCACATAAGGCCCGTTGTAGCCCATGCGCGCCGCCAGCACATAACAGCTCGAGGCGGTCGGCACCGCGGAGAACATCAGCAACACGGTCGTCTGCGTCGGGTCCAGGCGGAACAGCTTCGCCAGACCAAACGCCAGCAAGGGCATGCCCAGGTGCTTGCAGGCCAACACCAGCCCGCCCAACAGCTTGGCCGAGGCCAGCATGCCGAACTGCATGCCCGCGCCCGCCGCCAGCAGGCCCAAGGCCAGCGACGCCTGGCCGATGCGGTTCACCGTCGGCTCCAGCCAGAACGGAACCGAGAAGCCCAACAGGTTCGCGACCAGGCCAGAGACCGTGCCGATGATCAGCGGATTGCGCAGCAGCTCGCGCCCAAAACCCTTGTTCGCGTGGCGCGCCATCGGCCAGACCGCGCCCACGTTGAACAGCGGCACACACACACCGATCAGCACCGCGATCATCAGCAGCCCTTGCGGGCCGGCCACCTTGTCGGCGAGGGCCAGGGCAATGAAAGAATTGAAACGGAAACCGACCTGCGCGCTCGCGGCGTGCAGGCGCACGTCCAGCTTCGGGCCCAGCCAGGGCCAGTGCGGCAGCGAATAACTCAGCGCGATGCCCAGCAGACCCATCGTCACGCCCGCGCCCATCAGGCTGGAGGCCGCGCCCAGGTCCAGCGGGCTCTTCACGATCGAGTGGAACAGCAGGACCGGGAACAGGAAGTAGTACACCAGGCTCTCGACCTGCTCCCACACCTTGCGGTTGAGCGCGGTGAAGCGGCAGACGAGGTACCCGCAAAGGATCAGCGAGAAATCGGGGAAGAGAAGCTGGGCGAAATTCACCGCCAGAGCATAGCCGCAGGCCGCTGCCGTTTCCGGGTTAATACGTATGTAGTCTCCCCATGTTCACTTCGGGCCACCCCGTCTAAAGTGCGGGGCTGGTCAGGGTGGACCGGGCGGTTAGCATGGGCGCCATCCTGGAATTTTTCGATGTTTCAACGTCAAGGAGTACACGTCATGGTTTCTCGTCGTCAGATGGTTGCGATCGGTCTGGCCACCGCCTCGGTGGCCGTGGCAGGCAGCGCCTGGGCACAGGCCTACCCCAACAAGATCATCAAGTTGCAAGTGCCCTTCGCACCGGGCGGCACGACGGACATCATCGCGCGCGTCATGTCCGACGCCCTGGGCAAGGCCCTGGGCCAGAGCATGGTGGTCGAGAACAAGGCCGGTGGCGGTGGGGTGGTCGGTGCCACCGAGCTGGCCCGCACGCCCGCCGACGGCTACATCCTGGGCATGGCCACGGTGTCCACCACCGCCGCCAACCCGGCGATCAACGACAAGATCCCGTACAACACGCTCACGGACTTCACGCCCATCATCAACATCGCCGCCACGCCCAACGTGATCGCGGTGCACCCCAGTTTCCCGGCCAAGGACTACAAGTCCTTCGTCGCCGAACTCAAGAAGAACCCCGGCAAGTACAGCTACTCCAGCTCGGGCACCGGCGGCATCGGCCACCTGCAGACCGAGCTGTTCAAGAGCCTGACCAACACCTTCATCACCCACATTCCGTACCGCGGCGCGGGCCCGGCGCTCAACGACACCGTGGGCGGCACCGTGCCCATCATCTTCGACAACCTGCCCTCGGCACTGCCCTTCATCAAGTCGGGTCGCCTGGTGGCCATCGTGGTGGCCGCGCCGCAGCGCCTGGCCGTGCTGCCCGACGTGCCGACCTTCAAGGAAGTGGGCCTGGAGCCGGTGAACCGCATGGCCTACTACGGCCTGATCGGGCCGAAGGGCCTGCCGCAGGAGGTGGTGGACAAGGTCTACAACGCGACCAAGCAGGCCCTGACCGACCCGGCCGTGAAGAAGCGCATCGAGGACACCGGCTCGCTGGTCGTGGGCAACACGCCGGCCGAGTTCACCGCGCAGATCAAGGCCGAGTTCGAGGTCTACAAGGAAGTGGTCGCCAAGCAGAAGCTCAAGCTGGAGTGATGGACCAGGCCCTGGCATCGGCCAGCGAAGGCATCGCCGGGGCCTTCATCGACAGTCTCTGGCTGGAGGAAGGCCTCTCGCGCAACACGCTAGACGCCTACCGGCGCGACCTCGTGCTGCTCGGCCAGTGGCTGGCCGGGCGCGGCAAGACCCTGCCCGAGACCAGCGAAGCCGACCTTAACGCTTACTTCAGCGACCGCCACGCCGAAACCCGCGCCACCACCGCCAACCGGCGGCTCACGGTGTTCAAGCGCTATTTCCGCTGGGCGCTGCGCGAGCGTGCCATCCAGGCCGATCCCACGCTGCGCCTGGTGCCGGCGCGCCAGCCGCTGCGCGTGCCCAAGACCATGTCCGAGGCCCAGGTGGAGGCGCTGCTGAACGCGCCCGACGTGGGCACGCCCCTGGGCTTGCGCGACCGCTGCATGCTCGAACTCATCTACGCCAGCGGCCTGCGCGTGAGCGAGCTGGTCACGCTCAAGACCTGGCACGTGGGCATGAACGAGCACGTGCTGCGCATCACCGGCAAGGGCAACAAGGAGCGCCTGGTGCCCTTCGGCCAGCTGGCCGGGCAATGGCTGCAGCGCTACCTGGGCCAGGCGCGCGGCGAGATTCTCCACGGCCAGCAGAGCGAAGACCTGTTCGTCACCTCGCGCGGCTCGCGCGCGGGCGAGGCCATGACGCGCGCGATGTTCTGGCACCTGGTGAAGAAGTACGCGCTGCAGGCCGGCATCACCTCACCGCTGTCACCCCACACGCTGCGCCATGCCTTTGCCACCCATTTGCTCAACCACGGCGCCGACCTGCGCGCGGTGCAGATGCTGCTCGGCCATGCCGACATCTCCACCACCACGATCTACACCCACGTGGCCCGCGAGCGCCTCAAGAGCATCGTGGCGCAGCATCACCCGCGCGGCTGAGCGAACCTCAGAGCGGCTTGAGCACCAGGCCGATCACCAGGCCGTTGCGTGTCACAGTGATGGGGCCGGGCTGCATGCCCATGGCGTCCACGGCCGCCAGGTCTTTCGCGGTCAGCTCGTGCAGCACCACCTCGCGCAGCGACTGGTCCGCCAGCACGGGCGCGTAGGTGTTGAGCATCTCCACCACCTTGGGCTGCAGGGTGGGGAAGTCGAGCCGGGCCAGCCGCAGCTGGTGGGCGCGCAGGGTGCGGTCGCTGGCTTCGTAGCGCAGGCCGAACTCCACGTCGAAACGGCCCTGGTGTGCCCGGTTAAGCGCCGGACCGGCGGCCTCCACGGCCATCTCGGCGCGCAGGCGGTTCTGCTCGGGCAGCAGCCGCAGGCGCGGGGTCTGCAGGTCCAGGTTGAGCAGGCCTTGCACCGGGTAGCGGCGGGGGAAGCGCTGCGCCACCGCCTGTTGCATCTGCTCGAGCGAGACCGGGTAGCCCGCCGGCTGCTCGGGCCGGTCTTCGGTGTCGGCCGCCAGGCCCAGGGCCGGGCCGCCGAGCGCCAGGGGAAGGGAGAGAAGAAGGGTTCTGCGTCGCATGGGTACCGGTTCGAGCCCGAGGGGCGCCGCAGGTTCAGGGCAAGTCGTCTCTATTTGTAGAAGGCTTCCACCGTGCCCTTGAGCTGGATCAGCAGCGGGTTGCCCTTGCGGTCCAGGGTCTTGCCCGAAGGCACCTTCACCCAGCCGGCGCTGATGCAGTACTCGGTCACGTCGAAGCGTTCCTTGCCGTTGAAGCGGATGCCGATGTCGTGTTCGAACACGGCGGCCACATGGTGCGGGCTGCGCGGGTCGATGGACAGGTGGTCGGGCAGAGGAGGGCGGTTGGGGGTGGAAGCGGTTGCGTCGTTCATGGGGGAGATTGTCGGTCAACCGCCGAGGCCGGCAAAGACGTTCTGCACGTCCTCGTTCGCGTCCAGCGCGGCGAGGAAGGCCTCCACCTCTTCTAGGTGCTCGGCGCTCAGGCTGGCCGGGTCGATCGGGTTCTTGGGCTTGTAGCCCAGCTTGGACGACAGCACCGTGAAGCCCTGCGCCGGCAGGGCGCGGCTCACCAGGTCCAGGTCGGTCGGGTCGGTCAGGAACACCGTCACACCTTCGTCGTGGCCGGGATGGAAGTCCTGCGCGCCGGCCTCGATGGCGGCCACTTCGGGGTCGGCGTCCTTGCGGGTGGCTTCGGCTTCGATCATGCCGACGTGGTCGAAGTCCCAGGCCACCGTGCCCGAGCTGCCCAGTTGCCCCTTGCGGAACAGCACCCGCATCTCGGACGCCGCGCGGTTCACGTTGTCGGTGAGACATTCCACCATCACCGGCACGCGGTGCGGTGCGAAGCCTTCGTAGACCACGTGTTCGTAGTGCACCGCCTCGCCCGTGAGGCCGGCGCCTTTCTTGATCGCGCGGTCCAGCGTGTCCTTGGGCATGGACACCTTGCGCGCCTGATCCATCACCAGCCGCAACCGCGCGTTGGAGGCCGGGTCGACGCCGTGTCGGGCGGCGATCACGATGTCCTTGACCAGCTTGCCGAAGAGCCGCCCCTTGGCGTTCGCCGCGAGGTCCTTGTGTTTGGCTTTCCACTGTGCGCCCATGGCGTGTTCCTTTGGTGATGGTGGCGGTAATGGGCGAGCTTAGCGGCTGGCCGATGGGGTTGGGGTGCGTTCGAAGCGGTAGAACAGGTTGGGTTCGGACAGCACGTAGATCGCGTTGTCGGGGCCGACGGCCAGGCCCTCGGGCTGGGGCACCTTGCGCTGGAGCCCATTAAACCCCCGCCAGAGCGGCAGCATGCTGATGGGCTGACCGTCGGGCGCGTACTCCACCACCAGGGCCGATTCGTCGCTGAGCAGCAGCAGGTGGCCGGTGGGTTCGTGCAGGGTGAGGGACGACAGGTCGCTCATGAACAGCGAGGCCGCGCTGGACGACTTCCATTCGCTGATGTCGATGTTGAAGCCGGTGGAGGCATTGAACACGTCCAGCCCGCGGATGACCAGCACGCGCAGGGGCAGCTTTTCCTTCACCACGAACAGGCGGTCCTGCACGCTGTCCCAGGACACTCCCTCGAAGCTGCTGTTGTGCACGCTGTCGATGCTGATGCCCAGGCTGGACTTGCCGGTGACCGAGACGCGCGAGGTCTGCGGCCCGATCTGCACCCAGTACATGCTGTGGCTGTCCTCGTCGGAGATCACGTAGGTGTCGCCCTGGACGTAGGTGATGCCCTCGGGGTCTTTCGCGCCCTCGAGTTCGATGATGCGCAGCAGCCGCCCGTCGGTCGTGATCTCGGCGATCTGCGGCGGGCGGTTGATCACCGTGAACAGGGTGCCGGTCTCCGAGTTGAAGGTGAGCCCCGAGGCGTTGCGCGACAGGCCCTCGATGGGAGCGCCTTCCACCGCCACCTGGTAGCCCGGCAGCCAGAGGGAGGAGCCTTCCCATTGCGCCGCGTTGATGGACGTGCTGAGCCAGTAGTAGCCCAGGGCCAGCACCTTGAAGTACCAGATGCAGAGGAAACCGATGCCGGCCAGTGCGGTCCAGAGACAGGGTTTGCAGATTTTTACGCGAGACATCGCACAGAGTTTAGTGGGCGGCCCCGGTAGCATGCCGTCTCCGTTCACCCTTTCAAGCACAGGAGCGCACCATGGACACCCAGGAACTGCACCGAGGCCGCCTGATCGACCACATCCAGCTCGTCGTCAAGGACCTGCCGGCCAGCCAGGCCTTTTACGAAGCCGTTTTCAAGGCGCTGAAGGTGCCCATCAGCGGCAAGGGCGACAACTACTTCTGGGCCGACGAGCTGTTCGTCTCCACCGCCGACAGCGAGGCCGCGGACGGCCAGCTCACCGGCCGGCACCACTTGGCCTTCCAGGCGCAGGACCGGGCCATGGTCGATGCATTCCACCAGGCCGCGCTGGCCGCTGGTGGCAAGGACCACGGCGCGCCGGGCGAGCGCAAGTACCACCCGGGCTATTACGCCGCCTTCGTGATCGACCCGGACGGCAACAACATCGAGGCCGTGTACCACGGCGAAGCGAAGCGCAGCGCGCCTTCGGTGAAGGTCACGTTCTAGCGATTTTTCGGCTCACGGGCCTTCAGGGAGCCCGGTCGCGCACGTGCACGATGGCCTCGGCCCGCGTGCGCACGCCCAGCTTGTCGAAGATGCTCGACACCTGGTTGCGCACCGTCTTCTCGCGCTTGTTCAGGCGCTGCGCGATGGCCGCGTTGTCCAGGCCCAGGGCCACGAGGCGCAGCACCTCGCGCTCGGCGGGTGTGAGCGCCGCGTCGCCCGCATCTTCATCGGTGCCGGCCGGCGCGGTGCCGAGGAAGCCGCGCAGTTCGAGCAGGAAGTCGGCCCACGCCGGCTCGGTGTCCAGCAGCACGTGGTTGTCGCTGTCCAGCGGCACGAAGCGCGCGCCCGGGATCAGCGCCGCCAGCCGCAGCCCTTCGGTGAAGGGCACGCGCGCGTCGCCCCGGGCGTGCAGCACCAGGGTGGGCACCTGCAGCTGGCGCGCCAGCTCGGTCACGTCGACGCGGTGGAAGGCATCGAGCGTGCGCGCGGCGTTTTCGGGGCTGGCGGTCAGGCGCTCGAGCTCGTTCCACCACTGGTGCTGCGCCGGTGTGCCGCCGGGGATGAACTGGTTGGTGAACACCTGGCGGAAGGCCGCGTTGTCGCGCCCCCAGCCCAGGCGGATCAGGTTGACCAGGGTCTCGGCTTCGAGCCGCTCGGCGTCGCTGGTGGCGCGTTGCAGCGCGCCGCGAGCGTAGGCGCCGTGCAGCACCAGGTGCGAGACCTTGTCGGGGTGGCGCACCGCGTAGGCCACGGCCACCGCACCGCCTTGCGACATGCCGATCAGCGGAAAGCGGCGCAGGCCCAGGCTGTCCACCACGGCTTCGAGGTCGCCCACCCAGGCTTCGAGCGAGAAGTCGGCCACCACGCTGTCGGACAGGCCGCAGCCGCGCTGGTCGTAGCGGATGTAGTGGTGGTCGCGCCCGAGTTCGGCCAGCCAGGGCCGCCACACGGGGCTGTGCAGGTCGTGCTCGACGTGGCTCAGCCAGTGCGCGGCGCGCAGCAAGGGCGGCCCGTTGCCGAGCGAGGCGATGGCGATGCGCGTGCCGTCGGCCGCGGTGCAGAAGCGCAGGCTCTGACGCAGGTTCGGGGGCGGGCGCTGGGCAGCGTGCATGCGCCATTCTCTCGCCGCCTGGGCCGTCTGTCCCAGGCTTCGGCCCCCGCGCCGGCAGAAACGGGACAAGCGCCTCATGCGTCCGCGCGTGCGCTCGTGAATCCTTGCGGTCACGTCGACAGGACGGATTCCCATCGAAAGGACCCACCATGCAAACCCATGCCGCCACCCTGGACACCCCGCGCTACGCCAAGACCATCGAAGTCTCCAAACGCGTGCGCTGGGACATCGACCGCGACGTGATCCGAGGCCGCCGCTTCGACCTGGCCCACACCTTTCTGCCCGACGGGCTGTCGCTGGCCGACGAGCTGACTTTCCTGAGCCCGTCCGAGCACCGCTTCCTGAGCCAGGTGCAGGGCCGCACCTACGCCCACATGTTCGGCCTGGTCGAGCGCTTCATCGGCGCGAAGATGCTGGAGCAGAGCCGCGACCACTGGCTGGGCGACCAGACCGCGCTGGAGGCCATCGTGCGCTTCACCGACGAGGAGCTGAAGCACCAGGAGCTGTTCCGCCGCATCGAGCAGCTCGTGGCCGAGCGCATGCCGCCGGGTTACCGCTTCGACGTCTCGCCCAACGACGTGGCCAGCTTCGTGCTGGGCAAATGCACCTGGGCCGTGCTGGCGCTGACCTGCCACATCGAGCTGTTCTCCCAGGCGCACTACCGCGCCAGCATCGAGAGCGCCACGGACCTCTCGCCGCTGTTCAAGGACGTGTTCCTGTTCCACTGGCGGGAAGAATCCCAGCACGCCATCATCGACGAGCTGGAGTGGGCGCGCGAAGACGCCCGGCTGAGCGAGGCCGAGCGCGACGCGGCGGTGGACGACCTGATCGCGCTGGTCGGTGGCGTCGACGGCATCCTGCAGATGCAGGCCGCTGCCGATGCGGCCTACTTCCTGGCCGTCACCGGCATCGCCGGTGACGGCGATCGCGCCGAGGCGGTGAAGGCCACGCTGCTCAAGGCCTACCGCTGGCAATACATCGTCTCGGGCGCGATGGAGCCGCGCTTCCAGAAGCTGCTGGGTGAGCACGTCAACGCGGCTCAGATGGCGCGCATCCAGGCCGCACTGGCGCCATTGAGCTATGCGGTGCCGGCGCGCGCAGATGCTCGAGGCCGTGTGCCACAGTGAGGCCAAACGCGGCGCGCCGTCGGTGAGGGTCACGTTCTAGACGTGCTCCCCGTGTGGCGGCGACACTGAATGGCCATCACCGCCAGCTCCGCGCCCAGATCACCGAGTTCGGCCATCAGCCAGCCCAGGGCCTCGATGGCGTCTGAATCCACCGAGCCGTCCTCGATCTGCGGCGCCGACGTGGCCAGCAGATGGCCGATGGCGCCGATGCCCATGTGCAGGGCGCTGGCCATGCATGCCGCGTTCTGCCCAGCCGCAGCGACGATTGCCTGGTCCGAGTTGGCGTAGTCGACGGTGCCTTGCCCGTCCGTGTGAAGGCGGGGCAACTGGCGAAGCAGATCGCGCATGGGGCGTGGGCAAAGGTTCGCTCCTTCTGAAACCTGCGTCGATCGCTTCTTCCTGGTGGCCATTCCGCGTTTGAGTAATAGATTAATAAATCTACCCAAAGTTTATCCGTATATGGATTCAACGTCTATGGACTCATGAATCTAGGCGGTCAAGACTTTCTGGTATGCGAAAGACAGCCACCAAGCTCAAAAGCCAGACTGATGTACAAACAGAATTCGGCGCCGCCGTACGCGTGTTGCGCAACAAGCACCATTTGACGCAAGAAGAGCTTGCCGACCGGGCCGAGATGCACGTTACCTACGTGAGCCAGATTGAACGCGGCCTTAAAAACCTGAGTTTGTTCAACATATATCGGCTGGCGCGGGCCCTTGATGAGTCGCCCGCCAAGCTCTTCACCGTGTCCGGCGAGGGCACTTAGTCCCGCCAGTCGCAGACCGATCACGAGTACCGGAGCGTTAGGCGCCGGCGGCTACGATGGCACCCATCGGCCAGGAGCAGCCGGCGGGGAAACTTCGAAGCGGACGTTCACCCACCAGATTCAGCCGCAGCCCGTTGTCAGCGCGAGCACAAGAGCTTAGGCCTGGGCCCGGTGGCAGACCACTTCGATGTTGTGCCCGTCTGGACCAATGACGAAGGCACCGTAATAGTTCGCGTGGTAGTGCGGACGCAAGCCGGGGGCCCCGTTGTCTTTGCCGCCCGACGCGATTGCCGCCTTGTAGAACTCGTCGACTTGCTCGCGACTCTCGGCTGCGAAGGCCAGATGCAAGTGAGCGGGGTGCTCCGTCGTCTCGGATAGCCAAAGCGAAGGCTTGTTGTCTCGTCCCATTCCAACACCGTAGGAACCGTCCATTGCGACTTTGATGCCGAGTGGCTGGAGTGCCTTGAGGTAGAACGCCTTGCTTTCGGCTAGGTTCGTGACGCCGAAGCCTATGTGATCAAACATTGCAGACTCTTTGCGATTGTGCGCGATTGCTACGATGGTCTGGCTTTGCGAGAGCCTAACGCAATGTATCCCGAAAAACCGCCGAGATGAGCGGGGTGGTACCGCATATTCTGGACACCAAGTTCTACTGAAAGATATCGTCCGCGTTGGGCCCGGTCCAGCCTGAGCTAGCATGGTGCTTTCGGCCAGAAGCGGACATCTGCTCAACTCCCCATGATTGCGCTTGATCCTCGTTTACTCACGCCAACTGAAGCGGCCGTTATCGCTGCTGCCATCAGAAGCGCACCTTTTGGCGGAGGTTTTCAAGTTGATGATGAGTACCTGACTTCAGGACTACGCGTCGTGGGCCGATGTGACTGCGGTTGCGCGAGCATCTTCTTCTCGCCTCAAGAGTGGACCTCGGAGCATCACCGGGTCGCAGATGGTGTGGGATACACGGCTGACGGGGAACACATCACCGTCATCGTTTGGGCCATGTCGACTGGGCTTGCCCACCTTGAGCTCATCAGCTATTCGGATCGCCCGGCTTTGCTCCCGGTTCCGTCGTCCATTCGTTAGCTCTGTCGGAGTAAATCGTCCTATCCCAGCGCCTGCTTCGGGCCCGTCCAGCCTGAGCTAGCATGGCGGGCATCGGCCAGAAGCGGGCATCGGCTACGCAGCAACTGCATCCCTTCCATGGTTTGAAGATTTCTGGCTCTTGGCGTGCTCACTTCGACCCCGACCGCGTTGTTTCTTGTATGGCAACTAACGAAGATCACATTGAAAAAATGCGGTGCTCTCAGTGCGGCCATGACTACACGGAAGAAGACCGTCACTGTCGCAATTGCAACTGTGAATTTTGGTGTGATTGGCAGAGTGAATGGTATGTCCCGTACTGGACTGACGTGTCCATGGGTCGGAACAAAAGTGCTCGAGCGGCAGGTTCGATCTGCATGAACCTCGCCTTGGCAATGGTGCTTCTCGCAGGGGTGGTATATCTGTTTGCCGCGCCGGACGGCGACCAGATTTTGGCGTTTGTGCTCCTCTCAGCCTTCGTTATCTTCAACGCTCACGAAGTAAGAGCTTTCACACATGGGCGTACCACGTCGATCGACGGTTGGTCAAGCGAAGCCGTTCCTAAAAACACCGCATTGAGAATCTTCGGATTGACCTTGGATCTGTTCGTATTAGCCGGCTGCCTCTACTTTTTTTCACCAAGCTATAACTCGGTCGTTGTGCCCATGGGCCGCTATGGGCGGCGGATTCAACCGGTCGATGCAACACATTCGCTGAACATCTCAGCGGGTGTATGGAAGCCGAGCGTCTTGCGCGGCCTTTCATTCAATTGTCTTGCAATTGCGTTGAGCTGAAGCTGTGAGAAGCCCGAGATATCCATTCCCTTGGGCATGTACTGCCTGAGCAGCCCGTTCGTGTTCTCGTTGCTCCCGCGCTGCCATGGGCTTTGTGGATCGCAGAAGTAAACCTGGATGTCGGTGGCGACCGTGAACTGCTTGTGAGCATGCATCTCGGTGCCTCGATCCCAGGTCAGCGACTTGTAGAGCTCCTGCGGCAGCTTACGGGCGTTCTTGATGAGCGCGTTGACGACCGACTGCGAGTCTTTGCCGTCGAGCTTGATCAACATGACGTAGCGCGTCTGACGCTCGACCAATGTCGCGATCTGGCTGTTGCCGCTGCCAAAGACTAGGTCCCCTTCCCAATGTCCAGGCACCGCCCGGTCTTCAACGCAGGCGGGCCGCTCGCTGATCGAAACAGCATCGGCGATCTGCCCGTGAATAGCCGTCTTCTGCGTGTAGTGACGAGATCGACGCATCCCGCGGGTGCGCCTGAGGTGCGCCAACAGCTCTTTCTTCAAGGCGCCACGCGCTTGAATGAACAGACTGCGGTAGATGGTCTCGTGTGACACGTGATGGCTCTCGTCGCACGGATAAGTATGCTTGAGCCAGCCTGCGATTTGCTCTGGCGACCAGAGCATGCGCAGCTTGTCGGCCACAGTGCGGGCCAAGGCGCGGTTCTCACGGACCTTGCAGCGCTTGGGGCGCCGCGCTCGATCCCAGGCAGCTTGATCAGCCACGGCTGCACGGTAGGCGTCGACGCCTCCATTGCGCAGGATCTCCCGGCTGATCGTCGATGGCGCTCGCCCGAGGCGCGCTGCAGTTGATCGAATCGATTCGCCTGCCACCATCGATCGAGAAATCTCCTCGCGCTCGGCCAGCGTCAACGCATTCGATGCGCGTGATCGCCCAGCCGGCTGGAATCCGCCTGTCTCGGCAAGTATTCGGTGGATCGACGTGTGGGGTCGATCGAAGAGCTTGCCGATCTCATGCAGCGTCCAGCCTTGCTTCCAGCGCGCCCACATCAGCGCTTTCTGGCTATCTGAATAGTAAATCCGTGGTCGCCGTTTCATCTGCAACACTCCTTCCGACTACGCGGTGGTTAGTGTGTTGCATCGACCGGTTGAATCCGCCGCCCATTGCGGAAATTCAGCATCCGCAGAAAGCCGACATTCGGCTTTCTCTGCCCAAGGCGGCTCAGTCGGGCAACTTCCATTCTTTGCGCAGAAGGGCGTATTGCATGGTGTCTACGTACACAGGCTTTCCCTCCCTGTCCGTCTTGAAAGAGATGAACTCCTTGAACACGCCTTCCTTGCGCATGCCCAGCTTTTCGCACAGCCTCTGCGATGAGGCATTGGTGGTCTCCACATAGGCATAGAGGCGCCTTGCGTTCTTCGACGTGAACAGATGATTCACCGTGGCTGCCGCTGCCTCAAAAGCGTAGCCCTTGCCGGCGTAGCGCGGGTTGAAGTTCCAACCAATGCTGAACGTGTCCTCTTCGGGGATGGCGAACACATCGCCAATGAGCACTTCCGATTCCTTTAGCCAGACCGCGACGCAGTCTTCATCGGCAGCTCGCTTCTTGGCTTCGTCTGCCGCCGCAACAAGGTCGGGAAGAGCGAGAGACAGAAAGCAGTCGGCTGTCGGCTGGTGCAGGTATTCGTACAAGTGGGCTGCGTCCTGAGGCTGGAAGCCTCTCAGGACGAGGCGCTCTGTTTCGATTGGGGTCATCCTCCATTGTCCCTGCAGCCAGGGGCACGTCACTTTGAGAACTCACGGACGGGTACTGATTCCGAATGCACCCCCTGGGCGGGAGGCCGCAACGGAAGCGATCGTCCACCCCATGCCGATCGCAGCACTGCTCTTCTCCGCGCTCGGCCTGGCGCCATGTCAGTCCTCCAGCACGCGGACCTTCACACCCTTGCCCTTGATGCGCCCGGCGTTGAGCCGGCTCGCGGCCTGCTGGGCGATGTCGCGGTCCACCGCCACGTAGGTGGACCACTCGTTCACGTTGATCTTGCCCACCTGCTCGCGGGTGTAGCCCAGGTCGGCGGTGAGCGCGCCCAGCACGTCGCCGGGGCGGATCTTCTCCTTGCGCCCGCCCTGGATGTGCAGCGTGACCATGGGGGGCACCAGCGGGTCCTTGCTGGTGGGCTGGAGTTCGCTCAGCGGGTGCCATTGGGACTCGCGGCCTTGCAGGTGTTCGATCTTGCCGACACTGCCCATCTCGTCGAGGCTGGCAAGGTTGAGCGCGAGGCCGCTTTCGCCGGCGCGGCCGGTGCGGCCGATGCGGTGGATGTGCACCTCGGGGTCGGGCGTCACGTCCACGTTGATCACGGCGGCCAGGCTGGCAATGTCCAGCCCGCGCGCGGCCACGTCGGTGGCCACCAGCACGGAGCAGCTGCGGTTGGCGAAGCGCACCAGCACCTGGTCGCGCTCGCGCTGCTCCAGCTCGCCGAACAGCGCCAGCGCGCTGATGCCCTGGGCCTGAAGCACGGCCACGAGGTCGCGGCATTGGGCCTTGGTGTTGCAGAAGGCCAGGGTGCTGGCCGGGCGGAAGTGGAAGAGCAGTTTGCTCACCGCGTCGAGCCGCTCGTTCTCCGTCACCTCGTACCAGCGCTGCTCGATCTGCGCGCCCGCATGCTGGGCCTCCACCTTCACGGTGAGCGGCTCGCGCATGAACTGCGCGCTGAGCTTGGCGATGCCTTCGGGGTAGGTGGCGGAAAACAGCAGGGTCTGGCGCGCCTTGGGGCATTGTTTGGCGACGGTCACGATGTCGTCGAAGAAGCCCATGTCGAGCATGCGGTCGGCTTCGTCCAGCACCAGGGTGTTGAGCGCGTCGAGCTGCAGGCTGCCGCGCTCCAGGTGGTCCATGATGCGGCCGGGCGTGCCGACCACGATGTGCGCGCCGTGCTCCAGCGTGGCGAGCTGCCCGCGCAGCGGCACGCCGCCGCAGAGCGTGACGACCTTGATGTTGTCTTCGGCGCGCGCGAGGCGGCGGATTTCGGTGGTCACCTGGTCGGCCAGCTCGCGCGTGGGGCACAGCACCAGGGTCTGCACCGCGAAGCGGCGCGGGTTGAGGTTGGCCAGCAGGGTGAGGGCGAAGGCGGCGGTCTTGCCGCTGCCGGTCTTGGCCTGGGCAATGAGGTCTTTGCCGAGCAGGGCGGGCGGCAGGGCGGCGGCCTGGATGGGCGTCATGGCCGTGTAGCCCAGCTGCTCCAGGTTGGCGAGCATGGCGGGGGAGAGCGGCAGGGCGCTGAAGGCGGTCGAGGGTGCGGAAGTCATCCCGAATTATCCGGGATCGCCCCGTAGAATCCGCCGCACCACCGGCCGCACCGGCGCCGGCAGGGAGTGAATCGCATGTTTCTGGAGCAAGGGCGCACCACCAGCGCCGATTCCCCGGTGGCGCCGGGCGCCCGCCCGCGTGTCCTGGTGCTGGGGGCCAATGGCTTCATCGGCCGCCATGTGGTGCGGGCCTTGCTCGCCCAGGGCATGGCGGTGGTGGGGGTGCGCCGCGCGGCCCCTGCAACGGGCGCTGGCGAGTCCGGGGGCGTTACCTGGAAGCACCTGCAGCTGCACACGCTGCGCGAGCCCGGCGTCTGGCGCGAGCACCTGCAGGGCATGGATGTCGTCATCAATTGCGTGGGCATCCTGCGCCAGCGCATGGGCGAGCGCTACGAGGATGTGCACCACCTCATGCCCAGGGCGCTGGCCGCCGCGTGCGCGGCTTCCGGGGTGCGCCTGATCCACACCTCCGCGCTGGGTCTGCACGAAGGGGCGAAGAGCCGCTTCCTGTCGAGCAAACTGAGGGGCGAGCAGGCCATCCAGGCCAGTGGCGCGGACCACTGCATCGTGCGCCCTTCGTTGATCGACGGCCTGGGCGGTTTCGGCGCGAGCTGGCTGCGCATGCTGGCGAGCTGGCCGGTGCATTTCGTGCCGCGCGGCGCCACCGGCCGCATCGCCGCCCTGCAGGCGACCGACCTGGGCGAGGCTTTCGCAGTGCTGGCGCGCCTGCCCACGCTGGCCCACCAGCGCGAGGCCAACCTGGGCGGTGAGCGCCTGTTCGCCTACCGGCACTACCTGCAGGTGTTGCGCGGCGTGGAGCATGCCGAGCAGCCGATGAAGCCGGCGCTGCAGGTCTTGTTGCCGGACTGGGTGAGCCGCGCGGGCGCGCACCTGTGCGACGTGTTCCGCTTCAGCCCGTTCAGCTATGGCCACTGGATCCTGCTGCAGCGCGACAACATGCCGGTGCCCAACGCGCTGCCGCAGTTGCTGGGCCGCGCGCCTTTGCCGGTGACGCACCGGCGCACCGCCCTGCGGGACGATTTCCGCCTGTCCTGAGCGGTTTCAGGGGCCGAGCAGCGCGTCCAGTTCGGGGCGGCTGAAGCCGGCCGCCAGCCGCGCCGCGTCGTTGAAGGGCGGTTTCAGGCGCGGTGCCGAGTGCTCGCGCGCCAGGCGGCGGTAGTGGCCCAGGGGCTCGATGCCCTGCTGTGCGCACAGCCAGCCGTACCAGCGGTTGCCCACCGCCACGTGGCCGATCTCGTCGCGCAGGATCACGTCGAGGATCTCGACCGCCCGCAGCGCGGCGGGCGTGCCCACCTTGCGCAGGCGCGCCTGCATGGGCGGGGTGGCGTCCAGGCCCCGGGCTTCCAGGGTGCGGGGCACCAGCGCCATGCGGGCGGTCACGTCGCCCTGGGTTCGCACGCACATCTCCCACAGGCTGCCGTGCGCCGCGAATTCACCGTAGTGGTGACCCAGGCTTTGCAGGTGGGTCTGCAGCAGGCTGAAATGGATGGCCTCCTCGTGCGCCACGCGCAGCCAGTCGGTGTAGAAATCGGGTGGCATGCCGGGGAAGCGCCACACGGCGTCGAGCGCGAGGTTGATCGCGTTGAATTCGATGTGCGTCACGGCGTGCAGCAGCATGGCCAGGCCCGGCGGCGTGAAGGGCGAGCGCTGGGGCACGTCCACGGGGGGCAGCAGCACGGGCTGATCAGGGCGGCCGGGCAGGGTGGCACCCGGGGCTGGCGTGAGGTGTTCGGTGGTGTCCAGCACGGTCTGGCCGGCCAGCCAGGCCTCGAACAGCGCGTGGGTGGCCGCCACCTTGAGGCCGGGGTCGGTGAGGCACAGGGCGTTCAGGGCCTGCGCGCGCAGGGAGACCGGGGACGGTGGCGACAGGGGCGCGGGGGCTTGCATCCCTACAATTCTAGGTTTCAGGAACGACGGAGACTTCCCCCATGGCGATTTACGAACTCGATGGTGTCGCACCCCGCATGGCCGACTCGGCCTGGGTGGCCGACAGCGCGCAGGTGATGGGCAACGTGGTGCTGGGCGAAAACAGCAGCGTGTGGTTCGGGGCGGTGCTGCGGGGCGACACCGAGACCATCACGCTCGGCGAGGGCAGCAACATCCAGGACGGCAGCGTGATGCACGCCGACGTGGGTTTCCCGCTGAGCGTGGGCAAGCACGTGACCGTGGGCCACCAGGTGATGCTGCACGGCTGCACCATCGGCGACGAATCGCTCATCGGCATTGGCGCGACGGTGCTCAACGGCGCGAAGATCGGCAGAAACTGCCTGGTGGGCGCGGGTTCGCTGGTCACCGAGGGCAAGGAATTCCCCGATGGCAGCATGATCATCGGCAGCCCGGCGAAGGTGGTGAAGTCGCTCACGCCGGAGCAGATCGAGGGCCTGCGCCGCAGCGCCGGGCATTACATCGAGAACGCCGCGCGCTACCGCCAGGGCTTGAAAAAGATCGCCTGACCCCGACCTGTTCCCCTTCGATTTTTTTTGATTTGACCCTGAAAGCCCCGCGTGTCCGAACTCCACAAATTCGTCTTTGAAGGCCTGCCGGTGCGCGGCATGCTCGTGCGCCTGACCGACGCATGGCAGGAAATCCTGCAGCGCCACCGCGACGCCGGGGGCTACCCCGCAGCGGTCACCGAGCTGCTGGGCGAGATGACGGCGGCGGCCACGCTGATGCAGGCCAACATCAAGTTCAACGGCGCGCTGATCATGCAGATCATGGGCGACGGGCCGGTGAAGCTGGCCGTGGCCGAGGTGCAGCCCGACCTGAGCCTGCGCGCCACCGCCACCGTGGTGGGCGAGGTGGCGGCCGATGCGCCGCTGTCGCACATGGTCAACGTCACCAACCAGGGCCGCTGCGCCATCACGCTCGACCCCAAGGACCGCCTGCCGGGCCAGCAGCCCTACCAGGGCGTGGTGCCGCTGTTCGGCGACCGGCGCGAGAAGCTCGAAAAGCTCAGCGAGGTGATCGAGCACTACATGCTGCAGAGCGAGCAGCTCGACACCCGCCTGGTGCTCGCGGCCGACGACAAGATGGCCGCCGGCCTTCTGATCCAGCGCCTGCCGCTGCAGGGGGTGGACAACCTCGCGGGCCAGTCGGGCGCGCGCGACGAGGACCAGATCGGCGTGAACGAGGACTACAACCGCATCGCGATCCTGGCTTCCAGCCTCAAGCGCGAGGAGCTGCTGAGCCTGGACGCCGACACCATCCTGCGCCGCCTGTTCTGGGAAGAGGATGTGCGCCGCTTCGAGCCGCTCACCGGCGAGCAGGGCCCGCGTTTTGCCTGCACCTGCTCGCGCGAGCGCGTGGGCAGCATGCTGCGCAGCCTGGGGCGCGACGAGGTGGAGTCCATCCTCGCCGAGCAGGGCCAGGTGGAGGTGGGTTGCGAGTTCTGCGGCGCCCAGTACCGCTTCGATCCGGTGGACGCCGCTCAAGTCTTCCTGCAACCGGCCCAGCAAGCGCCGGCCAGCGACCAGAAACATTGACCCCCCCCCGCAGCGCTGCGCGCTACCCCCCAGGGGGCAACACCTGCGGCCTGGCAAAGCCAATTCCGCGGTGTTCTGGCCTGGGAACTCCTCCTCTAAGCGTTGCGTGACAGCAGGCCGGTGAACAGCCGGTGCTCGCAGTCGGGGTCGCTGCAGTTGTCGCATGACCAGGGCCGCAGGCCGTTGGCGAGGGCGGGGTCTTCCTTCACCAGCGGCCGGCCCAGCGCCGTGCCCACGGCGCGCAGGGCTTGTTGCAGGCGCGCGTCGCCTTGCCCGTACACCGTCTGGAAGCCGATGCCCGCGCCCTGCAACTCGCGGCGCAGCAGGCTGTCGGTGGCGTCGCGCACGGCCGGGCTGTCGCGGAACAGGCCGTCGGGTGTCCAGGGCAGGTCCAGGCCCATGAGCAGGGTGAGCTCGCAGGCCCGCTGTGTGGCGAGCGAGGGCGCGAGCAGGGTGTCGTCCTGGAAGTAGAGCGCGCTGTAGGCCGCGACCATCAGGGCCGTGGTGTCGGCGATCACCAGGTCCACACCGGGTGCGTGCTTCGCGCGGTCGATAAGCCGCGTCTGCTCGTCCGCGATGGCGACCTGCTCGTGGGCGTGGGGGGCACGGCCACGCGCCTCGCACCAGGCTCGCAGGTGCTCGGGCACGCAGACCGCGCGCAGACCGTGGATGTCGTTGAGGTGGCGTTCGAGCGCCTGGGCCAGCGTGGACTTGCCGCTGGATTCGCCGCCGAGCAGCGCGACGCAGACCGCCATCGATCAGCGCTTGTTCTGCGCGATCTGCACGAAGATTTCGTTGGGCTTGACCATGCCCAATTCCTGGCGGGCGAGTTCCTCGACCATGTCCAGGCCCTGCTGCAGGTCGCGCACTTCGCTGAGCAACTGGTCGTTGCGCAACTGGGCCTCGCGGTTGGTCTGCTCCTGCGTGGCCAGGTGCTGCTTCATGCTCGCCACCTGGGTCACGCTGCCCCGCCCGAACCAGAGCTGCGCGTGCACGATGAAGAGCAGCGCGATCAGCAGGGCGGGGATGAAGCGGCGGGCCATGGCGTCAGATTGTCACCGAAGAGACCGGCCGCCGCGAAGGGCCGCCCCAAGCAAGGCCAGCCCCCTGGGGGGGCAGCGACCCGCGAAGCGGCGGAGCGTGGGGGCCGCCACGTTCACTTCAGGTTGTAGAAGGCGTCGCGGCCGGGGTACACGGCCACATCACCCAGGTCTTCCTCGATGCGCAGCAGCTGGTTGTACTTGGCCATGCGGTCCGAGCGCGAGAGCGAACCGGTCTTGATCTGACCGGCGTTGGTGCCCACGGCGATGTCGGCGATGGTGCTGTCCTCGGTCTCGCCCGAGCGGTGGCTGATCACGGCGGTGTAGCCGGCGCGCTTGGCCATCTCGATGGCGGCGAAGGTCTCGGTCAGCGTGCCGATCTGGTTGATCTTGATCAGGATCGAGTTGGCGATGTCCTTCTCGATGCCTTCCTTGAGGATCTTGGTGTTGGTGACGAACAGGTCGTCGCCCACCAGCTGCACCTTGGCGCCCAGGCGCTCGGTGAGCACCTTCCAGCCGTCCCAGTCGCCTTCGGCCATGCCGTCTTCGATGCTGATGATGGGGTACTTGTCGACCCACGTGGCCAGCATGTTGGTCCAGTCCTCGGCGCTGAGCACCAGGCCTTCGGCCTCCAGGTGGTATTGGCCGTCCTTGTAGAACTCGCTCGCGGCGCAGTCCAGGCCCAGGGCGATCTGCTCGCCGGCGGTGTAGCCGGCGTTGCCGATGGCTTCCAGGATCATCTGGATCGCGGCTTCGTGGTTGGCCACGTTGGGGGCAAAGCCGCCTTCGTCGCCCACGGCGATGCTCATGCCCTTGTCGTGGATGATCTTCTTGAGCGCGTGGAACACCTCGGCACCCCAGCGGACAGCCTCGCGGAAGCTCGGCGCGCCCACGGGAATGATCATCAGTTCCTGCAGGTCGAGGTTGTTGTTGGCGTGCGCGCCGCCGTTGACCACGTTCATCATGGGCACGGGCATCTGCACCGCGCTCATGCCGCCGAAATAGCGGTACAGCGGCAGGCCGGCCTCTTCGGCGGCGGCGCGGGCCACGGCCATCGAGACGGCCAGCATGGCGTTGGCGCCCAGGCGGCCCTTGTTGTCGGTGCCGTCGAGGTCGATCAGGGTCTTGTCCAGGAAGGCCTGCTCGGAGGCGTCCAGGCCCAGCACGGCTTCGCTGATCTCGGTGTTGATGTTCTCCACCGCCTTGAGCACGCCCTTGCCGAGGTAGCGGCTCTTGTCACCGTCGCGCAGCTCGATGGCTTCGCGGCTGCCGGTGGAGGCGCCCGAGGGCACGGCCGCGCGGCCCATCACGCCGCTTTCCAGCAGCACGTCGCATTCGACGGTGGGGTTGCCGCGGCTGTCCAGGATTTCGCGGCCAACGATGTCAACGATTGCACTCATGGATTCACTACCTTTGGGTCAGAGACAGAAAGAAGAAGAAAGGGGAAATCAGGTGTTGAAACGGTCTTCGAGGAAACCGTTCTTCTTGGTCACGGTGTCGAGCGCGAGCAGGGTTTCCAGCAGCGCCTTCATGTGCTTGAGCGGCACGGCGTTGGGCCCGTCGCTCAGGGCCTTGGCCGGGTCGGGGTGGGTTTCCATGAACAGGCCTGCCACGCCCACGGCGACCGCCGCGCGCGCCAGCACCGGCACCATCTCGCGCTGGCCGCCGCTGCTGGTGCCTTGCCCGCCGGGCAACTGCACGCTGTGCGTGGCGTCGAACACCACCGGCGCACCGGTCTCGCGCATGATGGCCAGGCCGCGCATGTCGGAGACGAGGTTGTTGTAGCCGAAGCTCGCGCCACGCTCGCAGGCCATGAAGCTGTCTTCGTTGAGGCCGGCTTCCTTCGCGGCCGCGCGCGCCTTGTCGATCACGTTCTTCATGTCGTGCGGCGCGAGGAACTGGCCCTTCTTGATGTTCACCGGCTTGCCGCTCTGCGCCACCGCGCGGATGAAATCGGTCTGGCGGCACAGGAAGGCCGGGGTCTGCAGCACGTCGCAGACCTTGGCCGCATCGGCGATGTCGTCCTCGCTGTGCACGTCGGTGAGCACCGGCACGCCGAGTTCGCGCTTGACCTTGGCCAGGATCTCCAGGCCCTTGTCGCGGCCCGGGCCGCGGTAGCTGGTGCCGCTGCTGCGGTTGGCCTTGTCGAAGCTGCTCTTGAAGATGAAGGGCACGCCCAGGCTGGCCGTGATCTCCTTGAGCTGGCCCGCCACGTCCATCTGCAACTGCTCGGACTCGATCACGCAGGGCCCGGCGATCAGGAAGAAGGGCCGGTCCAGGCCGATGTCGAAGTCGCAGAGTTTCATGGGGTGCCTCTCCGTGGGGTGCTCAGGCCGCGACCGGGGTTTTGGTGCTCGTCTGGCCCTGGTGGACCAGCGCCGCCTTCACGTAGGCGTTGAACAGCGGGTGGCCGTCCCACGGGGTGGACTTGAACTCGGGGTGGAACTGCACGCCCACGTACCAGGGGTGCACCTTCTGCGGCAGCTCGACCATTTCGGTGAGCTGCTCGCGCTGGGTCAGCGCCGCGATCACCAGGCCGGCCGCGCGCAGCTGGTCCAGGTAGTTCACGTTGGCTTCGTAGCGGTGGCGGTGGCGCTCGGTGACCACCGGGCCGTAGATCTGGTGGGCCAGGGTGTCGGGGGCCACGTCGGAGCTTTGCGAGCCCAGGCGCATGGTGCCGCCCAGGTCGGAGCTGGCGCTGCGCTGCTGGATGCTGCCGTCGGCGTCCTTCCACTCGGTGATCAGGGCGATCACGGGGTGCGGCGTGTCGGGCTCGAACTCGGTGCTGTTGGCGTTCTTGAGGCCGGCGACGTGGCGCGCGTACTCGATGGTGGCGACCTGCATGCCCAGGCAGATGCCGAGGTAGGGCACCTTCTGCTCGCGCGCATAACGGGCCGCGCAGATCTTGCCTTCGATGCCGCGCTTGCCGAAGCCGCCGGGCACCAGGATGGCGTCGAACGCGCCCAGCGTCTTGGCGACATTGGCCGGCGAGATGGTTTCCGAATCGATGTAGTCGATCTGCACCTTGGCGTGGTTCTTCATGCCGGCGTGGCGCAGCGCCTCGTTGAGCGACTTGTAGCTGTCCGACAGGTCGACATACTTGCCGACCATGGCGATCTTCACGATGTGTTTCGGGTGCTCGACCTCGTGCACCAGGTCGTCCCAGCGCTGGAGCTTGGCCGGGGGCGTGTTGATGCGCAGCTTGTCGCAGATCAGGCCGTCCAGGCCCTGCTCGTGCAACATGCGCGGCACCTTGTAGATGGTGTCCACGTCCCACATGGAGATCACGCCCCATTCGGGCACGTTGGAGAACAGCGAGATCTTGGCGCGCTCGTCGTCGGGAATGCGGCGGTCGGCGCGGCACAGCAGCGCATCGGCCTGGATGCCGATGGCGCGCAGCTCCTTGGCGGTGTGCTGCGTGGGCTTGGTCTTGAGCTCACCGGCGGCGGCGATCCAGGGCACGTAGCTCAGGTGCACGAAGGCCGAGTTGTTCGGGCCCAGGCGCAGGCTCATCTGGCGCACGGCCTCCAGGAAGGGCAGGGACTCGATGTCGCCCACGGTGCCGCCGATCTCGACGATGGCCACATCCACCGCGTCGGGCGTGCCGATGCCCGCGCCGCGCTGGATGAACTCCTGGATTTCGTTGGTGACGTGCGGGATCACCTGCACCGTCTTGCCGAGGTAGTCGCCCCGGCGTTCCTTCTCCAGCACCGACTGGTAGATCTTGCCGGTGGTGAAGTTGTTGGTCTTCTTCATGCGCGTTTCGATGAAACGCTCATAGTGGCCCAGGTCCAGGTCGGTCTCGGCGCCGTCGTCGGTGACGAAGACCTCGCCGTGCTGGAAGGGGGACATGGTGCCCGGATCCACGTTGATGTACGGGTCGAGCTTGATGAGGGTGACTTTGAGGCCGCGGGACTCGAGGAGAGCGGCCAGTGATGCGGAGGCAATGCCCTTGCCCAGGGAGGACACCACACCGCCGGTGACGAACACAAATTTGGTCATGTCTCGGGCGAGCCAGTTGCTCGCAGGAGGTGGAAATGGCGATTATAAAGGCCGCCTCTTCCCGGGCTGTCCATGGGGTCTGTCGGGGCAGACCCGAACTGCTACATTGCGCGCATGAACGACCTCGCCGGAAAACACATCGTGCTGGGCCTCTCCGGGGGCATCGCCTGTTACAAAGCCGCCGAACTCTGCCGGGCGCTGGTGAAGGAGGGCGCGACGGTGCAGGTCGTCATGACCGAGGCGGCCGAACAGTTCACCACCGCGGTGACCATGCAGGCGCTGTCGGGCCGGCCGGTGTTCACCTCGCAGTGGGACGCGCGTCCGGGCAACAACATGGCCCACATCAACCTCAGCCGCGAGGCCGACGCCATCATGGTGGCGCCCGCGAGCGCGGACTTCATGGCCAAGCTGGTGCATGGCCGGGCCGACGACCTGCTCAGTCTGATGTGCCTGGCGCGGCCGATCGATCGGGTGCCGCTGATCCTGGCGCCGGCCATGAACCGCGAGATGTGGGCCCACCCGGCGACCCAGCGCAACGTCAAGCAGCTGCGCGCCGACGGCGCCACCGTGCTGGACGTGGGCGCGGGCGAGCAGGCCTGCGGTGAAACGGGCGATGGCCGCATGCTGGAGCCTGACGAGCTGCTCTACGACCTCACCCGCTTCTTCCAGCCCAAGCCGCTGGCCGGCCAGCACGTGCTGGTGAGCGCCGGCCCGACTTTTGAAGCCATCGACCCGGTGCGGGGCCTGACCAACCTCTCCAGCGGCAAGATGGGGTTCGCCATCGCGCGCGCCGCCCACGAGGCGGGCGCCCAGGTCACGCTGGTGGCCGGCCCGGTGGGGCTGCCCACGCCGCGCGGCGTGGGGCGGGTGAACGTGAAGTCGGCGCTGAACATGCAGAAAAGCCTGGACCTGCTGGTGCCCGGCGCCACCGTCTTCGTCTCCGCGGCGGCCGTGGCCGACTGGCGCCCCGCGACATCGGCGGAACACAAGATCAAGAAGGACGGCTCGGGCGAGGTGCCCACGCTGTCGTTCGTCGAGAACCCGGACATCCTGGCCGCCATCGCGGCCTCGCCACGCGCGAAGAGCGGCGAGCTCTATTGCGTGGGCTTCGCCGCCGAAAGCCACGATCTGGAGGAGCACGCCCAGGCCAAGCGCAAGCGCAAGGGCGTGCCGCTGCTGGTGGGCAACATCGGCCCGGCCACCTTCGGCCAGGACGACAACGCGCTGCTGCTGGTGGACGAGCGCGGCATGAAGGAATTGCCCCGTGCCTCCAAGCTGGTGCTGGCGCGCCAGCTGGTCGCCGAGATCGCGCGCCGCCTGTCGTCCTAGGCTGGGTGGCCATGCGATCGATGGATGCGTCGGCGGGCGATGCGTTGCTGGCGGGCTTGCTGGGCCGCTTCTCGGTGGGCGCCAAGCACCTGGAAGAGCCCGCCCCTTCCCTGGAAGCGCTGCACCGCATGACCGAGGCCGCTCTGCGCGCGCCTGATCACGCCGGTCTGGTGCCGTTCCGCTTCGCGGCGGTGCGGGGCGACGCGCGCGAGCGCCTGGCCGACCTGTTCGAGCAGGCCGCTGTTCTGGCCGGGAAAAACCCGGCAGAGGCGTCGCTGGACCGTGGCCGTGCGCTGAATGCCCCGCTGCTGGTGGCGGTGATCGCGCGCATCGACCCTGGCCACCCGGTGGCCACGCCGCACGAACAGTGGATGACCGTGGGGGGCGCGCTCACCAACTTCCTCAACGCCGCGCACGCGCTGGGCTACGGCGGCAAGATGCTCTCAGGTGCCAAGGTGCGCGCCGCACCGGTGGTGGCCGCGTTCTGCGAGCCGGGGGAGCAGCTGGTGGGCTGGGTGGTGCTGGGCACGCCGCGCAAGGCGGGATCGCCCAAGTTCAGCAAGCCCGATGCGGCCGAGGTGATGAGTGACTGGCTTTAAACAAATGCAGTCCATAGAGACTCAACAAGGCGAGACCAATATGAACCCGAACAATCGCTTCTTCAAATGGCTGGGCGTGATTAGCGCCATCGTGGGAATTGTTGGCTTTCTGATGCAAGTTGGAGCCGCACCCGTTCTGGCTCCCTTGATCGCCATCGTCAATGTTCCTGTCTGGTTGCTGATTTGCGTCTTGTTTGCGCTTCCCTGGGTGGTTGCCTCTGCCATTAAGCATTCCATCGCATTGCAGTTGCAGCGAATCGACGAATCGCAAAAACAGATTGCAGAACTTGAGAAGCAACGTGCGCATCTGGAAGCACAGGCGAGCGCCGCCTCAGCGCGATCACAGGAAGCGACGCTTGGAATGGCAGCGATCTTGAAGCTTGACGCGTACGAGAGCCTCGAACAAGAGATTGTTGGGCAATTGAAAGGGGGGGAGCGCTTGAGCCTCCTCGAGCTTGAATTTCGAACCTCCGCTGGCCGCGCTTCTGACGGCAAGCAGAGGATCGCCCGAGCCATTGCCTCCCTGGGGGCGCGGATCTCAGGTTCCAGTGGCAGCTACCAGCTGGTTGAGCGTCACGACGCTTGACTCTTCCGCTGGGCAAACCACGCCGTGTTCAATCCCACCAAGGCAGCAGGCGCTTCATCGCGGCCACTTCACCGCAGTGGTCGGTGGCATAACCGGGCAGGGCGTTCAGCCGCTCCTGCCAGGCGCGGCTGCGCAGGCTTTTCAGCAGGCGCTGCATGGCCGGCTGCTCCAGCGCGCTCTTGAGGCACACCAGCAAGTAGCGCTCCTCGGTCAGGGGCACGAAGTCCAGGCCCCGGGAGCGCGCGGCGTACTCGGTGCCCAGGCCCACGTCCGCGCTGCCGCTGGCCACCGCCTGGGCCACGGCCGCGTGCGAGCTTTCCACGTTGTGGTAGCCCACGATGTCCATGGGCAGCAACGTGGCCTGGGCCAGGAGCTCGTCGAGCAGCAGGCGCGTGCCGGTGCCGATGGCGCGGTTCACGAAGCGCGCCTGCAGGCGCGAGACGTCGGCAATGTCGCGCAGGCGCAGCGGGTTGTCCGGCGCCACCATCAGGCCCTGTGAGCGGCGCGCGAAACCGATGATCTTGTGCAGGCCGGGCTTGAGCAGGGGCCGGTAGGCGCGCGCGCTCAGGCTGCCAGCGGCGGCGAAGGGCTGGGTGTGGAAGCCCGCGAGCTCGCAGCGCCCTTCGTTGAGCGCGCGGATCGCGTCCACGCTGCCGCAGAAGCGGATGTCCAGGTGCAGGGGCGGCGCGGCGTTGCCCGCGTGATGCTGCAGCTCGGTGAGCGCGTGGTCGTGGCTGGCGTAGAGCGTGAGCACGTCGGCCGCACTGGCGTGCTGGCCTTCGTCGAAGGCCATGGCGAAGGCGCGCTCCAGCTCGGCGCGCAGGCTCTCCATCTGCGGGCCCAGGCGCGCCTGGGCGAGCCGCTCGGCCATCAGCAGGCGTTCGCCAAAAGGCGTGAGGCGCGCGGCCTGCCCGCGTTCCCAGAAGATCAGCGCCTGCCCCAGGCCGGCTTCCCAGTCTTTCAGCTGGCCCCACACGTGGCGGTACGACAGGCCCAGCTCGCGCGCCGCGCCCGAGATCGAGCCGCTGCTGCGCACGGCGTGCAGCACGTCCATCATGGGATTGCGCAGCTGCACGGGATGGGACGAGCGCTCCGGCGTCGGTGACGTCAGTGTGTAGGAGAGCTCGATTTTTCGCATGGACGCCGAGTTTGCACCAAACCACGGGCGGGTCCGGCGAGCGGGCGCCCTATGCATTGAATTTCATACCGCGTCATTACGTACTCTCGATTCAGGAGCACACCCGTAAGCTCGGCCGAACATATGAACACATTTTCAGACAGCCTGGCCACGGCGCTGCGGCTGATTCTTTCGGGCGACCCGGGCCTGTGGGCGGTGGTGATGCGCTCCCTGGCGGTCAGTGCCACGGCCTGCCTGCTGGCTTGCGGGCTGGGCCTGGTGCTGGGCGCCTGGCTCGCGGCCGCGCGCTTCCCTGGCCGGGGCGCGGTGCTCACCGTGCTCAACACCTTCCTGGCCATTCCCTCGGTGGTGGTCGGCCTGGTCATCTACCTGCTGCTCTCGCGCTCGGGGCCGCTGGGTTTCCTGGGCTGGCTGTTCAGCTTCCAGGCCATGGTGCTGGCGCAGACGGTGCTGGTGCTGCCGCTGGTGACCGCGCTCACGCGCCAGGTGGTGGAAGACGCCGACCGCAGCCATGGCGAGCAGCTCGCCTCGCTGGGCGCCGGTGCCGCTTTCCGAAGCCTGCTGCTGGCCTGGGACGAGCGCTACGCGCTGCTCACCGTGCTGCTGACCGCCTTCGGCCGTGCCGTGTCCGAGGTGGGCGCGGTGATGATCGTGGGCGGCAACATCGAAGGTTTCACGCGCGTCATGACCACGGCCATCGCGCTCGAGACCAGCAAGGGCGACCTGCCGCTGGCGCTGGGCCTGGGCGTGGTGCTGCTGCTGGTGGTGCTCCTGCTCAACGCCCTCGTGTCGCTGCTGAGCCGCTGGCGCGAGCGCGCCGACGGTGCGGCCAGCACGGCACCGGCCCTGGTGGCGGCATGAGCGCAGCGCCGGGCCGCCCCAAGCCAGCTCGCACCGCAGTGCGCCGCACGGAGGTTTCCTGGTGAGCGGCTTGCCCGTGACCGCGCGCCGCGCCGTGGCGCCTGCCCCCTGTTTCGAGCTGCGCGGCGTGCAGGTGCACCTGGGCCCGGCCGCGCGCCTGCAGGCCTTGACGGACGTGTTCCTGCGCATCGAGGAGGGCGAGCGCGTGGCGCTGGTCGGCGCCAACGGCAGCGGCAAGAGCACGCTGCTGCGCACCCTGCACGGGCTGCAGCGCCCCAGCGCGGGCGAGTTGCACACGCCCGCGCACCAGCGCGTGGCCATGCTGTTCCAGCGGCCGCACATGCTGCGCATGAGCGCGCGGCGCAACATCCAGCTCGGCCTGTGGCTGCAGGGCGTGCCCGCGCGCCAGACGCGCGCGCTGGCCCTGCAGGCGCTGGAGCGCGTGGAAATGGGCCACCTGGCCGAGCGCAGCGGGCGCGCGCTCTCCGGCGGCCAGCAGCAGCGCCTGGCGCTGGCGCGCGCCTGGGCGTTGCGCCCGGCCGTGTGGCTGCTCGACGAGCCCACCGCCAGCCTGGACCCGCACGCCAAGCGCGAGGTGGAGGCGCTGATCGCCGAGTTCACCACCGCCGGCCAGCGCGACGTGGCCGGGCAACCCACGGGCAAGCCCACCACGCTGGTCTTCAGCAGCCACAACCTCGGCCAGGTCAAGCGCCTGGCCAGCCGCGTCGTGTATCTGGAAAAGGGCCGCCTGCTGGCGGACCTGCCCGTGAACGATTTTTTCAACCACGATCTCCTGCGGTCCCTGTGCCCGCAGGCCCATTTGTTTGTCCAAGGAGAAAGCCTGTGAAAACCACCTTCCGCCACCTCCCCCTCACCGCCGTGCTGGGCGCCGCCGGCCTGCTGGCCAGCGCCGGTGCGCTCGCCCAGAGCATCGTGGTGGCCTCCACCACCTCCACCGAGCAGTCGGGCCTGTTCTCCTTCCTGCTGCCGGAGTTCAAGAAGGCCAGCGGCATCGACGTGAAGGTGGTCGCGCTCGGCACCGGGCAGGCGATCGACATGGCGCGCCGGGGCGATGCCGACGTGCTGTTCGTGCACGACAAGGTGGCCGAAGAGAAGTTCGTCGCCGACGGCTTCTCGGCCAAGCGCCAGGAGGTCATGTACAACGATTTCGTGCTGATCGGCCCCAAGGCCGACCCCGCGAAGACCAAGGGCGACGACATCGTGGCCGCGCTGAAGAAGATCGCCAGCACCAACACCGAGTTCATCTCGCGCGGCGACAAGAGCGGCACGCACGCGGCCGAGCTGCGCTTCTGGAAGATGACCGACACCGACGCCAACAAGGGCAGCGGCTACAAGGAATGCGGCTGCGGCATGGGCCCGGCGCTCAACATCGGCGCCAGCAGCGGTGGCTACGTGCTGTCCGACCGCGGCACCTGGCTCAACTTCAAGAACCGCGCCGACCTCGCGGTGCTGGTGGAGGGCGACAAGCGCCTGTTCAACCAGTACGGCGTGATGCTGGTGAGCGCGGCCAAGCACCCGCAGGTGAAGACGGCCGAAGGCCAGAAGTTCGTGGACTGGGTCACCGGCCCGGCCGGTCAGGCGGCCATCGCCAGCTACAAGATCGGCGGCGAGCAGCTGTTCTTCCCGAACGCGGCGAAGTGAAGCGTGATGCTCCGCGCCAGCCTGACGGCCGTTGCCCTGGCCACGCTGATCGGTTGTGCCTCGCCTGAGGTGGCGCCGATGAAAGAACCCCTTCAGGTCTACGCCGCCGGCAGCCTGCGCGAGGTGCTCACCGAGATCGCGCGCGACCACGAGATGCGCACCGGGCAGAAGATTGCGTTGACGTTCGGTGCCTCCGGCTTGCTGCGCGAACGCATCGAGAAAGGCGAGGGCGCGATGGTGTTCGCCTCGGCGGATACCCAGCATCCCCAACGCCTGGCCGCCGCGGGAGGCTGGGCGCCGCACACCGTGTTCGTTCGCAACAGCCTGTGCGCACTGACGCAGGCGAACGTGAACGCCACGCCGCAGACCTTGCTGGCCACCATGCTCAACCCGGCGGTGAAGCTGGGCACGTCCACGCCCAAGGCCGATCCGTCGGGCGACTATGCGTGGGAGTTGTTCCGCAAGGCCGACCAGGTGCGCGCTGGCGCCTACGCGGCGCTCGACGCCAAGGCCCTCAAGCTCACCGGCGGCCCGGATTCGCCCAAGCCGCCTGGCGGCCAGGGCACGTACGCCTGGGTGATGGACCAGGGCCAGGCCGATGTGTTCCTGACGTACTGCACCAACGCCGTGGCGTCGCAGAAGGAAGTCCCGCGCCTGAAGGTGGTGCAAGTGCCGGTGGAATTGCAGGTGGGGGCGTCGTATGGCCTCACGGTGCGGCAAGGGGCTCCCGCGCAGGCCGAGGCCTTCGCCAAGGCCCTGCTGGCACCGCCCGCGCAAGCCACGTTCGCGCGTTATGGCTTTGGAAAACCCTGAACATGCCCACCCGCGCCGGCGCGATCTGCTGATCGCCGCCGGCCTGGGCGCCTGCCTGCCGGCGGGGGCGCAAGGCACTCGCAGCGTGGTCGACGGCGCCAACCGGCGCGTCAACGTGCCCGCGCGGGTGCAGCGCATCTTCCCGGCCGGTCCACCAGCGGCCATCTGGCTCTACACGCTGGCACCTGATGCGCTGATTGGCTGGCCGCGCGCCAACCGCGGCCCCGAGCTCGAGTTCCTGCTGCCCGGCATCGGCAACCGGCCCGAGGTGGGGCGGCTCACCGGGCGCGGCAACACCACCAACCTCGAACAGCTGCTGACGAGCAAGCCCGACCTGATCGTGGACGCCGGCTTCACGCGCCAGACCTTCGTTGAACTCGCCGACCGCATGCAGGCGCAGACCGGCATTCCCTACGCGCTGCTCGACGGCCGGCTGGAGGCCACGGCGCAGGGCTACACCCTGCTGGGCGAACTCACCGGGCGCACCGAGCGCGCGGCGCGGCTGGCCCGGTACACCGCCGATACCTTGCGCACGGTGCGCGAGCGCGTGGCGCGCGCGACCGCACCACCCCGCGTGTACTACGCGCGCGGCCCCGAGGGGCTGGAGACCGGCCTGGGTGGATCCATCAACGTCGAGATGTTCGAGGCCATGGGCATCCGCCACGTGGCCGCCGGCCTCCAAGGGGGCCTGGCCACGGTGTCGATCGAACAGGTGCTGGCCTGGGACCCCAAGGTGATCGTCACCATCGACCAGAGCTTCGCGCAGACCGTGCACAACAACCCGCTGTGGCGCGGCGTGAGCGCGGTGAAGAACGGGCGCGTGCACCTCTCGCCCAAGCTGCCCTTCGGCTGGATCGACTTCCCGCCCAGCGTGAACCGCCTGCCGGGCCTGTGGTGGCTGGGCAGCAAGGTGTTTCCCGCGCTGTTCCCAGAAGACCTGGGCGCGATCACGCGCGAGTTCTACCAGCTGTTCTACCAGGTCGAGTTGACGCCAGCGCAGGTGCAGCGCGTGCTCGCCGGGCGAGAGTAGTGAAACACCCCCGCCGCGCTTCGCGCGACCCCCTCGAGGGGGCGACACCAGCCGTCCGGCAAAGCCGGCCCGGCGGTGTCTCATGGGCTGTGCTTGTGCTCGTTGCCGGCTTGCTGCTCGCACTCACGCAGGGCCGCATCGACATTCCTTTGTCCGATCTGGGTCAACTCGTGTGGTCGCTGCTGCAAGGCGCGCCCGCGCCCAACGACCAGGTGCAGACCATCGTGCTGCAGGTGCGCGGGCCGCGCGCGCTCGCCGCCCTCACGGTGGGCGCGGCGCTGGCGGTGGTGGGCGCGGCTTTCCAGGGCCTGTTCCGCAACCCGCTGGTCTCGCCCGACATCCTGGGCGCCTCGGCCGGCGCGGCGCTCGGCGCGGTGCTGGGCATCTTCTTCTCGTTCGGCGTGTTCGGCATCCAGATGGCCGCGTTCGTGGGCGGCCTGCTCGCGGTGGCGCTGGCGTACGGCGTGGGCTCCACCGTGCGGCACGGCGACCCGGTGCTGGTGCTGCTGCTCGCGGGCATCGTCATCGGCTCGCTGCTGGGCGCGGGCATCGGCCTCGTCAAGGTGCTGGCCGACCCCTACAACCAGCTGCCCGCCATGACCTTCTGGCTGCTCGGCAGCCTGGCCGGCGCCCACGCCAACGACCTGCCTTCGCTGATCGGGCCGGTGGCGCTGGGCACGGTGGTGCTGTTGCTGCTGCGCTGGCGCATGGACGTGATGTCGCTGCCCGAGGACGAGGCGCGTTCGCTGGGCGCGCGCACCACCGGCCTGCGCCTGCTCATCGTCGCCGCCGCCACGCTGGTCACGGCGGCCAGCGTGGCGGCCGCCGGCATCGTGGGCTGGGTCGGTCTGGTCGTGCCGCACCTGGCGCGCTTTCTGGTCGGGCCTTCGTTCGTGCGCCTGCTGCCCACCTCGGCCGTGCTCGGCGGCGGCCTGCTGCTGCTCATCGACACGCTGGCGCGCACCCTGGCGCCGGTGGAAATCCCGCTGGGCATCCTCACCGCGCTGATCGGTTCGCCGTTCTTCATCGTGCTGCTGCGGCGCGCTTCCCGGGGCTGGACATGACGGCGGCCCTGCTGCACGCCGACGGCCTGAGCGTGGGCTACCCGGGCCGCGTGGTGGGCGCGGGCCTGTCGCTGGAGCTGCGCGGCGGCGAGGTGCTCGCGCTGCTCGGACCCAACGGCTGCGGCAAGACCACGCTGCTCAAGACCGTGCTCGGCCTGCTGCCCGCGCTGGCGGGCTCGGTGCGGCTGCAGGGCCGCGCGCTCGCGGCCTGGCCCTTGGCCGAGCGCGCGCGCGTGGTGGCCTATGTGCCCCAGGGCCAGGCCAGCACCTTCGGTTTCACCGCGCTCGAGATGGTGCTGATGGGCCGCACCGCGCACCTGGGTCTGATCGCGCGGCCCGGCGCGAAAGACCGCGCCATCGCGTTGCAGGCGCTGGAGCGCCTGGGCATCGCGCACCTGGCCGCGCGCTCGGTGCACGAGGTCAGCGGCGGCGAACGCCAGCTGGTGCTGATCGCCCGCGCGCTGGCGCAGCAGCCGCAGGCCGTGCTGCTCGACGAACCCACCGCCAGCCTGGACTTCGGCAACCAGGGCCTGGTGATGCGCGCCATCCGCACGCTGGCGCGCGAAGGCCTGGCGATGCTGTTCACCACGCACGACCCCAACCAGGCCCTGCGCTGCGCCGGCCGCGCGCTGCTGATGCGCGAAGGCCAGGTGCTGGGCGAAGGAGCGGTGGGGCAGGTGATCGAGGCCGAGGGCCTGCGCGCGCTCTACCGCGCGGGGGTGCGCCAGGTGGACGACGCGGGGGGTGGTCTGCCGGTGTTCCTGCCCGAGTTCGAGACCGCTCAGGCCACGAAGCGGTAGCCGATGCCGGTCTCGGTGACCAGGTGGCGCGGCATCGAAGGCTGGGCCTCGATCTTCTTGCGCAGGTTGGCCATGTGCACGCGCACGTAGTGCGAGTCTTCCAGGTGGCCGGGGCCCCACACGGCCTTGAGCAGCTGCGCGTGCGTGATCACGCGGTCGGGCTGCGAGGCCAGGTGCGTGAGCAGCTTGTATTCGATGGGGGTGAGGTGCAGCGCCTCGCCCGCGCGCTCCACCATGCGGCGCACGAGGTCGATGCGCACCTCGCCGAACACGATCTGCGGCGCGCCGCCCTGCGTCTGCTGCTGGTGGCGGCGCAGCTGGGCGCGCACGCGCGCGCCGAGTTCGCCCGCGCCGAAGGGCTTGACGAGGTAGTCGTCCGCGCCCGCGTCGAGCGCGGCGATCTTGCTGACCTCGGCGCTGCGCGCCGAGAGCACGATCACCGGCATGGCCGACCACTGGCGCAGTTCGCGGATGAGGTCCACGCCGTCGCCATCGGGCAGGCCCAGGTCCAGCACCACCAGATCGGGCCGGCGCGTGCCGGCCTCGATCAGGCCGCGCTGGTAGTTCTCGGCCTCGTGCACAGTGTGGCCCTCGGCCTCCAGCGCCAGGCGCACGAAGCGGCGGATGTGGGCCTCGTCTTCGACGATCAGGATCTGGCTGCCGGCGGTGCTCATGGCGGGGGCGCGTCCTCGGTGTGCGTGCCCAGGTCGGCGGGCGGTGTGCCCCGGGGCAGGGTGATGACGAAGCGGGCGCCCGACACGGCGCCGCCCGACTCGCGGTTGTGACCCTCGATGGTGCCACCATGCGCCTGCACGATGGCGCGGCAGATCGCCAGGCCCAGACCGACGCCGGGCAGGGCGCTCTCGCGCTGGCCGCGTTCGAACTTCTCGAACACGCGCGCCTCGTGTCCCTTGGGCAGACCGGGGCCGTGGTCGTCGAGCAGGATTACCACGCTGTCGCTGCGCTCGCGCGCCGCGATCTGGATGGCGCTGCCCGCCGGCGTGTACTTGGTGGCGTTCTCCAGCAGGTTCACCAGCACGCGCTCGATCAGCACCGTGTCCAGGTGCAGCAGGGGCAGGCCGTCGGGCAGGTCCACGCGGATGTCGCGCCCGGCCAGCAGGGGCCCGCAGGCGGCGAGCGCGCTGCCCACGACCTCTTCCAGCGGCTGCCAGGCGCGGTTGAGCTGCACCGCGCCGGCCTGCAGGCGGGCCATGTCGAGCAGGTTGTTCACCAGGGCGTTCATGCGCTGGGCCGATTGCCGCATCGCGCTGGCGACCTCGCGCTGCGCCTCGCCGAGCGCGGGTGGTGTGAGTTCGAGCGCGTCGGCCAGGCCCACCAGCGAGGCCAGGGGCGTGCGCAGGTCGTGCGAGATCGCCGAGAGCAGCGAGTTGCGCAGCCGCTCGGACTCGATCTGCACCGTGCTGCTCTGCGCCACCTCGATGTAGTGGATGCGCTCGAGCGAGATCGCCAGCAGCGAGGCGCAGGTCTGCAGCAGGCGGCGCTGTTCGATGCCCCAGGGGCGCCCGCCGGGTGGCTCGATCACCAGCACGCCGCGCACGCGCATGGGCGCTTTCAGGGGCAGCACCAGGCAGGCGCTGGCGGGCAGGGTGTCGGTGCCGCGCCCGGCTTCTTCGCCGCGCTCGAAGGCCCATTGCGCCACGGCGGTGTCCACCGGCGCGCTGCCGCCGTCGAGGGCCTGCAGCCGGTCGTGGTCGTCGGCCACCAGCAGCGCCGAGCGCGCGCCGAACTCGCCGGTGAGAAAACGCGCGCCGATCTCGGCCACCTGCGTGGCCAGCAGCGCGGCCGAGAGGTCGCGCGACATGTCGTACAGGCTGCGCACGCGGTGTTCGCGCTGGGTGGCGGCCTCGGCCTGCTGCTTGAGGCCGGCCGTGAGCTGGCCCACCACCAGCGCCACCACCAGCATCACGCCGAAGGTGACGAGGTATTCCACATCGCTCACCGCGAAGTTGTGGAAGGGCGGCACGAACAGGAAGTCGAACAGCCCCACGCCCAGGAAGGCGGCGAGCACGGCCGGCCCGCGGCCCAGCACCAGGGCCACGCCGACCACCACGAGCAGGAACAGCATGACGATGTTGCTGCGCTCCAGCACGTCGCGCAGCGGCATCGCGAGCAGGGCCATGAGCAGGCAGGTGGCGGCGGCCCAGAGGTAGCCGCGCCAGCGGCCTTCGCCGGGTTCGGCGCGCGCGGCGGGCGGGGTGTCGTCGGGCGCCGCGGGCAGGCCGACCTGCACCAGGTCCAGGTCGTCGGCGCGCTCGGCCACCCGCTCGGCCAGGCTGCGCTGCCAGGGCCAGCGGCGCGCGCGGCGGCGGCCGAGCACCAGGCGCGCCAGGTTGTGTTCGCGCGCGTGGCGCACCAGGGCGGTGGCGGCGTCGATGGAGGACAGCGTGGCGGTGCTCGCGCCCAGCGATTCGGCCAGGCGCAGGGTGCGCTGCGTGGCCTCGGCCATCGGGCGCCCCGGGGTCTCCACGTGCACGGCGTGCCAGGGCACGTCGAGCTGGGCGGCCATGCGCGCCGTGCTGCGCACCACCTTCTCGGCGTGCGCGCCCGGCCCCACGCCGGCCAGCAGGGCCTCTCGGTTGGGCCAGACCGGCTTGTCGGCACCGCCGCGCCGGTAGGCGCGCATCTCGTCGTCCACCCGGTCGGCGGTGCGGCGCAGCGCGAGTTCGCGCAGCGCCAGCAGGTTGCCCTTGCGGAAGAAGTTGGCCGCCGCGCGTTCGGCGCGCTGGTCGTCGCCCTGCGGCAGGTAGACCTTGCCGGCCTTGAGGCGCTCCAGCAGTTCGTCGGGCGGCAGGTCGACCACCACCACCTCGTCGGCGTCGTCGAAGAAGTGGTCGGGCACGGTCTCCCAGACGCGGATGCCGGTGATACCGCTGACGATGTCGTTGAGGCTCTCCAGGTGCTGCACGTTCATGGTCGACCAGACGTCGATGCCGGCCACCAGCAACTCCTCGGCGTCCTGCCAGCGCTTGAGGTGGCGCGTGCCGGCCACGTTGCTGTGGGCCAGCTCGTCGAGCAGCACCAGGGCCTGGCCGGGGTGCTGCGCGCCGAAGGCCAGCGCGGCGTCGAGGTCGAACTCGTGCAGCTGGTGGCCCCGGTAGGCCACGGCCTGCAGCGGCAGGCGGGGCAGGCCGCGCGCGAGGGCCTCGGTGTCGGGCCGTCCGTGCGTCTCCACGACGCCGATGGTGACCGGCGTGCCCTGGGCCAGGGCCGCGCGCGCGGCCGAGAGCATGGCGTAGGTCTTGCCCACGCCGGCCGAGGCGCCGAAGAAGATCTTCAGGCTGCCCCGGCGCGCGCGGGCTTCTTCCTGCTGCACCCGCGCAAGCAGGGCATCCGGGTCGGGGCGGGAGGAATCGGGCATGGGGTGGCGGGGCCGGCGCGTCAGGAGGGATCGCGCGGGTGGCTGCCATTGTCGCCCGAGCGGCGCTTGCGCTGCCGGGGGCGCTGCGCCCCGCGCGCCACCAGCCACCAGGCCAGCAGCAGGGGCAGCACGATGGCCCCGAACGCAAGCACCGGTTCCAGCCAGCTGCCGCTCATGGCCGCGGCGCGTCGAGCGCGAGGTTGAGCGCCAGCACGTTCACGCGCGGCTCGCCCAGGAAGCCGAACAGGCTGGTCTCGGTGTGCTGGTCCACCAGCGCGTTCACCTGCTCGGGGGCGAGGCCACGCGAGCGCGCCACCCGCGCCACCTGGTAGCGCGCGCCGGCCAGGCTGATGTGCGGGTCCAGGCCGCTGGCGGAGGCGGTGACCAGGTCCACCGGCACCGGCGCCGTGTTGCCCGGGTCGGCCGCGCGCAAGGCGTCGATGCGGGCCTTCACGGCCTCGGCCAGCGCGGGGTGGTTGGGGCCGAGGTTGGAGCCGCTGGAGGCGCCGGCGTTGTAGGCCATCGGCCCGGTGGCCGAGGGGCGGCCCCAGAAGTGCCCGGCCTGGGCGAAGGGCTGGCCGATGAGCTCGGAGCCCACGGCCTGGCCCTGGCGCTCGATCAGGCTGCCGTTGGCCTGGTGGGGGAACACCGCCTGCGCCACGCCGGTGACGAAGAAGGGGTAGAGCAGGCCGGTGACGAGGCTCAGCAGCACGAACAGCACGAGGGCCGGGCGCCACACGGGATCGGATTCGGAAGAGGGCGTTGTGGGGTTCATGACAAATCCTTGGGGGGTGTTCAGGCGAAGCCGATGGCCGAGAGCAGCAGGTCGATGGCCTTGATGCCGATGAAGGGCGCCACGAGGCCGCCCAGGCCATAGATCGCGAGATTGCGGCGCAGCAGCGAGGCCGCACCGATGGCGCGGTAGCGCACGCCCTTGAGCGCCAGCGGGATGAGCACGACGATGATCAGTGCATTGAAGATCACCGCCGCGAGGATGGCCGAGTCGGGGCTGGCCAGTTGCATCACGTTGAGCGCCGAGAGCTGTGGGTAGGTGGTGACGAAGGCCGCAGGCACGATGGCGAAGTACTTGGCGACATCGTTGGCGATGCTGAAGGTGGTGAGCGAGCCACGCGTCATCAGCATCTGCTTGCCGGTCTCCACGATCTCGATCAGCTTGGTCGGGTTGCTGTCGAGGTCGACCATGTTGCCGGCCTCCTTGGCAGCCTGTGTGCCGGTGTTCATGGCCACGGCCACGTCGGCCTGCGCCAGCGCGGGCGCGTCGTTGGTGCCGTCGCCGGTCATGGCCACCAGCCGGCCTTGCGCCTGGTGGTCCCGGATCAGCTGCAGCTTGGCCTCGGGCGTGGCCTCGGCAAGGAAGTCATCCACGCCGGCTTCGGCGGCGATGGCGGCTGCCGTGAGGCGGTTGTCGCCGGTGACCATCACGGTCTTGATGCCCATGCGCCGCAGCTCGGCGAAGCGTTCCTTGATGCCGCCCTTGACCACGTCCTTGAGCTCGACCACGCCCAGCACGCGGTCTCGGTCGCACACCACCAGCGGCGTGCTGCCCCGGCGCGAGACCTCGTCCACCGAGGTCTGCACGTGCGACGGGAAGGCGCCGCCCTGCGCCTCCACATGCCGACGGATCGCGTCGGCCGCGCCCTTGCGCAGCGTGCGGGCTTTGCCATCGGGGGATTGCAGGTCCACACCGCTCATGCGCGTCTGCGCGGTGAAATGGATGAAGCTCGCACCCAGGGCCTCCACCTCGCGTTCGCGCAACTGGAACTTCTGCTTGGCCAGCACCACGATGCTGCGGCCCTCGGGCGTTTCGTCGGCCAGCGAAGCGAGCTGCGCGGCGTCGGCCAGCTCGGCCTCCTTCACGCCGGGCGCGGGCAGGAAGGCGCTGGCCTGCCGGTTGCCCAGGGTGATGGTGCCGGTCTTGTCCAGCAGCAGCACATCCACGTCGCCCGCCGCTTCCACCGCGCGGCCCGAGGTGGCGATCACATTGGCCTGCATCAGCCGGCTCATGCCGGCCACGCCGATGGCACTGAGCAGGCCGGCAATGGTGGTCGGGATCAGGCACACCAGCAGCGCGACCAGCACCACCAGGCTGACCGGCTCGCCCGCGCCATTGGCCTGCACGCCGAACGACGAGAAAGGCAGCAGCGTGGCGACCACGCCGAGGAACACGATGGTCAGCGCCACCAGCAGGATGGTGAGGGCGATCTCGTTCGGCGTCTTTTGCCGCTTGGCGTTTTCCACCATCGCGATCATGCGGTCCACAAAGGTCTCGCCGGGGTTGACCGCGACGCGGACGACCACCCAGTCGGACAGCACGCGCGTGCCACCGGTCACGGCCGAGAAGTCGCCGCCCGATTCGCGGATGACCGGCGCCGACTCGCCCGTGATGGCGCTTTCGTCCACCGAGGCCACGCCGTCGATCACCTCGCCGTCGGCCGGCACCGTGTCACCGGCTTCGACCAGCACCACGTCGCCCTTGCGCAGGTTGTCGGCCTCCAGTGGCAGCCACTTCATGGCCGTGCGCGGGGTGTGGCGGTCGTAGCTGCCCTCCAGCTTCTTGGACCAGGTCTGGCGCTTGAGGCCCCGCAGGGCCGCCGCCTGTGCCTTGCTGCGGCCTTCGGCCAGTGCCTCGGCGAAATTGGCGAACAGCACGGTGAACCACAGCCAGAGCGCCACCGCGATGGTGAAGGTCTGCGGCCGGGAAAAGGCCAGCGCCGTGGTGAACGCGCTGCCCACGTAGACGACGAACATCACGGGGTTGCGCCGCTGCACGCGAGGGTCCAGCTTGCGAACGGCGTCGAGCAGGGCCGGGCGCACCAGCGCCGGGTCGAACAGGGTCAGGGGAGTGCGGGTCATGGTGAGGAGCTTTCAGCGGGCCCACAGCATCAGGTGGTCGGCCACCGGGCCGAGCGCCAGCGCGGGCACATAGTTCAAGAGGCCGACCAGCAACACCGTGCCGATCAGCAAGGCCACGAACAGCGGGCCGTGGGTGGGCAAGGTTCCATCGGTGGCACCGGCACGCTGCTTGGCGGCCAGCGAACCGGCCATGGCCAGCACGGGCACGATCACGCCGAAGCGACCGAACACCATGGCCAGGCCGAGCAGCACGTTGTAGAACGGCGTGTTGGCGGACAGACCGGCAAAGGCGCTGCCGTTGTTGTTGGCGGCGGAGGTCAGCGCGTACAGCACCTCTGTGAAACCGTGCGCCCCCGGGTCCTGGATGCCGGCCTGCCCGGCACCGCTCATCACCGCCACCGCCGTGCCCACGAGCACCAGCAGGGGCGTGACCAGGATGGCGAGGGACACCATCTTCATCTCATGCGCCTCGATCTTCTTGCCCAGGTAGGCCGGCGTGCGACCGATCATCAGACCGGCGATGAACACCGCCATGATGGCGAACACCAGCATGCCGTAGAGGCCCGCGCCGACGCCGCCAAACACCACCTCGCCCAGCTGCATCAGCACCAGCGGCACCATGCCACCCAAAGGGGTGAAGCTGTCGTGCATGGCGTTGACCGCGCCGCAGCTGGCAGCGGTGGTGACGACCGCGAACAGGCTGGAGGCATTGATGCCGAAGCGAACTTCCTTGCCTTCCATGTTGCCGCCGGACTGCAGCGCCGTGGTGGCCTGGTCGGCTCCGAGCGCGGCGAGCACCGGGTTGCCTTGCTGCTCGAAGGTGGTGGCCGCGACCACGAAGGCCACGAACAGCACCGTCATCGCGGCCAGCACGGCCCACCCCTGGCGCCGGTCGCCGACCATGCGGCCGAACACGAAGCACAGCGCAGCCGGGATCAGGAAGATCGCCAGCATCTGCACGAAGTTGGACAGCGCCGTGGGGTTCTCAAACGGGTGCGAGGAGTTGACGTTGAAGAAGCCGCCGCCGTTGGTGCCCAGCATCTTGATCGCGAGTTGCGAGGCCACCGGCCCCATGGCCAGGGTCTGCGTCGCGCTGCGGTGCGCTTCGGTCAGCGCCGGTTGGCCTTCGGCACCAGGCGCCGTGGTTTCCCAGGTGACGGTCTCAACCGTCTTCACCTCGGCATAGGGCGAGAGGTTCTGGACCACACCCTGGCCCGCGAAGAAGACCGCGAGCACCAGCGCCAGCGGCAACAGCACCCACAGCGTGGCGCGCGTCAGGTCCACCCACACGTTGCCGATGGCGTTGACCGAGTTCCGCGAGAAACCGCGCACCAGCGCAACCACCACCACGATGCCCGTGGCGGCCGAGAGGAAGTTCTGCACCGTGAGGCCAAGCATCTGGGTGAGGTAGCTCATGGTGGACTCGCCGCCATAGCCCTGCCAGTTGGTGTTGGTCATGAAGCTGATGGCGGTGTTGAAGGCCGAGTCGGGCGTGACCGCACCGAAGGCCTGCGGGTTCAGGGGCAGCACGCCCTGCAGGCGCTGCAGCGCGTACAGCGCGAGCAGACCCAGGCCGTTGAACACCAGCAGGCCCAGCGCGTAGCGCAGCCAGCCGGATTCACGCTCGGGCCGCACGCCGGCCAGGCGCCACAGCGGCGCCTCCAGGCGCTGGCCGAGCGCGAAGCGGCCGGCCATCACCGCGTCGATCGCACGCGCCAGCGGCCAGGCCAAAGCGAGCAGCACGGTCAGGAAGACCGCCAGTTGCAGCCATGCGATGGTGTTCATGAGAAGTCCTCCGGCCGCAGGAGCACGGCCACCAGGTAGATCAGCAGCCCGCCCGAGAGCGCGGCCGCCAGCAGGGTCCAGCCGTTCATTGGAGGACCTCCGCGCGGCGCGCTGCGGTGCGAGCTGGGTGGGGGCGACCCGACGCGGCGCTCATGCGCGCCCCCCGCCGGTGGGTTGCAGGCGCTGGCACACCCGTGCCAGGCCCCAGACGAGCAGGCCGCACGCGGCGGCCAGGCCGAGGTAAATGAAGTCCATGGGGTTCTCCGTTCAAGACAGTCCACCGATGCTAGGAACGGGGGTGTCAAGACGGGCGCAAGACTGCGCGGGCCGCTGTCAAGAAAGCATCAAGACCGGCGATTGGGATCGTCGCATTTATGGCCTATGCTGGCGTGGCGCGCCTCCACACTGGCCAGGCGGGCCTTTTTCAACGGAAACAAGGAGAACACCATGGGATTTTTCAGCAACATCCTCGAGAAGCTCGGCATGTCCAAGGCCGCGGAGGCCCCGGTCATCACACCGCCCACCGTGCCCACGGCGCCAGCTGACGCACCGGCACCCGCGCCGGCCGCCGCGCCCGCCGTCGCATCGATCACCATGGTCGACGTGATGGCCTTGATGGAGAAGAAGGCGGCCGCCAACCCGCAGAAGCTGAACTGGAAGACCTCCATCGTCGACCTGCTCAAGCTGCTGGACCTCGACAGCAGCCTCGAGGCGCGCAAGGCGCTCGCCAAGGAGCTGTATTGCCCCGACGAGCTGATGGGCGATTCGGCCAAGATGAACATGTGGCTGCACAAGAATGTGCTGGCCCACATCGCCGCCAACGGCGGCAACGTGCCGAAGGAACTGTTCAGCTGATCCGCTGAACCGGTGCGGCAGAAACGCCCCGCTTGCGGGGCGTTGTCGTTTCAGGCATGAAAAAGCCCCGCCGAAGCGGGGCTGCGGAGCCAGCCCCGGGGGCTTCAGGGCACGATGTTGAGCTGGTACAGCGCGTAGAAGTTGGCGTACTCCCGCCCGACGACGTCGCGGGCCGAGAGGTGCAGGCCGCTGAGGCGCGAACCCTCGGCGAAGGTCGGGCCGCCGTTGAAGCAGTGGTCGTCCGTCACGCTCTGCTGCGAGCAGGCCACGACAGCCTGGCGCGCCGTCGATCGCACCTCGACCGAATCGGTGAAGTTGGCGTTGCTGCCCGTGCGCGGCGAGCGCCCGAACATCGTGATCTGCGTGGGGGGCAACTGGCCCGTGCCCACACTCCAGCCGTTGCCGCCGCCTTCCGAGGAGATGTCGCCGGGGTCGCCTGCGACGAACACGATCTGTCCCGCGTCCTGCACGCCGGCCGGCTCGGTGCCCGACCGGATTTCGGCGATCAGGGCCGGCGTCAGCTGCGCGAGACCCTGCGTGCGGAGTTCGGCGATGGTGAGGGCGCGGGCGCGGTTCTTGTAGTACTGCACCTCGGGTACCGTGGTGTCGTCCTGCGGCGTGGCCGGGTCGTCGACGCTGAGGTAGTAATCGAACCGCCAGCTGCCCTGCGACTTGGCACTGGCCAGGCTGGCCTCGGTGCGGTCCGGATCGGCCGCGAAGAACAGCGTGGGGTCGACGTTGCGCGGATGGGGGCGCGACGTGTTGCCATCCACGTACTCGCTGCGCAAGCGCACGAAGCTGGTGCCGGAGACCACGGGCCCGGGCTTGACCAGCCCCAGGAAACTGGAGTTGCCGCTCGGTTGCAGGGTGAGGACCGAACCGGTCGGCGTGGTCACGACGACGCGGTTGAAGAGCGGACCCTGGTTGCCCGGGCGCTGGCGGTTGGCCACGTCCAGCACGTAGCCGGTGCTGAAGTAGTCGTAGGCTTCCTGGCCCAGGCTGATGAAGTTGCGCCGCTGCTGGTAGGCCGCGACGCGGCCGGGGAAGCGGTACTGGTTGCCGATCAGCCGCAGCTTGCCGTCCACTGTGCTGGTGCGCAGCACGAAGCTGTCGTAGGACTCGCTGCCGTCAGGGCTGGTGGTCTTGTAGCCCACGACGATGTCCTTGTCGGCATTGTCGCGAGTGAATTCGTAGTTGCCCTGGTTGAACACGACACCGACGGCGTTGGGGTTGAAGAGGCTGGCGAAAGCGCCGCTGCTGCCCACCGTGCCACCGTTGTTCCTGAAGAGTGCGGGGTCGTTGTTGTGGAACACGTCGAGGCAGGCGGCCGCCAGCACGGTGCTGGGCGCCGCCGCGCGCTGGTTGGCCGGCAGGGCATAGCAGGCGGTCAGCGCTTGAAGGAATTGGGTGATCTTCGCGGAGGTGCCTTCGGCGATGAGCGTGGTCGGATCGATCGCGGGCAGGGGCGCGACGGTCGTCGTGTTGCTGCTGAAGCTCAGGCTGATGGGTTGCTGGCCATCGGGCACTTCCTGCTTGACCGAGATCTCGATGTTGGTGGTGGTCGAGCTGGCCGGCAGGAAGGTGATGTTGACCGAGTCCAGCAAGCGGTCGTAGCCGGTGCCGTCGGTGCTGAAGGTGCCTGTCAGCGGATTGAAGCCGGTCGTGCTGGTGGCCGTGAGCAACGGCGCCAGGATGGCCTGCACCTCTGTCACGGTGGCGGCCACGGCCTGTGCCGAGATGACCGCATTGCCCGCGGCCAGTTCGCTGGCCAGCTTGCCCGGGTCGCCGGAGGGCGACAGGCGCGAGGCGATGAGCGTGGTGATCGGCGTGATGTTGGCGGTGGTCGCGCTGGCCGAAGCGATCACGCTGACCAGCGTCTGGGTGGCCCCGTTGGCGTCGGTGCGGTTGGCCACCAGCACGAAAGGCGCCACGGCCGCCGCGTCCAGCGTGATGCTGTAGGTGCCGTTCGTGCCGACGGGCTGGCTCTGGCCCACGGTGACGCCGCGGCTGTCGACCACGGTGATGACGGCGCCTGTGAAGGCCGCGCCGGTGGCGGCCACGCCGCTGACGGTGAGGCCCACCGGGGCGGTGACGGTGCCGCCGCCCCCTGCGCCCGAGTTGACGCCGCTGCCGCCGCCGCAGCCCGCCAGTGCCAGCATCAACAAGCCCGCGAGGGCATACCGTCTGTAGTCGTTTCGCATGCAATCTCCATGTGTTCGTGGGACAGTGGCCCGGGATCCCTGGACCCAGGCATCGGCATTGGAGGTCTGGCGGCGACAAATTGCATCCCATGAACATGGGGTTCGAGGCGTTCCTAGCCTGCGTGGCGTGCTGCTTTGCACGGTCGGCGCCCGCTTTCTGGGTATGCTCGAAGGAGCCCGCGCGCAATGTGTCCAACCCGCGGGCCGCTGGAGACCGATTCCGATGTGGCGTGTGCTGATCGTCGAAGACGACCCCGAGATGCGGGGTTTTTTTGAGTCCTGCGTGGCCCGCTCGCCGGCCCTGGCGCTGGCCGGCTGTGTGGGCACGGTGGCGCACGCCAGGGACTGCCTGGCCCGCCCAGGCGAGGGCGTGGACGTGCTGTTGACCGATCTGGGCCTGCCCGACGGGTCCGGTCTGGAGGTCATTCAGCAGGCCCGCCTGACCCACCCTGACTGCGAGACCCTGGTCATCTCCATGTTCGGCGACGAGGACAACGTGCTGGCCAGCATCGAGGCCGGCGCGCTGGGCTACATCCACAAGGACGCGGCCCCCGAAGACATCGCCCAGACCATCCTGGAGATGAAGGCGGGAGGCTCACCGATCTCGCCCATGATCGCCCGCCGCGTGCTGACCAAGTACGCCGCACGCCAGGCCGCCGTGCCGCCCCCCGCTGCCGCGCCGCCCCCGGTCGAACGCCCGCCCTTGTCGCGCCGCGAGCAGGAGGTGCTCGGCCTGATCGCCCGGGGCTTCTCGTACCAGGAGATCGCGAATCTGCAGGGCGTGAGCGTGCACACGGTGCAGGCGCACATCAAGAGCCTTTACAGCAAGCTGGCGGTGCACTCCAAGATGGAGGCGGTGTTCGAAGCCACCCGCATGGGCATGTTGCCGCGGCATGACTGAGGGCATCGGGTGGCGCTGGCTGGTGTGCCTGTGTCTGGCTCTGGGCCTGACGGGATCGCTGCACGCCGACGACGACGAAGCGCCGCATCGGCCGGCACTGGAGCTGCGCGTGGCGCAGGTAAGCGTGGAGGTGGACGGCCAGACCGAGCAGCGCCAGCTCACCCTGCCTTACCACTGGGACCGCCACAACCCGGGGCGTGCCGGCCGGGCGACCTTCGATCTCAGCTTCACATTGACCGAGGAGCCGCTGGGGCCCTGGGGCATCTACCTGCCCCGGCTGGGCAACGCCTATGAGGTCTGGCTCAACGACATGCTGGTGCAGCACGAGGGCGACATGCAGCAGGGGAACGGGGCGGACTACGCGCAGGTGCCGAGGCTGGTGCCGCTGCCCGCGGGCCTGCTGGAGCGGAACAACACCCTGAAGGTTCGGGTTCGCGCCGATGTGGGGCGCCGTGGCGGGCTCTCCACCGTGTGGATCGGGCCGCGAGAGTCGGTCGCGGCGAAGTACGCCGAGTCCTATCGCTGGCGGGTGACGGGCTCCATGATCGTGGTCGGCTTCAGCCTCATCGTCGGGCTGATCTCACTCTCGCTCTGGGTGACACAGCCCGATCTGTCCAACACGGCCCGCCAGCAGCGCGACCCGCTGTACCTGTACGCCGGTCTGGCTGAACTGTTCTGGGCGGTCCGGGTCGGCGACGCGCTCATCGAGAACCCGGTGCTGCCCTGGCCCTGGTGGGGCGTGGTGCCGGTGGTGGCGCTCGCGGTCTGGAGCTGGAGCATGGGGCTGTTCTGCATGAACGTGGCGCGCTGGGAGAACCGGCCGGCCGGCCGCCTGATGGCCAACTGGCTGATGGCCCTGATGCTGGCCAGCGGGCCCATGGCGATCTGGGCGCTGGGCTTCGGCCACCCGCTGGCGCTCACGGCGTGGTACGCGGCGCTGGGTCTGACCTTCCTGTTGTTCGGTGCGGTCTTCCTGGGCCAGGCGCTGCGTGGCGCCAGCATGCCTCACCGGGTGGTGGCGCTGGCGGTGCTGCTCAACGTGGCGGTGGGTGCTCGCGATCTCTACGTGTTCCGCATCAACCCGACCTACGCCGACAGCACCCTGATGCGGTACTCGTCGGTGGTGTTCGGCCTGGGGCTGGTCTACATCGTCATCGAGCGGTTCCGTCGGGTCTCGGCCCAGGCGCGCGACCTGCTGAACAACCTGGCCGCGCGGGTGAGTGAGAAGGAGCGGGAGCTTGCCACGACCTACCAGCGGGTGGAGCAACTGGCCCGCGAGCAGGAGCGCACCGCCGAGCGGACCCGCATCTTGCGCGACATGCACGACGGCGTGGGAGCCCACATCAGCTCGGCGATCCGGCAGCTCGAGTCGGGCCGGTCCAGCCAGCAGGAGTTGCTGCAGACGCTGCGCGACTCGCTGGATCAGCTCAAGCTGTCGATCGACGCCATGAACCTGCCGCCGGGCGACGTGACGGCGCTGCTGGCCAACCTGCGCTACCGCCTGGAGCCTCGCCTTCAGGCCAGCGACATCGCGCTTCGCTGGGCGGTGGAACTGATCGAGCCGCTGCAGCGGCTGGACGCCGGCGCGATGCGCCAGCTGCAGTTCATGGTCTTCGAGGCCTTGTCGAACGTGCTGCAGCATGCGCAGGCAACCGAGCTGTGCATCGAAGCCGTCGCGGCCGAGCAGGGTGTGCGCCTGCGCATCGTGGACAACGGCCGAGGGTTCGACGCCACCGTGGCGTGGCGCAAGGGACTGCTGGCGATGCGGGAACGCGCCCGTGCGATCGGCGCGGTGCTCTCTCTTCAGAGCGCGCCGGGTCGCACGGTGGTCGAGATCCAGTTGTCCTGACGGTTCGGCGCACGCACCTCACCCCGCCAGGTTGCGAAAGAAGTAGCGCGCCAGCGCCACCCAGAAGTCGCCCCCGGAGTGCTGTTGCCACAGCAACGAGATGTCGGCGAAGCCCTTGTGGAAGATCATCGCGAGCATGCCCGTGAGGCCCAGGATGCCCACCACCTGCAGGGCGGTCTTGAAGCGGGCGTCGGGGTCTTTGTCGGGCATGCCCTGATTATGGCGGCCCGAGCTGGCGCAGCACCTCGGCCTGAAAGTCCGCGCCTTGTGCCTGCGCCATGAAGGCCGGGATCGAGCCCTCGAAGCGCACCGTGCCCTGGTGCAGCAGCATCAGGCGGTCGGCACCGTGCACTTCCTCGATCAGGTGGGTGGCCCACAGCACGCCCATGCCCCGTGTGCGGCACAGCGTGCGCACGGTGTCGAGCAACTGCTGGCGCGAGGCCGGGTCCAGGCCCACGGTGGCTTCGTCCATCAGCAGCACGCGTGGTTCGTGCAGCAGCGCGCGCACCAGCTCCACCTTGCGCCGCGTGCCGCCCGAGAGGCTGCGCACCACGGCGCGCGCCTGTTCGCCCAGGCCCATGGCATCGAGGTGCGCCGCGATGCGCTCGCGCGCCTGCGCGCGCGGCAGGCCGTGCAGGTCGGTGTGGAACAGCAGGTTGGCCATCACCGACAGGTCCAGGTCGAGCGCGCCCTGCTGGAACACCACGCCCAGCCCGGCCAGCGCGCGGCTGGGGTGGCGGCGCATGTCGTGGCCCAGCACCTCGATGCGGCCCTGGTCGGGCGTGAACAGGCCGGTGAGCAATTGCAGCAGGGTGGACTTGCCCGCGCCGTTGGGGCCGAGCAGCGCGAGCATTTCGCCGGCCTGCAGGCTCACACCCACGCCCTTGAGCGCGGGTTTGCCGGCGTAGGCCTTGTGCAGGCCATGGGCCTGGAGCAAAGGCGTGTTCATCCGCTCACCCCCGTCGGTTTGGCCAGCAGGTTCATGCGCTGCAGCAGGCGTTTCTCGCGCTCCACCGTGTCGCGCACGGCCTGCCGGTAGTCGCGGGTGTTGAGGTAGTCCAGCGTCTGGTCGTAGCGCGCCAGCTCGCGCAGGTGG
>Ga0247823_10000101_pt1 | contig 65552 bp, 65 predicted proteins | sample 13C_PalmiticAcid_2_FD_192426 | JGI IMG/M metagenome (GOLD analysis project Ga0247823, IMG submission 192426) | Soil microbial communities from agricultural site in Penn Yan, New York, United States - 13C_PalmiticAcid_Day30 | ecosystem: Environmental > Terrestrial > Soil > Agricultural land... | reverse complement strand
GTCCGGTAGTTGATTGCCATTGAGATCGACGAACACGCGCCACCCACAATCCCAATCGGCGGTGGTGGGCAAGGCCACGTCGCACGAGGTTTGGCGCTGGATCAAGATGTCTTGGCCCAGGCGCATGGCGTCCACCCGGGCCAGCTGGACCGACGCCATGAATTCGTCCACGGCCGCATTCACGCGGTACTGGCGGGCGATACCGGCAAACGACGGAATGGCGATCGATGCCAGGACCGCCAGCACCGCGATCACCACCAGCAGTTCGATCAGGGAGACGCCCAGAGGCCTATTCGGTCCAGCGATGAAGAGATGCCGCGCTTTTTGCATGGCGGCACTCTATCAGTCAAAAATACTACCGAATGGCCATATAGATGAGCGGTGGCATCCAGTGGATAGTTGCTTTGTATGACTTTTTGTATCTTCGTGGTGAGCGATCAGGTTGCTGAGGGCAGGAGGAAGGCATCGCGGCCTTGCACCCGTGCCAGGATGCGCAGATCGGCGCCTACCGGATCCACCGACACATAGCGGAGCAAGGGGCCTTCCGTCAACTGCTGCAGCGGTCCGAAGTCGGCCAGGCTGGCGCCACGCCCAAGCAGTTGAGGCGCCTGGTAGAGCAGCATCTCGTCGACCAGGCCCTCGCGCACGAACGACCCATTGAGCTTGTGCCCAGCCTCGATGTGCAGCTCATTCACTTCGCGCCGGGCCAGATCGGTGAGCATGCCGGGCAGATCCACCTTGCCGTGGGCACCCGGCATGTGGACCAGGGCCGCGCCCAAGCGCTGCAAGGCGCTTTCCTTGTCGGCGTCGCGGCTGGCGTGATAGATCCAGATCTGACGTGCCTGGCCGTTGGCGGGCGTCTGGAAGAGGCGCGCGGCCGGTGGCGTTTGCAGGCGGCTGTCGATCACCACCAGATGCGGTTGGCGAGGGGTGTCCACGAGGCGGACGTCCAGCAGGGGATCGTCCTCCAGCACCGTGCCGATGCCCGTGAGCACCGCACAGGCACGGGCGCGCCAGGCATGGCCGTCCGCGCGCGCCGCCTCGCCCGTGATCCATTGGCTGGCACCGTTGTCCAGCGCGGTGATGCCGTCGAGCGACGCAGCGGCCTTCATGCGCACCCACGGTGTGCGACGGATCATGCGGCTGAAGAATCCGATGTTGAGTTCGCGAGCGGCTCTGGCGGCATCGTGGTCGTCTGGCAGCAGTTCGACCAGAATGCCGGCCGCGCGCAGGCGGTCCATGCCACGGCCAGACACCTGGGGGTTCGGATCCCCCGTGGAGACCACGACCTTGCCGACTTGCGCGGCGATCAATGCGTCGCAGCAGGGTGGAGTGCGTCCGTGGTGGGAGCAGGGCTCCAGCGTGACGTAGACGGTGGCACCGGCCACCGACTCGCCGCGCGCCTGTGCATCGCGCAAGGCCATTACCTCGGCGTGGGGGCCGCCCACGGGCTGGGTGTGCCCAACCCCGATTTCACGGCCATCAGGCGTGGTGATGACGCAGCCGACGCGGGGGTTGGGGTTGCTGGAGCGCGTGGCCTGTCCCGCTAGGGCCAGGGCTTGATCGAGCGGATGCTTGGAGGCGGGCGCAGTCATGCGCCGAGCTTATCAGCGGTTCCAGCACTCCTGCGCGGTCAAGGGCGCGGGCACGGCCGCCGTGGCCACCTGGGTTCGCACGCCGGCGTGGGTCATCTGGAAGATCGCGCATTGGTCGGTGGCTTGCGCACCATTGGGTGTGGCCCGCAAGGTGAAAGTCCCGGCGGTCAGCACAGGAAGCGTGATCGCATAGCGGCCACCTTCCACTTGCAGCACGCCGGCGGGAATGGCGGCTGCGGCCGGGTAGCTGCCTTGCGCGGTCGCTGCACGTTCCAGCCACTGGGCTGTTTGTAGCAGTGCAGCTCGCGCGTTGGCCCTGTGTGTTCGCTGCACGTACTGGTTGTAGCTGGGGAACGCGATGGCAGAAAGAATGCCGATGACGCCGACGACGATCATCACCTCGATCAGCGTGAAGCCCAATGTCCGCGAGCGAGCGTGACCGTGTTTCATGAAGTCGTTTCCTTGTTCATTGAGGAGGTTATCGGGCTTCTCGCCAATCGGCCCGGGCGCCAGGAACCGTGCCTGCCGTCAACGTCTTTTTCACCGTGCACAGCTGGACGGCGGGATTGCAGGTGGGGGGAGGGCCACCACCGCCACCAGGCCCACTGTTGCCGTTGACGAACGAGATGAGGTCCAGGTTGCCGTCGGACTTGTTGATGCTGATGTACTCGCCACTGCCGAACCGTGTCCGCGTGGCTTTGGCCATGTTCATCGTGGTGTCGGTGGTCGAGAACACGGGCGTCTTCGCAGGCGCACCCGAGATCATGTTGAAGACGTTGATCCAGTTGTCTTCGGTCACGGTGTCGAAATCGCAGGTTTCCCCGGAGGCGCCAGTTTTCGGCACGTTGCTGCCAATGACCACCTTCTGGCCTTCGAAAAGCTGAGGGTTGGACAGCACCCTTTCGCGGGAAGCGGGAAGGTCAAGGTACCAACCGCGTTTGGCGGTGTTGTCGGCCCGGGAGTAAGCGATGGTGTTCTCGGACGTGTTGTAGTAGTCCGTGGCCGCCTCGGCGCCGCTGGCCGTGCTCGTTACAGCGCCCACCACCGTTTGCTGCACCAGTGCCGAGCGGCCCGTTGTGATGTTGCTGCCGTCCACGGCGGTCAGCACGCCACCGGGGAACGTGTAGGTGCTCTTGTCCCAGAGGGAATAGATGGTCTGAACGCTGGTGTTGGTCCGGTCCGCGTCCTGCATGTTTCGGCCCGTGCCGAACAGCACTTGCACGCCGCCCAGAGGATGTGCAATCCACAGGGGAGCGGCGCTGATGGGCTGCCGCGTGGACGAGGCGTCCTGCGCCACGTAGAGGGGGGTGCAGTTGTTTGCGTTCTTGCAGGTCGTGGTGCCCCCTGACCAGTTGCTCACGCCCCATTGAGAGTCGGTGGTGTGGGTCAGATTGAACTTCCAGAGGTTGCCTTGCAGGTCACCCGCATAGGCCACGTCCATCTTGCCATCGCCATTGACATCCACCAGTCGGGGAGCGGACAGCCCGTTGGATTGGGCGGTGGTGGAGTTCGCGACGATTTTCAGCAGCTCTTTGCTGCCATCCAGGTACTGGATCAACAGCACGGGGCGTTCGTTGGTGCTGTTGACCCCGTTGCCCATGACCGCGGCCCATCGCCCATTGTTGAGCTTGACGATTTGCTCTGAGCGCGCGCCTGTGACGGGGTCCACCACGGGGACGGCGTAGATGTGGCCCACATCGGCGTCGGCGCCATCCGTCTTGTCCATCACCACGCCCGTCGCCGTGAACGTGGATGGATTGCTGGCGAACGCCACGGGGTTGGTCACATCCAGCACGAAGTAGCCCTTGCCGCCGCCGGCCAGGCCGCCAATCAGCATGGTCTTCCAGGTGGGCGTGGCGCCGTTGCCGGTGCCGCTGCCGCTGGTGTCCACATCTCCCGTGAAGGGGTGTCCATCGACAAAGAACCTGTGGCCGTAGTTTGTGAGGGTGTAATTGCGCAGGTTGGCATAGACCCCCAGGGGCACATACGCCATGAGCTCCTGGCCGGTCGCGGCATTGAAGGCATGCAGCATGCCGTCGTTGGAGCCCACGTACAGCACCGCTGTGCGGCTGGCGTACGTGGTTCGGAAGGCTGCGTGACCCGTGTGCTCGAAGGACATGCGCAAGGGCCGGCCCGTATGCCAGATGTTGGAGTTGACGATGTCGCCCAGGCGGGAGTCGCGCCGCCGCAGGTTGCCGCCGTTCTGCACTTCCTGCGTTCGCTCGCCGCGCAGGTAGTTCACCCGGTTCGTTCCCACGGTAGCGCTGTCGACACCTTGGATCGCGGTTTTCTGGGCATCCGAAAGGTTGGCGAAAAGGAATGGAGTACCCACGAGGGTGTCGCTGCGGGTGGTCAGCACCAGCCGGTTCGTGACGCTGAAGGAGGCTGCGTCAAGCTGGCTGGCGGCGGTCCAGGTGGGCGTCGAACTGACCACGTTGGTGCCTGCCGCAATAGTGTAGGCTCCCAGGTCACCGCTCCATCGCTCGGAATTGAACCCCGCGACATAGGCAAAACCATCCGTGCGCAAACGGCTGGAACTGCTGGCAATGCTGACCATCGGGTTGGCCGTCTGCGTCAGGATGTCGTCCAGAATGCCTTGAAAAGCGGAGACCAGTGCCGTTGCATTGGGGGCGGGCACGAAGCGGCCGCGGCTGTTGAGGGCGGCGTGCCAGAGTTCCACTTTCCGTTCGTTCTCGCGGGCGTTGTAGCCGGAGCTGCCGTCGCAGGCCGAGTTGCTGCTTGTGCCGCAGAACGGCGATGGCCAGTTGGTGGTACCGCGGATCAGTGGGCCCAGGCCAGCGAAAGTGTCGCCGCTGAAGGTGGGGGCGCCCGTCCAGGTGGCTGCGTCATTGAAGCCGATGGTGTAGTTCACCATATGCTGCCAGGTGGCCGGGTTGTTGCGCGGGTTCCAGTACGACTCGAGCGAAGCGGGGTTGGCCGCGGTGCCAAAGTTTTCGGCGGGGAGCTGATCCTTGGGGCTCTTTCTCACGTTGTTGGTGAGCCCGGGCTGCAGATCACGGGACCAGTAGTAGAAGGCCAGGTCCGACAGCGTACTCAGGTTTGTGTGGCCCCAGTTGTCCCTGTAGAGCCGCGTCTGATCCGAGGTGATGGAATACGCTGTGCCGTCCGGCAGGGTGAGGGCGGTGCCGTCAGCGTTGCCACCGCGCGTGATGCGCACGTAGTCCGGCCCCGAGGTGTCCACGTGGTTGTTCGTGTTGCTCGCCTCAGCACTGTTCCAGCCACCATCGGTCATGAAGATGTGAAACGATTTTCGGCACGACAGCAGCGGTGTTTCCTGCGTCCCGGGATTGGCCGCCCACGGGCTGTTGATGCCGAGATCGGTTCGGCTCAGGTATTTGCCTGCCTCGTCGATCATGAGGTGGGAGGGCGTGCCGTTGTTGGGTGTCAGCGTGTTCACCCAGGTCATGAAGTTGGTGCGGTGTGTTCCCAGGAGTGGGCGCATGCCGTTCAGGCTGCCACACGCCGTGCTGTTGCTGGGAATGCCGCGGCAGCGGTTCATGGACTGCCAGGCCAGGCGGATCCGGTCGTCTGGCACGTTGGTTTCCGCAAAGGTCTGCTGCAAGGCAGATTTCAGGGTCGCGATCCCCGTCGCGCCCATGCTGCCGGAGTCGTCGACCGACACGATGATATTGGGTGAAGGCTCTCGGCCCGCGCCGGGTGGGGATTGCGCCAGGTTGAGCTGGGCGGCGCCCAGTGGGCCGTGCAACCATGCGAGCGCCAGGCCGGCGTAGGGAAGCCAGGATCGGGGATGCAGCTTCATGGTGATCTCGCTGAAAATCAAATGTTCTGGTTCTGCGGCCGAGGCACGAAAATCGAGCGCAGCCAGACCCGCGTGCCGGGCTTCATGCCTTGGACGAACGCCGTGATGCGGTACACATAAGGGTGCTTCTTGTCCGGAATGGGCACGTTGCCCGCTGCAGCGACGATGCCACCTGCATCGGTGTACCGGAACACCTCCACCCAATACCAGGCACGGGGCGCGACGACCGGGGCCACACCCGGGCGCGACCACGACAGCAAGGGGTTGCCGGCGGCGGCCGGATTGAGGCCTGTGAATTCTCCGTACCTTGCTGCCACAGACGCGGTGCCAACTGCGGCGGTCATGGCGGCCAGGCTGGTGGTCCAGTTGATTGCGGTCAGGGTCGTCACCGTTGCAGGGAGGCAGATGCCCTGAAGGCACCCGTTGGCGCCGCCGGCGACGCGCGCCTGCAGCAGGTCCAGGTCATCGTCTTCCTGGGGGAAAAATGGCTGGTTGCCCAGGAAGTTGCGGCACCCGACGTAGCCTGCCGTGGCGTTGCACGGGGTGACGTTGTCGATTCGCAGGCCGCGGATGTCGCGCTCTGCATCGCGAACGAGTGCCTCTGCGGCGGCGAATGCCCGCTGGTAATCGCTTTCGCCACCCACCAGGCGCTCATTGAGCCAACCCAGGCGCGTGCTGCTCAGCACCACGATGGTTCCGAGCAGCAGCATCACCATCACCACGATGAGCGAGATGCCTCGCTGCGGGTGCTGCCGCGATGGAGACGAATGGTGTTTCATATGCCTTGATTGCGGACCTTGAAGACGCGGAAAAAGACGCGGCGGATGCGCCCGTCGTTGGCGACGTTTTCCCCATTGCAGCCCGTGATGTCAGCACCGGGGTTGTTGCTCAGTTCACCCACGAGGCGCAGGCACACTTGAACGGTTTCCACTTGGTCCCAAGGTGCGGGAACCGTTGCAGCGATGGCTGTGGCCGTCCGGTACTGCAGGTTGTCGCCGGTCCTGAAGCCATACAGGACCTGGAAATCTTCCATACCTTGTAGCAGGGCGAACGGAGTGGCAGAACCAGAGCCCAGGCAGCGGAGCTCGTTTCCGACCACAGAGAAAGTGCTGGAGATGTTGTTGGCCACCAGCGTCGGGGCCCCCAGGCAATCCATGCTTTGCAGCACGGGATCGGTGTCGTAGCTGACTTGCAACGTGTCGGGGGCGTTGTCAGCGCCGTCAGTGCCTTGCAGGACCCGTGGTGAGCCGGTGTTGGGGTTGGTGCCAAAGCCGCCGTAGGCACTGTTGAACTCCACATTGGCACTGCCCGCCAGAGGGTTCACGATGCGTCGAGCGCCACTCTGCCGGATGTGGTGACCCAGAGTCCGGAAAGCGTTGGAGGCGTCTTGCTGCAGCCGCGAGCTGTCGCCCACCGCGACAGATGAGGTGCGTGTATAGACTAGGCTGCCGATGGCGGCCACCACCACCAGCAAGCCGATACTGAGGCCGATCAACAGCTCCATCAGGCTGACGCCCGACTGGCGACGGCGTCCATGAAGCGAAGGGGGGCGTGTTGAAACAGCCATGTTGTGCCCCCTCATGGCCGGATGTAAACCAAGTGGCAGATGAGCCCTGCCGGGCAGGCGACTCCCGCCACGCCCGTGCCCACCGCGTTGGCAGCATCGCGGACGGCAATGGCATCGGTGAACAACGTAGCCTGGGCGCCGGTGGCTTCCGCCTGGTTTTTCGCCTGGGTTTCGTTCCAGCCGATCAGGACGCCAAATTGCGCGTTGTCGGTGTTGGACTGGAACACCCGTGCATCGCCACCGGGTAGCACGCGGGCCAGGGAGGCCTTCCACTGTACAAGATCGAAGGCCGCCAGCTGCGCGCCATTGCAGGCGGCGGTGAAGCAGTCGACTGGCGCCGCCGCCACGGCGCCCCAAGCGGCCAGATACGGGCTTGCGGCGGGTGGATTGATCCGGATGGCGGAATTGGCTTGCATGCGATCCAGCAGATCGTCCGCCATCTGCAGAGCGAGGGCGCGGGAGTTCGTGGTGCGGGACTCGACCAGCGTTCGGGTCTGGATGCCCGCCATGCCCATGATGCCGAGGGCGAGCACCAGCAGGGCGACCAGGGCTTCGATCAAGCTGACGCCGCGTTGGGAGGATGCCTTGTTGTTCATCGTGCGAATTGCATGGTTCGGACGTCGTCAGGGGCAGGTGGAGGCGTTCTTGACCGTGCGCAGGCGGGTGCCCGCCGTGAAGCAGATCAACTGGCCATTGGCCGCGGCCATGCCATTCGGGAAAACCTCGAACCGCTGATCCACCTGCGTGACCTGGCCAAACCGGTTGATCACGATGAATTCGGGGTTGGTGCTGTTGCCCTTTCGGACGGTCACGGCGGGCGTCAAGGACACCTCCTGGGTGGAGGTTTCCGCTCCGTTCATGGCGTTGTTGCCGTCGAGATCCGCGAACACGCGCCAGCCGCAGCTCCAGTCCTGGTTGTTCGCGAGGGCCAGGCCACAGCCCGTGATGCGCCGGATGACCACGGGCGTACCCAACCGGATGGCCTCTTCGCGGGCCAGTGTCACGGAAGAGGTGAACGTTTCTCGCACCGAGTCCACCCGGAATCGGCGAAACATGTCGGTGAAGCTGGGTGCCGCAAGGCCCGCCAGAATGGCGATGAGCGCGACCACGACCATCAACTCGATGATCGTGAAGCCGCCTTCCGCCCGCAAGGCGGCAGGCGTGACTCTCTGGGGCGCCGCAGCAATGTACATATGCTTACTCTATCGATGGAAGTCGCAGAGTCCGGGCTGGGCCGACCGGGCTAGTGAATGGCCCGACGGGCGGAACGGGGGTATTTCTGCCCCGTGAGGTTGGGCGCTTTCAGCGCCGGACTTCGTCCACCAGGGCCCTGAATTCGTCGATGTCCTCGAAGCTCCGGTACACGCTGGCGAACCGGATGTAAGCCACCTTGTCGAGCTTCTTCAGTTCCCGCATCACCATCTCGCCCAGTCGGGCGGCGGGCACTTCGCGGGCACCCAGGTTCAGCAGCTTTTCCTCGATGCGCTCGATGGCCGCGTCAACCTGCTCGGTGCTGACTGGCCGCTTGCGCAGGGCCAGCGCGAACGAGGCCCGCAGCTTGGCCGGCACGTAGTCCACCCGGCGGCCGTCCTTCTTGACGACGGCCGGGAAGCTCACTTCCGGCCGTTCGTAGGTGGTGAACCGCTTCTCGCAGTGGCCACACTGGCGGCGGCGTCGGATGAAATCCGCGTCTTCTGAGACGCGGGTTTCGACCACCTGGGTTTCAAGATGGCCGCAGAACGGGCATTTCATGCGGAGGGCACTCCCGTTGTACGGCCTGGGAACATCACTTGTAGACCGGAAAGCGGGCGGTCAGGGCGTTGACCTTGGCGCGCACGGCGTTGATGTTGGCCGGGTCGCGTGGATTGTCGAGCACGTCGGCAATCAGGTTGGCAGTCAGTCGCGCTTCGTCGTCCTTGAAGCCCCGGGTGGTCATCGCCGGCGTGCCAATGCGCACGCCGCTGGTGACCATGGGCTTTTCCGGGTCGTTGGGGATGGCGTTCTTGTTGATCGTCATGTGCGCGCTGCCCAGCACCGCTTCAGCTTCCTTGCCGGTGATGCCCTTGGCGCGCAGATCGACCAGCATCACGTGGCTCTCGGTGCGGCCGCTGACGATGCGCAGGCCGCGCGAGGTCAGCGTTTCGGCGACGATGCTGGCATTTGTCAGCACTTGTTGTTGGTAGGCAGTGAAATCGGGTGAAAGCGCTTCCTTGAAAGCAACGGCTTTGGCCGCGATCACGTGCATCAACGGGCCACCCTGAAGGCCCGGGAAGATCGCGCTATTGAGGGCCTTTTCGTGTTGGGCCTTCATCAGGATGATGCCGCCGCGCGGGCCGCGCAGGCTCTTGTGGGTGGTGGAGGTCACCACGTCGGCGTGGGGCACCGGGTTGGGGTAGACACCCGCGGCGATCAGGCCGGCGTAGTGGGCCATGTCCACCATGAAGATGGCGCCGACGTCCTTGGCCACCTTGGCGAAGCGCTCGAAGTCGATGCGCAGGCTGTAGGCCGAGGCGCCCGCGATGATCAGCTTGGGCTTGGTCTCGTGTGCCTTGCGCTCCATGGCGTCGTAGTCGATCTCTTCCTTGTCGTTGAGACCGTAGGAGACCACGTTGAACCATTTGCCGCTCATGTTAAGCGCCATGCCGTGGGTGAGGTGGCCGCCTTCGGCCAGGCTCATGCCCATGATGGTGTCGCCGGGCTTGAGGAAGGCCAGAAAGACGGCTTCGTTGGCGGAGGCGCCGCAGTGCGGCTGCACGTTGGCGGCTTCGGCGCCGAAGAGCTGCTTGACGCGGTCGATCGCGAGCTGCTCGGCCACGTCCACGTACTCGCAGCCGCCGTAATAGCGCTTGCCGGGATAACCTTCGGCGTACTTGTTCGTGAGTTGCGTGCCTTGTGCGGCCATCACGGCCGGCGAGGCGTAGTTCTCGCTGGCGATCAGCTCGATGTGGTGTTCCTGGCGGGCGTTCTCGGCCTGGATGGCGTCAAACAGCTCGGGGTCGGTTTGCTGGATGAGGATGTTGCGGTCGTACATGGCAGTCCTTCAAGACGTGGAACCTTGCGCGGTGACAAGGGCTGCCCAGGCGAACGGCTGAACACCCGAACCCCTTGAGGCCGGGCGGCACGCTTCCCAGTGGTTGTCCCTGAAGACGATCACAGATCGGGCAGGGGGGCCACGTCAGCGGCAGCCGCCGACGGAGATGTGTCGGGGTGCGCGCCTATCGCCAGTTGCGTACCCGGCTAGTTTAGCCGAGGCCGAGAGGCCGGTTGGCGAGGTCAGGAACGGGTGAGCGGCGCGCCAGGGGGGAGGGCGTTCGGCGCGGCCGGGCCCTCGGCCTCGATTTCGGCTGCCGGGGCGGCCACCGGGGCCGGTGTGACGGGCGCCACCACCGTGGTCGGGCGCGCTTGCGGCACATAGCGCTGCATCGGCTTGCCCAGCGCCACGCTCTGGATCCGCATGTGCTCGGCCATCACCTTGTCGATGTACCAGTTGCCGTCCGTGGTCACCGCACCGACGTACAGGCGCAAACCACCCTCGACCGAGCCGGCGCGCTTGACCGCGTCCTGCAGCACGCGCGCCCCCACCCGAAGGTTGGACACCGGATCGAACGCGGCCAGCTGCCCGCCGAAGTCGTTGTACTTGTCGGTATGAACGCGGGTCAGCACCTGCATCAGGCCCTGCGCGCCCACCGGGCTCTGCGCAAACGGATTGAAGCGGGACTCGATCGCCATCACGGCCAGGATGAGCGTGGGATCGAGTTTGGCCTTCTCGCCCACTTCGAAGGCCTCCGCCACCAGCGCGCTCAGGGGCTCGGGCGCCACGCGGTACTTGCGGCTGAGCCAGTAGGTCACATTGGCCTGCTGCTTGGGCAGGTCGCCGGGTTGAGCAGCGGTCACCCGGTCGACCGCGCTGGGCTCGGCGGCGTACACCGCATCCACGCTGGCGGCTTCCTGGCGTTCCAGCAGCCAGCCGAGCAGTTGCTCTTCTGCGCTGGCGCGCAGATCCGCACGGGCACTCAGGGTGATCAGTGCCACGGCCGCCAGGGTGCCCAGCAGGGCCAAGCTGTTGTGGGTGATGTCGAAGAAGCCCTGGTAGGCGTCGCCAACAGCGGTTTTGAAGGATGCCGCGGCACCTGAGGTGCTCTTGGGTGGCGTTGCGTCTTGCGCGGTCATGTCATCGCTCCTTTCTGCGCCGGCCTCGCTCGTGGGAGCTGGGCCGACTGGATTGGTCGCCATCGACGGCCCGATCCAGAGGGTGGAGCGGTCGAGTTAGCCTGGGTGGCAGCGGTTCGGGTTTACCCTTCGGCGGGCAAAGCTGGCGCATCCTATGGGCTTATTAATATCGAGTCAATGTTTATGAATCGATTCAAGCCTACTTTTTGATATATACAAGTGTGAGTAAACGTAAGCAAAAGGGCTTTGCTAGCGGGAAGCCTTGAGCCTGCAAGGCTTGCGGGTGGATGTGGCGCCGACGACCGTTTGTCGGGCAGTGACCACCTTTCATGTTCCAAAACGTGATTTTGGGGTCGTCAAATGGTCGTTTCGGGCGCGATTGAAAATCTGCATGGAGAACGGGCCATGCGGCCTTGATCCGGGGCGGCAAGGGGAGTAATCTGCAGTGGCCTGTCTGAAGACTGGCATCAGCTGACGCGGCGAACCGCAAGTCAGCTTCCAACGGGAGCAATCTGTTGCTTCCAGGCTGGAGAGACATCCAACTCCCTCCGCCAAAACCGACGGCATGAGCATCTAGCCCGCCGTCAACCCCGGCAGGCCATGCTTGCCGGGGTTTCTTGTTTCTGGGGGACTCTATATAGGTGTGCGCTGCCGCATCCCCTCAGTTCGACGACACTCGTGGATCCGTTGGTTAGCGAACGCACGAATGAACAGCTTTTTTCCCCAGTGGTCCCAAGGTCGGTGGGCTCGGCGCCTGATGCTGGGTCTGCTGGGGCTCCTTCTGCTCTGGCTGGTGACCTGGCTGGGCATGCCGCCCTTACTGAAATGGCAATTGGCCAAGCAGGCCACGGCCGCGCTGGGACGCCAGGTGACGGTGGAACGGGTTGATTTCCGACCGTGGTCGCTGGAAGTCGCCATCGAGGGCTTGCGCGTGGCCGATGCCACAGGCGAGGGCGAGCAGTTCACGCTGGATCGCCTCTATGCCAACGCCGAGCTGCAGTCGCTGTTTCGGCTCGCGCCGGTGCTCGACGCCCTCGTGCTGGAGCATCCCAAGCTGAAGCTGCGCCACCTGGGCGAAGGCCGGTACGACGTGGACGACGTGTTACAGCGCTTGCGCCCGAAAGACGATGAGCCCCCGTCCGACCCAGCGCAGTTCGCCCTGTTCAACATCAACCTGTCCGGGGGCGAACTGGCGTTCGTCGACGACAGCGTGGGCGTTACGCACCAGCTGAGCGGCTTGTCGGTGGGCGTGCCCTTCCTGAGCAACCTGCCGTCCCGACGGGATGTGGTGACCCAGCCCAAGCTGGCCTTCGTGCTGAATGGGAGCGCTTTCGATTCGAGTGCCAGCACCACGCCGTTCGCCCAGACCCGGGACACCGATGCCAGCGTGGACATTCCCACCCTGGATCTCGCGGCTTACCTGCCCTACTGGCCGGCGACTTGGCCCGTCAAGCCCGAAGCCGGTGTGCTCCAGCTCGCGCTCAAGCTGGCGTTCGAACAGCAGGACACGCCGCGCCTCTCCCTCTCCGGCACGGTAGCCCTGTCGGATCTGCGCGTCGTTGAGCGAACCGGGCCGTCCACCACGGTCGAACTGCTGGCCTGGGAACGCCTGGGCGTGACGCTCAATCGGGTGGAGCCGCTGGCGGGGCAAGTGGATCTGGCTGCCATTGACTGGAAGTCGCCCACGGTGTCGATCTCGCGCGATGCGGCTGGGTTGCTCAATTTGCAACGTGTGGCGCAGGCCTGGGCCGACCAGTCCCGACGTGCCGCATCTCCTCCCACCCCTGCGCCCGTGGCACCGGGTGCATCCACCGCGCCCGCCTCGCCGTGGAAAGTGAGCGTGGCGCGCCTGAACCTGGAAGGCGGGACCGTGCGATGGCGCGATGCCGGCACCAAACCGGCCGCCCAACTGGCGCTGGAGGCCCTGAGCGTGCAGGCCCAGGCGCTGAGTTGGCCGATGCAGGCGCCGGTGCCCTTCGAGGTGTCCGCGCGCCTGGGCCAGACGCCGCTGTCGCTCAAGGGTACGGCCACCGACGCCGAGGCCAAGGCGCAGGTCTCGGTGGGCGAACTGCCCTTGTCGACGTTCGCGCCATACGCCGCCGGCGTGCTGACGCACGAACTCGACGGGCGGCTCGCTGCCGACCTCGATGTGGAATGGCGGGCGGCCAAGGCCGATCAGCCCATGGGGCTGCTGGTCAACGCGTCCCGGCTCGAGCTGGGCGAGGTGCGCCTGGGGACGGTTCGCCAGCCACAGGCCAGCCTCCGCCGCCTCCAAGTGCAGGACGCGCGCGTGGATCTGGCCAGCAGCACCGTGGCCGTGGGCAAGGTCGTGCTCGACCGGCCACAGGTGCGCGCGCAGCGCGACAAGGCGGGGCGCTGGATGGTGGATGGCTGGATGAAGGCATCGGAGGCGCCCGCTGCAGCACCCGCGTCGAAACCGGCCGAGCCCTCCCCGTGGCAGCTGACGCTGGCCGACGTGCAGATCGATGCGGGCGCCGTCGCGCTCGAAGACCTCGCGCTGGCGCGCCCGGTCAGGCTCGACCTCAGTCAGATCAAGATGCAGGTCAAGAACCTGCAGCCCATGGCCCGCAGCCAGCTCGACATGCCGGTCTCGCTGCAACTGCGCATGGGCGCGGCGCGAGGCAACCGCGCCGAGCCCGGCCGGCTCGCCCTCGACGGCGCGCTGCGCCTGCCCGGCAAGGGCGAGCGCGACGCCGACAGCCTGCGCACCCAGCTGAAGGTGCAAGCGGACAAGCTGCCGCTGCATGCCCTGGAGCCGTATTTCGGCGACCGCCTGAACCTGGACCTGCTGCGCGCGGACACCAGCTACCGTGGCACGGTCGAGGCGGCATTGCCCCCGGCGGGTTTGCGCTTGACGGTCGCCGGCAACGTGGGGCTGGACGATTTCGCCGCCAACACGCTGTCGCCCGCCGAAGAGCTGCTGGCCTGGAAGTCCCTGCAGGTGCGGGGTCTGCGGCTCGCCATGGCGCCCGGCCAGGTCACCCGGGTGGCGGTGCAGGAGACCGTGCTCAGCGACTACTTTGCCCGCGTGATCATCGACGAGGCGGGGCGCATCAACCTGCAAGGCTTGGTGAAACACGATGACGCGGCGCCCGCACCCACGGGAGCCGCCGCGCCGGCGGCCACCACTCCGCCACCGCCACCGCCGTCTCCTGCAAACGCGAGCGCCGTGCCCGACCCGGACATCCGTTTCGGACCGATCAGTCTGGTCAATGGCCGCGTGCTGTTCTCCGACCGTTTCATCAAGCCCAATTATTCCGCCAACCTCAGTGAACTCACCGGTAGCCTGAGCGCTTTCGCCAGCGTGCCGCCGGGCGGCGCGCCACAGATGGCCGACCTGACATTGCGCGGGCGCGCCGAGGGCACGGCGGCGCTGGAGATCGATGGCAAGCTCAACCCGCTGGCCCAGCCACTGGCACTCGACATCCGCGCGCTGGTGCGCAACCTGGAGTTGCCGCCGCTCTCGCCCTACACCGTGAAGTACGCCGGCTATGGCATCGAGCGCGGCAAGCTCAGCATGGACGTGGCCTACAAGATCGAGCCCAACGGCCAGCTGACGGCCAGCAACCAGATCATCCTCAACCAGCTCAGTTTCGGCGACCGCGTGGCCGGGAGCGAGGCGCCCAACCTGCCGGTGAAGCTGGCCGTGGCCTTGCTGGCCGACCGCAACGGGGTGATCGACATCAACCTGCCGGTCAGCGGCTCGCTCAACGACCCGCAGTTCAAGCTGGCACCCCTCATCTTCCGGCTCATCTTCAACCTGATCGGCAAGGCCATCACCTCACCGTTCTCCCTGATCGCCGGGGCCTTCGGCGGGGGCGGGGAGGAAATGAGCCAGGTAGTCTTCACACCGGGCAGCAAGGCGCTGGACGGTGAGGCCCGGCAGCGGCTGGACGCTGTGGCCAAGGCCCTGGCCGATCGGCCGACCCTGCAGATCACCGTGGTGGGGCATGGCGACCTGGAGGCCGAGCGCAGCGGTTACCAGCGTGCCCGACTGGACGAGCGCGTGTTGGCCGAGAAACGCCGCCAACTGGCGCGGGATGGCACCGCCATCAGCGACACGCTTGTGGTGGCGCCCGCCGAGTACCCGGCCCTGCTCAAGGAGGTGTACCGGCGGACCGACATCCCGAAACCCCGCAACTTGGTCGGCCTGGCCAAGGACATCCCGCAGGCCGAGATGGAAGCCTTGCTGCTGGCGTCCATACCGGTCACGTCGGATGCCATCCGCGAACTCGCGGTGGCGCGCGGCGTGGTCGTCAAGGACTACCTTGCAGGCCGGCAGTTGCCGGAAGACCGCATGTTCCTGGGCGCGCCCCAACTGGGCCGCCAGGGTGAGAAGTGGCGCCCGCAGGCCGAACTCAAGCTGGCGCCGCGCTGAGCATTCCGCGTGCGCGCGCCGGGGGAGGCGGGCGCGCGCCAACTGCGGCGACAATACGCCTTGGTCGCGCCGTCGTGGTGCCGACAACCGAATCGATTGAGCCCCCCACTTCATGTCGCTGTTTTCCCTGCGCAAAGCCCCGTCTTCGTCCAACGTTTCCGAGTCTGCCGTGAACACGCCCACCTCCCCCAAGCCGGCCAGCCCCAACGCCGCCCACCCCCTGGATGCCGTCACCGGTGGTGCGTTCTCCGCGCCGACGTCGGGTGAGCGCGCTGCGCGCATCCGCGACTGGCTGGCCACCGGTCCCGCGCTCGAGCAGATGAACGAAGTGTTCAAGGAGCTCTCGCACCGCGACCGCGGAGCCGCCAAGCCCTTGAAGGAAAAGCTCGACGAACTCAAGCGCCAGAAGTCGCAGGAACAGATGTCGGTGGAGTGGGCGCAGAAGGCCCAGGGCCTGATCGACCAGCCGCGCCTGAACCTGGCCGACGCACTGGCCTGGCAGCGCGATGCGGCACGCGCAGGCGCACCGCTGTCGCGCGAGCCGCTGGCCACCTTGCGCCAGGCGCTGGCCGAGCGCGTCAAGGCCATCGAAGATCTGCAGCACCGGGTGCAGGTCGAACGTGAGGCCGCCGTGCTGATCGCGCAGCGCATCGAGGTGCTGTCCACCAAACCCTGGCGCGACGCCCAGCAGATTGCCGAGACGCTGCGCACCGATGTGGCCCAGTGGCAGCAGCAGGCGAGCGCCTTGGCGCAAGACCCCCAATGGCCCAGCGTGGACGTGAAGTTCCCGCCCATGCTCGACGCCTCGCGCCAGCAGCTGCAACTGGTGTGGGATGCCTTCGAAGCCGCACTGACCCAGACCGTGGCGGCCGATGCCAACCCCCAGGCGCCATTGCCCGCCGTGCCCGTGTGGGCCGACGAGTTGCGCGCCGCGCGGGGCCAGGACGTGAGCGCCCCGGCCGACAAGGCACCGCAGGACACGCAGGCCCAGCAGGAAAAACGCGCCCGCGTGGCGGCCGAACTCGAACAGGCGCTGAGCGTGCTCGAGCGCGAGCTCGCCGAAGGGCACGGCAAGGCCACGCCCAAGGCGGCGGCCGACGTGCGCGGCCTGCTCAAGAGCCATGGCCGGCTGGTCCCGGCCGCGCTCGATGCGCGCGCCCAGGCGGCTTTGGGGCAGGCCGGTGAACTCGAAGGCTGGCAGCGTTGGCGCGCCGACCAGCTGCGCGAAGAACTCGTGGCTAAGGCAGAGGCCTTGCTGCAAGCTCCCGAGGGCCAACGCCTGGGCGGGCGCAAGATGCAGGAAACCCTGCGCAGCCTGCGCGACCAGTGGAAGACCACCGATCAGGGCGGCCAACCCAACCATGCGCTGTGGAAGCGCTTCGACGAAGCCTGCACCGAGGCGCACAAGGTGGTCGAGACCTGGCTGGCGCAGGTGCGCCAGCAGAGCGAGGCGCACAAGGCGCAGCGCCTGGCCATCATCGAAGAACTCAAGGCCTGGACGCTGGCGCATGCCGACAGCAGCGACTGGAAAGCCCAGGTGCGTGAACTGCATGCGTTCTCCGAGCGCTGGCGCGAAGCCGGCCACCTGAGCGAGAAGGCGTTTGCCGACATCCAGCCGGTCTGGAAAGACGCCATGCACAAGGCGCACGAGCGCCTGGAGACGGCGCAGGCCGAGAGCACCGCGCGGCGCAAGGCGCTGATCGAAGAAGCCACCGCGCTGGGCGCGGCGCCCATGCTGCGCATCGATGCGGTCAAGGCCCTGCAGCAACGTTGGCAGGCCGAAGCCCATGCCGTGCCGCTGGAGCGCAAGCACGAACAGAAACTGTGGGAAGCCTTCCGCCAGCCGATCGACGAAGCCTTCGCCCGCAAGAGCACCGAGCGTGAGAAGGCCGCCACGGCCCTGAACGCACACGACCAGCGCGTGCTTGACGCCTCGCGCGCGCTGGAAGCGGCGAGCGCCAGTGGCGACGCGCAGCGCATCCGCGCGGCCATGAACGAGCTGGAAGCGGCCCTGGCGGGTCAGGCCCCTGCGCCTGCGCCAGCACCTGTGGCCGCGCCGGCATCCGTCGAGCCAGCCGCATCCGCTGCCGAAGCGGCGCCTGCCGATGCCGCAGAGGAGGCCTCCGCCACCGAGGAGGCCGAGGCCTCGGCGCCGACGGCACCTGCACCTGCCAAACCCGCCGCGCCGCCGAAGAAGCTGGTGGCGGTGCGGGGCGACGACCGACCTGGTATGAAGAAGGCCGAGCCGGCCGGCCGCGATGGCCGCCGCGGCGATCGCCCGGAGGGGCGGCGCGACGGTGCACCGGGTCGCCCCGATGCGCGCGGTGGACGCGATGCCCGTGGACCGGGCGCACCGTCCTGGCGCGAAGAGCGCGAGCCGCGCGGCCCACGGCTGGGCGATGCGGCGTTCCGCGCGCAGCGCCAGGCGATCGAGGCGGCTCAGTCCAGCCTGCGCAAGCTCGCGGCGCAGGCCCACGGCGAGGTGCTCACGCAGCTCATGACGGCCTGGCAGCAGCGCGATGCCGAGCAACTGCCCACCGCGCAGGCCTTGGGCCCGCGGGTGAGCACGGCCCAGCGCGGTGCGTGGGCGTCTGCGGTGTCCAAGCCGGCGGCCCCCTTGCCGGGTGAAACCTTGCTGCGCCTGGAAATGGCCGCCGAGGTGCCCACGCCGGCCGAGCACCTGAGCGAGCGCCGCATGTTGCAACTGCAATTGCTCACGCGCCGCCACGCCGCCGCACCGGCCGACACCTGGGCGGAGGATGTGGCCGCGGTGTTGGGCTCGAGCTTCGATGCCACGGCAGAGCGCCGCCTGCAGAACGTGCTGAAGGCGCTCCTCAAGCGTTGAGTCAACGCCCCGGGCGGAAGAAGCCGTCGTACAGCGGCATCAGCTCGGGGAACTCGGTCTCGAAGCGTGGCCGGTTGACGAAGTAGGCCTCGCAGGTCACGGCGAAGAACTCGGCCGCGTCCTTCGCGGCGTAGTCGTCCAGCCAGGGCGGCTCGCCGCCGAAGCGCTCGGCCATGGCCACCGCTTCGCGAAAACGCTCGAAGCTGTCCTGCATGGTGCGTTGCCAGATCGCGCGCGCCTCGCTGCGCTGGCGCGCACCCAGGAAGCCCGAGGGCAGGGGCGGGGCCCCGTCGGGCGCTTCGCCCATCTGCATGTCGTGCATGTCCATCTTGTGCACGAACTCGTGGATCACCACGTTGTGTCCGTGTTGCGCGCGCTCGCCAGCGTGGGCGACGTCCTCCCAGCTGAGCATGAGGGGGCCCCGGTCCATGGCTTCACCGGCCAGGACCTCGTCGTAATGGTGCACCACGCCCGCGCCATCGGTGGTCTTGCGCCGCGCCACCACGGCGCCGGGTTGCACGACGATGCCGACGAAGTCGCCGTACCAGTCCAGGAGCTTGAGCGGGTCGCGCACCGGTTCGCCTGACACGCCATGCATGTGGAGCAGCGGCAGGCAGGCTTGCGCCGCGATGGCCAGCGCCATGGCGTCCGTCACGGCCAGGCCGTTGGCGCCGTGGAACTCCTTCTCCATCAGGAAGTGCGTGCAGAGAAGGCGAAGGCGCTGCAGCTCGGGCCCATCGAGTGCCGCCAGAAAGGGGTGGTGCACCACGGTCTGGCGCCAAAGGGCATCCGGGATGGGGTTGGGGCGGCGCAGCGCGCGGGGCAGCCAGCGTTGGAGCAGGTGGATCATGGAGGAGGAGGGCGGCGGCGGCTCAGGGTCGCAAGGGCCGGCGGTGCAGGCCCTTCGCGTCCAGCCGCAACACCTCGGCGCGGGCCGGCCGCGCGCTCAGCTCCCAGTCGCTGAGCACGACGCGTTGAAGGCCGTCACCCAGGTCGTGGGTCGCGGGCCGGTGCGTGTGGCCATGGATCAGCGTGTGGGCCTCGGCGTGCCGCAGCCAGGCCTTGGCGGCCGGGGTGTCCACGTCGGCCCAGAGGCTGGGGTCGTTGCCGGTGCTTCGCTTGCGCGCCTCGCTCTGGCTGCGGATCTCGCGCGCGATCGCTTCGCGTTGGGTCAGGGGTTGTGCCAGAAAGCGGTGTTGCCAGGCGGGCTCGCGAACCTGGGCACGAAAGCGCATGTAGTCGGTGTCGGCCAGGCACAGGGCGTCGCCATGGCTGAGCAGCCAGCGCTGGTCCAGAAAGACCAGCACGGTGGGATCGCTCAGGCCTTGCATGCCGCAGGCGTCGAGTCCGGCCGGTCCCAGGAGGAAGTCGCGGTTGCCCGCCATGAAGTAGACCGGTGCGTGCGCGCTGTAGGCCTGCAAGGCCTCGGCACAGGCGCGCCAGAACGCGTGATCGGCCGACGGGGATGTGTGGGTGGAGAGCACGTCGTCGCCCACCCACACCTCGAACAGATCGCCCAGGATGAACAGCGCGTCGGCGCGCTCGTGCGCGGGGCGGCGCAGGTAGGCGGCCCACGCCTCGAAGGTCTCGGGCTCACCGGCCTGCAGATGCAGGTCTGAAATGACATCGACCGCTTGCCAGTTCGCGGGAGCGATGCATTCGGCGAAGCGGTCGACGGGTTGGGCGGTCATGCGGAGCAGGGGCGTTGCTGCCCCTGGCGATCAGAGCGCGACGGCCTTTTCGATCACGACGTCGTCCTTGGGCACGTCGTCGTGGAAGCCCTTGCGGCCGGTGGGCGTGCCCTCGATCTTCTTCACGATCTCGCTGCCCGAGACCACCTTGCCGAAGACGGCGTAGCCCCAGCCCTGCGCGCTGGGCGCGGTGTGGTTCAGGAAGCCGTTGTTCGACACGTTGATGAAGAACTGCGCGGTGGCCGAGTGCGGGTCGCTGGTGCGCGCCATGGCCACGGTGTAGGTGTCGTTCTTCAGGCCGTTGTTGGCCTCGTTGGAAATGGGGGCGTCGGTGGGCTTCTGGGTCATGCCGGGTTCGAAGCCGCCGCCTTGCACCATGAAGCCGGGGATGACGCGGTGGAACACGGTGTTGTTGTAGTGGCCCTTGTTCACATAGGCCAGGAAGTTGCTGGTGGACAGCGGTGCTTTTTCAGCGTCGAGTTCCAGCGTGACGACGCCGTATCCGGCAATGTGCAGTTCGACTTGGGGGTTGGCCATGGTCATTTCTCCAGGGTGGCTTTGAGGATGGTGATGGGGGTTTTGGGCACGTTCTGGTGCATGCCCTGGTCGCCGACGGGCACGGCGCGGATCTTGTCCACGACATCCAGCCCGGCCACGACCTTGCCGAAGACGGTGTAACCGTAGCCGTCGGGGCTGGGGGCGTTCAGGTTCGGGTTGTTCACGGTGTTGATGAAGAACTGCGACGTGGCCGAATTGGGGTTGGAGGTGCGTGCCATCGCGATGGCACCGCGGTCGTTCTTCAGGCCGTTGGTGGCTTCCAGCGGAATCGGCGCCTTGGTGGGCTTTTGCTGCAGGTCGGGCGTGAAACCGCCGCCCTGGATCATGAAGTTGCTCATCACGCGGTGGAACACCGTGCCGTCGTAGTGCTGGTCGCGCACGTACTGCAGGAAGTTCTCCACCGTTTTCGGGGCCTTGTCGGGGTACAGCTCGACCACGATGTCGCCCTGGGACGTGGCCAGTTTCACGCGGGGCGCGGCGGTGGCCTGGGCCTGGGCGGCCAGAGGCAGCAGGGTGGCGCCGGCCGCCAGGGCCGTGAGCCAGAGGGCCGCGCGTCGGCGCAGGGGCAAAGAGGACAGTGTCATTAGATCGTTCCTTCAAAAAAGATGGTCCAGCGGTCTTGCTCGCGCACCCAGTACTGGCGCTTGGTCACTCCCCGGCTCTGGCCTGCGGCCACTTCACCGAAGGTGACGACCATGGTGTCGTCCTGGTCGCGCCAGCGCAGCACCGACAGGTCTTTCATCTGCAGCTCGCGCGAGCCATTGGCCCGCAGCTCGCTTTCGACGCGGGGCCACCATTGGGCCAGATCGCGGCCCTGGTTCATGAACCGGTTGGAATAAAACGTTCTGAGTTCGGCGAGGTGGCCCGCACTGCGGGTCTGCCGCCAGGCTTCCAGCACGGCTTCGAACTGCGTCCGCTCGCTGGCCAGGGTTTCGGGCTGCACCCATTGCAGCGAGGGCGCGATCACCACCGGCGTGGTGCGGATCTGCACCGTGCCCAGCAGGCGCTGCAGGTCGGGGTTGGACAGCACCACGCAGCCGTCGGACGCTTGCGGCGCGCGCACGAACTGCTCGGTGGGCGTGCCGTGCAGCCAGATGCCGCTGCCGGTCTTGCCGCGCTGCACATCGAGCGCATTGGGGTAGTTGATCGGCAAGGCACCCACGCCATACAGGTCGGGCAGGTCCGCCGGGTTGAGGGTGCTGGTGATGTAGTAGACGCCCAGGGGGGTGCGCTTGTCGCCCTCCGCGGTCTTCTCGATGCCCGAGAGGCCGACCGATATGTAGAAATCGCCCAGCAGCTTCAGGCGCGGCGCGCGATCGGCTTCGCTGGCGCTGCCACGGGCGGGGTTCAGGTTTTCGAACAGGTAGAGGCGGGAGCGCGAGGCGTCGATCGCGATCGCGTGGCGGCTCTGGGGGGCGAGCGTGAGGAACTGCGTTGGCACGGCCCCTTCGGGCGGGCGCTCGGTCAGCGCCAGCAGCCGGCGGCGCGACTCCTCGCGCAGGGCGGTGAGCTGTGCCGACGCGGCCAAGGCCTGCGTGTCGGGCACGTCGCCGAGCCGGCGCACCGGGCGGGTCAGCTGGCTGAGCAGGTCGCCGTGCACAAGGTGGGCCAGCTGGAAATTGGGGTGGTCGCGCACCAGGCTCTCGGCCTGTTTCAGGGCCTCCCGGTGTTGCGCGTTCCCGATGAGCTGGTAGATCTCGATCAGACGGGCTTCAGCCCGGCCCATCATGGGTTTGACACGCTGGAGCTGTTCGCCCGTGAGGCTCACGGGCGTCAGACCCGAGGAGGGCGGACTGGCCGTTCCCTGAACGGCATCCTGCACGCGGGTGAGGGCGCTGTTGATCAGTGAGACGGCAGGGGCCTCGCTGACCGGCTCGGCGACGGTGTTGGCGTCGGCCGCCTGGCGCTTGTGCAGCGACAGAGCGAGCAGAGCGGCCACCGCCACGGCCGTGGCGACCACGAACGTGCGATGTCTCGGTGTCACGCGTTGAGCGTTGTTCGGCCCCGGCCCCAGCAGCTCGGTCGTGAGGCTGGCATGGCCCCGTTGCGCGAACCGCCGACTGACCATCAAGAGCCCGTGGATTCCCGAACGATCAGCCAGCGGTTGCCGCTTTTGACCAGATCCAGCGTCTTGCGGCTGGTGACGTTCAGGTTGTCGGAGGTGTAGTCCTGGCGAAAGCGCGCCGAAGCGCGGTCGCCGTTGATCGTGACGTTGAGGTCGTTGATGCCGACGCCGATGCGCGAGCGGGGTTCGATGCGCGAGCGGCGCTCGGCCTCCCAGGCGGCGCGCGACTGGCCGCCCGGTGGAGTGAACGCCGGGCCGTAGGCACCCAGGTAGGCGGACACGTTCTTCGAGGACCAGGCTTTGGCCCAGGCGGCCACAGCCGCTTCCACGTCAACCTGGGCATCGGCGGCGGCCGGGGCGGGCGCTGCCGGAGCGGCGGGCGCCGCAGGGGCCGGCGCAGCCGCGACGGGAGGCTTCGCGGCGGAAGGTGTGGCCACCGGAGCCGATGGAGCCGGTGCGGCCGTCGGGGGCGCGGCGGCGACGGAGGTGGCCGGGCGGGCACCGCGCGGATCGGCCGCGAACAGGTTGCGGATCAGGCTCAGCTTGGGTGCGACAGCGGGGTTGTTCGAATCGAGTTGCAGCGCCTTGCTGTAGGCCTGGCTGGCCAACTTGGCGTAGACGTCGCCCAGGTTTTCGTGGGCGGTGGCGTAGCTCGGGTTGGTGCGGATCGCCATTTCGAGCGCGGCTCGGGCCTTGTCGAACTGGCTCTGGCCGGCGTACAGCACAGCCAGGTTGTTGTAGGGCTCGGGCAGCTCCGGGTAGTCTTCCGTGAGCTTGGCGAAGGTGGCAATTGCATCCGTCGACTTGCCGCTCTCGGTCTGGATCACACCCTTGAGGAAACGCATCTGCGGATCGCGTGGCTTGCCCACCAGGTATTGGTCCACCTTGACCAGGGCTTCGTTGAGTTGGCCAGCACGCACCAGCCGGTTGACCTCGGCATAGTCGTCGCCTTGCGCCCAGGCCAGCGAGGTGCCGAGGCTGGCGGCGGTCAGGGCCACGAGGGCCAGTTGGCGCAGTCGCATGGAAAAACCGTTTCTGGTGATGATGGGGGAGGATGGGCCGCTGCAGTGGGGGTGTGATGGAACGTGGCGAGACATGGCACCTCGAAAACAAACCTGGGCTCCCTCTCATGAAGGGGCCAGTGACACGTTGATCGAATGCCCGGCGGCGTGCTGTGGAGTGTCACCGGGCTGGATATACTGACACCGATGGATTGTATCTGAGGGGTCCCGTTCCGACGGTTGCGCCAGACCGCATGGAACGCCGACGGGCCCGCTCTTCGGATGGTGCCACGCACGGCCTGTGGAAGCCCCGTTTTTCACCCTCCGGCTGCCATCCGGAATCCCGTTCCCGTTCCCGTTCCATGACCCTGAAAATCTACAACACCTTGTCGCGCCGACTGGAGGACTTCCAGCCCATTGAGCCTGGGCATGTGCGCATGTACGTCTGCGGCATGACGATCTACGACCTGTGTCACATCGGCCATGCCCGCATGATGATGGCCTTCGATGTGGTGCAGCGCTGGCTCAAGGTCAGCGGCCTGCGCGTCACCTACGTGCGCAACATCACCGACATCGACGACAAGATCATCAAGCGCGCGCTCGAGCGCGGCATCACGCTGCGCGCGTTGACCGACGAGATGACCGCCGCCATGCACCAGGACATCGGCGCACTGGGCATCGAACCGCCCAGCCTCGAACCCCGGGCCACCGAGTACGTGCCGCAGATGCTGTCGCTGATCAACACCTTGCAACGCAAGGGCCTGGCGTACCAGGCCGACAACGGTGATGTGAACTACGCGGTGCGCAAGTTCCCTGGCTACGGCAAGCTCTCCGGCAAATCGCTCGACGACCTGCGCGCGGGCGAGCGCGTGGCGGTGGACAGCGACAAGAACGACCCGCTGGACTTCGTGCTCTGGAAATCGGCCAAGCCCGACGAGCCGGCGGAAGCCAAGTGGGACAGCGCCTACGGCGCGGGCCGGCCGGGCTGGCACATCGAGTGCTCGGCCATGAGCTGCAGCACCCTGGGCGAGACCTTCGACATCCACGGCGGTGGTGCCGACCTGCAGTTCCCGCACCACGAAAACGAGATCGCGCAGAGCGAAGGCGCCACCGGCAAACCGCTGGCGCGCTTCTGGGTGCACAACGGCTTCGTGCGGGTCGACAACGAGAAGATGTCCAAGAGCCTGGGCAACTTCTTCACCATCCGCGAGGTGCTGGCGAAGTACGACCCCGAGACCGTGCGCTTCTTCATCCTGCGGGCGCACTACCGCAGCGCGTTGAACTACAGCGATGCCCACCTGGACGACGCCCGGGGTGCACTCAAGCGCCTGTACACCGCGCTGTCGCACGTGCCACCGGCGGCTTCGACGCAGATCGACTGGTCCCAACCGCACGCTCAGCGCTTCCGCGCGGCCATGGACGAAGACTTCGGCACGCCCGAGGCCGTTGCCGTGTTGTTCGAACTGGCGGGTGAAGTCAACCGGCGCAAGGACGCGGCATTGGCCGGGCTGCTGCGCGCCCTGGGCGGAACGCTGGGCCTGCTGCAGGCCGACCCGGCCACCTACCTGCAGGGCGGTGGGGCCGAAGGCGGGCTGGACGAGGCGGCCATTCTGGACCTGATCGCCCAACGCAGCGCGGCCAAGCAGGCCAAGGATTTCGCTAGGGCCGATCGCATCCGGCAGCAGCTGCTGGACCAGGGCATCGTGCTCAAGGACAGCCCCACGGGCACCACCTGGGAGCGCAACTGATGGCTACCACCGTCCTGCCCGAGCTCAACTCGGAGGCGCCCGGCTATTGGGTGGATGCCTGTCGCCATCTCATGAAGCGCGACCGGGTGATGAAGAAGCTGATCCCCCAGCATGGGGGTGCCAGCCTGCAGTCGCGCGGGGATGCCTTCGTCACGCTGGCGCGCAGCATCGTCGGCCAGCAGATCTCGGTGAAGGCGGCCCAGTCGGTCTGGGACCGCTTCGAGCAATTGCCCCGGAAGATGGTGCCCGCCCAGGTGCTCAAGCTGAAGGTGGACGACATGCGCGCGGCCGGCCTGTCGGCCCGCAAGGTCGAGTACCTGGTGGACCTGGCCCTGCACTTCGCCAACGACCAAGTCCACGTCAGCCAATGGGCCGACATGGACGACGAGGCCATCATTGCCGAGCTGGTGGCCATTCGCGGCATTGGCCGATGGACGGCCGAGATGTTCCTGATCTTCCACCTGATGCGGCCCAACGTACTACCCCTGGACGACCTTGGTTTGCAGAATGGCATCAGCCTGGCGTATTTTTCGGGTGAGCCGGTCAGCCGCAGCGAGATCCGGGAGGTGGCGAACTCCTGGGCGCCGTTCTGCAGCGTGGCAACTTGGTATATTTGGCGGTCGCTCGATCCGCTGCCGGTCAGTTACTGAGCGCACCGGTTTCGCCGGGACGTCGTGGCAAACAAGACCAAAGGAGCACACCTTGGCCAAAAAGAATTTTCTCGATTTCGAGCAACCGATTGCCGAGCTCGAAACCAAGATCGAAGAACTGCGTTATGTGCAGACCGAATCCGCGGTGGACATCTCCGAAGAGATTGAACAGCTGGCTGGCAAGAGCCTGCAGCTCACCAAGGACATCTACAGCAACCTGACGCCGTGGCAGATCACCAAGATCGCCCGCCACGCCGACCGCCCCTATACGCTGGACTACGTGCGCGAGATCTTCACGCACTTCCAGGAGTTGCATGGCGATCGGCACTTCTCGGACGACCTGAGCATCGTGGGTGGTCTGGCGCGCTTCAACGGCCAGCCCTGCATGGTGCTGGGCCACCAGAAGGGGCGCGACACGAAAGAGCGCGGCCTGCGCAACTTCGGCATGACCAAGCCCGAAGGCTATCGCAAGGCCCTGCGCCTGATGAAGCTGGCCGAGAAGTTCAAGCTGCCGGTCTTCACCTTCGTGGACACGCCCGGCGCCTACCCCGGCATCGATGCCGAAGAGCGCGGCCAGTCCGAAGCGATCGGCCGCAACATCTTCGAGATGGCGCAGCTGGAAGTGCCCATCATCTCCACCATCATTGGTGAAGGCGGCTCGGGCGGCGCGCTGGCCATTTCGGTGGCCGACCAGGTGCTCATGCTGCAGTACTCGGTGTACTCGGTCATCAGCCCCGAAGGTTGCGCCTCCATCCTCTGGAAGACCAGCGACCGCGCCAGCGATGCTGCCGATGCCCTGGGCATCACCGCGCACCGCCTCAAGGCGCTGGGCCTGGTGGACAAGATCGTCAACGAGCCCGTGGGTGGCGCGCACCGCGACCACAAGCAGATGGCCGCCTTCCTCAAGCGCGCCCTGGGCGACGCCTGGCGCCAGGTGACGGACCTCAAGGCCAAGGAGCTGCTCGATCGGCGCTACGCGCGCCTCAACAGCTACGGCCGCTTCACCGACACCAAGGCCGAGAGCAAGGACAAGCGCTGAGGTGAATGCCTCGCCAACCCCGGCCAACCCCTGCGATCGGGCGTTGGCCGCGTGGTGCGAGCGCTGGGGTTTCCTGCAGCCTGCCATGCCCATGGCGGTGGCCTTCAGTGCCGGTGCCGATTCCACGGCCTTGTTGCTTGCGGCGCATCGGCGTTGGCCGGGCCAGGTGATCGCCTTGCATGTGAATCACGGCTTGCAGGCGGCGGCCGACTCCTTTCAGAACCACGCCCAGGCGTTCTGCGCTCTGCACGGCATCGTGTTGCGCGCCGAGCGTGTGCAGGCGGCGCATGCGCCGGGCGATAGCCCGGAAGACGCCGCCCGCCAAGCCCGTTACACCGCCCTGGCGCGCATGGCCGAAGAGGCCGGTGCGGCCTGTGTGCTGTTGGGCCAGCACGCAGACGACCAGGCCGAAACCGTCCTGCTCGCGCTCAGCCGGGGGGCGGGCCTGCCGGGGCTGGCCGCCATGGCCGAGCGCTTCGAGCGCCACGGCCGGGTGTTCGGCCGGCCTTTGCTCGACGTGCCGTCAACCGCCTTGCGCGCCTGGCTGGCGTCCGCTGGTCACGCCTTTGTGGACGATCCCAGCAACGCCGACCAGCGCTTCACGCGCAACCGCATTCGTGCGCTGCTGATGCCCGCGTGGGAGGCCTGTTTTCCCGGCTTTCGGCCCATGCTCGCGCGCAGCGCGGCCCACGCCGCCCAGGGGCAGCGGCTGCTCGACGACCTGGCCCGCATTGATCTCGCGCAGGTGGGCACGCCTCCCGCGATCGCGAGCCTGCAGTCGCTGTCGCGCGACCGCCAGGCCAACGTGCTTCGCCACTGGTTGCGCGCCGAAGCGAACGTGGCGGCCAGCGCGGCCCAGCTGGACGAACTGCTCGATCAGATCGCGGCCTGCACCACGCGCGGCCACCGCATCCGCCTCAAGGTGGCCAGCGGCTTGGTCACTCGCGAGGGTGGGGATCTGCGTTTCGTGGCGCCGATATAATTCCCGGTTGCCCTGAACGGCCCTTTGGGGCCTGGCATGCCGCGTGGAACACCGGTTGCGCGGCCGCAATCAACCCAATCCAATCCCTCCCGATGGCCTTGATAGTTCACAAGTACGGCGGCACCTCCATGGGGTCGACCGAGCGCATCCGCAATGTGGCCCGACGCGTCGCCAAATGGCACCGTGCCGGCCACCAGCTCGTTGTGGTGCCCAGCGCCATGAGCGGTGAAACCAACCGCCTGCTCGGCCTGGCCAAGGAGCTGGCCCCGGGCAAGACCGACAGCGCCTACAACCGCGAACTCGACATGCTCGCTGCGACCGGCGAGCAGGCTTCGTCGGCCCTGCTGGCGATCGCGCTGCAGGCCGAGGGCATTGGCTCGGTGAGCTACGCCGGCTGGCAGGTGCCGATCAAGACCAACAGCTCCTTCACCAAGGCGCGCATCGAATCGATCGACGATGCGCGCATCCGCGCCGACCTGGCCGCCAGCAAGGTGGTCATCGTCACCGGTTTCCAGGGCGTGGACCCCGAAGGCCACATCACCACGCTGGGCCGTGGCGGCAGCGACACCTCGGCCGTGGCCGTGGCCGCGGCGCTCAAGGCTGCCGAGTGCCTGATCTACACCGACGTGGACGGCGTGTACACGACCGACCCGCGCGTGGTGCCCGAGGCGCGCCGCCTGCAGCGCGTGAGCTTTGAGGAAATGCTGGAAATGGCCAGCATGGGCAGCAAGGTGCTGCAGATCCGTTCGGTGGAATTCGCCGGCAAGTACAAGGTGCCCCTGCGCGTGCTCTCCAGCTTCACGCCCTGGGACATCGACCTGAATGAAGAAGCCGCCTCCGGCACCCTGATCACTTTTGAGGAAGATGAAGACATGGAACAAGCCGTCGTTTCCGGCATTGCCTTCAACCGCGACGAAGCCAAGATTTCGGTGCTCGGCGTGCCCGACACCCCCGGCATCGCCTACCAGATCCTGGGCGCGGTGGCCGACGCCAACATCGAGGTCGATGTGATCATCCAGAACCTGAGCAAGGACGGCAAGACCGACTTCAGCTTCACGGTGCACCGCAACGAATTCCAGAAGACGCTGGATCTGCTCAAGACCAAGGTCGTGCCCGCGCTGGGTGCGGCCGAGGTGGTGGGCGATGCACGCATCTGCAAGGTGAGCATCGTCGGCATCGGCATGCGCAGCCACGTCGGCGTGGCCAGCCGCATGTTCAAGTGCCTGAGCGTGGAGGGCATCAACATCCAGATGATCTCCACCTCCGAGATCAAGACCTCGGTGGTCATCGACGAGAAATACATGGAGCTGGCCGTGCGTTCGCTGCACCGCGAGTTCGATCTCGACCAGACCGCGGACACCATCACCGGTTGAACCCTCCACCAGAGGGAAATGCCTCCTGAGTTGAGGCATAATACGCAGCTTCCGGAGCGATGACCGAGTGGCCGAAGGTGCTCCCCTGCTAAGGGAGTATGGGGTGTAGAGCCTCATCGAGGGTTCGAATCCCTCTCGCTCCGCCAGTTATGCCAGGCGCCCCAGACGCGGGCTTCTGAACACCAAGCCCCACCGCCCATGGCCGTGGGGCTTTTTCACGTCCCGCCGCGTGGCGGCCGTGGCCGTTTTGATCGTCAAGGAGCCGCGATGAACGCTTCCCTCGCGCCCGCCCAGCAGATGCAGCTGGCGGTGCACTACCACTCGCAAGGCCTGCTGGATTCGGCCCGCTCGCTGTACGAAGGCGTGCTCAAGCAGTTCCCGACCGAATTCGCGGTGCTGTACCACCTGGGTCTGCTGGAGTCGCAGGCCGGCCATCCCGAGCGGGCGGCGGGCTACTTCGGCCGTGCGGTGCAGTCCTCGCCGCAGAATGCCGACGCGCTGAACAACCTGGCGTTCACGCTGCAGCAGCTGGGCCGCGACACCGAGGCGCTGGCCACGTATGAGCAGGCGCGGGCGCTGCTGCCCGACGATGCGGACATCGCGATCAACCTCGGCCTGCTGCACAAGAAGCTGCAGCAGTTGCCCGAGGCCTTGGCCTGCTTCGAACGGGCCTTGCAGGCCCATCCGGCGCACACCGCGCTGTTGTGCAACCAGGGCAATGTGTTGCAACGCCTGGGGCGCCAGCCGGAGGCGCTGAGCAGCTACGAGCGGGCGCTGGCGGTCGAGCCCGACAACCCCGTGGTGCTGTGCAACCTCAGCAACGCGCTCAACGAACTGGCCCGGTACGACGAGGCCCTGGCCCGCGCCGAGCGCGCCACCGAGGCGCACCCGAAACACGCCCAGGCCTGGGTGGAGCGCGGCAATGCGCTCAAGCAACTGGGCCGCATCCCCGAGGCCGTGGCCAGTTGCGAGAAGGCCATCGCGCTGGATCCGGCCATGGTCCAGGCGCACACCAACCTGGCGGCCACGGTGCTCAGCGACAGCGTGGACACGCCCCGCGTCATCGCCGCCGGTCGCAGGAGCCTCGAGGTGTTCCTGCAGAGCGTGTACCGCGCGCCGGCCTTGCGGCACGCGGGTCTGGCGCTCAGTGCTTTCCGGCTCAAGCACGATGTGCAGCAGGCGCAGTGGCTGCAGGCGCACGGCCACGCCGTGCCCGGCCTGGCGCCGTTTCTCAAGACCGGCAGCGCGCTGCTGCAACAGGCGAAAGATTGGCCGCCCGGCGGCACGCTGCGAGCCTCGGCCAAGGAGCTGTCGAGCCTGCAGGAGTTTCTGGCCACGCCCTGGCTGCATGCCATGCCCGATGCCATGCCCGACGTGCTCAACCCGGAGAACGACTGGCTCGCGCTGGAAGAGGCCTACCTTGCGGGCACGCCCGAAATCCTGACCATCGACCACTTCCTGTCCGAGCCGGCGCTCAAGGCCTTTCAGGACTTTGCCCACGCCTCGCGCGTGTGGCACGGCGAGTACGCCAACAGCTACCTGGGGGCCTTCGCCAACCGGGGCTTCAACAGCCCGCTGCACCTGCAGCTCGCGCGCGAGCTCAAGCAGCGCATGCCGCGTGTGTTCAAGGACTACCTGCTGACCCAGCTCTGGGGTTTCAAGTACGAGCCGGCCGTTACGCGCGGCATCAACGTGCACGCCGACTTCGCCAAGGTCAACCTGAACTTCTGGATCGCACCGAGCGAACACAACCTCGATCCCGAGAGCGGCGGCCTCAAGGTGTACGACGTGCCGGCGCCGGCCGACTGGACCTTCGAGCAGTACAACGCAGACAGTGCCCGCATCTACGAGTTCCTGGCGCAACACAAGGCGGGTTGCGTGACGGTGCCGCACCGCTGCAACCGCGCGGTGCTGTTCAACTCGGCGCTGTTCCACGAGACCGACACCATCCGCTTCGTGGACCGCTACGAAGCCCGGCGGGTCAACATGACCTACCTGTTCGGCCAGCAGTTGCGATAGCAAGCAAGGCCTGACCGACAATTGAGGCATGACGTCCTCCGCCCATTCCCCCGCGGCCCTGAGCCGCGCCGCCTTCGCCACCCTGTTGCTCATCGCGTTCATGATGGGCGCCAACCACGTCGCCGCGCGGCTCGCGTTCGACCACGGCGTGAGCGTGGCCACGGCCGTGGCCTTCCGCAGCAGCGTGACGGCGTTGGTGGTCGCGGCCATCCTGCTGGTCTACCGCGTGCCCATGCGCCTTCAGGCGCGGCATCGCAAGGCCTTGCCCGCGATCGGCCTGCTGGTGGGTGTGCAAAGCCTGTGCCTGTACGCCGCCGTGGCGCGCCTGCCCGTGGCGCTGGCGCTGCTCGCGTTCAACACCTACCCCTTGTGGACGGCGCTCTGGGCGCGCCTGGTCTACGGCCAGCGGCCGCAGCCGCGCGTGCTGAAGGCCATGCCGGTGATGCTCCTTGGTCTGGCGCTCGCGCTCGACGTGTTCGGTGCGGCATCGGGCCTGGGCGCTTCGGGCCATTGGGCGCAGATCGGTGTGGGCGTGGCGTTCGCGCTGGCCGCGGCCGCCACCTTCGGCATGGCGCTGGTGTTGACGCAGCACGAAACCAGTGAACTCGATGGCCGGCTGCGCACGGCCACCACCATGGCCATCGTCGCCGTGATGGCGATGATCGCGGCCACCGCGCAGGGCGGCCTGTCCCTGCCCACCGCGCCCACGGGCTGGTGGGGCCTGCTGGGCCTGACCTTCCTCTACGGCACCGCCTTCACCATCATGTTCACCGTGCTGCCCAAGCTCGGGGTGGTGGGCAACTCGGCCATCATGAACATCGAACCCATCTTCGCGCTGGTGCTGGCCTGGGCGATCCTGGGGCAGTCCATCGCCGCCGTGCAGGTGGTGGGCGGCCTGGTGGTGGTGGCCACGGTGATGTGGCTGGGCCTGCGAAAAGGCTAGTCCGGGTCGTCGAACGAAGCGCTCCAGCGCTCGTTCCATTCCCCGCGCGGCGGCGCGTCGCGCAGGTCCTCGATCTGGCGCCGGTCGCGTTTGGTGGGGCGGCCCATCGGCAGGCTGTGGGCCGGCTCGGGCGCCAGGCGCCGCTGCTCGGCGGCCTGGCTGCGCTGCAGGAGCGAGGCCGCGGTTTCTTCGTAGAGCAGGGCGGCCATCGGCGCGGGGCCGCGAACGCCGCTCAGGCCCTTCACGACGACGGTGCGCGTGTCCGGCCCGATGCGCAGCTCCAGGGTGTCGCCCGGTTTCACGTCGCGCGAGGGTTTGACCGGCAGCCCGTTGAGCCGCACATGGCCTTTGTCGATGGCTTCGCTGCTCAGGCTTCGGGTCTTGTAGAAGCGCGCGGCCCAGAGCCATTTGTCCAGGCGGACCTTGCCGGTGGCGTCGTCGGTGTCGGGTTTCATGAGTGGCTGGCCGGTGTGGCCAGGGGCAGGCGCACGATCGCTTCCAGCCCGATGACCTGGCCCTGGTGGGTGCGGTTGTTGAGTTCGATGCGGCCGTCCAGAGACAGCACGATTTCCCGGCAGATCGCCAGGCCCAGGCCGGAGCCCGACACGCCGGGCGCATGCTGCTGGTCGGTGACGAAGGGCTGGAACAGGCGTTCGCGCAGCGCGGGCGAGATGCCCGGGCCCTCGTCGCGCACGGTGAGCGCGGCGGTTTGCAGGTCCACCACCAGCACCACCGACAGGCTGGAGCCCGTGGGTGTGTTCTTGATCGCGTTGTGCAGCAGGTTGCGGCTGAGTTCGCGCAAGGCCCATTCGTGTGCCTGCACTGGCGCAGCCTGGGTGTCGATCGAGAAGTCGATCGAACGCTCCGCAATCAGCGCCGAGAGGTCCAGCGCCACCGCGCGCACCACCTGGGACCAGTCGATCACCGGCGGCTTGCCATCCTGGCGCAACTGCTCCACCTTGGCCAGCGCCAGCATCTGGTTGGCCAGTTCCGTGGCGCGCTCGACCGTGTGGCCGATCTCCTCCAGCGCCTGCTGGGGCGGGACGTCGCCGCGCCGCGCCGACTGCACCTGGGTTTTCAGCACCGCCAGTGGCGTGCGCAACTGGTGCGAGGTGTCGCGAACGAAGCGCTTCTGGTGCTCCAGCAGGTGCGAGAGCCGTTGCATGTGCTGGTTGGTGGCGTCCAGCAGCGGCAGCAGCTCGCGCGGCGCGCCTTCGGTGGACAGCGGCGAGAGGTCGTTCTCGCTGCGCATGCCCAGCGCCTGGCTGAGCGCGCGCACCGGGCGCGTGGCGCGCTGCACCACGAAGACCACCACGAGCGCGATCACCACCACCAAAGCGGCCTGCCGCCACAGCGTGTCGAGCAGGATCTGCCGTGCCAGCGTCTCGCGCAGCTCCAGCGTTTCCGCCACCTGGATGGTGGCCATGCCCTGCTCGTACACACCGGACACCGGTTGCAGCAGCACCGCCATGCGCACCGGCACGCCGCGGTACTCGTCGTCGTAGAAGTTGACCAGGGCGGCGTAGAGGTTCTTCTGCGGAATGTCGCGGCGCCAGTCGGGCATGTCGCGAAAGCCCGAGACCATCTCGCCCTTGAGGCCGCTCACGCGGTAGAAGATGCGGCTGCGGTTGTCGGCCTCGAAGGCTTCGAGCGCCGAGTAGAGCAGGGTGGATTCGACCCGCACCTCGTCGCCCGCGCCGGTCACCCGCAGCTGTTCGCCGAGCGACTTCGCGGTGGCCAGCAGGGTGCGGTCGTAGGCGGTGTCGGCGGCGTCGAGCGCCTGCCGGTACAGCACGACGGTGTTGATGATCACGAACGCGAACACCGGCAGCAGGATGCCCATGAGCAGCGTGCGGCGCAACGACACCGCGCGCGGGCGTGAGGTCTCGGTGGTGGGGTTCACGCCGTGGCCTTCAGCAGATAACCCAGGCCGCGCAACGTGACCAGTTGCGCGCCGGTGTGGGCGATCTTCTTGCGCAGGCGGTAGGCCACCACCTCGATGGCCTCGGGCTGCACCTGGCTCTCGCCAGGGAACACCAGCTCGAACAGCCGCTCCTTGGCGATGGCATGGCCCGGCTTGCCCAGCAGGGCTTGCAGCAGCGCCAGTTCGCGCGGGGCGAGCTCCATCGGCCGGCCATCGAAGTAGACCGCGCCGCTGTCCTTCTCCACGTGCATGCCGCACCACACGGGCCCGCGCGCGGCCTGGTCGGCGTTGCTGGAGCGCCGCACCAGGGCCCGCACGCGGGCTTCGAGTTCGTCGAGGTCGAAGGGCTTGGGCATGTAGTCGTCGGCGCCCGTGTTCAGGCCGAGGATGCGGTCGCCCACCGTGCCGCGCGCGGTCAGCACGATCACCGGGGTGCTCAGGCCGGCGGCGCGCGCCTGGCTCAACACCTCCAGTCCGTCCACCCCCGGCAGGCTCAGGTCGAGCAGCACCGCGTCGGGCAGGCTGGCCTGCCACAGCGCCAGGGCCCTGGCGCCGTCTTCGCAACCCAGCACCTGCATGCCGCGCCGCTCGAAGCTGCGCCGCAAGGTGGTCTGCATCGTGGCGTTGTCTTCGATCAGGAGCAGCTTCATGGCCTCCGATTATGGGCGTGGGGTGAGCACCCGCCGGTCCGCGTCCGCGCCCGGCCTAGGGTTTGTCCCGATCGGTTGGACAGCGAACTGACAGCCGCCAAAACGAGCATGGCCTCTCCCATTCACTTCTGAAAGTCATCATGAAAAAACATGCCATCGCCTTGGCGGCACTGGGTCTGGTCAGCGGTTACGCGAGCGCGCAGTCGTCCGTGACGCTGTACGGTGTGGTGGACGTGGCGCTCGAGCGCGTCAAGGGCGCCACCTCGGTCACGCGCGTGACCTCGGGGCAGCAGCAGGGTTCGCGCTGGGGCCTGCGCGGCACGGAGGACCTGGGCGGCGGGCTCAAGGCCACCTTCCTGCTGGAGTCCGGCTTCAACGCCGACGTGGGCACGCTCGGCCAGGGTGGCCGGCTGTTCGGGCGCCAGGGCTATGTGGGTCTGGGCGGCAACTGGGGCACGGTGCGCCTGGGCCGCCAGTACACGCCGATGGACGACATCGCCAGCATCATCGGCACCAAGGTCTACGACGTGGTGAGCGTGGTGCCCATCATCGGCAACGGGGACTACAACCGTGTGGACAACGCCATCACCTACGTGTCGCCCACCGTGGCCAGCACCGTGTTCCAGCTGCAGTACAGCCTGGGTGAGGAGCGCGCCAGCAACAACGCCAGCGCGGACTTCGGCAAACAGTTCAGCGCGCACGCGCTCTACGCGCAAGGCCCCTGGACGCTGGGCCTGTCGCTGATGCAGGTGGCCGATGCCGACGGCGTGCTGGCCGGCAAGCAGGGCAAGGACGCGCTGCTGTTCGTGGGGGCGTACGACTTCGGCCCGGTCAAGCTCACCGGCTACTACGACGTGGAAGACAAGGCCGTGGAGAAGCTCAAGCTGTTCGGCCTGGCTGCGGCCTTCAAGTTCGGCGAGACCACGGTGTCGGTGGGCGCGGCGCAGGCCAAGAACGTCAACGGCTCGGCCGCCGCGGCCAGCGACGACGCGAAGATCTACACCCTGCAGGCCACCCACAACCTGTCCAAGCGCACGGCGCTCTATGGCCACCTCACCGCCGTCTCCAACGACACGGCGGCGGCGCTCGGCTTCAACAGCCCGGTGGCCGGTTCGAGTTCCAACGGCATCCAGGTGGGCATTCGCCACCGTTTCTGAGCCCGCGCGGCGCCGGTCTGTCTCCTAGGGTTTCCCCCAATCAGAAGGACAGCGAACTGACAGCGTGCGGGCAGAAGATACGCACATCGGTTCAGCCATTCCCTAGGAGACAAGCCATGCGTCGCGACACCTTCCTCAAATCCCTTGCGGCCCTCGCCGCCGCCGGCGCGCTGCCCAACGCCGCGTGGGCCAGTGCCAACATCAAGATGATGATCCCCGCCAACCCCGGCGGTGGCTGGGACGGCACCGGCCGCGCGCTGGGCGACGCCATGCGCGATGCCGGCGTGGCCGCCTCGGTGACCTACGAGAACAAGGGCGGTGCGGCCGGTGCCATCGGCCTGGCCCAGTTCTACAACGCGAGCAAGGGCGACCCGAACGCGCTGATGGTCATGGGCGCCGTCATGCTCGGCGGCATCATCACCGGCAAGCCGCCGGTGTCCATCACGCAGCTCACGCCCATTGCGCGCCTGAGCACCGAGTACAACGTGTTCGTGCTGCCTTCCAACTCGCCTTTCAAGACCATGAAGGACGTGGTCGAGCAGCTCAAGAAGGACCCGGGCAGCATCAAGTGGGGCGGCGGTTCGCGCGGCGCCACCGAGCACATCGCCGCGGCGCAGATCGCGCAGCTGGTGGGCGTGCCCGCAGCCAAGATCAACTACGTGCCGTTCCGGGGCGGTGGCGAGGCCACGGCCGCCATCCTGGGTGGCAACGTCACCGTGGGCGGCAGCGGCTACAGCGAATTCCAGCAGTACATCGAGAGCGGCAAGATGCGCGCCATCGCCATCACCTCGGCCCAGCGCGTCAAGGGCATCGATGTGCCCACGCTGAAAGAGCAGGGCATCGACGTGGAGATCGGCAACTGGCGCGGTGTCTACGGCGCGGCCGGCATCACCCAGGCCCAGCGCGACGCGCTCACCGCCATGATCGTCAAGGCCACGCAGAGCAAGTCGTGGGCGGCCGCCGTCGAGAAAAACAACTGGACGCCCGCGTTGCTGACCGGCAAGGCCTTCGACGAGTTCGTCGACAAGGACTTCTCCTCCTTGCGCGCGACCATGGTGCGTGCCGGCATGGTCTGAGCCTGCCTTCTCGGTGCGCTCCCGCCGGGAGCGCCATGCCCTCACCCTGGTGTGTTCGCGCACCAGGGTGATTCGTTTTGATAAGGACCCGTCATGAACCCCACTCCCCAGGCCGCCGCCGCGCCCGACCACCGCCCCGGCCAACTGGCCATGGGCATCGGCGCACTGATCGTGGCCGCCGTGCTTGCCTATGGCGCGGCAGCGATTCCTTCCGACGCGGGTTACGCCGGCGTCGGCCCCGACTTTCTGCCCTGGGTGGTGAGCGCGGCGCTCGCCATCTGCGGCCTGATGCTCATCTGGGAAGTGCGCACCGGCGGCTACCGGCACATGGAAGAGCCTTCGGGCGCGGCGCGCGGCGACTGGCGTGCGCTGGCCTGGGTCTCGGCCGGCGTGCTGCTCAACGCGGCACTCATCACCACCATCGGTTTCATCCTGAGCTGTGCGCTGTGCTTCGCGCTGGCCGTGCGCGGTCTGCGCGCCAGCGAGGGCAAGCCCATCGGCGACCTGCGCCAGACCGTGAAGGACGCGGTCACCGGCATCGTCATCGCGGCGCCCGTGTACTGGCTGTTCACCAAGCTGCTGGCCGTGAACCTGCCAGGCGTCACCGCCAGCGGCTGGATCTGAATCGGAAGGCGGAACCGACATGATGGACACCCTCAACCAACTGCTCGCGGGCTTCGCCACCGCCGGCACTCCCATCAACCTGCTGTGGGCCTTCGCGGGCTGTGCCCTGGGCACCGCCATCGGCGTGCTGCCCGGCCTGGGCCCGGCCGTGACGGTCGCCATGCTGCTGCCCATCACCGGCCAGGTCGAACCCACGGCCTCCATGATCTTCTTCGCCGGCATCTACTACGGCGCCATGTACGGGGGCTCCACCACCTCCATCCTGCTCAACACGCCGGGCGAGACCGGCACCATGGTCACCGCGCTCGAAGGCTTCAAGATGGCCAAGAGCGGGCGCGCAGGCGCGGCCCTGGCCACCGCCGCCATCGGCTCCTTCGTGGCCGGCACCATCGCCACCATCCTCGTGACGCTGTTCGCGCCCATGCTGGCCGAATTCGCCGTGAAGCTCGGCCCGCCCGAGTATTTCTGCCTGATGCTGCTGGCCTTTACGACCGTGAGCGCGGTGCTCGGCCAGAGCACCTTGCGCGGCCTCACCGCGCTGTTCTTCGGTCTGGCGCTGGGCCTCATCGGCATCGACCAGATCACCGCGCAGGTGCGCTACACCGGCGGCATCCTGGAGTTCATGGACGGCATCGAGGTGGTGCTGGTCGCCGTGGGCCTGTTCGCCGTGGCCGAAGCGCTCTACAACGCGCTCTACGAAGGCCGCAGCGAAGCCAGCATGAACAAGATGAACAAGGCCCACATGACGCGCAACGAATGGCGCCGCTCCTGGCCCGCCTGGCTGCGTGGCACGGCCATCGGTTTCCCCTTCGGCACCATCCCCGCCGGTGGCACCGAAATCCCCACCTTCCTGAGCTACGCCACCGAGCGCAAACTGGCCGCACCCGAGCACAAGGCCGACTTCGGCACCGTCGGCGCCATCGAAGGCGTGGCAGGGCCCGAGGCCGCGAACAACGCGGCCGTCACCGGCACGCTGGTGCCGCTGCTCACGCTGGGCATTCCGACCTCGGTGACCGCCGCCATCCTGCTGAGCGCGCTGCAGAACTACGGCATCAACGCCGGCCCGCAGCTGTTCCAGACCTCGTCCGCGCTCGTGTGGGCGCTGATTGCCTCGCTCTACATCGGCAACGTCATGCTGCTGGTGCTCAACCTGCCCATGGTGGGCCTGTGGGTCAAGCTGCTGAAGATTCCGCGCCCGCAGCTCTACGCCGGCATCCTGATCTTCGCCACCGTGGGCGTGTACGGCATGCGCCAGAGCGCGTTCGACCTTTTCCTCATGTACGGCCTGGGCCTGCTCGGTGTGGTGATGCGCCGCTACGACTTCCCCACCGCACCCGTGATCGTGGGCCTCATCCTCGGCCCAATGGCCGAGGCGCAGATGCGCAACGCCCTGTCCATCGGGGAAGGCAGCTTCATGGTGTTCCTGCAGCGCCCCATGTCGGCCACGCTGCTGGCCGTGGTGCTCGTGGTGCTGGTGTTGCCGCGCCTGTTGGCACGGCTCAAAGGGCCTGCGGGGGCCTAGCCTCGATCCGAAACCGTCCCTCGGCTAGGGGGAATCCCTGGCCTGGAAGACCTGGGTTGTCACCTGCATACAACGCGGCAGGCACCCGGCTTCCCGGCAGGCCCACCACGATTCCTGCCCGCGCAGGAGTCAGGTGCAGGTATCTGGAATGAAAAGCCGGATGGCGGCAACGAAGCGCGTCCGGCCCTGAGGTCAAAGTCCTCCCGAGTCGTCAAGCCTGTCAGCCTTGACAGGCGTTGGACGCCGCTTTTCCCCCAAGACAGCATGGCCGCCCATGAAAAGCGTGGGGCGGCGAGCCCGTCTTCGCCCGTTGAGTCATGCCAACTTCGTGAGGTTCGGGTTTCTGCAATGAACACTTCCAGATCTGTTGAACAGGCGCATCAAGAATTGAAAGACGCCTGTCTCGCCTTCATTCGTGGGCGGCCGTGGGACTCGGTCACTTGCCATGCGGTCATCCTGAACAAGATGGCCCGAATCAGCATCTATCTGGTTCACGAGAACCAGATCGAAAGAAAAAGGCTCGCGGGGACTGGGGCTTTCACGGCACCCGAAGACGCCGTGCTGTTCCTGCGCGACGATCTTTTGAGCACCACCGGGGAGCGCATGTGGGGCCTGACCTTCACGCTGTATCCCGACGGCAGGTTCAACATCGAGTTCGACTGCCACCAGCCCAAGGGCCACGAAGCCGCATCCACGCCAGGCGAAGCCTTGTCTGTCGCCGAGAGACTGCCTCAGGCCTGGGACAGGATGGCCGCGGCGCTGTCCGCTCACCAATCCTTCGAAGACCAATGGCTCGTCACCGCCATGACCTGGCTGGAGCAGCAGACGACGAAGCACCGCCAGGCATGGGGCCTGGGCAGCGAAACCCAATGGCACCTCGACATGGAAGAAGGCTGGTTGCGCTGGAGTTTCGCGGACGGTCGCGTGATGCAGGCCGCCGCGCAGGTGGTGGGTGTCTACTGCACGAAGGAGAGCCGCTTCACGTGGGGTTGGGAGCACCCTTCGGTGCCCGACGCCTTGCAACGGGCCGCACAGCAGGTGCGCACCCTCGGCTTTGATCGGTGGGTCACGCGCGTTGTGGACTGCTCGCAGGATGAGGCCTGGCAATTCGCCGCCATGGCCGCGCAGCACGACGGGGCCGCCGGTGCCTACCAGGGCGACAACGATGGGACGTGGATGTACCTGAGTTTCGATGAGCCCAGGGCCGTGACGCTGTGATGCCTCAGGTGGCGTGACCTCAGGCGCTGCCCGTTCGCTCGGACGGGGACCACTCGCCCCCGAAGAGCATCCTTTCCAGGCAGTGGCTGGCCTGCGGCACGTCATGGGTCTGGGCCAGCAAGAAGACGGCGTCTCGATCCGGTCGCGAGACACCGAGTTGCTCCAGCAGGCCGTGCAGCCATGCCGCGTCATCCTGCTGAATCCGTTCGATCAGGCAATGGATGGCGTAGCAGGGGTTTTCCGCCGCCATCTTCAGCTTGGCGGCTGTCCATCCCACTGAGCGGGCAGAGCGGTTCAGGGTCTCGACGAAGGCAGGGGAATGGAAGTCGACGCGCCAGGCCGTCTCTCGCCGGTTCAGTTCGCGGGTCGAGAAAAACGATCGGATGCCTCGGTACACCCGGTAGCCGGCATAGGCCAGGCCTGTGGCGATGGCGATGAACGCCAGCGGGGGAAAGAGGAATGCCAAGGCGCTGAAGAGGGTGGCCGCGATGCCGGTGATGGTTTCTATCCTTGCCTTGGTCCGCTTGTCTCGGGCTTGTTGCAGCGCGTCCTTGCGTTGGCTGCGGGCATGTCGGATCACATGGGCTTGCAGCGATGTCGGGCTGGCGGCTGGTGTGCCGCTTTCGATCAAGCGCAGCGCGCGCCTGGCCTGTTCGACCAGCTTGCTCGACGAATGCCATTTGAAGATGCCCGCCAAGGCTTGAAACGCCGAGCCCACGATGCCCACGATGCTGGCGGCCAACGAGAGCCACGCACTGGCCTTGAAGGCCAGCTTCAGGGCGGAAAACAGGCGAGATGTCCAGGACACCACGGTGTAGCGAACCACATCCACGATCTGCTCCGGCGCGTGCTGCATGGCCGTGTCCAGCTGCACCTTGGAGGCGCGCGCCTGCCAGGCCTTCTGCGCGGCGTCGCACAGTCGCCGCGCCTGAGAGGGATGTGCCTCTGAATGCGCCCACCGGCGGTGGGCCTCGTCCAGCGCGAGTTGGCCCTGTGCGAATGCGGCGTGGGTCGCCTGTCGGTGCGACAAAGCCTGGCAGGTGTTGGACAGGTTTTTGATCGCCGCGCCCGTTTCGATGGCACCGCCCGCACCCTGAAGGGCCTGGAAGGCGCCCAGCGCTTCCAGCGGAAAACCGTCCCCGATCGGTGCGCTGTTCTCGTGCCCGGTTTTTTCCAGGGGCGCCTTGCTCAACCCCGAGGCCACGCCTTGCGGCGCACGGGTGAGGTAGGCCATGCCGCACACGGCATCGAGTTGGGAATGCAGCCGTCGGGCTCTAACCGCCCCCTTCAGGTGCCCCGGGTCCGTGGAGGCGAGTGGGGTGTCCCTGAACACCCACACGTCTGCGTGCGCGTGGCCGTGGTGGCGTGGGCTGTCCGTCGGCCCATTCATTTCGCCACGGGAAGAGGGCGGGCGGGTCGGAAAAGCCAGGACAGAGGAAAGAACCATGTGCGTCATCGCGGCGAATCGTAGTTCTTACTTATTACTCTTCAATGACAGTGCAGGCACGGAGAAGTGCAGGGTTACCATCCCGCCATGACCCGGGACAACCGCCTGCCGCGTGACGCGCAAAGCATCCTCGAACTCGCCGCGAGGTCGATGTTCGATCTGTTCGCCAACGCCAGCGAGGGCATGATGCTGGTGGACCGCGACGCGCGCGTGGTCTGGATCAACGACCAGTACCGCCGCTTCCTGCCCGCGCTGGGCTTCGAGCGCGAGGAAGACTTCGTCGGCCACCCGGTCTCGCGCGTGGTGCAGAACACGCAGATGCACCAGGTGCTGGCGACCGGCAAGCCCATCCTCATCGACCTGCTTACCAACCGCGCCGGCACCTTCGTGGTGAGCCGCATCCCGCTGCGCGACGACGCGGGCGAGGTGATCGGGGTGCTGGGCATCGTGTTGTTCGATCACCCCGAGACCACGCTGCAACCCCTCATCAGCAAGTTCGCGCGGCTGGAGCAGGACCTGAGCGAAGCCCGGCGCGAACTCGCGAGCCAGCGCCGCAGCAAGTACACCTTCGCCAGCTTCGTGGGCAGCAGCGCCGCCGCGCTGGAGGTCAAGCGCCAGGCCCGGCGCGCCGCGCAGTCGGCCAGCCCGGTGCTGCTGCTGGGCGAGACCGGCACCGGCAAGGAGTTGCTCGCGCACGCCATTCACGCGGCCTCACCGCGCGCGGGCCGCTCGTTCGTGAGCGTGAACATGGCGGCCGTGCCCGACACGCTGCTCGAAGCCGAGTTTTTCGGCGTGGCCCCCGGGGCCTACACCGGCGCCGACAAGAAAGGGCGCGATGGCAAGTTCAAGCTGGCCGATGGCGGCACGCTGTTCCTGGACGAACTCGGCGACATGCCGATGTCGGTTCAGGTCAAGCTGCTGCGCGCGCTGCAGGAAGGCGAGATCGAGCCGCTGGGTTCGAACAAGCTGGTGCGCTTCGACGTGCGTGTGGTCGCCGCCACCTCGCGCGACCTGCAGCAGATGGTGCGCGAAGGCAGCTTCCGCGAAGACCTCTACTACCGCCTCAACGTGTTGCCCATCCGCGTGCCGCCGCTGCGCGAGCGGCGGGACGACATCGCGCTGCTGATCGAGGCCCTGTGCGAAGACATCGCCGCGCGCGGCGGCGGCGCGCAGCTGGAGCTGACCGCCGACGCCCAGGCCCTGCTGGCCGCGCAGCCCTGGCGCGGCAACATCCGCGAACTGCGCAACGTGCTGGAACAGCTTGCGCTGCGCAGCGACTCGCACCACATCGCCGCCGCGCAGGTGGGGGTGGTGCTGCAGGAAGCCGGCCTGCCCGCCCTGGCGCCGGCGGCCACGTTGCCGAAGGCCGTCGCGCGTGCGATGGGAGAGGGCGACGAACTTCGCCCGCTGCCCGAGCAGATCGCCGAGCTGGAGCAGCGCGCGATCGCGCAGGCCCTGGCCCGCACCGGTGGCAACCGCACCGCCGCCGCGAAGCTGCTCGGCATCTCGCGCGCCAGCCTGTACGACCGTTTGGCGGCCCTGGGCGACGCGTCTGAAATTCAGACAATTGTCTGAATTTCAGACAATTTCACGATCCGGGATTGTCTGAAGTCTGGACAATTGCCAGAGCGGTCTGAGCAAAACCCTTTGAAATCAAAGGCCTGTACCGCTGGCACGAAGTCTGCGATAAGGAAGGCACGGCGCACCGCGCTGTCACGATCCTTCCAACCAGGAGACAAGACATGACTCACACCACCCGCCGCCTGGCGGTCATCGCGCTCGCCTGCTCCGCGGCGCTCGGCACCTCGCTCGTTTCGGCCCAGGCCAACAAGGGCGAGATCCGCATCGCCCACATCCACAGCAAGACCGGCCCGCTGGAGGCCTATGCCAAGCAGACCCAGGCCGGCCTGATGATGGGCTTGAGCTACGCCACCGGCGGCACCATGATGGTGGGCGGCAAAAAGATCGTCGTGATCGAGAAGGACGACCAGGGCAAGCCCGATGTGGGCAAGAGCCTGCTGGCCGCCGCCTACGCCGACGACAAGGTGGATCTGGCCATCGGCCCGACCGCTTCGCCCGTGGCCCTGGCCATGCTGCCCGTGGCCGAGGAGTACAAGAAGATCCTGCTGGTCGAGCCCGCCGTGGCCGACTCGATCACCGGCGACAAGTGGAACAAGTACATCTTCCGCACCGGCCGCAACAGCAGCCAGGACGCCGCCGCCAACGCCGTGGCGCTGGACCAGCCGGGCAACGTGATCGCCATGCTGGCCAACGACAACGCCTTCGGCCGCGACGGCGTAAAGGCCGCCAAGGACTTCACCAAGAAGGCCAAGATCGTTCACGAGGAATACCTGCCCGTGGGCACGACGGACTTCACCGCCGGCCTGCTGCGCATCGTCGACAAGCTCAAGGACCAGCCGGGCACCAAGTACATCTCGGTGGGCTGGTCGGGCGCGCCCACGCCCTTCGGCAAGATCGCCGAGATGGAGCTGGACAAGCGCTACGGCATCAAGCTCGCTACCGGCGGCAACATCCTGCCCGCGATGGTGGCCTACAAGCAGTTCCCGGGCATGGAGGGCGCGCTGTACTACTACTTCGGCATCCCCAAGAACCCGGTGAACGACGCGATGGTGGCCGAGCACTACAAGCAGTTCAAGACGCCGCCGGACTTCTTCACCGCCGGTGGTTTCTCGGCCGCGATGGCCGTGGTGACCGCGCTGAAGAAGACCAATGGCGACACCAAGACCGACACGCTCATCAAGACCATGGAAGGCATGAGCTTCGACACGCCCAAGGGCACGATGACCTTCCGCAAGGAAGACCACCAGGCCATGCAGAGCATGTACCACTTCAAGATCAAGGCCGACCCGGCGTTTGCCTGGGGCGTGCCCGAGCTGGTGCGCGAGATCAAACCCGGGGACCTTGCCATTCCTATTCGGAATGGCCGGTAACCCCCTGCGCCGCTGACGCGGCTTCCCCCTTGGAAAGGGGGACAACACCTGCGGCCCGGCAAAGCCGGTTCCGCGGTGTTTCTGGAAGTTCGCCGCACTTGCGGCTCACGGCATACCGCTGCCTTCTGCGGAGAGTCCCTTCATGCTTGAAACCCAAGACCTCACGGTCCGCTTCGGCGGGCACGTGGCGGTGAATGCCGTCTCGTGCGCGTTCGCGCCGGGCACGCTCACCGCCATCGTCGGCCCCAACGGCGCGGGCAAGACGACCTACTTCAACCTTATCTCGGGCCAGATCAAGGCCAGCGCGGGCCGTGTGCGGCTCGGTGGCAAGGACATCTCGGCGCTGGGCGCGCCGGCGCGCGCGCAGGCCGGACTGGGCCGGGCGTTCCAGCTGACCAACCTGTTCCCCAACCTCACGGTGCAGGAGAACGTGCGGCTGGCGGTGCAGGCGAGGGCGGGTGCGGGGCTGAACCTGTGGCGCATCTGGAGCGACCGGCGCGACCTGCTGCAGCGCGCCGACGAGGTGCTGGAAACCGTGGCGCTGGCCGACAAGCGCGACGCGCTCGCCTCCAGCCTGCCGCACGGCGACCAGCGCAAGCTGGAGGTCGGCATCCTCATGGCGCTGGAGCCGCAGGTCTTCATGTTCGATGAACCCACGGCCGGCATGAGCGTGGACGAGGTGCCCGTGATCCTGAACCTCATCCGCAAGCTCAAGGAAGACAAGCGCAAGACCATCCTGCTGGTCGAGCACAAGATGGACGTGGTGCGCGAACTCTCGGACCGCATCATCGTGCTGCACAACGGAGAGCTCGTGGCCGATGGCGAACCCGCCACCGTGATCGCCTCGCCCGTGGTGCAGCAGGCCTACCTTGGCATCAACCCCGAAGAAGAGGTGAGCGCATGAGCCAGGACCTGTTGACGCTGAAAGGGGTTCACACCCACATCGGCGCGTACCACATCCTCCACGGCGTGGACCTCGCCGTTCCCGCCAACCAGCTCACCATGCTGCTGGGCCGCAACGGCGCGGGCAAGACCACCACGCTGCGCACCATCATGGGCCTGTGGCACGCCAGCCAGGGCACGGTGACGCTCGACGGCCAGGACATCACCCAGCGCCCCACGCCCGACATCGCGCGCAGCGGCGTGGCCTACGTGCCCGAGAGCATGGGCATCTTCGCGGACCTCTCGGTGCGCGAGAACATGCTGCTGGCCGCGCGCGGCGCGCGCAGCCTGGACGACATCGACACCAACCGCCTCGAATGGATCTTCGGCCTGTTCCCGGCTATGAAGAAATTCTGGCTGCACCCGGCCGGCAAGTTGAGCGGTGGGCAGAAGCAGATGCTCGCCGTCTCGCGCGCCATCGTCGAGCCGCGCAAGCTGCTGCTGATCGACGAGCCCAGCAAGGGCCTGGCGCCCGCGATCATCCAGAACATGATCGCGGCCTTCCGCGAACTCAAGGCCGCCAAGACCACCATCCTGCTCGTCGAGCAGAACTTCAACTTCGCGCGCCAGCTCGGCGACACCGTGGCCGTGATGGACGACGGCCGCGTCGTGCACAGCGGCTCCATGGCCGAACTCGCGGCCGACGAATCGCTGCAATCCAAGTTGCTGGGCTTGTCCCTCGGAGCACACCAATGAAACTCAACGCCGACTTCGACTGGAAGCCGCTGGCCCTGGTGCCCGCGCTGGCGCTGCTCGCGCTGCCCGCCGTGGGCAGCCCGTCCACCTGGATCACGCTCACCGTGGCCGGCCTGGCCATGGGCATGATCGTCTTCATCATCGCCTCCGGCCTCACGCTGGTCTTCGGCCTCATGGACGTGCTCAACTTCGGCCACGGCGTGTTCATCGCGCTGGGCGCCTTCGTGGCCACCACCGTGCTGGCCAGCATGGGCAGCTACACCACGGCCAACAGCCTCTGGCTCAACCTCGTGGCCTTGCTGCCCGCCATGCTGGTGGCCATGGCCGTGGCCGGCGCGCTGGGCTGGGTGTTCGAGCGGCTCATCATCCGCCCGGTGTACGGCATGCACCTCAAGCAGATCCTCATCACCATGGGCGGCATGATCATCGGCGAGGAGATGATCAAGGTCATCTGGGGCCCCGAGCAGATCGCGCTGCCGCTGCCCGAGAGCCTGCGCGGCTCCTTCATCTTCGGCGATGCGGCGGTCGAGAAATACCGCCTGCTCGCCGTGCTGGTGGGCGCGGCCGTGTTCGCCGCGATGGTGTGGACGCTCAACCGCACCAAGGTCGGCCTGCTGGTGCGAGCCGGTGTGCAGGACCGCGAGATGGTCGAGTCCCTCGGCTACCGCATCCGCCAGCTCTTCATCGGCGTCTTCGTGGTGGGCAGTGCGCTGGCCGGCCTGGGCGGCGTGATGTGGGGCCTGTACCAGCAGACCGTGCTGCCGCAGATGGGCGCGCAGGTCAACGTGCTGATCTTCATCGTCATCATCATCGGCGGCCTGGGCTCCACGCTGGGCGCGCTCATCGGCGCGCTGCTGGTAGGGCTGATGGCCAACTACACCGGCTTCCTGGCGCCCAAGGTCGCGCTGTTCTCCAACATCGCGCTCATGGTCGCTATCCTGCTGTGGCGCCCCCAAGGCGTTTACCCCGTCACCAACCGATAAGAAGGAGCCGAAGCATGTTGTCCCGTCTCCTCTCCAACGACCTCCCGCGCAGCCGCTGGCTGGTCGCCTTGCTGATCGTGCTCTTCCTGGGCCTGGCCTTCGCGCCCTTCCTGTTCCCGGGCGTGAAGGCGCTTAACGTGGCCGCCAAGGTGCTCATCTTCGTGGCGCTGGTGGCCAGCTTCGACCTGCTGCTGGGCTACACCGGCATCGTGAGCTTCGCGCACACCATGTTCTTCGGCATCGGTGCCTACGGCGTGGCCATCGCGCTCAACGCGGCGGAGTCACCGTCCTGGGGCGCCATTGCACTGGGTGTGCTCTGCGCGCTGCTGGTCTCGCTGGTGCTCTCGCTGCTCATCGGCCTGTTCTCGTTGCGGGTGCGCGCGATCTTCTTCGCCATGATCACGCTCGCGGTGGCCTCGGCCTTTCTCACGCTGGCCTCGCAGCTGTCGGATTTCACCGGTGGTGAAGACGGCCTGACCTTCCGCGTGCCCGAGCTGCTCTCGCCCGGCTTCACGCTGACCGAAGAGCCGCTGCAGACGCCGCTGGGCGAGGTGGACCTCAACGGCCGGCTGATCACTTACTACCTGATCTTCCTGGCCGTCACCGCGATCTTCCTCACCATCCTGCGCATCGTGAACTCGCCCTTCGGCCGCGTGCTGCAGGCCATCCGCGAGAACGACTTCCGTGCCGAGGCCCTGGGCTACCGCACCGTCGTCTACCGAACGCTGTCCAACGTGCTGTCCGCCTCCTTCGCCACGCTCGCGGGCTGCCTGCTCGCGCTCTGGCTGCGCTACAACGGACCAGACACCTCGCTCTCGTTCGAGATCATGCTGGACATCCTGCTCATCGTCGTCATCGGCGGCATGGGCACGCTCTACGGCGCCTTCATCGGCAGCGTGCTTTTCGTGGTGGCGCAAAGTTACCTGCAGGACCTGCTGCGCATGGCCGGCAGCGCCACCGAAGGCCTGCCGCTGTTGCCCGCGCTGCTCACGCCCGACCGCTGGCTGCTCTGGCTGGGTGTGCTCTTCGTCCTGTCGGTGTATTACTTCCCCACGGGCATCGTGGGCAAGCTGCGAGAGCGGGCCTCGCTCGCGCGCCTGAAAGGAGGTCGGCCATGAACACCGCCACCACTCTCGCGCCCGCGGCCACCATCGCGACCCCGCGCTCGCGCTACCTCACCTGCGCAGGCCGCGAAATCCACTTCATGGACTGGGAGCCCGAGACGCCCAATGGTCAGACGGTGGTCGCGTGGCACGGCTTGGCCCGCACCGGACGCGACATGGACCCGCTGGCCGCGCACCTCAGCGCGCAGGGCTGGCGCGTGATCTGCCCCGACACGATCGGGCGCGGCCTCTCGGAATGGAGCCTCGAGCCCGAAGCCGAGTACTGCCTGGACTTCTATTCGCGCATCGCCACCGCGTTGGTGGACCAGCTCGTCATCAAACGCTTCCATTGGGTGGGCACCTCGATGGGCGGCGCCATCGGCATGGTGTGTGCCGCCGGCCCGCTGCACGGGCGCATCGAGCGGTTGGTGCTCAACGACATCGGCCCCAAGCTGGCCGACGCGGCGGTGCAGCGCATCCGCAGCTACGCGGGCAACCCGGCCGCGTTCCACACCATGAGCGAGCTGGAACAGTACTTCCGCACCGTCTACAAGCCCTACGGCTACCTGAGCGACGCGCAGTGGCGCCTGCTCACCGAAAGCTCGGCGCGCCGACTGGCCAATGGCCGCGTCACGCCACACTACGACCCGGCCATGGTGATGCAGTTCAGCCACCACCCCGCGGACTACGACCTCTGGCCCACCTACGACCGCATTGACGTGCCCGTGCTGTGCCTGCGAGGCGCGGAGTCGGACCTGCTGCTGGCCGACACGGCCGAGGCCATGCGCGACCGCGGGCCGCGCGCGCTGGTGGTGACGATTGCCGGCTGCGGGCACGCGCCCGCGCTCAACGTGCCCGAGCAGTTCGAGCTGGTGCAGCGGTTTCTGGCGGGGCACTGAGCCGGGCACTCACGGAACGATCCCATGCGCCTTCATCACGGCTTCCTCGTCGCCCGTGATCCAGCCAAACACCGTGGCCGTGTCGCCTTCCCGGCGGACGAGGTACGCGTTGGTGAAGTCGATGGTCTTCTTCTCGTTGTCGATGGCATAGATCGCCGTCCAGTCCACGCGCGCCAGCGCGTGAAGATCGTCGATGCCGGAGACGTCCAGGCGCTGGAGCTTCATGCCGCTCATGCCGATCTGCCGGTAGCGCTCGAAGCCGTCGGCCATCACCTTCTTCAGCTGCTCGTCGTTCTGCCCCGTGACCACGCCCGACGGGGCCGCCGCGATGAATGCCTTGGCGTAGAGATTCGCGACCGCCACGAGGTCTGAATCACCGCTGAGGGATCGGTTGAACTCGCGCTCATAGCGCTGGAACAATTCATTCACCAACGATTCCATGGATGGAGATCCGGTCTGGTGGGTCATGGGCACCTCGCTGCAGGGAGAAAAAGGGCATCGCACCCGATCGATGGGGTTCAACTACCATGGCGACTGTCGTTTGGCCGTGAACCTTGGAGTGGCGTGATGCGTCTTGAGTTCGGCATTTTCCTTCTCCACCCATGAGCCGCCTTCGCGAAGCCGGGCGCCGCATTCGGCACGCCGCGCTGAACACACCAGGGTTGCGCGTGATCCTGCTGGCCATCCGCAATTACGTCCTGCACCAGAGCGCCAACCAGGCCGGCAGCCTCGCGTTCTCGTCGGTGCTGGCCATGTTTCCGCTCCTGATCCTGTTGTCCGCTTCGGCCGGCTACCTGGGCAAGCCTGGCGACGCGGCGGCGCTGGTGGGCCGCGTGGTGGGGTACACGCCGCAAGTGGTGCGCGACGTGATGCAGCCGGTCATCGAGCAGGTGCTGGCCCAGCGCAACCAGGCCTTGCTGGCCGTGGGCGTGCTGGTGACGCTGTGGACCGCCTCGTCGGGCATGCAGGCGATCCGCTCGGCGCTGAACCGCGCCTATGGCATCGAGCGCGGGCTGCCGTTCTGGAAGGCGCGCATCAAGGTCACGCTGTTCACGGTGGTGGTGGGCTCGGGCGTGCTGCTGGCTTTCAGTTCGGTGGTGGTGATGCCGTATGTGTGGCTGTTGCTGGCCGAGAACGTGGGCGTGGGGCAGGAGACCCTCTGGGCGCGCAACAGTGTGCGCTATGGCTCGGCGTTCCTGGTGCTGGTGATGTTGTATGCCTTGATGTACGGCTGGCTGCCGGACATTCGCCAGCGGCTCTACACCGTGATCCCAGGTGCCGTGGTGGGGGCCGCCCTCTGGGTGGGGGCGGCCGCGAGCCTGTCGTACACCTTGCGCACCGCGGGCAAGCTGGCCTTGCTCTACGGCAGCTTCGCGGGCGTGGTGGCCACGCTGGTGTTTCTGTACATCAGCGCCACCACGCTGATCTTCGGTGCCGAGATCAATGGGGTGCTGCGCGGCTCGGTGGAGCCAGACGGCAAGACCTCCCCGCCTTAGCGGATGCGCCGGCCCAACGGCGTGTAGCGCAGCAGCTTGCTCAAGCCATCGCGGCCGCTGGCGGCTCGGCCCACGAGGGCGGTGGCCGCCAGCATGCCTGCCGTGCGCACGACCACCGACGGGCTCGTGCGCGTGAGCGCCCATGCCGCAATTCCCGCGCCCAGCACCAGCCAGTGCTCGCCGGGAAAGCTGTCGCGGGCGCCGTCTTGCGCTTTGGCTCGCTCGACGAGCGAGCCTTGGGTTTTTCTTCTGGTCGCCACGGTGCATCTCCTGCAGTGATCGAGGCTCCACCTTATCGCGCCAGGACTCGAGGCGATGTAGGACGACTTCGCGTCCTCATGGCCGCGCGGGCCGTTCCCGGCGGCGCTATTGCCGCAGGATCTTCTCCATCGTCCTGCCCTTGGCCAGCTCGTCGATCAGCTTGTCCAGATAGCGGATGCGCTGCATCAGTGGGTCTTCCACCGCCTCGACGCGCAAGCCACAGACGACGCCGGTGATCAGCGAGGTGTTCGGGTTCATCGCCGGGGCCTGGGCGAAGAAGGTTTCAAAGTCGTGCCCCTGCGCGATCTGCCGCTCCAGGCCCGCCTGGTCGTAGCCCGTCAGCCAGCGGATGACGTCGTCCACTTCCGCTTTCGTCCGGTGCTTGCGCTCCGCTTTCTGCACATACAGCGGGTAGACCTTGGCAAACGCCGTCTTGAAGATGGGGTGGGCGGGCATGGTCTTCCCTCGTGTGAACCAGCAGGATCAGTCTTTCGCGCCCAGCGCCAGGGCCCGTTCGCGGCTGGCCTGCAGCTCCATCGGGTTGTCCGCTGTCTTGGTGGGCCAGCCTTGCAGGTGCCGCTCGGCCAGATCGGCCAGTGCGCGAATCCACTCGGGCGAGTCGTTCACGCAGGGGATGTACTGGAACTGCTGGCCGCCCGCGTGCAGAAAGGCTTCGCGCGCCTCCATGTTGATTTCTTCCAGCGTCTCCAGGCAATCGCTGGTGAAGCCGGGGCAGACCACGTCCACGTTCTTCAAACCCTTCTTCGCCATTGCCACCAGCGTGGGCTCGGTGTAGGGCTCCAGCCATTTGGCCTTGCCGAAGCGCGACTGGAAGGTGAGGGTGTAGCGCTCGGGCGCCAGGCCCAGTTGCTCGGCCAGCAGGCGCGCGGTCTTGCGGCATTCGCAGTGGTAGGGGTCGCCCAGGTGCAGGGTGCGCTCGGGCACGCCGTGGAAGCTCATCACCAGGTGGTCGCCCTGGCCGTGCGCCGTCCAGTGCGCGCGGATGGTCCGGGCCAGCGCCTTGATGTAGCCCGGGTCGTCGTGGTAGCGGTTGACGAAGCGCAGCTCGGGCAGGCTGCGCACGGGCTGGCTCCAGGCCGTCACCGCGTCGATCACGCTGGCGGTGGTGGTGCCGCTGTACTGCGGATAGGCCGGCAGCACCAGCACGCGGGCCACGCCCTGGGCCTTGAGCTCGTCGAGCACGGACGCGATGGACGGGTTGCCGTAGCGCATGGCATAGCGCACCGTCACCTGGTGGCCGCGCTCGCCCAGGTAGCCGCGCAGCAGCGTGGCCTGTTTTTCGGTCCACACCTTCAGCGGCGAGCCTTCGGGCAGCCAGACGCTGGCGTATTTGGCGGCGGACTTCTTCGGTCGCGTGCGCAGGATGACGCCATGCAGGATGGGCCACCAGACCAGCCGGGGAATCTCCACCACGCGGGGGTCGCCGAGGAACTCGGCGAGGTAGCGGCGCAGGGCGGGGGCGCTGGGTTCGTCGGGCGTGCCGAGGTTGCAATAGACGATGGCCGTGCGCGCAGGTTGGCCATGGGGGATCGTCGGTTCGGGGTGGAAGGGCATGCGCTATTCTCCCGCAGACATGAATACCCCCCTCCCCACGGCGCTGGACGTCAGCCGCATCCGCGCCATCACCATCGATCTGGACGACACGCTGTGGCCGATCTGGCCCATCATCGAGCGCGCCGAGGCCGTGCTGGCCGCCTGGCTGCTGGAGCACGCGCCGGCTACCGCCGCGCAGTGGGGCGACCCCAAAGCCCTGCGCGCGGTGCGCAACGAAATGCACACCCTGCGGCCCGATCTGGCGCACGACATGAGTGCCTTGCGCCGCGAGGCGATCCGCCTGGTGCTGACGCGCGCGGGCGACGACCCGGCGCTGGCCGAGCCGGCCTTCGACATCTTCTTTGCCGAGCGCCAGCGCGTGGAGCTGTTCGAGGACGCCTTGCCGGCGCTGGAGTTTCTGGCGAAGCGCTACCCGGTGGTGGCCTTGTCCAATGGCAATGCCAACGTGCACACGGTGGGCCTGGGCCAGCATTTCCATGCGGCGTTCAGCGCGCACGAGTTCGGCGTGGGCAAGCCCGATGCGCGGATCTTCCACGCGGCCGCCGGCAGCGCGGGCGTGGGCGCCGCCGAGGTGCTGCACATCGGCGACGACGCGCAGCTCGATGTGGTGGGGGCGTTGGGCGCGGGCATGCAGGTGGCCTGGCTCAACCGCGCCGGCCACGCCTGGGAGCACGCGCCGCTGCAGCCCCATGTCACCGTGGCCGACCTGACGGCCCTGTGCCGCCAGCTGGGCTGAGCATGGGCCTCACGATCTACGGCATTCCCGCTTCCCGCGCTGTCCGCCCGCTCTGGGCCGCCACCGAACTGGGCCTGGATTTCAAGCACGTCGAGCTGGCCTACCAGGACCGCGGCACGCGCACGCCCGAGTTCCTCGCGATCAACCCCAACGGCCGCGTGCCGGCGGTGGTGGATGCCCGACCCGAAGGCGATGTGGTGGTGTGGGAGAGCATGGCCTGCGCGCTGTACATCGCGCGGCACCACGGCCCGGCCGACGGCGCAAGCATCACGCCGGCCACACCGCTCGAAGACGCCGAAGCCCTGCGCTGGAGCTTCTGGGCCATGACCGAAACCGAGGCCGATGCGCTCACGGTGCTGATGCACCGGCTGGTGATGCCCATGGAGAGGCGCAAGCCCGAGCTGGCCGACGCAGCCGAGCGCCGCCTGGCGGTGCCGCTGCGCGTGATCGAGCGGCACCTGCAGCGCCAGAAAGAGGCGGGCCAGGCCCACCTCGCCGCCGCGCGCTTCACCGTGGCCGACCTGTGCGTTGCCAGCGTCTTGAACTGGGCGCGCCCGTCCAGGGCGCTGATGGACGCCCACCCGCTCACGCACGAATGGATCCGGCGCTGCATGGCGCGCCCGGCCTACCTCGCGGTGCGCGAGAACGGCTGAGCGCCGGGGCTCAGAAGCCCCAGAGCAGCTGTTTGGCGATCCAGCCGCCCACGCCTTCTTCGCGTTCCACGCGCACCCAGTCGGCCCGCTTCTCGCGCGTGCGCAGCAACTCGCCGTATTCCGCCTTGCCCACGATGCGGTGCTGTGCGCCCGGGCCGCTGCGGATGTTGGCGACCTTCGCCTTCACGACATGGTGCGGCGTGTTGCCGGTGAGCGAGCGCGCGACCCAGCCCGTGTCGCCCTCGAAGTCGCGCACCTTGACCCAGCTGCCCTTGCGCTCGGTGATCTGCAGCGGGTAGCCCCGCTTGAGTTCCCACAGCACGGCGGCCTTGGTGCTCGGGCCTTCGCGCATGTTGAGCGTGCTGCCCTGCACACTGACCATGCTTTGCGCCTGCGCCACGCTCGTGCTGAGCGCGAGCAGGCACAGGCCGGCGGCGGCGATGAGGTGTCGGGCGGGGTGGGGGGCGTTCATCCGCGAGGTCTCCTTCGGGTCGGGGTTGAAAAAAATGTCACACGGTGTGAACCCCGTGCGCCCCAGAGGTTCCGCAGATGCGTGGATCAGTGGGCTTCGGTGACGAGCCGGGCCGCCGCGAGGCCGCTGCGCACCGCGCCTTCGAGCGTGGCGGGGTAGGGCCCTTCCACGTAGTCGCCCGCGGCCCAGAGCCCGGGGGCGATGGCCTGCACCGGCCGCACCAGTCCGGGCGTGCAGGCAAAGGTGGCGCGCTTTTCCACCACGGTCTGCACGGCCTGCAGCGCGGGCAGGCCGAGCTGGCGCCGGCCTTGTTCGAGCACCTGCGTCTGCAGGTCGTCGCGGTCCTCGCCACTGGTGCTCACCACGAAGGCCAGCAGGCCTTGCGCGGCCGGGTCCGCGGGGCTGAGCTGGCCCCGGTCGAACACGAACTGCGCGGGGGCGGTCTGGGCGTCTGGCTCGGCGCGCAGGGCCAGCATGGGCGAGGCCAGGCGCGCGCCGGGTGCCCAGGCATACACGGTCGTGATGGCCGTGAAGGGCAGCGCGCGGGTCGAGCGCGCCCAGGTCTTGAGGATGGGCTCGGTGCTTTCGTCGCAGGCGTCGGCGGCCTGGCGGATGGCTTTTTCGGCGGGGCTCGCGGCGGTGGCCCAGATCACGCGGTCAAAGGCCTCTTCGCCACCTTCGTGGCCCAGCATCCATTGCGTGGCCAGCGGGCGCAGGGTGCTCACGCGGGTGCCGATGCGCATCTGGGTCGAGCCGCCATGGCGCAGCAGCCACTCGGCCGCCGCATCGGGGAACAGGCGCGAGAGGTCGGTGCGCGGCAGCAGCAGGCTGGACGCGCTGAAGCCCGCGAAGCCCTTGCCGAACAGGGCATCGCGCAGCACGCGCAGGAACACGGCCGCGCTCGCGTCCACCGTGGGCGTGTTGAGCGCGGACACGCACAGCGGTTCGATGAGCTCCTGCACCACGCGCGCGGGCAGGCGGGCGCAGAGCTCGGCCACAGTGAGCTGGGGATCGCATTGGAAACCCTGGCGCTGCCAGCGCAGCGAGGCGTTGACGAGCGCGAGCCGTTCGCGCCAGCGCCAGCTGCGCGTGGTGGCGATGGCGGCGAGCGCGTCCAGCGGCGCGGGCCAGTGCGCGGCCCAGGCCGGCGTCTGCAGGCCCGAGCCGTCGGTATGGGGCAGGGCGAGGGGCAGGGCCAGCAGCGCCTGGGAGAGGTCCAGCCCCACGCGCTGCATCAGCGCCAGCGTGTCGCTGTAGGCGCCGATGAGGATGTGTTGTCCGTTGTCGATCGTGAGCGGTGTGCCGTCGGGCAACTGCGCGGGCAGGGCGCGCGCGCGGCCCCCGAGCGTGCGTGCCGATTCGAACACCGTCACATCGATGCCGCGCGAGGCGGCTTCCACCGCGGCGGCCATGCCGGCCCAGCCGGCACCGACGACGGCGAGCCTCATAGGACGCGAAGACCCGCGCGGCGGTGGAGCGTGGGGCTCATAGCCTGCCCAGGGCCTGGACTTTCCAGGCCAGCCAGAACTTGCGCAAAGGCGTCAGGCTCACGCGCTGGGTCAGCACCAGCAGCGGGTCGGCCGCGATTTCCTTGAGCAGGGTGCGGTAGATGCTGGCCATCATCAGGCCCGGTTTCTGGGCACGGCGGTCGGCCGCGGGCAAGAGGGCCAGGGCATCGTCGTAGGTCTGCAGGGCGCGCGTGCACTGGAACTGCATCAGCGCGTGGAAGCGGCGCTGGAAGTCGGCCACATCGGTGCCGGGCGCGGCGCCGCGCTGCAGCAGCTCGTGGGCCCGCACGTTGAAGCTCTGCAGCTCGTTCACGGGCAGGTAGATGCGCCCGCGCGTGGCGTCCTCGCCCACGTCGCGGATGATGTTGGTGAGCTGGAAGGCCAGGCCCAGGCGGTGGGCGTATTCGGTGGTGGCGATCTGCGTCTGGCCGAAGATGCGCGCCGCCACCTCCCCCACCACGCCGGCCACCAGGTGGCAGTAGCGCTGCAGGTTGGCGAAGTCGAGGTAGCGGTTCTGCTCCAGGTCCATCTGGCAGCCGTCGATCACGGCCAGCAGGTGGCGGATCTCGATCTCGTAGGTCTTGGCCAGCGGCATCAGCGCCTGCATCACCGGGTGGCTGGGCTCGCCGGCATAGGCTTGCGCCACCTCGCGGCGCCACCAGGCCAGCTTGGTCTGGGCCACGGCGGGGTCGCTGACCTCGTCCACCACGTCGTCCACCTCGCGGCAGAAGGCGTAGAAGGCGGTGATGGCCGCGCGGCGCTCGGCCGGCAGGAACAGGAAGGCGTAGTAGAAGCTGCTGCCCGAGGCAGCGGCTTTTTGCTGGACGTAGTCTTGAGGGCTCATGCGTGGTGCGATCCGGGGCCCAAGTGTACGCACCCGGGCCCACCGCCTGCGGGTAGGATGGGCCGGCGATCCAGCGCGTCCCCACGAGGTGCCCCATGAACGATTCGAACCGTCGCGTCTTTCTGTTGCGAGCGGCCGCCACCGGCGCGGCCGGCTGGGCCGCCTCGGCGGTGGCCCAGCCGGCCATGGTGGGCGACAAGGACCCCACCGCCCTGGCCCTCGGCTACACGCCCGACACCCAGAAGGTGGATCCGCGCAAGTTCCCCAAGCACACCCCGGCGCAGACCTGCCGCAACTGCCAGCTCTACACCGGCAAGCCCGGTGACGCGGTGGGGGGCTGCACCATCTTCACCGGCAAGATGGTGGTGGCCAACGGCTGGTGCAGCGCCCACGTGCCCAAGGGTTGACGCGGGCACCGCCCGGGCTCACTTGCGGGCCTTGGCCACTTCCTCGGCCGCCAGTGCGAGGAGCTGCTCGCGCCCGAAGCTGGGCAGGCCCCGGCCATTGACGAAGAAGGTGGGCGTCTTGGTCACTTTCAGCGCGGTGAGGTCTTCGATGTCCTGCCGCAGCGCGGCCGCGAGTTCGGGCCGCTGGGCGTCCTCGATGGCCTGGTTGATGTCCAGCCCGGCCTGTTCGGCGGCCTGGAAGGCCACGCGCAAGTTGGGCTGGGCATGGTCGGCCCACTGCGGTTGCGCCGCCAGCACGGCGTCGAGCACGGGCGCGTACTTGTTCTGCCGCTTGGCCGCTTCCAGCAGCAGGACGATCTGGTCCGAGCCCTGGTGGAAGGGCGCGTAGCGGATCACCACGCGCACCTCGTTGGGGTACTGCGCCAGCAGGCCCTTGACCACGGGGTGGAAGGCGCGGCAGGTCTCGCAGGCCGGGTCGAAGAACTCGACGATGGTCACCGGCGCGCCCTGCGGGCCGAACACCGGCGAATGCATGCGCACGAGGCGCGCCTGCTGCTGGGTGACCTTGTCCATCTGCGAGTTCTGCACGCGCTGCTGGTACAGGTAGGCGCCCAGGCCGAACGCGGCGAGCACGACGGCGACGAGCGCGATCACGGTGATTTTCTTGGAGGTCATCGGGAGGTCTTTCGAAGGAACAGGGTGAGCAGAAGGCTGATGGCCGCGAACGCGGCCAGGGAGAGCCAGGGAATCTGGAGGCCGTTGAGGATCTCGAGCCGCTGGTCCGCGCATGAGACACCGGCGCTGCACGGCAGCCAGGCCTTGGGGATGAGGCCGGCCACCAGCAGCGTGTGGTAGCCCGCCATGGCGGTGCCGCCGAGTGCCAGCGGCAGCGCGTAGACCGCGCCGCGCCGGTCTTCGCTGAAGCAGGCCATACCCAGGATGAGGGCCAGGGGGAACATGAAGATGCGCTGGTACCAGCAGAGCTGGCAGGGCACCATCAACATGACCTCGCCGATGAACAGCGCGCCGGCCGTCGCGGCGATCGCCACCAGCCAGGCCAGGAGCAGAAGCGTCCAGGGGTTCTTCATGGGCGGGCGTCCGGTGTGGCGACGGGCGCGGCAGGCCGCCGCAGCGAGAGCAGGGCCCAGGCGACGACGGCGGTCACGACGAACACGTCGGCCAGGTTGAAGGCCGGCCAATGCAGGCCGCGCCAGTGGAGGTCGAGAAAGTCCACCACCGCGCCGGTCTGCACGCGGTCGATGAGGTTGCCCGCGCCGCCGGCCACGATCACCGCGCCGAGCCAGCGCTCCATCGGCTCGACGTGGCGCGTCATGCTCACGAAGCTGATGGCCACGACCACGATCAGGCCGACGGCGATGAGGAGCGGGCGCTGCCAGCCGTCGGCATCGGCCAGCAGCGAAAACGCCGCGCCGGTGTTGAGCACATGGACCAGGTTCAGCCAGGGGGTGAGTTCGATGCCCGTGCCCAGCGGGATCGTGGCGGCGAAGTGGGCCTTGGTGGCCTGGTCCGCGCCCACCAGCGCGACGACGAGAACCAGCCAGGCCCAACGAGGGGATCGGCGGAGCCAATGGAGTGACATGGGGTGCACCTCTTCGAAGAGCGCAGGAATGAGAGAAGAGCGGGCGACCCGGAAGGTCGCTCGCCGCTGCGTGAGGAGGGGGAGACGCGGGCGCGGCGCCGCGAACGGCGCTGCCACAGGCGGATGAGGCCGCTGCCCGGGGTCAGCCCCGGGCGCTCCACTGAGGCCGGTCGGGCAGATCGGCCGGCCTCGACGCCGGCACCACGGCGGCCCCCGTCAGCGGGAAGGCCGGTGCGCTTGCGAAAGGGCGGCGCGCTTCGTGGAACAAGGCCAGGGGGCAGCCGTTGTGGCAGGTGCCGCAATCGGCGTGGTGCGCCGTGCTGGCATCCAGCCCCGGCGTGCGGGTGGCGCAATGGGGATGGGGGCAGTGCGCCCCCGCCACGGGCTCGCGTTCATGCGGGGCGGGCGTGCCCATCGCAGCCCAGGAGAACTGCAACGGCAAGAGCACCAACAGGAAGACGGCGAGCCACGAACGCATCAGGGGATTGTAGGAGTGGCCTGGGCGATGGCCTCGGCGATGTCCGCGCGCACGGCCATGGGCCGCAAGGCGCTGACCTGCGACCGGCCCGGGTTGCCGATCGGCAGGCGCCCTGTGAGGTGGCCCAGGGGCACGAGCAGCAGCCGCAGCACCTGCCCGGCCCCCTCGCGCGCGTCCCGGGTGCGCCAGGCCTGGCCGAGCATCAGCCAATGGGTTTCCAGGTGGGGCCGGAAACGGGTCTGGCCGACCACATGGGCCGCCTCCAGCAGCAGCCAGCGCTCGCGGGTCGCGGTGGTGGGCAGTGCGTGCAAGCGCGACAGCAGGCGGGCGTAGATCACCGGGTCGAAGCCCGGCACGGCGGTGGGCTCAGTGCGCATGGTCGTGGTGCCCGTGGGCTTCGCTTTCACCGGCGAGCTCGCCGCGCGCCTGGCGCAGCACCTGCCAGCCGCCGTGCAGGGCCAGCGCGGCCATCAGGCTGGCCACCATCAGGTCGGGCCAGGCGCTGCCGGTGCCGAACACGCCGAGCGCGGCCAGCATCACGGCCACGTTGCCGATGGCATCGTTGCGCGAGCACAGCCACACGCTGCGCATGTTGGCGTCGCCCTCGCGGAAGGCGTAGAGCATCCAGGCCACGGCCACGTTGGACACCAGCGCCAGCACCCCGATCACGCCCATGGTGGTGGCATCGGGCACCTGGCCGTTCCAGGCCGCCCACGCCGCGCTGCCCAGGATGTACAGGCCGAAGCCGATCATGCTCACCGCCTTGAGCACGGCCGCGCGGGCCCGCCAGGCCAGCGCGGAGGCGAGCACCGCGAGCGAGATGGCGTAGTTCAGCGCGTCGCCCGCGAAGTCGATCGCGTCGGCCAGCAGCGCGAGCGAGCCGGCGCGCCAGCCGGCGACGATCTCGACCAGGAACATGGCCGCGTTGACCAGCAGCGCGATCCAGAGAATGCGGCGGTAGCGGCCCAGGTTGGCGACCTCGGTGGGCTTGGGGGTGTCGTGGGTATGGCAATGGGCTGACATGGTTTTTCCTTTCGATGCCTGTATTGAAAACCCTAAAGCGGCTACAGTGTCAACAAGGAGAAAAACCATGCAGATCAAGGAGCTGGCCCGTGCCACGGGCGTGGACGTGGAAACCATCCGCTTCTACGAGAAGGAAGGCCTGCTGCCCGAGCCCGCGCGGCTGGACAACGGCTACCGCAACTACGACCAGCCGCACCTGGAGCGGCTCTCGTTCATCCGCCATTGCCGCGCGCTGGACATGCCCCTGGCCGACGTGAAACGCCTGCTCGGCTTCGTGGACGACCCCGAAGGCCATTGCCTCAATGTGGACCAACTGGTGGACGAACAGCTCAGCCGCGTGCGCGCCCGCCTCAAGAGCATGCGGGCGCTGGAGAAACAATTGCTGCAACTTCGTTCGCGATGCGACGGCGAGCACGAGGGCGGGGCGCCCTGCGGCATCCTGACCGAGCTGGTCTCGGCCGCGCACGGGGAAGCCTGCGCCTGCCATCCCGGCCATTGATGCCGTTTGACGCCGTTTTTTACCGGTTCACTCCCATGGACGCCCTGCGCATCACCTTCCTCTTCGCCGTCACCGCGCTCGCCGAGATCGTGGGTTGTTACCTCACCTGGCTGGTGTTCAAACAGGAAAAAGTCGCCTGGCTTCTGCTGCCGGCGGCGCTGGCGCTGGGCCTGTTCGCCTGGCTGCTCACCCTGCATCCCGCCGCCGCCGGCCGCACCTACGCGGCCTATGGCGGCATGTACATCGCCGTGGCCCTGGTCTGGCTGCGGCTGGTGGATGGCGTCTCCCTCACCCGCTGGGACGTGGCGGGAGCGGTAATTGCCCTGACCGGGATGGCGGTGATCGCACTGCAGCCTCAGGGCGCCTGATCCCTCTCGTTCTCCTACGGCGAAAAGGGCACTTCGTCTGACACGGTGTTCGTGCGATCCCCGGCCTAATTTGGGCTCGGCTCACCCCCCGGGTGGGCCCGCGAATCGAACGACCTGTTGAAAGGGAACTGCCATGACCACCAATCCGTCTCCGCTGCCCAGCAACCACTTGCTGGCCATGCTGTCGAGCGCCGAATGGGAGCTTCTGGAGCCCGACCTCGAATGGGAAGAGCTGCGGGCCGGCGCCTTGCTGCACCAGGCCGGCGCCGAAGTGCGGCACGTGTACTTTCCCGTCAGCGCCACCGTGTCGCTGGTGTCTTCGTTGGAAGACGGCGCATCGTCCGAAGTGGCGGTGGTCGGCAACGAGGGCATGGTGGGTGTGTGCGCCTTCATGGGCGACACCAGCGCCCTGTGCGACGCCGTCGTGCAACGCCCCGGCCACGCCGGCCGTATGGGTGTGCAGGCGCTGCTGCACCACACGCGCCGCTCGCCCGAACTGCTGCAGCACCTGCTGGCCTACACCCAGGCGCTGTTCACGCACATGGCGCAGTCGTCGGCCTGCAACCGCCACCACGCGCTCGACCAGCAACTCTGCCGCTGGCTGCTCCAGCACCTGGACCGGCAGGACAACAGCGACATGCAGGCCACGCAGGAGCGCATCGCGAGCCTGCTCGGCGTGCGGCGCGAAGGCGTCACCAGCGGCGCGCTGAAGCTGCAGAAAGCCGGTTTGATCGAGTACCACCGGGGTCATATCTCCATCCTGGACCGTGACGGGCTCGAAGCGCGCAGCTGCGAATGCTACGGTGTGGTGCGCCGCGCGTACGACAAGCTCTCCTGCGGCCACGGCACACCTTCGCTTCCCACGCGGATCGTCAAACGGACCCTGCAGAGCGCCTGACCCGCGCCTCCTGCGGCGACGGTGCGGGCGCCGTGGTCAGGCCGAACACCTCGCTCAGGCTCTTGTGCTCGGGCAACACGTACACCACGGCCGACATCGTCGAGAACACCGGCTTCAGCTGCGCTTCGTAGAACGCGGCCGGCACATTGATGCAGCCATAGGAAATCCGGTTGTCGTCGATGGTCGCTGACGCGAGCCGCTCGGCGCGCCGCTCCTTGGGCTGCAGTGTGGGCCGCACGCGGTGCATCGACACGGCGGCGTCGTAGTCGACCCACACCACGTCTTCGCCCGTGAGGTTGTGGCCCAGATGCCCGACGAAGCGGCCGGCCGGTGTCGTGCGCTCATGCGGTTTCACCTGTTCCACCGGCCTGCTGCCGATGCCTGGCACGGTGTCGTCGCCAGGCGCAAATCCGAGCAGCACCGGGGTGCTGTCCCGCAGGCTCGCGTTGGCATTGAACACATGCAACCGCGCGGCCGGTTTGTCCACCAGCACGAAAGGCATGCCTGCGTTGTCGCCCGTGCGGGCGATCCACTGCACGAGTTCGTGCGCGTTGGCGGTGGCCTCGATGCCGCCGAAGTCCGGCTCCGGTGCCGACAGGGGCGCGAGCGGCACCGCGATGGCGGCACCAGCCTGTGGGCCGTCCGGGCCCTGCACCAGCTTGGCCGGCGGCATGAGCAAGGTGAGCACCGCCGCGCCGATCAGCGCGCCGTTGCGGATGTCCTGCGCGAGGGAAGGGGGGATGCGCATGACGGTCGTGTTCTGGAATAGGCGGCACCCGGAGCCTCATCGGGCTCATGGGGGCCTGTTTCATCAAGGGTCAGTTGCGATCAGCCTGGGCATCCGTGGTCATCGGCACGGTGCTGCGTTGCGTGGTGTCCTGGCTGGGCGTCGCAGGCATCGTGGTCGACGGTGCGGGCGCGGTGGGCGTGGCAGGTTGTGCCTGGGTGGTCGAGTCCTGCGTCATGGGCGCTGGCGTGCTCGGGGTGGTGGTCTGCGCGTACACGAGGCCAGCGCCAACGACGGTCAGCGCGGCCACGGTGGTGGTGAGGAGTTTGGAAGTCTTCATGATGGGGTCCTTTGGAAAGCTGCACGGGGCAGGGGGGAGACAACAGCCGGAAAAAGCGGCTGAGTCCAGACTAAGCCTCGCGTGAGCGAAGTTCTGTACGTCAACGCACAGACCCCCGGGCGCAGGCCCGCGATCCTGAAGACTCCATATCGAGGAGCACGCCATGGCACAAACCGCACACATTGTTGGCAAGGTCGAGTACCGCGAAGGCGATGGCCCCAACATCGTCATTCGCCCCGGTCCCGTGAAGGTGGAAACGGGTTTGAACGACGCCACTCTCAGCTGGGTGGACGAGGAAGTGCGCGGCTCGGCGGCCATGCCGCTGACCGACTTCAAGCGCTACGTGACGGAGGGCAAGATCAAGCTCGCCGCATGATGAAAAACGCCGCCTGCACCGGGCTGTGATACCCGATGTAAGCGGCGTAAATCTTGTGCTTCAGGCTGCCTGCGGCTGCAGGAACACCCGGGCTTTCTTCGGCGAGACCACCAGCGTGTCGCCCTCCTTGAAACCCAGTTCGCGGAAGCGCTCCGACGACATGCGCGCCTCGATCAGCGGGTCGTACCCACCCGGGGCCTGTGCGTCCACCGGCAGCAGTTCGAGCCGGGCGATCGGGCCCACCACCACCGCACGCTCCAGCTTGGCCACGATGCCAGGCAGACCGGCCGCATAACGCTGCACGTCCAGGTCGTGCGGGCGCACATAGGCAAAGGCCTTGGCGTCTTGGGCACCGGCGTGTTCGGGCGAATCGATGGACACGCCTTGCAGGTGCAACTGGCCTTCGTTGGCGCGGCCATGGAACAGGTTCACGTCGCCCAGGAAGCCGTACACGAACGGGCTCGCCGGGTGTTCCCACACCTCCTGCGGCGCGCCGATCTGTTCCACCTGACCCTGGTTCATCAGCACCACGCGGTCCGCCACTTCCAGGGCTTCTTCCTGGTCGTGGGTGACGAACACGCTGGTCACGTGCAGTTCGTCGTGCAGGCGGCGCAGCCAGCGGCGCAGTTCCTTGCGCACCTTGGCATCGAGCGCGCCGAAAGGCTCGTCGAGCAGCAGCACCTTGGGCTCCACCGCGAGAGCGCGCGCCAGGGCGATGCGCTGGCGCTGGCCGCCCGAGAGCTGCGAAGGGTAGCGGTCCGCCAGCCAATCCAGCTGCACCAGCTTGAGCAGATCGAGCACCTTGGTCTTGATCTGCGCATCGCTCGGGCGCTGGCCGCGCGGCTTCACGCGCAGGCCGAAGGCCACGTTCTCGAACACCGTCATGTGGCGGAACAGCGCGTAGTGCTGGAACACGAAGCCCACGTTGCGCTCGCGCACGTGCACGTCGGTGGTGTCCTCGCCGCTGAACAGGATGCTGCCCGTGTCCGGCGTCTCCAGCCCCGCGATGATGCGCAGCAGCGTGGTCTTGCCGCAGCCCGAAGGGCCGAGCAGGGCCAGCAGCTCGCCCGAGTGGATGTCCAGGTTGACGTTCTTCAGCGCCTGGAAGGTGCCGAAGTTCTTGTTGATGTCGCGGATCTCAATGCTCATGGTGTCTGTCCCAGCAGGGTTGGGTGGGCGGGCGTGGGCCGTTCGGGAGGCAGCTCGGCCAGCGCCTTCAGTTCGCGCTCCATCTGCCATTCGGCGACCGACTTGATCACCAGCGTGACCAGGGCCAGCAAAGCCAGCAGCGACGCCACGGCGAAGGCAGCGACGGACTGGTACTCGTTGTAGAGAATCTCCACGTGCAGCGGCATGGTGTTGGTCTGGCCTCGGATGTGGCCCGACACCACCGACACCGCGCCGAACTCGCCCATGGCGCGCGCGTTGCAGAGAATCACGCCGTAGATCAGGCCCCACTTGATGTTGGGCAGGGTCACGTGCCAGAAGGTCTGCCAGCCCGAGGCGCCGAGCACGATCGCGGCCTGCTCCTCGTCATTGCCCTGCGCCTGCATCAGCGGAATGAGTTCGCGCGCGATGAAGGGGAAGGTGACGAAAATCGTGGCCAGGATGATGCCGGGCACGGCGAACACGATCTTGATGTCGTGCTCGGCCAGCCAGGGGCCCAGCCAGCC
>Ga0247823_10000100_pt1 | contig 66048 bp, 62 predicted proteins | sample 13C_PalmiticAcid_2_FD_192426 | JGI IMG/M metagenome (GOLD analysis project Ga0247823, IMG submission 192426) | Soil microbial communities from agricultural site in Penn Yan, New York, United States - 13C_PalmiticAcid_Day30 | ecosystem: Environmental > Terrestrial > Soil > Agricultural land... | reverse complement strand
CATGTTGTGGTCCGCCCTGCTGCCCAGCCCGAGCGCCGGCACAGCCCCGCCCACTGAGGCCGCGCCGCAGCGCGCGCTGGCGACCTGGGCCCTGCAGTTCACGCCCCGCGTGGCCCTGGCCGACGAGGCCGTGCTCATGGAGCTGGCGGCCAGCGTGCGCCTGTTCGGCGGCCGGCGGGCCCTGCGGGACCGCGTGTGGGGTGAGGCCCGCGAACTCGGTGTGGCGCAACTGGCCTGGGCGCCCAACGGCCTGGCCGCGCTCGCGCTGGCGCGCGCCGGTGTCGAGAACGGTTTCAAACGCCCTCTGGCCACGCTGCTCGACACCTTGCCCATGGACACATTGAGCGCGGTGCACCCGCACCGGCTCACACTCGAACACATCGGCTGCCGCACGCTGGGCGACGTGCGCGCGCTGCCGCGTGGCGGCCTGGCCCGGCGCTTCGACGTGCAACTGCTGCAAGCACTCGACCAGGCCTACGGCCACGCACCCGAGGCGCACGAATGGGTGGCCCTGCCCGAGCATTTTGAAGAGCGGCTCGAACTCATGGCCCGCGTGCAGCAGGCGCCGGCCCTGCTGTTCGGCGCGCGGCGCCTGCTGCGCGTGCTCAGCGGCTGGCTGGCGGCGCGGCGCGCGGGCGTCACCGCCTTCACGCTGTGCTGGGCGCACGACGCGATGCGCGCGCGCTCAGCGGGCGAGGGCGGCGAGATCACCATCCGCACCGCCGAGCCCACGCGCGACATCGAACACCTGTGCCGCCTGCTGGGCGAGCACCTCGCGCGGGTGGAGCTGAAAGCGCCCGTGGGCGACCTGCGGCTGGTGGCCACCGAGGTGCGGCCGCTGCACGACGTGAGCGCCTCGCTGCTGCCCGACACCGTGCGTCAGGGTGAGCAACTGGGCCTGGTGCTCGAGCGGCTGTCCGCCCGCCTGGGGCCGCAGCGCGTGCTGCGCCCGGTGCTGTGCGAAGACCACCGCCCCGAATGGATGTGCCGCTGGCAGCCCGCCGCGTTGCCGTTGCCGCGCCAGGGCGCGCCCGGCACCGAGTTGCCGCAGCCCGGCTTTCTGCTGCCCACGCCTTTGCGGCTGGCCGTGCGCGACCACCGACCGGTCCACCACGACAGCGAACTGGTCCTGCTGCTCGGGCCACAGCGCGTGGAGGGCGGCTGGTGGGACCGCATCGAAGGCGCCGAGCGCATGCACACCGTGGTGCGCGACTACTGGGTGGCCCTGTCCCCGCAGGCCGGCGTGCTGTGGGTGTTCCAGACCCGGCTGGACGGCGCGCTCGCCTGGTACCTGCATGGGCATTTCGCATGAGCGCCGACGTTCTTCCCGACTACGTCGAGCTGCGTTGTCTCTCGAACTTCAGCTTCCTGCGCGGCGCCAGCCACCCCGAGGAACTGGTCGAGCGCGCGGCGGCGCTGGGCTACCGTGCCCTGGCCCTGGTGGACGAGTGTTCGCTGGCCGGTGTGGTGCGCGCGCATGTGGCCGCGAAGAAGCATCAATTGCCTTTGCTGATCGGCAGCCAGTTCCAGGTGCAGTGCGACGCGCCCTTCACCCTGGTCGTGCTGGCCTGCAGCCTCAATGGCTACGGCAACCTGTGCGAGTTCATCACGCGCCTGCGCCGCGCCTCGCCCAAGAAAGGCACTTACCGGCTGACCCTCGGCGACATCGATGCGCAGGCCCTGGCCGACTGCGTGGTGGTGGCCGTGCCCGACCGCCACAGCGACCAGGATCAGATGGACACCCTGGCGCGCTGGCTGTTGCAGCACTTCATGGGCTGCTGCTGGCTCGGCGTGGAACAGCTCTGCTGCTTCGACGACGAAATGCGCCTGCACCAGCTGCGCCAGAGCAGCGCGCTCACCGCTGTGCCGCTGGTGGCCGTGGGCGACGTGCGCATGCACGTGCGCTCGCGCAAACCTCTGCACGACGTGCTCACCGCCATTCGCATCGGCAAGCCGCTCACCGAATGCGGCTTCGCGTTGGAGCCCAATGCCGAACAGCGTTTGCGCCTGCGGTTGACCTTGGGCCAGCTGTATCCCGCCGAGCTGTTGAGCGAAACGCTGGCGGTGGCTGCGCGCTGCGATTTCTCGCTCGACGAACTGCGCTACCAGTACCCGAGCGAGGTGATTCCTGAGGGAGAAACACCGCAGAGCCATTTGCGCCAGTTGACCCAGGAAGGTGCCCGCAGGCGGTGGCCGAAGGGCACGCCCGAAGCGTTTGCGAAACAGATCGAGCACGAGCTGGAGCTGATCGCCTACAAGCGATACGAGCATTACTTCCTCACGGTGCACGACATCGTGGCCTTCGCTCGCTCCAAAGACATCCTGTGCCAGGGCCGAGGCTCGGCGGCCAACAGCGTGGTGTGCTACTGCCTGGGCATCACCGAAGTGGACCCGGGGCGAACGGGCCTGCTGTTCGAGCGCTTCATCTCGCGCGAACGCGACGAGCCGCCCGACATCGACGTGGACTTCGAGCACGAGCGGCGCGAAGAGGTCATCCAGTACCTCTATGAAAAATATGGCCGCGAGCGCGCCGCGCTCACTGCCACCGTCATCAGCTACCGACCGCGCAGCGCCCTGCGCGACGTGGGCAAGGCCCTGGGCTTCGAGGAAGGTTCGCTGAATGTGCTGGCCAAACAATCGCGCTGGTGGGACGGGCACGAAATCGCCAACGAACGGCTCCTGGAAGCCGGCCTCGACACCGCCCAACTGAAAGTGCGCCAGCTGCTGGAACTCACTTCGACCCTGATGGGCTTTCCGCGCCACCTTTCGCAACACACCGGCGGCTTCGTGCTCACGCAGCTGCCGCTCTCGCGCCTGGTGCCGATCGAGAACGCCACCATGAAAGACCGCACCGTGATCGAGTGGGACAAGGACGATCTTGACGCCGTGGGGCTGCTCAAGGTGGACGTGCTGGCCCTGGGCATGCTCACGGCGCTGAGCAAGGCCATGGCGCTCATCGGCGACAAACAGGGGCGGGCGTTCGGCATGCAGGACATTCCCGATGGCGACGACCCGACCTACGACATGGTTTGCGCCGCCGACACCGTGGGCGTGTTCCAGATCGAGAGCCGGGCGCAGATGAGCATGCTGCCGCGCCTGCGGCCACGCTGTTACTACGACCTCGTGATCGAGGTCGCGCTGGTGCGGCCCGGTCCCATCCAGGGTGGGGCGGTGCATCCCTATCTGAACCGCCGGCAGGGCAAGGAGCCCGAAACTTACCCGGGCCCCCGCAACGGCGAAGACCTGCGCGCCGCGCTCGGCCGCACCATGGGCGTGCCCATCTTCCAGGAGCAATGCATGCAGATCGCCGTGTTGGCCGCCGGTTTCACACCCGATGAATCCGACCAACTGCGCCGTGCCATGGCTGCCTGGAAGCGGCATGGCAATGTGCAGAAGTACGAAGAGCGGCTGGTGAAAGGTATGACCGATCGCGGCTACGAACTTGAATTCGCCCAAGGTATCTTCGAACAGATCAAAGGCTTCTCCAGCTACGGCTTCCCCGAAAGCCATGCCGCCAGCTTCGCGCTGCTGGTCTACGTGAGCGCGTGGATCAAATGCCATCACCCGGCGGAGTTCCTCACCGCCTTGCTCAACAGCCAGCCGCTGGGTTTCTACACGCCCAGCCAGCTGGTGCAGGACGCGAAACGCCACGGCGTGGTCGTGCGCCCCATCGACGTGCTGCACAGCGATCACGACAGCATTCTCGAAGCCGACGGCGCGGTGCGCCTGGGCCTGCGCCTGGTCAGCGGCATCCGCAAGGACAGCGCCGAACGCATCATGGCCGCGCGCACCCAGCAAGCCTTGCGCAACGCCCAAGACCTCGCCCGCCGCGCCGGGCTGGACCAACCCCAGATGAAAGCCCTCGCTGCCGCCGATGCCCTCATGGGCCTGAGCGGCCACCGCCGCCAGCAGGTGTGGGACGCCGCCGCGCTGCGCTCAGCGCCGACCCTGCTCCGGGGCGCGCCGGTGGAAGAAACCCCGCTGGCCTTGCCCGCCGCGCCCGAAGGCGAAGCCATCGTGTGGGACTACGCCAGCACCGGCCTCACCTTGCGCCGCCACCCGCTGGCCTTGCTGCGCGAAGAACTCGCCAGACGCCGGTGCATGACCGCGGCACAACTCCAGGACGCACCCAACGGCCGCCTCGTGCGCCACTGCGGCATCGTCACCCTGCGTCAGCAGCCCGGCACCTCCTCGGGCGTGGTGTTCGTGAGCCTGGAAGACGAGACCGGCGTGGTGCAGGTCATCGTGTGGCAACGCATCCGCGAGCGCCAGCGTGCCGTGCTCACCGGCTCGCGCCTGCTCGCCGTGCGAGGCGTGTGGCAGCGCGAAGGCGAGGTGCGCAACCTCATTGCCGGCCACCTCGAAGACCTCACGCCGCTGCTCAACGGCCTGTCCACCGTCAGCCGGGATTTCCATTGAAGGGGGGCTTACCCTTCAAGGCGGCCTCGATGGCCTGGCGAGCTGCGTCCTTCTCGATCCGATCGCGAATGCCGAGGAAAAAGCGTTGCATTTCCTTCAGCGTGGGCGGGTGGTCCAAGAGCGACGCGTAACCCTCATCGTCCAGGCCTGGTTTACCGGAGCACAGCCGCATCATCGCGATGTCGTACTTCCGGGGTGCGCCCGCGCGCTCAAAGGCGCGCAGGAATTCGATGGGCTCGAAGTGCGCTTGCTGAAGCAACAAGTACAAATCAAACCAGTCGCGGGTTTTGGAGCGCTCTGCGGTGACGATGCACTTGAGCCTGAAGATTTCGGCCAGGCTCGCGATGCGCGGCCCGGGACTTTCCACCGGCTCCAGTTGCCTGGCATTTTCTGGCTCGGGTGCAACAAACGTGACCTTCACCGTGCCATTGACCATGTAGTCCTGTTGATAGTCGCCGAAGTCAAGGCCCGCGTTGATGAATTCCTCCACCCCGGCGGGTGAGTCGTTGGGCATGAACTCGAACCCTTCGTCAAGCGCCCGGCGTTTGAGTGCGTCGATCTGCCCTTTGGGCAGTTTCTTGCCCAGGTACATGAAGTCCAGGTCTTCGCTGAGGCGGTGGTGCAGGTGCATGGCCAGCGCCGTACCACCCACCAGGACAAAGCCTTTGAGCGCGGGCTCGGATTGAAGATGTGTCCAGAGTTTCTGGGTATCAGGCCTGAGCATGCGAAGCGCCTTCCCGGATGTTGCGCAACTGCCGCTCGACCTCGGCCTGCAGAGGCGGCTTCAACCCAGGCTTCACCTGGGTCCACTGGGCCAACACCTCCTCCAGCCCATGGGCCTTGATGGCCTCGAGCAACAGGATGAAGCTGCCCTTGGCCAATGCATTGCGGATCAGCGTCTCGTGGTCCACGTCGGGGTTGGACCAGGACAGCCCCCACTGGGGGTCCGCGAGCGGTGATCGTTGGGCGGCTGCCCTCATGCCGAGCCGGTCTGACCTGGAGAGCAACCCCAGTTGAAGACCCGTGACCCGGGCCAGAGCGTCGATGGAGGCCAAGTCCATGGTGCCTCTTTTTTTCGCTCGCGAGAGGGTCTCCGGCGCCAATCCGGCGGCTTGCGCCAAGTGGGCCTGATCCAGACCGGCTTGACGCGCAGAGGCCAGGATCTGGTCCAGCAGTTGGGTGGTGATTGACATTAGTGTCAATTTAATTCGAATTGACTCATGTGTCAATTTTGGGGTGGGATGAGCAAGGGCGCACGCATCACGGCTAGCATCGCCGCATGAACCTCGACACTTGGCTCATCTACCTCCTGGCGGCTGCCGGCCTGTCCCTCTCGCCCGGTCCCAACGGCCTGCTCGCGCTCACGCACGGCGTGCTGCACGGCCAGCGCAAGACGCTGTTCACCATCTTCGGCGGCACGCTGGGCTTCGTGGCGGTCATCGCGCTGTCCATGTTCGGCATCGGCGCGCTGCTGCAGACCTCGCTGGTGTGGCTCACCGCGCTGAAGTGGCTCGGTGGCGCCTACCTTGTGTGGCTGGGCATCCAGGTCTGGCGCTCGCCGCCGGTGGGCATGCAGCTCACCGAGGGCGACCGGGCCGGGCCGGCGCGCTCAGGCGGCTCGCTGTTCCGCCAGGGCGCCTTGTCCGCCGTCACCAACCCCAAGGGCATCCTGTTCTTCGCGGCCTTCCTGCCGCAGTTCATCGACCCGCACCGCAGCCTGCTGCTGCAGTTCGCGATCATGGCCGGCACCTTCGCGCTGGTCGAGGCCGTCACCGAGCTGTTCATCGCTGGCATGGCCGCGCGCATCAGCCCCTGGCTGCGGCGTGTGGGCAAGCGCTTCAACCAGGTCTGCGGCGGCATCTTCGTGGCCATCGGGCTGGCGCTGCCGCTGCGGGGCTGAGGTGGCGGGCGGCGCGTTCAGAAACACGAAGGCATCGCACGCCGCCACGAAGGTGGGCGCGGTGCCGGGCCGACCAAAGCCATAGACCAGCAGGTCCGATTCGCGGGCGCGCAGGGCCGGGCCGGTGAAGTCGCTGTCGGAGGACACGATGCAGATGCCGTCGACCTTGCCCGAGTGGATCAGCTCCATGAGGTCCATGATCAGCGCAATGTCCGACGCGTTCTTGCCCTTGATGTGCGGGAACAGCTGGCAGGGCTGAATGCCGAACTGCTGCATGACCTTTTTCCAGGGCATGAGCTGGGGCGTCATCCAGTTGCCGTAGGCGCGCAGCACGATGGCCCGGCCCAGGTGACTCACGTGTTCCATGACCTGCGCAATCTGCGAGGCCTGCGCGTTTTCTGCGTCGATGAGCACGGCCAGGCGAGGCCGTGAACGGGTGGGTTTCTGCATGTGTGTGCTTCCCAGTCGTGGTGAACTCCATCACCACCCTTTTGAGGTGGCGGTGGCCCGAGGCAGGTTGGCGTACCGTGATTTGAAATCAAAACCGGCGAGACTCTCGTCTCCCTGCCCGGGCCACCAGAAGCGGGAAGCGCAGACAAAGAAAGGGATAGCTGCAACTTGCGCTGCAGCTATCCAACCGATTTCAAATCATCAGGACGCCAATCCTGGTCGCACTTTTGTACAACGGAAGCAGTATAGCGGCCTGAACTACGATGGCGGCCAGAAAGCCGGCATGACACAGGAAAGGACCGATCTGGCGATGTCTGAGAAGCAGGGGCTCCCCACCATCCTGACCGTGGACGACCACGAACTGGTCCGCCTGGGCTTGCGCCAGGTGATCGTTCAGCACTTCGCCGACCGCTTCCAGGTGGCGGAGGCGCCCAGTCTGGAACAGGCCCTGGTGTTTCTGGGCCAGCGCGCCGGGGACGTCTTTCTGCTGCTGCTCGATCTGAACCTGGGCGACACGCGCGGTCTGGCCGGCCTCAAGCTGCTGAAGCAGCGCTACCCGCAGCTGCCGATCGCCGTCGTGTCGGGCACGCACGATGCCCGCGTCCGCGATGAAGCCCTGGCGCACGGGGCCCTGGGCTATTTCTGCAAGACCGGGGATTCGGACGACCTGAAGGGACTGCTCGACACCATCGAGCGTGCCGCAGCGGGGCCTCGCCCGGGGCCCGCCGATGCACGGGCCCGTTGCCAGGATCTCAAGCCGGGCGTGCGACTGACCGACCGCCAGATCCAGATGCTGGAGCTCCTGCTGAGCGGGCTCGACAACCGGGCGATCGCGGCCGAGACCGGGCTGGCGCTCGGGTCGGTGAAGAACGCCGTGTCGACGATCTTTCTCACCTTCAACGTGCGCTCCCGCGCCGAGCTGCTCGGGCTGTTCGCCTGACCCCACCGGGCCGTGACCGGCATGCCATCGTCGAACCTCCGCTTGGCCGTGCAGCGCACGCGGCTCGAACTGCTGCTGCAGAAGACCGGGCCGCTGCGCATCCTCTCGCCCATCCCGTTCGCGACGCCGCTGGCGATCCTGTTTGTCCTGGACGGTGTCTCTCGCCTTCCCCTGGTCTGGCTCGGCCTGTTCTACCTCGTCGTCTTCGCGAGCTATGTGCAGCGCAGAAAACTGGAGACCCACGGCCCGATGCCGGACCACGCGCTTTCCGGCGTTTTGCGCGGGCGCATCCGCGACATCCTTCTGCTGGGGATCATGTGGGGGGCCGCTCCCTGGATGCTCGGCGCGCATCGGAACGCCGAACACCTGGTGCTGGTCTCGGTGTTCATCATGGGCGCGATATCGCTCGGGTCGGCCATCGTCTCCACCCACCGCCAGACCATCGCCGCCTTCAGCATCCCGGCCGCGGTCGGGCTGATCTCCGCCTGCCTCTGGCACGGCGGGGCGCTCGGGTGGGTGCTGGCTTTCTGCATGACCCTCTTCCTGCTGATGACGCTCAAGTGGACGTTCCAGCAAGCCGATCTGCTCGAACAGTCCCTGACGGTCCGCTTTGAAAAAGAGGACCTCGCCCAGCGCCTGGCGCAGCAGGTGGAACTGGTCGAAAGCGCCAACCGGGAGAAGAGCCGGTTTCTCGCGTCCGCCAGCCACGACCTGCGCCAGCCCCTGCACGCCATCTCGCTGTTCACCTCGGTGCTGGAGCGCTCCCCCTCCGATCCGGACAACGCACAGACCGTCGCGCGCTTGAGCCAATCGGTGCGCATGCTGAACCAGTCGCTCGACACCATGCTCGACATCTCCCGGCTCGATGCCGGCGCGGTGCAGCCCGAGCGGGCGCCGGTGAGGGTGCACGAGCTGTTCCTCTCGCTGAACCACATGTTCGCCGGCAGCGCCGAGGAGCGGGCGCTTCAACTCCGTTTTCGCGCACCGGGCGATCTGCTCGTCGTGAGCGACGTGCAACTGCTCACGCGCCTGCTCGGGAACCTGATCGACAACGCCCTCAAGTACACGCCGCGCGGCGGCGTGCTGGTGGCGGCGCGATCGGGCGCGGCGGCGGGGCGCGAGGGCTGGGTGCGCTTCGAGGTGGTCGACACCGGGATCGGTATCGCCGTCGAACACCAGCCGCGCGTGTTCGACGAGTTCTACCAGCTCGCCAATCCGCAGCGCGATCGCACAGCGGGGCTGGGCATCGGCCTGTCCATCGTGAAGCGCCTCGCCCATTTGCTGGACCATCCGCTGGCGCTGTCCTCCCGGCCGCAGCGGGGGACGCGCTTGCGGGTCTGGGTGAAGGAGGCGGGCGTGCCGATGCCGAGGTCTGGCGAGATGGAGCGGGTGCCCCCTGCGTCGCCCGGGAAGCCATTGCCGCGCCATGTGCTCGTCATCGATGACGAGCCGGTCAGCCGCGAGGCCATGGCCTTGCTGCTGACCTCGTGCGGTTGCTCGGTGTACCCCGCGGGCGATCTGGCGCAGGCGCAAGCACTGCTGCAACGCCATCCGATCGACGCCGTCGTGTCCGACTTCCGGCTCTCGGGCGAACGCAGCGGGCTGGACCACCTGCTGGCGCTGCGACGCCGCTCGCCGCAACTGCGCACCCTGCTGGTCACCGGCGAGACCGCGCCGCAGCGCATCGCCGACATCCGGGCCAGCGGTGTCCCGTTCCTGCACAAGCCGGTGCGGGCGCAACAGCTGCTCGACGCCCTGGCGGGCTGATCCCGCCCAGCGATGTGACCCGGGTCACTTCCCCGGGTGAGCACCGCCACGGATACTCGCGACCGCCTCTGACGGCACCCCTCCAACCACGTCCCCGCCGGGACCTTCTTTTCATGTCCAAAATCATCCTTGGTCTGGCACTGTCTGTTCTGACCAGCGCTTCCCTCGCGGCCGCCGACCCTCTGTGCGGTGAGCACGACAAGCTGCGCACCCAGCGCGACAACGCGCTGCGCGCGAAGAACTTCAAGCAGTACTGCGATGCCCTGTCTGGCCTGATCAAGCTGATGCCGGCCAAGCCACCCGAGCCCGCGCGGCTTCAATGCGAGGCCAAGGCCAACAACCTGAAGGTCGAGACCTGGCTCGGCATGCGCCCCGAGGTGATCTCGACCATGACGGACACGTTCGACCAGCATTGCCGCTGACTCGCGCCCGGCCTGGGCTACGATGGCGATCTCGGATCTCAGGCTGACCCTCCCAACGAGCAGGCATGGCATGCCTCTCACGACCCATGAACCTCCGTCGCCATCTTCAGGCTTGGGCGAAGCGAACCAAACGGGATGGCGTGACCCTCTGGTTCGCGGGGAAAAACCGGCGCACGCCCTGGTACGCCAAGGCACTCGGCCTCTTCGTGGTGGCCTACGCGCTCAGCCCCATCGATCTGATTCCCGACTTCATTCCGGTGCTCGGTTACGTCGACGACGTGCTGCTGTTGCCCGTTCTGATCTGGCTGGCCATCCGCCTCCTGCCCGCCGACGTGCTCCAGGAGTGCCGCCACGAAGCGGACGATTGGATGGAGGCGAACCGCGCCAAGCCACGGAGCCGGCTGGGCACGGTGCTGGTGGTCGGCGTCTGGATCGCGCTGGGCGCGGCGGTGCTGGTCTGGTTGCTCCGATGGACGGGCTGGAGGCCTCTGTGAGCGTGGGCGCTGCCTCAAGCCTTGTCTGCGGCTGAGCGCTGGTCCGCCGCTGTCCTTCCATCCTTCGTGATTTTTGCCCTGATCTGCCGCCAGCCATCCAGGCGGCGCGGCGAAGGCACCGCACAATGCGGCACGCGATGACCTGTGCGCGCAGCCGCAGTCCATCATTCACGGACCGATCGTTCACAGGAGACCCGATGTACCAGGTATTCGACACGGACATGGAGATGTCCTCCATGATTGACAAGGTGTCTTTCCAGTTCAAGCAGCGCTTGTTCGAACACCCCGCGTTGAATCTGGAAAACATCAAGAAGGCCATCCCCGAAATCAACCCGGACCTCATCTACTTTTCGGGCCACAAGATGAGCAAGGACGAGGACTTCGAGACGGCCATCACCGAGGGGCGAAAAGCCCTGCCGATCGAAAAGATCATCGAGAACCTCCCGACGTCCAACTCGTACATCATGCTCCGGGAGCCGGAAAGCCACCCCGCATTCCGCGGGCTTCACGACGACCTGGTGAAAGACATCGCCCGGACCGTGAAAGCCCGGGGCCAGGGCGTGCCCATCGAACCCCGTTCCTACATCTTTCTCTCGTCGCCCCACAGCATCACGCCTTTCCATTTCGATCGCGCATCGAATTTCCTGCTGCAGATCGCGGGATCGAAAGAGGTCACTGTTTTTCCGCCCCTGGACAAACGTGTCATCACGCAGCCCGAATACGAATCGCACGTGGAGCGCGAAGTGGGCGCCCTCAAATGGAAGCCCGATTGCGAGAGCCTGGGGGTGTCCTACCACTGCGAACCGGGGGACGCGCTTCACATCCCCTTCCTGGCCGGGCATCACGTGAAAAACGGTCCTGAGGTGTCGGTGACCTTGTCGATTTTCTTCAACGACACCCGAACGCTGAGGCAGCTCAACGCGATGAGGTTCAACCACCGCGTCCGCAAGAAGCTGGGCGCCTCGCCCATGGCGGTGGGACAGAGCCATCGCATGGATTCCTTGAAGGCCCTGGCATTTCGGGGCTACGCGCGCTTGACCGCGTAAGCAGCCATGGGTCCAGGCGGCACGGTGTTCACCTGGGCATGGCTGGCCATGCTGGCGCTTCTTGCCGGTTGCGCCGCACCGCAGACCGCCACCACCGACTCCCTCGGCATTTCATTTGTTGCCGTGCCCGCGGGCGAGTTCCTGATGGGCAGCGACGAGTCACCCCAGGCTCTGGCGGCGGCGTATCCCGCGCTGGAGCGCTCGCGCTTCGAGGGCCTGGCGGATGAAGCGCCGGTGCACCGCGTGCGCATCACCCGGCCGTTCGAGATGAGCCGGCACGAGATCACGGTGGGGCAGTTCCGGGCCTTTCTCCAGCGCTCGGGTCATGTGCCGGAATCGATCGCAGACGGCACCGGGGGTTATGGCTACAACCCGGCTTACGACCCGGCCACCAGCCCCCGGCGCGATGCCTTCGAGGGCCGTTCGCCGCGCTACTCCTGGCAGAACCCGGGTTTTGCGCAGGGCGACGAGCACCCGGTCGTCAACGTCACCTGGAACGACGCGGTCGCGCTGGCGCGCTGGTTGTCACAGCAGGAAGGCCGCACCTACCGCCTGCCCACGGAGGCCGAGTGGGAGTACGCGTGCCGCGCGGGCGGCAAGGGCCGCTACCAGCACGGCGACGACCCGGCGGGGCTGACCGCGGTGGGCAACACCTTCGACGAAGACGCCGCCGTGAACTGGCCGGCCTGGCGCGAGCGCGCGGTGCCCGGCCGCGATGGCCATGCGTTCACGGCACCCGTGGGCACCTACGCACCGAACGCCTTTGGCCTTTACGACATGCACGGCAACGTGTGGGAGTGGGTGTCGGACTGGCATGGCGACGACTACTACGCGCAGTCGCCCACGGACGACCCGACGGGCCCGGCCGAGGGCGAGGTGAAGGTGCGCCGGGGCGGCTCCTGGCACACCTGGCCCTTGTACACGCGGTGCGCATTCCGCAACTGGAACACGGTGCAGACGCGCTACACGCTGGTGGGCATCCGGCTGGTGCGCGAATCGCTCCCCTGAGCCTGCGGCCAGGGCGTCAGCACTTCATGCCCCTCGGGCGTGACGGCCACCATGTGCTCCCACTGCGCGGACAGCGACCGGTCCCGGGTCACGACGGTCCAGCCGTCGGCCAAGGTCCGGGTTTCGCGCCTGCCCGCGTTGAGCATGGGTTCGATGGTGAACACCATCCCCGGCTCCAGCCGGAGCCCTTCGCTGCGCCGCCCGTAGTGCAGCACGTTCGGTTCGTCGTGGTAGATCTGGCCGATGCCGTGCCCGCAGTATTCGCGCACCACGCTGAAATGTTCGCGTTGGGCGACGGACTGGATGGCATGGCCAATGTCGCCCAGCGTCGCTCCGGGCCTGACCTCCCGGATGCCGGCCAGCATGGCCTCGTGCGTGGTCTCCACCAGGCGCCGGGCCAGCACGCTGGGCGTGCCGACGAAGTACATGCGGCTGGTGTCGCCGAACCAGCCGTCCTTGTTGACGGCGACATCGATGTTGACGATGTCGCCTTTCTTCAGGATCCGGTCGGGCGAGGGGATGCCGTGGCAGACCACCTGATTGACGGAGGTGAGGATGGTCTTCGGGTACCCGTGGTAGCCCAGGTTGGCGGGGATGGCGCCCTGCACGTTCACGATGTGCTCGTGACAGAGGCGGTCAAGCGTTTCCGTGCTCACGCCCGGCACGACGTGGGGCTCGATCATGCCGAGCACCTCGGCGGCCAGCTGGCCGGCGCGCCGCGCCATCTCGATGTCCTCGGCGGACTTGAGTGTGATGCCGCGGGCCACTAGCGTTTGCCGGGTGGGGCCGAGACGGCCATGGCGATGTCCAGGCCACCCGCGAGTTCGGCCTGCACCAGCAGCTGGCAGATCTCGCGGTGGTCCAGCTCCGGGTGAAGCTCGGCCAGCATGCCGACCCGCATCCAGTGCTCCGCCTGTGAATTGATCGACCTGCTGAGAGCGGTTCCCGCCACGCGCAGGTTCTCGTGCATCAGGTCTGAAATCTTGACGATACCCATCCATCACTTATATATGAAACGTATATGAATCATACACGTTTTGGATGGTGATGGCTTGGGCTATCGGTGCTCGCCGGCCAGCTTGGTGGTGATGAACTTCCAGTGCTCCGGGCTCACCGGCGTGATGGAGAGCCGGTTGCCGCGCTTGAGCACCACCAGCTCGGCCAGCTCGGGCGCCTCGCGCAATTCGGGCAGGCCGATCAGCCGCGTCTTGCGCAGGGCCTGCACGTCCAGCAGCAGCCAGCGCGGTGCGTCGGGTTTGGACGCGGCATCGAAATAGGGCGATTTGGCGTCGAACTGCGTGGGGTCGGGTCGCGTGGTGGACGCCACGCGCGCGATGCCGGCGATGCCCGGCTCGGGGCAGCTGGAGTGGTAGAACAGCACGCCGTCGCCGACCTGCATGGCGTCGCGCATGAAGTTGCGGGCCTGGTAGTTGCGCACACCGGTCCAGGGCACGGTGGCTTTGGGGGCCGCGAGCGCGTCGTCGATCGAGCACTCGTCGGGCTCGGATTTCATCAGCCAGTACTGGGTCATGGTCGCTCCCGATGCCTAACTTTTTGCGAGTTGGATGGTGCTTTCAAGCGGTTGATTCGCATGAGTTTTTTCCATTTCTGAAGAAATTTCTGCGACTTTATTTGCGACTTGAGAAAGCCACAACACCTCAATGCAGCTTCACCAGCGGCGTCGCCCGTTTCACCAGGAAACGCGCCACCGCCAGCACGCCGGTGCGCAGCGTGCCGAGCACGGCCTGGTGGTGCATCAGGTGCAGGCTCACGTACATCATGCGGGCGAACATGCCTTGCACGTACCAGGTGGAGCGAAACAGGTTGCCCATGAGGTTGCCCACCGAGGTCTGCGTGCCCAGCGAGACGAGCGAGCCGTGGTCCTTGTAGACGTAGGGCCTGGTGCTCGCGGGCAGGCCGTTGGCGCGGCGCAGCAGCGCATCGACGAGGTAGCTGGCCTGCTGGTGCGCGGCCTGGGCGCGCGGGGGCACGAAGCCGCCTTCGGCCGTGGGGCAGGCGGCGCAGTCACCCAGCGCGTAGAGGTCGGTCTGGCCTTTCACGAGCAGGTTGGCCTCCACCTCCAGCAGGCCGGCGCGGGTGGTGGGCAGGCCGAGCGTGCCCAGCACGTCGGGGGCCTTGATGCCGGCCGCCCAGACCACGATGTCGGCGGCGAACACGCGGCCGGTGGCGTCTTCCACCTGCTCGGGCGTGATGCGCGCGACGCGGCAGTCGGTTTCGATGGTGACGTGGCGTTCGCGCAGCAGCTGCGCGGCGGCGGTGGAGACCTTTTCAGGCAGGGGTGCGAGGATGCGGGCCGCGCCTTCGAGCAGGGTGATCTGCACGTCGCGGTTCGGGTCGAGCCGGCGAAAGCCGTAGCGCGAATGCACCACGCTGGCTTCGCGCAGCTCGGCTGCGAGTTCCACGCCGGTGGCACCGCCGCCGATGATCACCACGCGCACCTGCGCCTCCGAACCCGCGCTCTTGCGCAGCTCGGCGGCGGTGAGCAGCTTGAGCATGCGCAGGCGAAAGTGCTCGGCATCGGCCGGGCGGTTGAGCGAGAGCGTGTGTTCGGCCGCGCCGGGCACGTTGAAGTGGTTGGCCGTGCTGCCGACCGAGATCACCAGCTGGTCGAAGGGCAGGGTGCGCGCGGGGATGAGTTCCTCGCCCGTCTCGTCGTGCACGGGTGCCACGGTCAAGGCCTTGCCGGCGGCGTCGAGTCCGGTCATGGCGCCGAAGCAGAAAGTGAAGCGGTTGTCGTGCGCGAGCATTTCGTACGACAGGCCCTCCTGGTGGATGTCCAGCGTGCCGGCGGCCACTTCGTGCAGCGAGGGCTTCCAGATGTGGAAGAGCTGCTGGTCGACCAGGGTGACCTGTTCCGCGCCGAGCTTGCGCCCGAGTTTGCAGGCCAGTTCCAGGCCGCCCGCACCACCACCCACGATCACGATTCTTGTCTGCATGTGTTCCGTCTCAGTGGAAGACCAGCTGCCACTGTAGACGACGCGGTGCTCCCTTCAGCTTCGCTCGGGCTTGCGGCCGCTCACGAGCACGAACTCGGCCGGCACCGCGTAGCCCGCGCCGCTGCGCCAGGGGGCGAGGGCGTCGAGGTAGCGGGCACAGGCCCGCTCGCGCGCATCGTCGCCGAAGCGCGACCAGGCCAGTGCCACCGGGCCGCCGGCGAACGCGGCGCGGCAGGCCTCGTCGCCGCTGGCGTATTGCAGCGTGGCGCCGATGCGCTCGGTCTGCAGCCCGGTCGCGCCCGCTTCGCCGCACAGCCGCGCCAGCGCGTCGCCCTGGCCGAGGCGGAAGAACAGCGGGCAGACGTCGGTGGTGACCTCGGCATCGACGATGGGAAACAGCGCCGACCAGCCGCAGCGCTCGCGCTCGCCCCACACGGCCAGGCCGAGACGGCCGCCGGGGCGCAGCACGCGCATCAGTTCTTGCAGGGCGCGCTCGGGTTCGGGCAGGTACATCAGGCCGAAGGCACACAGCACCACGTCGAGGCTGGCGTCGGCCAGGTCAAGCTGTTCGGCGTCCATGCGCTCGAAACGCACGGGGTGCAGGCCGACGGCGCGCGCCCGGCGTCCGGCGGCCTGCACCATGCGTTCGGAGAGATCCACGCCGACGACTTGTCCCTGGGGACCCACGATTTGCGCGGCACGCAGGCTGACCAGGCCGGTCCCGCAGGCCACGTCGAGCACGTGTTCCCCGATCCTCAGGGCCAGCTGTTCCAGCAGGCGCGCCTGGGCCGGGGCCAGCTGGGCCTGCCACAGGGCTTCATAGTTGTCCGCGGCCAGGTCCCAGCCGTAGCGCTGCACGCGGCGCTGCAGGCGGGCATCCATGGCCGGGTGCGTTCTCAACGGCGGGTGACGACGATTTCGAGGTACTCGCTGGGCACCACCAGCGCGCTCGGCCCGCCCCGGTTGAGTCGCTCGAGCAGCTCGGTGAGGTCGGTCTCCAGCGCCTGGGCCTTGTCGGGTGGCAGCGCGGCGAAGGCCTTGTGCACCGGGCCGTACCAGGTGCGGAACACGTCGACGAAGTGCGCGGCCGAGCGGTAGCGGAAATTGAACAACCGGGGCGTGGCCTCGATCTTCGCGGCGCCGTTGCCGAACAGTTCGCGCAGATGGGCTTCGGTGCCCCAGAGCGAGGGCGGCTGCACGCCGGCCGGTGGCGGCAGGTGGCGCCCCAGGGTCTTGAAGAGCTGGCCGATGAAGCCTTCGGGCGTCCAGTTGGCCAGGCCGATGCGCCCGCCCGGGCGGCACACGCGCGCCATCTCGGCTGCGCTGCGGGCGTGGTCGGGCGCGAACATCACGCCGAAAGTGGAGAGCACCACGTCGAAGCTGGCGTTGTCGAAGGGCAGTTCTTCCACGTCGGCGACCTGGAATTGCACGTCCAGCCGCTCGGCTCGCGCGCGCTCGGCGCCGCGTTCGAGCAGGGTGGGCACGTAGTCGGTGGAGGTGACCCGGGCGCCCCGGCGCGCGGCGGCCAGCGTGGCGTTGCCGTTGCCGGCGGCGACGTCGAGCACGCGCTCGTCCCAGCGCAGGTCGCAGGCCTCGGCGAGCGATTCGCCGACGAGCTGCAAGGTGGTGCCGATGACGGCGTAGTCGCCGCTGGCCCAGGCGGCCTGCTGGCGGGTTTTCAGGGCGATGAAGTCGGCGGGTGCGTTCATGGTGTGTCTCTCTCTGAGGGGTGGCTGGCGGGCGGGCCACGGCGATCGGCGGCCCGGCATGCAGTGGAACGCGCAGGGGCACGCGCTGTCCTGCCCGAAGCGCGCCCAGGGCTGCCCGATCGTCCGGATCGGCCTCGGCCTATCGGCGGGGCTGTCCGGCCGTCCGGAAAAGCTGTCCCAACGTCCGGCGCGGGCGCGCGAGCCGACGTGCTGCCTTGGTGGTGCGGGGCAGGGCGCCCATAATTTCTCGCCTCGGAGGTGCACCGTGACGCAACAACCCCTTGTCGAGGCCCTGCAGCGCGTGCAAGCCGTGCTGGAACGCCGACCCGAGACCGGCTTGCACGAAGACGGCCCCGCCACCGCCCGCTGGACCGGTGGCACGCGCGTGGTGGCCAGCCACGCCAACGGCACGGAGGTGCCGACCGACATGCCCAGCGAGCTGGGCGGCACGGGTGATCGGGTGACGCCGGGCTGGCTGTTCCGTGCAGGGCTGGCGTCCTGCGCGACCACCTCCATCGTGATGGCGGCGGCAACCGAAGAGGTGGCGCTCACCCTGCTGGAGGTGAAGGCCACCAGCCGTTCCGACACACGCGGCCTGCTCGGCATGCGCGATGCCGGCGGCCAGGCGGTGGCCGCCGGCCCGGGGGATGTGCAACTGGCCGTGCGCATCCAGGCCAGCGGTGTGCCGCCCGAACGGCTGGAGGCCCTGGTGCGCACGGCGGTGGACCGCTCGCCCATTCCGAATGCGCTGCAGGCCGCCACGCCGCTGGCCTTGCGCATCGAGACCGGGTGAGACCGTGGACGCTTTGTCCGAAACCCTGCGGGTGGTGCAACTGGTGGGCGCGATCTTTCTCCAGGGCCGCTTCACCGCGCCCTGGTGCTACCAGTCGCCGCGCGCCGACGCGGCCGCGCCGCTGCTGGAGCCCGATGCCGAGCGGGTGGTGATCTTCCACCTGGTCACCGAAGGCGAGTGTTTCGTGGAGCTGGAGCACCAGCCGCCGGTGCGGCTGGGCGCGGGCGACGTGATCGTGTTTTCGCAGGGCGATGCGCACCGCATGGGGTCGGCCCCCGGCCTCACGCCCGCGCCTGGCACGCCGCTGAAGGAGCTGCTGCAGCGCCGGCCCCGGCAGCTGATGTATGGGGGCGGTGGCGCGTCCACCCGGCTGCTGTGTGGCTACCTGGCGTGCGACGCGCGGCTGGCGCGGCTGCTGCTGGCCGGCCTGCCGCCGCTGGTGCGCGTGAACGTGCGCGGCTCGAACGCGGGCACCTGGCTGGAGGCCTCGGTGCGCTACGCGCTGGCCGAGGCGCGCTCGCCCCGACCGGGGGGCGCGGGCGTGCTGTCCAAACTGGCCGAGGTGCTGTTCATCGAGGTGCTGCGCCTCTACATCAACGAGCAGAGCGCGGGCCGCACCGGCTGGCTCGCGGGCCTGGGCGATCGTGTGGTGGGCGCCGCGCTCAACGCGCTGCACCAGCGCCCGGCGCACGCGTGGACGCTGGAGGAACTCGCGCGCGAGGCCGGCACCTCGCGCTCGGTGCTGGCCGAACGCTTCCAGCACCTGGTGGGCAGCTCGCCCATGCAGTACCTGATCCAGTGGCGCATGATGCTTGCCGCCAACCTGCTGTGCCGCAGCAAGGCGCCGCTCTCGCGCATCGCCGAAGACGTGGGCTACCAGACCGACACCGCCTTCATCCGCGCGTTCCGGCGCGAGTACGGTGTGCCGCCGGCCACCTGGCGGCGGCGTCGCGCGGCGCAGGAGGAGCTGGTCGCGCATCCCTGATCGGCCCGTTTTCACTGCCGGGCACGGTTCTGGCTACGATGGGCCATGAACGTCGTTGACTGGCTCCCCGAAGGCTTCCCCCCGTTTCTCGCTGTGTGGCTGCCCACCCTGGTGCTCGTGCTGCCGCTGTGCGTGCTGGCCGAGCTCGTGTTCCGGATCGGCCGCCGCGTGGTGCGGCAGGCCGCGCAGCGCGCGCCCATGGTGGCCAGCGTGGGGCGCGCCATCGAGGCGCCCGCGCACCTGGCGCTGCAGCTGCTCGCCCTCCATCTGGCCTGGCAGCAGGGCCCCGAAGGCCTGGCGGGTGTGGATCGCCTGTTCACGCTCCTGCTCATCGGCGTGTTCACCTGGCTGCTGGCCCGCGTGGTGCAAGGCGTGGCGCGGGGGGTGAACGAGGCCAACCCGCTGGCGGTGTCGGACAACCTCTCGGCGCGCCGCATCCAGACGCAGACGATGGTGCTCTCGCGCACCGTGCAGGGCCTGGTGGTGCTGATCGGCGTGTCGCTGATGCTCATGACCTTTCCGGCCGTGCGCCAGATCGGCACCAGCCTGCTGGCCTCGGCGGGCGTGGTGGGTCTCGTGGCCGGTTTCGCGGCACGGCCGGTGCTGGGCAACCTGATCGCGGGTCTGCAGATCGGGCTGAGCCAGCCGATCCGCATCGACGACGTGGTGATCGTGGAGAACGAGTGGGGTGTGATCGAGGAGATCACCGGCACCTATGTGGTGGTGCGCATCTGGGACCAGCGGCGCCTGGTCGTGCCGCTGCAGTACTGGATCGAGAAGCCGTTCCAGAACTGGACGCGCCGCACCTCGGAACTCATCGGCACGGTGTTTCTCTGGGTGGACTACCGCATGCCGCTGGCGCCCCTGCGCGAAGCCCTGCAGGCGGCCTGCGAGAAATCGCCCCATTGGGACAAGCGCTTTGCGCTGCTGCAGGTGACCGAGGCGGGCGAGAAGGCGATGCAGCTGCGCTGTCTCGTCACGGCGGCTTCAGCCCCCGCCGCCTGGGACCTGCGCTGCCATGTGCGCGAGCACCTGATCGACTTCATCCAGCGCGAGTACCCGGGCTACCTCCCGCGCCATCGCGCCGAACTCGACCCGCCCGAGCCGGCGGCATCGGGCCCGGTGGTCAACGGCCCGCCGCCGGTGGAGGGTGGCGCGGCCGAGATGGAGACGCCCCGCACACCCGGCCCGCCCTCGGGCCGCCTCTGATCCGATTCCTGAAAGGACATTCCATGGACCCGTTCATGCAGGCCGCCATCGACGAAGCCCGCCTGGGCCGTGCCGAGGGGGGCATCCCGATCGGCTCGGTGCTCGTGCACCAGGGCCGCATCATCGGGCGCGGCCACAACCGGCGGGTGCAGCAGGGCAGCGCCATCCTGCACGGCGAGATGGACGCGCTGGAGAACGCGGGCCGGCAGCCGGCGCGGGTCTACCAGGAATCGGTGATCTACACCACGCTCTCGCCGTGCCCGATGTGCAGCGGCGCGATCGCGCTCTACGGCATTCCGAAGGTGGTGGTGGGCGAGAACCAGACCTTCCTGGGCGAGGAAGACTGGCTGCGCCGCCGGGGCGTGGAGGTGCAGGTGCTGCAGGACGCCAGCTGCGTGCACCTGATGCAGGACTTCATCGCCGCCGAGCCCGGGCTCTGGAACGAGGACATCGGCGAGCCCTGAAGCCCCGCGGGGTCAGGGGCTGGCGGGGGCCTCGCCGGCGGCGCGTGGGCGGACCACCTCGCAGTGCCAGCGGTCGTGCCGCAGGATGCGGCCCGCCGCTTCCAGCTGGCGCAGCGAGCGCGCGATGGTCTCGCGCGTGGTGGAGAGCAGGGCAGCCAGCGCGACGTGGCTGGGCAGGCGGATGGCCTGGCTGCGCTGTTCGCGCGCGTACAGCTGCAGGGTGGCCAGCAGTTTCTGCTGCAGGCCCTTGATGCGCATGACGCGCGACCAGTCGGCCAGCTGGCCGTGCGAGTCCACGAGGTGGGTCTGGATGCAGGCGTGGAACTGGCGGTCCACCACGCCCAGGCGGTAGAAGTCGGGCACGTCCACGCTGCAGACGCGCCCGGTCGTCAGGGCCAGGGCGCCGATCTGCTCCTGGTGCCCGTAGACCGCGTAGTGGCCCAGGGTCTTGCCCCGGCCGAGCAGGGCCACGGGGTGCGCTTGCCCGTCCTCGCCCTGGCGGGTCGCCATCACCGCACCGACCTTGATGATGGAGATGCGCTGCGCCACCACGCCTTCGATCTGGAGCGCGTCGCCCTTGCCGAAGGCCGATTCCTCGATGCACGAAGCGAGCAGCTCGCGCGATGCGTCGGGCAGGCCGCCGATCAGGCAGACGCTGAGCGTGGCGCAATGGCCGCAGCGTGTCCGGCAGCGGGGCGGCGGGACAGGGGCGGCATGGGTGGGCGCATTGGGCTGTTTCATAAGGGCCCCGGGATTTAAACAAGGCTTGCTCTCCAGTGGACGCGAATGGGGGACGAAAAAACGCGTGCTGCGTCACATCTGTTGCAGATTCCTGGTTTTCTGCTGCGTTTTTTGAGTTACCGCAAGGCCCGGGTGTGCCGAAATAGGGTCCCATGCGGTCCTCTGCGGGCCCGCAGTGCGAGCACCCCACCTCCCACAGCGAGACACTTGCCGATGCGAAACAACCAGCCCGTGACGCAGCAGGAACACGAGTTCGATGAACACAGCACCCTGCTGTCGACCACCGACACGCAGAGCCACATCGTCCACGCCAATGCCGCCTTTTTGCAGGTCAGCGGGTTCACCGCCGAGGAGCTGATCGGCCAGCCGCACAACCTGGTGCGCCACCCGGACATGCCGGCCCAGGCGTTTGCCGACATGTGGGCCACGCTGCGCCAGGGCATGCCCTGGTCGGCCCTGGTGAAGAACCGGCGCAAGAACGGCGACCACTACTGGGTGCGCGCCAATGCCGCGCCGGTCATGCGCAACGGGGTGTTGACGGGCTACCTGTCGGTGCGCACCAAGCCGGCCCGCGACGAGGTGCAAGCGGCCGAGACCCTGTACCGGCGCTTTCGCGAGGGCCGGGCCCAGGGCTGGCGCTTCTTTCGCGGCCTGGTGGTGCGCAGCGGCCCGCTGGCCTGGCTGTCATGGGGCCGCTGGCTGGGCGTGAGCGGGCGCATCCGCCTGGCGCTGCTGTCGTGCGGCCTGGGCATGGTGGCCGTGCTGGCGCTGTCGGGCCTGTCGGGGGAGCGGCTGGCGTGGACGGCGGGTCTGCTGGCGCTGCTGCTGGCAGGGGCCGCGTTCTGGTTGCAGCGGCAACTGGCCGAGCCGCTCAAGCTGGTGTTGCAACAGGCCCAGCGCGTGGCCAGCGGCCATGCCGGCGGGCTGGCCAGCCTGAACCGGGTGGACGAGATCGGCATGCTGCTGCTGACGGTGAACCAGTCGGCCCTGAACCTGCGCTCGCTGCTGGCCGACATGTCGACCCAGGCCGCGGGGGTGTCGGTGGCCAGCGGCGAGATCGCGCACGGCAACGACGACCTGAGCAGCCGCACCGAGCAGACCGCCGCCAACCTGCAGCAGACCGCGTCGTCGATGGAACAGCTGGTGGCCACCATGCGGCAGAACGCGAGCGCGGCCCAGGACGCGGCCACGCTGGCGCGCCAGACCAGCGTGGTGGCGAGCTCGGGCGGCGAGGCCATGCGGGCGATGGCGCGCACCATGGAACAGATCACGCGCTCGAGCCACCGCATTGCGGAGTTCGTGGACATCGTGGACGGCATCGCCTTCCAGACCAACATCCTGGCGCTCAACGCCGCCGTGGAGGCCGCGCGCGCGGGCGAGCAGGGCCGGGGCTTCGCGGTGGTCTCCACCGAGGTGCGCACGCTCGCGCAGCGCAGCGCGAACGCGGCCAAGGAAATCCGCGAGCTGATCGACGGCAGCCTGGCCGGCATCCGGGAAGGGGCCGCGCAGGTCGAGGCCACCGGCTCGCGCATGAACGAGATCGTCGCGCAGGTGGGCGATCTCACCCGGTTGATCACCACCGTCAACGCCGCGTCCGTGCAGCAGACGCGCGAGATGGAGCAGCTCAACACCGCCGTGGGGCGGCTGGACGAGATGACCCAGCAGAACGCGGCGCTGGTGGAACAGAGCGCCGCCGCCGCCAACGCCTTGAACCACCAGTCGCAGAGCATGAAGAGCGCGGTGGGGATCTTTGCCTGAGGAACAGAAGACCATGTCGCCGACCTCCATGCCCGCCGCCGAAGACGTGATGCGGCGCCTCCAGATGCTGGAGATGATCGTGCAGAACACCTCCAACATGGTGGTGGTGACCGACGAGACGCGCCGCATCATCTGGGTCAACGCCGCCTACTCGCGCATCACCGGCTGGCCGCTGGAGGAGTGCGTCGGGCGCCGCCCGGCCGAGTTGCTGCACGGGCCGCAGACCAGCACGCTGTCGCTCTCCCGCCTGGGCGCGGCGCTGCGGCAGGGGCAGTCGGTGCAGGACTTCGAGCTGCTGAACTACAAGCGCTCGGGCGAGCCCTACTGGGTGTCGCTCAACATCGAGCCGATCCGCGACGTGGCCGGCCGCGTGACCAGCTACGTGTCGATCCAGTCCGACATCACCGAGCGCAAGAAGCGCGAGCTGGTCATGGCCGACCTGCAGCACCGCCTGGAGCTGGCCCAGCGGCTGGCCCGGCTGGGCCGCATCGAACACGACGAGGAGACGGGGCGCTCGCGCTGGACTTCGGAGATCTACCGCATCCTCGGCTGCGAACGCGACGAGGAGGAACGCGACTTGCAGCTGTTCGTGGCACATGCCCATGCGCAGGACCGGCCCGCGCTGCAGGCCGCGCTGGACGACGCCCTGCGCTCGGGCGACGAGATCGACGTCGAATTCCGCGTGCTCACGGCCACCGGTGCCTTTCGCTGGGTGCGCTGCCGGGGCGTGCCGCACGTGGGGCCCAAGGCGGTGGAACTGCCGCTGACCTTCACGGTGCAGGACGTGACGCTTTACAAAAACCTGATCGAGCAGCGCCACCGGCGCAACGAGGACCTGAACCAGCAGGTGCTGCTGCGCACGCGCCAGCTGGAAGAGGCCTACGGTTCGCTGGAGGAGTTCTCGTACGCGCTCTCGCACGACCTGCGCACGCCGCTGCGCCACATCGCCGGCTTCGCCGAGCTGCTCAAGGAAGAGGTGATCGCGGGCGACGTGCAGGGCAGCCTGCCGTACTGCGACAAGATCATCCGCGCCGCCGTGCAGATGCGGCACCTCATCGACGGCATGCTGTCTTTCGCGCGCCTGGGCCGCAAGGGCATGAAGGTGGGCGAGGTGGACATGGCCGCGCTGGTGGACGAAACGGTGGGCATGCTGGCGATCGACGTCGGCATGAAGAAGCTGCGCTGGCACATCCAGCCCGACCTGCCCAAGGTGCAGGGCGACCCGGTGCTGCTGCGCGAGGTGTGGGCCAATCTGCTGGACAACGCGGTGAAGTACGCCTCCCACCGCGAGGTGATCGAGGTCGAGGTGGGCTGGCGGTCGCTGCCCGACGGCACCGAGTTCCACGTGCGCGACAACGGCGTGGGTTTCGAGCCGGGGCAGGCGGAGCGGCTGTTCGGCATGTTCCAGCGCCTGCACAGCGACCCGCGCTTCGAGGGCGCGGGCATCGGGCTGGCACTGGTGCGCCGCATCGTGGAATACCACGGTGGGCGCATCTGGGCCGATGCCTGTCCCGACCAGGGCGCGACCTTCCATGTGTTCCTGCCCCTGACGGTGGCGCCCGTCCCGGCCGATGAACCCGGCCTGCGGCCCGAGGATGCGCCGCGCGTGGGCCGAAGCGCCTGATCAGCGCCTGAGCGGGCGCTACATCCAGAGTGCGCGCCAGGCCAGGCGCGGCAGGTCGGTCTTGTGCAGCGTCACGCGGGTCTGCCAGCTGCGGTGCTGTTGCGCGGCGACGGCGTCGAGGATGCGCAGGCCGCCTTGCACCACCAGACGCAGTTCCCAGCCGGCGCGGCCCGGCACCCGGTGCACCAGGGGCGCGCCCTGCTGCATGAGGCCTCGCGCCTGAGCGCAAAGCTCGGCCACCACGGCCTGCATGGCCGGCTCCTTCGCGGGGTTGTCGGTCGCGAAGTCGGCCACCAGCACCCCGTGGCGCTGCAAGGTGTCGGCCGGCAGGTAGACGCGCCCGCGCGGCAGGTCCACGCCGATGTCCTGCCAGAAGTTGATGAGTTGCAAGGCGCTGCAGATCTGGTCGCTCTGCCGCAGCGAGGCCTCGTCGTGCACCCCGTAGAGGTGCAGCAGCAGGCGGCCCACCGGGTTGGCCGACAGGCGGCAGTAGGCCAGCAGCTCCGGGGTGTCGGCGTACGGATGGCCGCTGGCGGTGTGGCGCACGTCTTGCTCGAAGGCGCTGAGCAGGTTGTGCAGGGGCTGGGCGGGCAGGGCGTGGCGGTGCGCGGCCGCGCCCAGCGCGCCGAAGATGCCCGCCCAGCGCGCATCGGGTGCGGGCGGCGGGGTGCGCTGCAGGCAGCCTTGCAGTTCGGCCCGGTAGGCGGCGAGGTCGGCCAGGCGCTGCGGCGCCGGGGCATCGCCCTCGTCGGCGATGTCGTCGGCGGTGCGGGCGAAGTGGTAGAGGGCGGCCACGGCAGGGCGCAGCGCCGGCGGGCACAGCCAGGACGCCACGGGGAAGTTCTCGTAGTGCCCGATGCCCGCGCCCATGGGCCCGGCCTCAGCCGGGCTGGATGACGCCGTTGTCATGAAGAACACGCATGTTTTTGATCTACAATTTTTATTACTAACCGGTCAGTCATTAGTGTGGGCCCTTGACGAAGAGGGCTCCCGCGTTCCGTGGTTCCCTCTCCGCATCCCTCAGCAACGCCATGAAAACACCGCATTTTGTCCTGATCGCGATCGCCGCCCTGGCCCTGTCTGCCTGTTCGCGGCCTCCTGCGCCCGCGGAGCCCATCCGCTCGGTCAAGCTGCTCACCGTGGGCACGGGCAAGGTGGTGGCGCGCAGCGAGTACGCTGGCGAGGTGCGGGCGCGCACCGAATCCCGGCTGGGCTTCCGGGTCGGGGGCAAGCTGGTGGCGCGCCCCGCCGAGGTGGGGCAGCGGGTGAAGCCGGGCGAGTTGCTGGCTCAACTGGACGCGCAAGACCTCGCGCTCTCCAGCCAGGCCGCCCAGGCCCAGGTGAGCGCCGCGCAGACCCAGCGCGACCTCGCTGCCGCCGACCTCAAGCGCTACCAGGACCTGCAGGCCCAGGGTTTCGTGAGCGGTGCCGAGATCGAGCGCCGCCAGGCCACGCTGCAGTCGGCCGAGGCCACGCTGCGGCAGGCCAGGGCGCAGGGCGCGGTGCAGGGCAACCAGGCGGGCTATGCGCGCCTGCTGGCCGACGGCGCCGGCGTGGTGCTCTCGGTGGACGCCGAAGTGGGTCAGGTGGTGGCGGCCGGCACCCCCGTGGTGCGGGTGGCGCGCGATGGTGCGCGCGACGTGGTGATCGCCGTGCCCGAAGACCGGGTGGCGCAGATCCGGCCCGGGGCGGCGGCGCAGGTGCGGCTGTGGGCCGGCGCCGGTGCGGCCTCTGCCGCCGCGGCCGCGCCGCTGGAAGCGACGGTGCGCGAGGTGGCGGCCAGCGCCGATGCGGCCACGCGCACCTACCAGGTGAAGCTCTCCCTGCCCGACGGGGCGGCCGTGCCGCTGGGGGCGACGGCCTATGTGACGCTGGGTGGCGCGGCGGCGGCAGCGGCCGTGATCAAGCTGCCCACCAGCGCGCTGATGCGCGCCGACCAGGGCTCGGCCGTGTGGGTGTTCGATGCGGCCGCGGGCACGGTGCAGCCGCGCCCGGTGAAGGTGGCCGGGGCCGATGGCAACGAGATGGTCATCCTGGACGGCCTCAAGCCGGGTGAGGAGGTGGTGGCCACCGGCGTGCATGTGCTCTCGCCGGGGCAGAAGGTCACGCGCTTCACGGCCTCCGCCACGCAGTGAGGCCCGGCATGAACGACGCTTCATCGACCACGCCGGCCGGCGGCACCGGCTCCTGGGTTTCGCGCTTCAACCTGTCGCAGTGGGCGCTGGACCACCAGGCCTTCACCCGCTACCTGATGATCGTGCTGATGGTCCTGGGCGTGGTGGGCTACTTCCAGCTCGGCCAGGACGAAGACCCGCCCTTCACCTTCCGTGCCATGGTGGTGCGCGCCTACTGGCCCGGTGCGACCGCCGAGCAGGTCGCCGAGCAGGTGGCCGACCGCATCGAGAAGACGCTGCAGGAGGTGCCCTATGCGGACAAGATCCGCAGCTACTCCAAGCCGGGCGAGACGCTGATCATCTTCCAGCTCAAGGACTCCTCGCCGCCGCACGAGGTGCAGCAGATCTGGTACACGGCGCGCAAGAAGGTGGGCGACATGCGCGGCACCTTGCCGCAGGGCGTGGTGGGGCCATTCTTCAACGACGAGTTCGGCGACGTGTACGGCGTGATCTACGCGCTGCAGGGCGAAGGCTTCTCGCCGGCCGACAAGAAACAGGTGGCCGACGACGTGCGCCAGCGCCTGCTGCGCGTGAAAGACGTGAGCAAGGTCGAGCTGTTCGGCGTGCAGGACGAGAAGCTCTACATCGAGATTTCGCAGAAGCGCCTGGCCACGCTGGGGCTGAACCTGCAGCAGGTGCTGGACGCGCTGGGGCAGCAGAACGCGGTGGAATCGGCCGGCTCGGTGCAGACGCCGCAGGACGTGGTGCAGGTGCGCGTGGCCGGCGCCTTCAATTCGGTCGAGCAGTTGCGCGCCATGCCGATCCGCGCGGCCAACGGCACGCAGATCCGCCTGGGCGACATCGCCCAGATCGGCCTGGGTTACGTGGACCCGCCGCAGGTGCTGGTGCGCCACGAGGGGAAGGACAGCATCGCGCTGGGCATCTCCATGGCCAAGGGCGGCGACATCATCGCCCTGGGCAAGGCGCTCAAGACCACGGTGGCCGGCATCGAGGCCACGCTGCCCGCCGGCATGACCCTGGCCCAGGTGCAGGACCAGCCCAGCGCGGTGACGAACTCGGTCAACGAGTTCGTGAAGGTGCTGATCGAGGCGGTGGTGATCGTGCTCGCGGTGAGCTTCCTGGCGCTGGGGCTGCACCGGCGACCGGGCGGCCGGGGCCTGAAACGCTACGTGCTGGACATGCGCCCGGGCCTGGTGGTGTTCATCACCATCCCCCTGGTGCTGGCCATCACCTTCCTGGCGATGCACTACTGGGGCATCGGCCTGCACAAGATCTCGCTGGGTTCGCTGATCATCGCGCTGGGCCTGCTGGTGGACGACGCCATCATTGCGGTGGAGATGATGGTGCGCAAGCTCGAAGAGGGCTACGACATGATGCGCGCGGCGACCTTCACCTGGGACGCCACGGCCATGCCCATGCTGACGGGCACGCTGATCACCGCCGCTGGTTTCCTGCCGATCGGCCTGGCCAACTCCACCACCGGTGAGTACACCTTCGCCATCTTCGCGGTGACGGTGCTCGCGCTGGTGATCTCCTGGGTGGTGGCGGTGCTGTTCGTGCCCTACCTGGGGGTGGTGCTGCTCAAGGTGAAGCCGCACCCGGAGGGCGAGCCGCACGAGGTGTTCGACGGCCCGTTCTACGTGCGCTTCCGTGCCGTGGTGGACTGGTGCGTGCAGCACCGCTGGCTGACCATCGGCGCGACCATCCTGACCTTCGTGCTCGGCATCGCCGGCATGGGCAAGGTGCAGCAGCAGTTCTTCCCCGATTCGAGCCGGCCCGAGATCCTGGTGGACATCTGGCTGCCCGAGGGCAGCAGCATCCACGCCATGGACGAGGTGACCCGCCGTGTGGAAACCCGCCTGGCGAAGGAGGAGGGTGTGCGCGGCGTGACCACCTGGGTAGGTTCGGGCGTGCCGCGCTTCTACCTGCCGCTGGACCAGATCTTCCCGCAGACCAACGTGTCGCAGATGATCGTGCTGCCCACGGATCTGAAGACGCGCGAGCGCCTGCGCAAGGCTTTGCCGGGGCTGCTGGCCACCGAGTTCCCCGAGGTGCGCGGGCGGGTGAAGCTGTTGCCCAATGGGCCGCCGGTGCCTTACCCGGTGCAGTTCCGCGTGGTGGGTTCCGACCCGCAGGTGTTGCGGGGTCTGGCCGACGAGGTGAAGCTGGCGATGCGCGAGAACCCGAACATGCGCGGCGTGAACGACAACTGGAACGAGTCGGTGAAGCGCCTGCGGCTGGAGGTGGACCAGGCCAAGGCGCGCGCGCTGGGGGTGTCGAGCCAGTCGATCGCGCAGGCCTCGCGCACGCTCTTGTCCGGCACCACGGTGGGCCAATACCGCGAGGGCGACAAGCTGATCGACATCGTGCTGCGCCAGCCGCTGGAGGAGCGCGATGCGATCACCAGCCTGGCCAATGCCTACCTGCCCACGGCGAGTGGCCAGGCGATTCCGCTGTTGCAGATTGCGCGGCCGGTGTTCGACTGGGAGCCGGGCGTGTTGTGGCGCGAGAACCGCGACTATGCGATCACGGTGCAGGGTGACGTGGTGGAAGGCCTTCAGGGGGCGACGGTGACGGCGCAGCTGCAGCCCCAGCTCAAGGCGATCAGCGACAGCTGGGCGTCGAAGGGTCTGGGGGCGTACCACATCGAGGTGGCGGGCGCGGTGGAGGAGAGCAGCAAGGGCTCGGCGTCGATCGTGGTGGGGGTGCCTTTGATGTTGTTCATCGTGTTCACCTTGCTGATGTTGCAGTTGCAGAGTTTCAGCCGGTCGATGCTGGTGTTCCTGACCGGGCCTTTGGGCATGGCGGGGGTGGCGGGGGCGTTGCTGGTGCTGAACCGGCCGTTCGGTTTCGTGGCTTTGCTGGGGGTGATCGCCTTGATGGGGATGATCCAGCGCAATTCGGTGATCCTGATCGATCAGATCGAGCAGGACCGGGCGCGCGGTGTGCCGGCCTGGGACGCGATCGTGGAGGCGGCGGTGCGGCGGATGCGGCCCATTGTGTTGACGGCTGCTGCCGCTGTGTTGGCGATGATTCCTTTGTCCCGCAGTGTGTTCTGGGGGCCGATGGCTGTCGCGATCATGGGCGGGCTGATCGTGGCGACGGTATTGACGCTGCTGGCTTTGCCGGCGATGTACGCGGCCTGGTTCCGGGTTCGTCGGCCTGCCTGAGTCTTTCTCTTTGAAACCTCGCGGGTGCTGGGGCGTCCGGTGCTCTGCTCCGCGGGTGTCCCCCGACCCGGCTTCGCCGGGTCTCCTCCTTTACCCCGCTGCGCAGAGCACCGGACACCCCAGCACCATGAGGTGTTGGCGAGCCCATGCTTCGCCCACCCATAGGCCCTCGCCGAGGACCGCCCCAGCCGGCGAAAAACATCGACAACAATAGGCCGCATGCGCCTAAGACACATCGAAGTTTTCAACGCGGTGATGCTCACCGGCAGCGTGAGCGCCGCCGCCCGCATGATCAACGTCACGCAACCCGCCGTGAGCCGCACGCTGCAGCACGCCGAGATCCAGCTCGGCTTCCAGCTGTTCCAGCGCGTCGGCGGGCGCCTGCGGCCCACCGCCGAAGCGCAAACCCTGTACCCCCACATCGAACGCCTGTTCGCCCAGCTCGACGAAGTGCAACGCCTCTCCGCCAGCCTCAAGGCCGGCCGCGGCAAAGGCGAGCTGCGCGTGCTCACCGTGCTCGCCCTGAGCTACGAAGTCTTCCCGCGCGCCATGCGCCTGTTCCGCGAAAAACACCCCTCCGTGCGCGTGCACCACGAAGCGCTGCATTCGCCCCAGATCATCTCCTCCCTCGTGCTGCAGGAAGCCGACGTGGGCTACGTCTTCAGCGCCGTGTCGCACCCCGCGCTCGTGCAGGAACAACTGGCCGACCGCCACGTCGTGTGCGTGGTGCCCAAGGGCCTGCTGACCGCGCGCCAGGTCAAGGCCGGCACCATCACGCTGACGCAACTCTCCAGGCTGCCCGTGATCGCCCTCGACGGCCAGGACCCGTTGGGCCTGCTGCTGGCCCACACCGTGCGCGACAGCGGCGCCGGGCTCAAGGAAGTGATGACCGTGCAGACCTACCACGTGGCGCTGGCGCTCGCGCACCACGGCGTGGGCGTGGCCATGGTGGAGAGCTGCACCGCCGCCTCGGCCGATCTCGCCAAGGTCGACGTGCTCAAGCTCGAACCCACCGTGCCGACCACGGTGCGCATGCTGCGGCCCACCGCGCGGCCGAATTCGCTGACCACACGCGCCTTCACGCGCTGCATGCAACAGGCGCTGCTGGAGACGGCGCGCTGAGTTTCAGAGGCCGCTCTGGCGCAGCTGCGCCGCGAGCCGCTGCGCGCTGCCGAAGGCCAGTGTGAAACCCAGGGCACCGTGTCCGGTGTTGAACCACAGGTTGTCGGGCCCGCCGCGCAGCCGCCCCAGCACCGGCAGCCCGGTGGGCGTGGCCGGCCGCAGGCCGGCCCAGGGCCGCAGATCGTCGCTGCAGCGCGCGTCGGGGAACAGGGCCTGGGCGCTGGCCACCAGCGAGTCGATGCGGTCGACGGGGATGTGCGTGTTCTCACCCACCAGTTCGGCCATGCCGGCCACGCGCAGGCGCGAACCCAGGCGCGCGAACACCACCTTGCGCGCGGCATCGGTCACGTTCACACGCGGCGCCGCGCCAGGTGCCTCGCTCACGTCCAACGTGAGGCTGTAGCCCTTGAGCGGGTAGACCGGCACGCGCAGGCCCAGCGTGCGCGCCAGCGGGTGCGAGGCGGTGCCCAGCGCGACCACGAAGGCGTCGGCCTCGATCGGGCCGCGCGGGGTGTCGGCCGCCACGATGCGATCGGCCGCGCGGGTGAGCCGGGTGACCGGCGTGTCGAATGCGAAGCGCACGCCCTGCGCGAGCAACCGACGCAGCAACTCCAGGCAGACCTGGTGGCAGTCGGCCGCGCACTCGCTGGGTGTGTGGATGGCGCCCGCGAAGCGCGGCGCGTAGCCCGCCAGCGCGGGTTCGATCGCCACGCATTCGGCGGGCGAGAGCGCGTGCTGCGTTGGGCTGCCGAGTTCGCGCTGCAAGGCCATCTGGCGGCGCGCGGCGGCGAAGCTGGCCTCGTCCGCGCACAGCACCAGCTTGCCGGTGGCGGAGAAGTCGCAGGCGATGCGTTCCTCGGCCATCAGGCGTTCGAAGCCGGCGCGGCTCTCGGCCGCCAGGGCCAGCAGGCTGGCCGTGGTGCGCCGCGACACGCTGGCGCGGCAGGCGGCCAGGAACTGCAGGCCCCAGGCCCATTGGTGCGGGTCGGGCTGCAGGCGCAGCTTCAGCGGTGAATCGGCCGCGAACAGCAGCTTGGGCAACTGGCGCCAGATGCCCGGGTCGGCCAGCGGTTGCACATAGGCGTAGCTCAGCTGCGCGCCGTTGGCCGCGCTCGCGCCGGTGCCGGCCTGCGCCCGGTCGACCACGGTGACCTCGAAGCCCTCGCGCCGCAACTGCCAGGCCGCCGCCAGCCCGACAATGCCGGCACCGAGCACGCACACGTGGGGGCGCCGTTGGGAGGAAGCGTTCATGGGGGAACTGTAGGCAAGCCGCGCCAGAGCGAAAAATGCCAATCGCGACAAGGCCCATGCCGCGAACTCATGGACAGGCCATAACCGAAAGGCATGGAACGGGGTGAAAAAGGCATTTTTCCCAGGGCGCCGACGCTGCCTACACTGCGCCTGAATTGCTGTCCCCACTCCGTCCTTCCTGCATGAGTTCCACCCGCGTCTTCCACCGCCAGTTGCACCGCCCCATGCCCTTTGCCGTCAGTGGCCAGGGCATCACCCTGACCGACCAGGCCGGCAAGACCTACCTCGACGCCTCGGGCGGCGCGGCCGTGTCCTGCCTGGGCCATGGGCACCCGGATGTGTTGGCCGCGATGCACGCGCAGATCGACCAGCTTGCCTACGCGCACACCAGTTTCTTCACCACCGAGGTGGCCGAGGAACTGGCGAACGTGCTGATCGAATCGGCGCCGGCGGGCATGAGCCACGTGTATTTCGTGAGCGGTGGCTCCGAGGCGGTGGAGGCCGCGCTGAAGATGGCGCGCCAGTATTTCGTGGAGATCGGCCAGCCGCAGCGGCGGCACTTCATCGCCCGTCACCAGAGCTACCACGGCAACACGCTGGGCGCGCTGGCTGTGGGCGGCAACGCCTGGCGGCGCGAGCAGTTCAAGCCGCTGCTGATCGACGTGACGCACGTCTCGCCGTGCTACGAGTACCGCGACCGCCGCGCCGACGAAACCGCCGAGCAGTACGGCCAGCGGCTGGTGGCCGAGCTGTCCGAGGCCATCGACCGCCTGGGTGGCGGGAACGTGATGGCCTTCGTGGCCGAGACGGTGGGCGGCGCCACGGCGGGTGTGCTCACCGCCGTGCCCGGCTACTTCAAGGGCGTGCGCGAGCTGTGCGACCGCCACGGCATCCTGCTGATCCTGGACGAGGTGATGTGCGGCATGGGGCGCACCGGCACCCTGCATGCCTGCGAGCAGGAGGGTGTGGTGCCGGATCTGATGACGGTGGCCAAGGGCCTGGGCGGTGGCTACCAGCCCATCGGCGCCGTGCTGGCGCAGGGCAGGGTGGTGGACGCCTTCCGGCAGGGCAGCGGCCTGTTCCAGCACGGCCACACCTACCTGGGCCACGCGATCGCCTGCGCGGCCGCGCTCGCGGTGCAGCGCGTGATCCAGCGCGACGGCCTGCTGGCGCAGGTGCGCGAGCGCGGGCAATTGCTGCACGCGCTGTTGCAACAGGCCTTCGGTGAGCACCCGCACGTGGGCGACATCCGGGGGCGCGGGCTGTTCTGGGGCCTCGAGCTGGTGGCCGACCGCGGCAGCCGGCAGTGGTTCGATCCCGCGCGCAAGCTGCACGCCCGCATCAAGAGCGAAGCCATGGCTGGTGGCCTGATGGTGTATCCCATGGGGGGCACGGTGGATGGGCGCTGCGGCGACCACGTGCTGCTCGCGCCGCCCTTCATCAGCACCCCCGCCGAACTCGAGCAGATCGTGGCGCGGCTCGCCGGCGCCATCGACCGCGCGGTGGCCGCCTGATGGGGGAAAACCCCGTCGCCATCGCAGCGGGTCTGCACGAAGCTTGCTTGCTCGCGGGAAGCCTTCGTGCCCGCACCCAGTTTGTTCCACCCCTTCGACACCTTCAGGAGCCATCCGCATGAAAAAGATCCCCCTCAGCCTGAGCACCCTGGCCGCCGCCGCCGCCCTGATGACGCCGATGGCACCGGCCCAGGCGCAGCAGAAGTTCATGACCATCGGCACCGGCGGCGTGACGGGGGTGTATTACGCGGCGGGCGGCGCGATCTGCCGGCTGGTGAACAAGGACCGCGCCAAGCATGGCATCCGCTGCTCGGTGGAGTCCACCGGCGGCTCGGTGTTCAACGTCAACACCATCAAGGCCGGTGAACTCGACCTGGGCTTCACCCAGTCCGACGTGCAGTTCAACGCGCTCAAGGGCGTGGGGCAGTTCAAGGACGCGGGCGCCTACGGCGACCTGCGCGCGGTGTTCGCCGTGCACCCCGAGCCCTTCACGGTGGTGGCCCGCAAGGAAGCCAACATCACCAAGTTCGAGGACTTCAAGGGCAAGCGCTTCAACGTAGGCAACCCTGGCTCGGGCACGCGCTCGTCCATGGAGGAGTTGCTGGCAGGCATGGGCTGGAAGCTGAGCGACTTCTCGCTGGCTTCCGAACTCAAGGCCGACGAACACGGCCCGGCGCTGTGCGACGGCAAGATTGACGGCTTCTACTACGCCGTCGGCCACCCGAGCGCCAACATCCAGGACCCCACCACCTCGTGCGGTGCCAAGCTGGTGTCCATCACCGGCCCGGCCGTGGACAAGCTGGTGGCCGAGAAGCCTTATTACGCCAAGGTCACGCTGCCCGGTGGCCTCTACCCGAACAACCCGCAGCCTACCCAGACCTATGGCGTGTCCGCCACCGTGGTGGCCTCGAGCAAGACCTCGCCCGAGACCGTGTACCAGGTGGTCAAGGCGGTGTTCGACAACTTCGACGAGTTCAAGAAGCTGCACCCCGCGCTGGCCAACCTGACGCCCGAGGGCATGGTCAAGGACGGCCTGAGCGCACCGCTGCACGAAGGCGCGCTGAAGTTCTACAAGGAAAAGGGCTGGGTCAAGTGAGGTGACGCGCCGGGCCGCGTGAGCGGCCCGGCTGTCGCGAATGGCGAAGGTGCTTCGCCATTTTTTTGACCCTCCCCACCGCCGCCCAGGCACGGAGCGCACCATGAGCACCGACATCGAAAAAGCCCCCGAAGCCCTGCAGCAACTTGTGGCCGACAGCGACACCGGCGGCCGCAAGCCCATCGGGTGGACGGCCGGTGTGGTGTTCACCGTGTGCCTGCTCTGGGCGCTGTTTCAGTACTGGTATGCCTCGCCCCTGCCGTTCGAATTCGGCATCGGCATCCTCAACGACACCGAGGCGCGCGCCATCCACCTGGCGTTCGCGCTGTTCCTGGCCTTCCTGGCCTGGCCGGCGTTCAAGCGTTCGCCGCGCAACCGGGTGCCGGTGGTGGACTGGGGGCTTGCCGTGGCCGCGGCCTTCTGCGGCGCCTACATCATGCTGTTCTACGCCGAGCTGGCCACGCGGCCGGGGCAGCCGAACAGCCTGGACATTGCCGTCGGCGTTGCCGGCGTCGTGCTGTTGCTGGAAGCCACGCGCCGCGCGGTGGGCTGGCCCATGGCCGCGCTGGCGGTCATCTTCCTGGCTTACTGCCTGCTGGGTCCGCACCTGCCCGAGGTGCTCTCGCACAAGGGCGCGTCGGTAAACCGGCTGATCTCGCACATGTGGCTGACCACGGAAGGTGTCTACGGCATCGCCCTGGGGGTTTCGGCCGGCACCATTTTTGTCTATGTGCTGTTCGGGGCCCTGCTGGACCGCGCGGGCGGTGGCAACTACATGATGCAGGTCAGCTTCGCGGCCCTGGGCCACCTGCGCGGCGGGCCGGCCAAGGTGGCGGTGGTGTCCTCGGCGCTCAACGGCATGATCTCGGGCTCGTCGGTCTCCAACGTGGTCTCCGGCGGCATCTTCACCATCCCTCTGATGAAGAAGGCCGGCTACGGTGGCGTCAAGGCCGGAGCGATCGAGACCATGAGCTCGGTCAACGGCCAGATCATGCCGCCGGTGATGGGAGCGGCCGCCTTTCTCATGGTTGAGTACGTCGGCATTCCTTACGCGGACATCGTCAAGCACGCCTTTCTGCCCGCGACCCTGTCTTACATCGGGTTGCTCTACATCGTGCATCTGGAGGCGCTCAAACTGGGCATGCAACCCATCGTGCAGGCGGTGGCCCGGCCCTGGCGCGTGCGCGTGCTGCGCAATGCCATTGGCGTGGCGGGCAGCATCGCGGTGGTGTGCGCGGTGTACTACCTGCTCCAGGCTGTCAAGGCCGTCATGGGGCCGGCGGCGCCGTATGCCGTCTCGGCGGTGGTGTTCGGTCTCTACCTGTTTTCGGTCTACCAGGCGGCACGCTGCCCGGATCTGCCGGATGACATCGACATCGACAACCCCCAGCCGCTGCAGACCTGGCCCACGGTGCGCGCGGGCTTGCACTACCTGATGCCGATCGCGGTGCTGATCTGGTGCCTGATGGTGGAGGAAATGTCGCCCGCGCTCTCGGCCTTCTGGGCCGTGACGGTGCTCGTCGTTCTCATGCTCACGCAGGGCTGGCTGATCGCGCTGTTCCGCCAGAACGACCGCGCGGGCGCCTGGCAGCGGGGCTGGCGGTCGGTGGTGGATGGTTTCAACGACGGTTCGCGCAACATGATCGGCATCGGCGTGGCCACCGCCACGGCGGGCATCATCGTTGGCGCCATCACGCTCACCGGCCTGGGCTTGCGAATGACCGAATTCGTCGAGTTCGTCGCCCAGGGCAACGTGATGATGATGCTGCTCTTCATCGCCTTCGTGTGCCTGGTGCTGGGCCTGGGCGTGCCGACCACCGCCAACTACGTGCTGGTGGCCACGCTGATGGCGCCGGTGGTGGTGGAGCTCGGTGCGCAGAGCGGGCTCATCATCCCGCTGATCGCGGTGCACCTGTTCGTCTTCTATTACGGGATCATGGGCGACATCACGCCGCCGGTGGGCCTGGCGACGTTCGCGGCGGCGGCCATTTCGGGCGAGGACGCCATCCAGACCGGCATACAGGGCGCGGTCTACGCGCTGCGCACGGTCATCCTCCCGTTCATCTGGATCTTCAACCCGCAGCTGTTGCTGATCAACGTGCATGGCGCTGCGGAGCTGATCCGGCTGCTGCTGGCGTGCACGCTGGCCACGCTGCTGTTCGCGGCGGTCACCATGAACTGGTTTCGCGTGAAGAGCCGGTGGTGGGAAACGGTTCTGCTGACGGCGGCGGTGGTGCTGCTGTTCCGTCCGGACTACTTCATGGACCAGATCGCGCCCGAATACCGCGAAGTCCCCGCCTCGCAGGTGTACGAGGTGGCGCGCGAGACGCCGGCCGACGACCGTGTCGTGATGGTCATCCAGGGGACGACGATCGAAGGCGACGACGTGGTCAAGACCGTGGCCCTGCAGCTGGGCGACAAGGGCGAGGACGGGCGCAAGCGCCTGAGCGACGCCGGTCTGCAGCTGGCGCCGTTGGGCGGCGCGGTTCAGATTGGACAGGTCAAGTTCGGCACGCGCGCGGCTAAATCCGGCTTCGAACAGGGTTGGGACGTGACTGGTGTCCAGGTGCCCAACGACCGGCCCACACCCCACTGGTTCTACCTGCCGGCGCTGTTGCTGGTGGCGCTGGTCTGGTGGAGCCAGGGCCGGCGCATGGCCGTGCCACGCACCTTGAAGGTGGCCTGACATGCGCATCGCCCTGATCCATGCGCTGGCCCATTCGGTCGCGCCCATCAACGAGGAACTCGCCCGCGCCTGGCCCGAGGCCGAGCGCATGAACCTGCTCGACGACAGCCTGTCGGCCGACCTGGCGCGCGATGGCAAGGGACTGGACGCGGCCATGCACCAGCGCTTCGAATCGCTGACGGCCTACGCCGAGGGCACCGGGGCCAACGCCATCCTGTTCACCTGCTCGGCATTCGGTTCGTGCATCGAGGCGGTGGCGGCGCGGCGCCCGCACATGCCGGTGCTCAAGCCCAACGAAGCCATGGTGGCCGAAGCCGTGGCCGTGGCGCGCGGCGGCCGCATCGGGCTGGTGGCGTCCTTTGCGCCCACCCTGACTTCCATGCCGCCGGAATTCCCTGCCGGCACCGAACTGGTCACCTGCCTGGCCGAAGGCGCCATGGACGCCCTCAACCGGGGCGACGACGCCGGCCACGACGCGCGCGTGGTCGAGGCCGCGCGCTGGCTGGTGGGGCAGGGCTGCGACGTGATCGCGCTGTCCCAGTTCAGCATGGCGCGCGCGCAGCTGGCGGTGCACAAGGCCGTCGGCATCCCGGTGCTCACCACGCCCGGCAGCGCGGTCCGGGCCTTGCGGCACCGCCTGGGGGCCTGAGGCCGTCCGGCCGGGGTGGGCGCTGCAGCTACAATCTAAGGTTGCCGTGAAGTGGACAACCGGCCGTCCAGCGCTGCTTTTGCGCTGCACCGGAAAACCCCCTACGAGGCGCGCGGGTGGCGAAATTGGTAGACGCACCAGGTTTAGGTCCTGACGCCAGCAATGGTGTGGGGGTTCGAGTCCCCCCCCGCGCACCACACCACAGACGAACAGACAGACCCCCCGGGTCGGCCAGACAGGCTGGTTGACCGACACCCTTTTGGAGAAAGCCATGACCGTGAACGTTGAAACCCTGGAAAAGCTCGAGCGCAAGATCACGCTGACGCTGCCGGCCGATGTGATCCAGAAAGAAGTGTCCAACCGCCTCAAGCGCATCGCGCGCGACGTGAAGATGGACGGTTTCCGTCCCGGCAAGGTGCCGATGAACGTCGTGGCCCAGCGCTATGGCTATTCGGTGCACTACGAGGTCATGAACGACAAGGTCGGTGAAGCCTTCGCCACCGCCGCCAACGAAGCCCAACTGCGCGTGGCCGGCCAGCCCAAGATCACCGAGAAGGAAGGCGCCCCCGAGGGCCAGCTGACCTTCGACGCCGTCTTCGAGGTGTATCCGCAAGTCAAGATCGACGACCTGACCACCGCGGCCGTGGAAAAAGTGGCTGCCGAAGTGGACGACGCCGCCATCGACCGCACGCTCGAGATCCTGCGCAAGCAGCGCCGCACCTTCGCGCAGCGCGCGCAGGACCAGGCCGCCCAGGACGGCGACCGCGTCACCATCGACTTCGCCGGCAAGATCGACGGCGAGCCCTTCGAGGGCGGCAAGGCCGAGGCCTTCCAGTTCATCGTCGGCGACGGCCAGATGCTCAAGGAATTCGAAGACGCCGTGCGTGGCATGAAGACGGGCGAGTCCAAGACCTTCCCCCTGGCCTTCCCCGCCGACTACCACGGCAAGGACGTGGCCGGCAAGACCGCCGACTTCCTGGTCACGGTCAACAAGATCGAAGCCGCCAACCTGCCGGCCGTGGACGAAGCCTTCGCCAAGTCCCTGGGCATCGCCGACGGCACGGTGGAAGGCCTGCGCGCCGACATCCGCAAGAACCTGGAGCGCGAAGTCAAGTTCCGCCTGCAGGCCCGCAACAAGCAGGCCGTGATGGACGCCCTGGTCGCCAAGGCCGAACTGGATCTGCCCAACGCGGTCGTGCAGTCCGAGCTGGAGCGCCTGGTGGAAGGCGCCCGCGCCGACCTGAAGCAGCGCGGCGTGAAGGATGCCGACAAGGCACCGATCCCCGAAGAGCTGTTCCGCCCGCAGGCCGAGCGCCGCGTGCGCCTGGGTCTGGTGGTGGCCGAGCTGGTGCGCGCCAACGAGCTGCACGCCAAGCCCGAGCAGATCAAGGCCCACATCGAAGAGCTGGCCGCCTCCTACGAGAAGCCGGCCGACGTGGTGCGCTGGTACCAGGGCGACAACCAGCGCATGGCCGAGGTGGAAGCCATCGTGATCGAGAACAACGTCACGGAGTTCGTGCTGTCCAAGGCACAGATCACCGAAAAGTCGGTCAGCTTCGACGAATTGATGGCCCAGGCCTGATTTCCCTCGCGGCGGGATGCTGGAACAGGGCGGAGCGATCCGCCCTTTCTTTTTCGGGTTTGCCCCCCATCTGGAGGTACCTCCCTCCGCCTGTCCTGCGGTCGTCCCGGTCAAGCCACCGGTCGCCGTGGGGCCACATGGGGTTGGTTACAGTAGTGATATGGCAAGCATCAACACACGGAGTAACGCATGAGCGCAATGGACATTCAAGGTTTGGGCATGGTGCCCATGGTCATCGAGCAGTCGGGCCGCGGCGAGCGTGCGTACGACATCTATTCGCGCCTGCTCAAGGAGCGCGTGATCTTCCTGGTGGGCCCGGTCAATGACCAGTCGGCCAACCTGGTGGTGGCGCAGCTGCTGTTCCTGGAAAGCGAAAACCCCGACAAGGACATCTCGTTCTACATCAACTCCCCGGGCGGCTCGGTGAGCGCGGGCATGGCGATCTTCGACACCATGAATTTCATCAAGTCCGACGTGTCCACGCTGTGCATCGGCATGGCCGCGAGCATGGGCGCGTTCCTGCTGGCCGCCGGCGCCAAGGGCAAACGCTTCGCGCTGCCGAACTCCAAGGTCATGATCCACCAGCCGCTGGGCGGCACCCAGGGCCAGGCCACGGAAATCGAGATCCACGCCCGCGAAATCCTCAAGACGCGCGAGCAGCTCAACAAGATTCTGGCGGAGCGCACCGGCCAGCCGCTGGAGAAGATCGAGCGCGACACCGAGCGCGATTACTACCTCTCGGCCGCCGAATCGGCCGAGTACGGCCTGATCGACAAGGTCATCGACAAGCGCCCCGGCGCGGTCTGACCCCGACCTGGCCATGGCCACCCATGGGCCGCCAAACCCGGGAGACGGTGCCAAAACCGGCGCTTTTCCCCCGTTTGGGCCCTATGGGGCTTGAACTATCATTGTTGTTACCGCTTCATCCGAGCCCCCAGACCTATGGCCGACAAAAAAGCCGCCTCCAGTGAAAAAGCGCTCTACTGCTCGTTCTGCGGCAAGAGCCAGCACGAGGTCAAGAAGCTGATCGCCGGCCCCTCGGTGTTCATCTGCGACGAATGCATCGACCTGTGCAACGACATCATCCGTGACGAGCTGCCCGGCCTCGAATCCGTCAAGGCCTCGGGCGACGACGTGCCCACGCCGGCCCAGCTCAAGGCCAACCTGGACAACTACGTCATCGGGCAGCAGAACGCCAAGCGCGCGCTGGCCGTGGCCGTCTACAACCACTACAAGCGCCTGCGCCACAAGGTCGCCGCCCGCAAGGACGACGTCGAGTTGGCCAAGAGCAACATTCTCCTGATCGGACCCACCGGCTCGGGCAAGACGCTGCTGGCCCAGACCATGGCGCGCATGCTCAACGTGCCGTTCGTGATGGCCGACGCCACCACGCTGACCGAAGCCGGTTACGTGGGCGAAGACGTGGAAAACATCGTCGCCAAGCTGCTGCAGAGCTGCAACTACGACGTCGAGCGCGCCCAGCAGGGCATCGTCTACATCGACGAGATCGACAAGATCACGCGCAAGTCCGACAACCCCTCCATCACCCGCGACGTGTCGGGTGAGGGCGTGCAGCAGGCCTTGCTCAAGCTGATCGAAGGCACGATGGCCTCGGTGCCGCCGCAGGGCGGGCGCAAGCACCCCAACCAGGACTTCCTGCAGGTCGACACCACCAACATCCTGTTCATCTGCGGCGGCGCGTTTGCCGGCCTGGAGAAGATCATCGAGAACCGCACCGAGGCCTCCGGCATCGGCTTCGGCGCCGTGGTCAAGAGCAAGAAGCAGCGCAGCATCACCGAATCCTTCAAGGAAATCGAGCCCGAAGACCTGATCAAGTTCGGCCTCATCCCCGAGCTGGTGGGCCGTGTGCCGGTGATCGCCGCGCTGTCGGAACTCAGTGAAGACGCGCTGGTCGAAATTCTCACCGAGCCCAAGAACGCGGTCGTCAAGCAGTTCTCCCGCCTGCTGGCGATGGAAGGTGCCGAGCTCGAAGTGCGGCCCGCCGCGCTCAAGGCGATCGCCCGCAAGGCCCTGGCCCGCAAGACGGGCGCGCGAGGCCTGCGCTCGATCCTGGAAAACGCGCTGATCGACACCATGTTCGATCTGCCTGGCATGAGCAACGTGGAGAAGGTGGTGGTCGACGAGTCGACCATCGAGGAAAACAAGCCGCCCTTGCTGGTGTACCGCGAGGCGGCCAAGCAGGCTTGACGCGCCGGCTTCGACCAACCCCGTCACGGATGCGTCCGGTTGAGATCGCTCGCACCGACCCCATTTACCCGTTTTAGTCGAGGTTGAAATGTCCGGACAGACCCCCCTTCCCAGCACGCCGGTCGAACTGCCACTCCTGCCTTTGCGCGATGTGGTGGTGTTCCCGCACATGGTCATCCCGCTGTTCGTGGGCCGGCCCAAGAGCATCAAGGCGCTGGAGTCCGCGATGGAGGCCGAGCGCCGCATCATGCTCGTGGCCCAGAAGGCCGCCGCCAAGGACGAGCCGTCGACCGACGACATGTTCGAAATGGGCTGCGTCGCCACCATCCTGCAGATGCTCAAGCTGCCTGACGGCACCGTCAAGGTGCTGGTCGAAGGTGTGCAGCGCGCCAAGGTGCTGACCATCCGCGATGGCGAAAGCCATTTCATCGCCAGCGTGAGCCCGGTCGACCCGGCCGTGGAGCGGGCCGACACCCAGTCCAACGAACTCGAAGCACTGCGCCGCGCCGTGATGCAGCAGTTCGACCAGTACGTCAAGCTCAACAAGAAGATCCCTTCGGAGATCCTCACCTCGATCTCCAGCATCGACGACCCGGGCCGCCTGGCCGACACGATCGCTGCGCACCTGCCGCTCAAGCTTGAGTCCAAGCAGGTGGTGCTGGACCTCGATCCGGTCAACAAGCGGCTGGAGAACCTGTTCGAACAGCTCGAACGCGAGGTCGACATCCTCAACGTCGACAAGAAGATCCGCGGGCGCGTGAAGCGCCAGATGGAAAAGAACCAGCGCGACTTCTACCTGAACGAGCAGGTCAAGGCGATCCAGAAGGAACTCGGCGAAGGCGAAGAGGGCGCCGACATCGAGGAGATCGAGAAGAAGATCAAGGCCGCCAAGATGCCCGCGGAAGCGCGCAAGAAGGCCGATGCAGAGTTCAAGAAGCTCAAGCTGATGTCGCCCATGTCGGCCGAGGCCACCGTGGTGCGCAACTACATCGATGCGCTGGTCGGCCTGCCCTGGAGCAAGAAGACCAAGATCAAGCACGACCTCGCGCATGCCGAGGCGGTGCTGAATGAAGACCATTACGGCCTGGAGAAGGTCAAGGACCGCATCCTCGAGTACCTCGCGGTGCAACAGCGCGTGGACAAGGTCAAGGCGCCCATCCTGTGCCTGGTCGGCCCACCCGGTGTCGGCAAGACCTCGCTGGGGCAGTCGGTGGCCAAGGCCACGGGTCGCAAGTACGTGCGCATGGCGCTGGGCGGCATGCGCGACGAAGCCGAGATCCGCGGCCACCGCCGCACCTACATCGGTGCCATGCCGGGCAAGGTGCTGCAGAGCCTGAACAAGGTCGGCACGCGCAACCCGCTGTTCCTGCTCGACGAGATCGACAAGCTGGGCACGGACTTCCGCGGCGATCCTTCGAGCGCGCTGCTGGAGGTGCTGGACCCCGAGCAGAACCACACCTTCGGTGACCACTACATCGAAGTCGACTTCGACCTGTCCGACGTGATGTTCGTCGCCACGTCGAACTCGATGAACATTCCGCCGGCCCTGCTGGACCGCATGGAGGTGATCCGCCTCTCGGGCTACACGGAAGACGAGAAGACCAACATCGCGATCCGCTACCTGTTGCCCAAGCAACTCAAGAACAACGGCATCCGCGAAGGCGAGTTGGACGTGCGCGACGACGCCGTGCGCGACATCGTGCGCTACTACACCCGCGAAGCCGGTGTGCGTTCGCTCGAACGCGAGCTCTCCAAGATCTGCCGCAAGGTGGTCAAGGGCCTGCTGCTCAAGAAGTACACGCCCACCGTGGTGGTGAGCGCCGACAACCTCAGCGAATTCCTGGGCGTGCGCAAGTACAGCTACGGCCGTGCCGAGGCGCAGAACCAGGTGGGCCAGGTGGTCGGTCTGGCGTGGACGGAAGTGGGCGGCGATCTGCTGACCATCGAAGTGGCCATCATGCCGGGCAAGGGCGTGATCACGCGCACGGGTTCGCTCGGCGATGTGATGAAGGAATCGGTGGAGGCGGCCCGCACCGTGGTGCGCAGCCGCGCCCGCATGCTGGGCATCAAGGACGAGCAGTTCGATAAGCGCGACATCCACATCCACGTGCCCGATGGCGCCACGCCCAAGGACGGCCCGAGCGCCGGTGCGGCCATGACGACCGCACTGGTCTCGTCGCTCACGGGCATTCCCGTGCGCGCCGATGTGGCCATGACGGGTGAGATCACGCTGCGCGGTGAAGTGACTGCGATCGGCGGCCTGAAGGAAAAGCTGCTGGCCGCTTTGCGCGGCGGCATCAAGACCGTGATCATCCCGGAAGAGAACGTGAAGGACCTCGCCGAGATTCCCGACAACGTGAAGCAGGGCCTGGAGATCGTGCCGGTGAAATGGATCGACAAGGTCCTCGCCATCGCGCTCGAACGCCAGCCCGTGCCACTCACCGAAGAAGAGGTCGCGGCCCAGATCGCGGCGGCCAGCGTGAGCAAGCCGACGGCGTCTCCCGACGCGGTGAAACATTGATCAAAAAATTTCGGGGGACTTGAAAGAGCCCCTTTTTTCGGGTTAGAATCATGGCTTACCGAAATGCAGCGGCAAACGCAATAGCAGATGCAGCAGCAGTTGGTAAGAAATGCGGGAATAGCTCAGTTGGTAGAGCGCAACCTTGCCAAGGTTGAGGTCGCGAGTTCGAATCTCGTTTCCCGCTCCAAATTCAAAAGGGAAGCTCTGCTTCCCTTTTTTGTCGGAGTTTGAGATTGGTGTCTTTGATGCCGGTCCTGACGGCGCGATAGCAAAGCGGTTATGCCCCGGATTGCAAATCCGGTTAGTCCGGTTCGACTCCGGATCGCGCCTCCAAAAATACCTGATCGAAACATCCAGCTCGCCCATGGCGAGCTTTTTTTTTGTCTGCTCGCCGCGGCTCAGCCCTGGAAATCCAGGGCGTTGGGTTCGAGCGGCAGGTTTTGCGCACCTCGCAGCAGGCCGATCACTTCCGCGAAGGCATGCACCTCGTCACCCAGGCCTTCGGCGCGGAAGCTCGGCCGTTCCTGCCCCACCGCCGCGACGTGCGGCTTGATGGTCTGGGCGGACTTGCCGTCGAAGCTGGTGAAGGCCGCCCGCACGGGCGTTTGCACGACGCAGCGGCGCAGATCGAAGCCGGTCTCGCAGCCGATGAGGTAGATGCGGTCCTTCTGCATCGAGGCCGGCTCCATCGGCACGAACACCGCGAGGATGCAGTCGCCGGCCCTCACGCCGAAGCCCATGTCCCTGCGGGCGCGGTAGTAACAAAGCTCGGCATCCTGGGTGGCGCGCCCACTGGCCATGTCTTCGGGCAGGCAGATGGCCAGGTCCTCGCCCGGGCCGATGGCCGGGACGACCCGGGTGCCCTGGGGCAGCGCGTCGGCGCTGGGGTCGAGGAAGTAGCCGGGTGGTTGCTGGGTCAGCGCGCAAAGGGTGAGCAGGGCCTCGTAGTCCGGGAGCACATCGCCGGTGAGGAAGGCCGAGGCCAGGCTTTCGTCCACCCCGAGCCTGAAGGCCAGTTCGCGACTTTTTTCACGCATGGCGCCCGGAAAGCCCAGGCGATCCAGGCTCATTCTCAATCGAGCCCTAAAGCGCGCGGAAAGATCGCCGATAGACAGAGGTTCAAGACTTGGCATGAGGGCTGGGCGTTGGGGTGTGGGCGTTGCAAATGGCCTGGTGCCATGGTAGACGCCAACCGGCTGGCTGGGAGTAACACAATGCGCCTTTCGGGCGCGTTGGCGACGCAGCTCAAGAACAGACAGGGGAATGTACACAGATGATGACAGCGCTGATGGACTCGCGGATTCAAGGCAATCTGCACCTGCCCACGTATGAAAGGGCCATTCGCGCCGAAAACCTCAAGGCGCTGGCCCGGCGTTGGCACATCGCGCGCAGTTCCGAGCTGGTCGACCCACGTGTCATCGCACGCTGGTTCCCGGGGCAGCGCAACCTGCTGGAGCTGCTGGCCCTGCTGAGCGAGGACGAAGTCATCAAGCTGGCGGACTGCTCGCATCCGCTGTTTTCCATGATGATCCACACGGGGCTGCTGCCCACGACATCGGCGTCCCTGGTGCAGCCGGGTGAATTCGAGGCCGCCAATCGCCAGGAGGCCTTCATGGCGCTGGCGGTGCGCGTCGACAGCATCAAGACCTCGTTCGACGAGGCCTGCGTGCTGTTCGATCTTTCCATGAGCGAAGCCGTGCACGTCCGCCGCTTCGGACCGCATGAACTCTGGGACATCTCGGCCAACCCGGGCCTGGTGATGTTTCCGGTGGCCAGTGACCACTACTTCGAGGCCGCCGCCACGCGCGACCTGACCTCTTCGCAGAAAACGCAGTTCATGGTCATGAGCCGGCGTTCGAAGAACCGCATTCACTGAAACCAGGGACATCACCATGATCAACACCGCAGGCCGAGCCCTTGCTTCTTCTGGATACAAACGCGTCCTCTTCGAGGACCAGGTATCGGACGAGCGATTCGAGGCCCTGATCGAGTTGACCTCGCGCACCAAGCTGATCGTCAAGCTGTTGGGCACCGACGTGAGCGAGCAGCGGATCAAAGAGGAGATGGACCGCCGCCTTGGGCAGTACGGTATCAAGGTCAAGCGGCCCAGAGGCCTGGGACAAACCACTACGGCCAAGACCTTCCTCGACAGCGCGGCGGAGCGCTTCGAGGCCTCGTACCTGATGGCCCTGCATTTCGGATCGCGCGGCATTGGCGAGTACGCCGTGGTCGAGACGAATTTCGGCAAGGCGCTGGACAAGATGATCGAGGTCTACAACAAGTACCGCCGGACGGTGCCGCCCGTGGGCGACAGCCAGCGCATCACGTTCGAGACCTATGCGTTGCTGGTCGAGGGGCTGCAAAGCCGCGAGATCGAAGTCCGGCAGTGCGGCGCCTGCAACACCAAGCACCCGGTGGTCAAGCAGCACCAGGGCCCCGCGCATTGCCCCGCCTGCGCCACGCAGGACCTTCGCATGGACGAAGCGCGCGCCGAGGTGCAGGCCCGCATCGCCGCGTACCGCCAATCGCGCAACCAGATGCCGAAGTTTGGCTGACACCTTCCCTCTACGGGGCAAAACGGCACCGTAGACCGGGCGGCCGCCGAGGCATTGGGTAGAAAAATACCCGGATGCTTGAAACGTGGCTCTCATCCCTCCCGTCGCGGTCCTGGCCGATCCGCTCAGCGCATGACGCGTCCGCGCCTTCCCGCGCGCGCGGCTCGACATGACGCAGATCTTTTCGCTCAACGCGGCACGCACCCGCCAGGGCAAGGCGGTCCAGGGCGGTGGAGGCACCGCCTACTGGCCCTTGCAGGCCCTGGAGTCGGGTGGGCCCGAGCAGTGGATCCACGATGCGCTGGCCGGCCAGCCTTACGAGGGGTTCGGTCTGTCCTGCTGGGCGCAGCAGCCCAACCTCAAGGAGGCCACGCTCAGGCTGGCGTCCTTCATCACACCCTGTTGGCCGTCCGAGGACGGCTCCTCCCTTCTGGTGCGTGCCATCGGGGAAGCGGTCAAACGCTCCGAGGTGGCCGTCGGCAACGGCGAGACCTTCACCGGCCGCTTCGTGGGGGTCTACCTCTACGGCCTGACCATGCACGCGAAGGATGTGGCGCGCGTCTCCATCTCCGGTGTGGACCGGTTCGGTATGGTCCAGCGCTGGCGGCATTTTTCGGAGCCGCTGCAGGCCTGGGCGGTGCGCCATGGCATCGACACGCTGGTCGCCGAGGTGTCGGATCCCTTGCCCGCCGAGGTCACCATCGTGGGCATCCGCACGCACATGGTCGTGCGGGTGTCGGACCCGATCGACACCGGCTACCTCATGAAGCACGCGGCCCAGGGGTGATGGCGAGCACCGGTTGCCCATGCACAGCGATGACCACGCCCACCTGTACGGACTGAGCGCACGGCGCGCGCCGCGGCACAACCCAGCGACCTGCTTCGCGTGCCACAAGTACCTGCTCTCCAGCATCATCCAGGTGCTGCAGGAGCGCGAACACGCGCCACGGCAGGGGCCTGCCGTGATGCTTCGCGTGGTCCACGCGCATTCGCAGCTCGACGCCGACTCGGGCCCTGGCCCTCTCGATTTCAACGAAACCAGCGCCTGGGGCGAACTGCGCTCGGGCGACCACCACGAGCCTCGGCCGTTCGCCCTGTCGGTGTTCGACACCATGAGCACCGGGGGCCTGGGCGGCACACTCGCCGACATGCTCTTTCGGCTGGCGCCCGTTCCATGGGCCCAGACCGCCAGCCTCACCGACCAGGAGGTCGCGCACAACAGCATCGTGCACCTCGCGTTCGCACCGCGCCTGCCGGACGATCCCCTGGTCGTCCACAGTTGCAACGCGGTGGGGCAGGGCGTGACCCACCTGCGCCGGTCGGACCGCTGGCAACGCGTCTCCGGCGAAGAGGTCGTGCGGGCCGCATTGCGGCATGCGCACATCACGGGCAGGAGCCCTGCCACGTCCGGCCACGCGCGGCCGGCCTGCGATGCGCCCACCGCCATGCCCTCCAGCGAGGCCTTCACCAGCACCAGCGAGATTCTCAAGGCCTTCGATCACATCCTCGTGCGGGCCGCCGTGAGAGAGCTGCAGAACCAGGAGGCGATGGAGAGCGGGCGCAGGAGCGTGTGGTTGTGAACCGAACGCCCGGGAGCGAACCTTGTTGTACCCCCTGAACATTCCTTGCCCGCGCAGTGCCGCCGATCGGGCATCGGCGCCCGCGGCCACCGCCGTGCCCGCCAGGCTCAGCGCCGTCGGGGCCGGTCCCTGTGTCGATCTGGGAGTGGTCGTTCATCTTTGGTCCGAGCATTCCCCGCCCGACGGCAAGGCGCTGTGTGGTGCGCGGCCCAGCGGCATCTTCCATCGATGGCAAGCCCGCTCGGGCGAGCCGGTGTCCTGTGTGAAGTGCCTGGCGGTTCTGGCGGAGGAGAACGCCATGGGCCACGAGCCTGCCGCCCCCGATGCCCGAACCGTGGAACCGTTTGCTGGAGTCTGTGCACCATGAACCCATCCCTCGTGTCTTCCGCCACACCTGGCTTTCGCCCGCGGGGCGACATTCATCCGGATGACCGCGCTGGCGACGTCATCCCCATGTACCAGCACACGGTCAAGACCCCGCACATGAAAGCCATGCAGGACGTGCTGGACATCACCGCGGTGATCGACTCGGTGCTGGCGCGCGACTTCGGCGGCAAGGGCCGGGGCATCCACTCCAAGCTCGACAGCGTGCGCCACCCGGTGCCGGCCCGGCTGGACCGGCGGCTGCGTTATCTCGCGGCCGTGCGCAACAAGGCCCTCAACGAGCCGGACTGGGAGATTCCGCAGCGCGAGCGCTACCTGGCCGAATGCCGGGCCGCCGCCATCCGCCTGCTCGACATCGGCCGCCGGCGCCAGCGCAGGGCGCACCTGCTGCGCCGCTGGCTGGCGCGCCTGTCGGGCGGCTGAGCGCCGCCCGCGCGATCAGCACCCGAGCGCGGCCAGGCCGGACGCCGCCATCGCCGTTTCCACGGGCAGCGTGAAGTAGACCGCGCAGCCGTGGCCCGGCGTGCTGTCGAGCCAGATGCGGCCGTTGTGGCGCTGCACGATGCGCTGGCACAGGGCCAGGCCCGCGCCGTAGCCCTCGAAGTCCAGCGAGTGGTGCTGGCGCTGGAACATGAGGAACAGGTTGCTGGCCTTGGCGACGTCGAAGCCGGCGCCGTTGTCCACGATGAAGAACAGGCAGGTGCCGTCGCTCTCCGTGCGGCAGCCGATCTGGATCTCGGCCGGCTCGACCTTGCGCGTGAACTTCATGGCGTTGTCCAGCAGCCGCGTGAACAGGTCGTTCACCATCGCCGCGTCGGCCACCACCATCGGCAGATCGGGCTGGATCTCCCACTGGATCTGGCGATCGGGGGCGGTCTGCCGCAGGCGCGAGACCACATCTTCGAGCACGTTCGTCATCGCCAGCCGCTCGGGGTGTAGGTCGATGCGGCCGATGCGCGAGTAGGTCAGCAGGTTCTCGATCATCGCGTTCAGGCGCTGCGAGGCCCGCTTCATCGCATCGCGGAAATGCCGGATCTCTTCGCTGGCGTTCTCGCCCAGTTCCTCGGCGATGAGGCCGGCGAAGGTGTTGATGTGCCGCACCGGCCCACGCAGATCGTGCGTGATGGAGTGGGTGAAGATGTCCAGGTCCTTGTTCGGCACGGTGTGCTGGCGCACCCGCTGGGTCACGCGCCGGTCCAGTTCGGCGTTGAGGTCGTTCATGACGCGGTCCAGGTCTTTCATCGCGGTCATGTCGCGCGTGATGCAGGACAACCCTTCCAGCTCGCCGTTGTCGCCGCGCAGGGCCGTGATCAGGGTCTGGCCCCAGAACGCCTCCGCACCGGCGCGCTTGAGCCAGCCACGGGTTTCCCATTGGCCGCGATCGATGGCCAGCCGGATGGTGTCGTCGATGCCGATCTCCGCCTCTTCACCGACGCGCGGCGCGGCCATGTCGGCCAAGTGCATGTTGCCCACCTGCTCCCGGGAAAAGCCGTGCAGGCGGTGCGCGCTCTCGCTCCATTCGGTGATGCGCCCCACCGGGTCGAGGAAGTAGATGCAGGAGTCCTGCAGCGCATCGGCCATGAGGTCGAAGCGGCGCTTGTTCTGCGCGAGGTCGTCCACGCGCGGGTGCCCGGCGACGTCCTTCGTTTCGACGAAGACCCCCCGGACCACGCCGTCGTGCACGTCGGGCGTGAACGAGGTCTCGGTGAAGGTGTGGGCACCTCCGGGCGTGGACTGCTCCGTGAGCCGCAGCTGTTTCTCGCCGCCCAGGGCCTGCATGAAGCGCGGCAGCAGGGCGGGCAGGGCGTCCTGGGGAAAGCAGTCCTGGAACGGCCGGCCTTCCAGCGCCGAAGGGTCGATGCGCAGGCCGTCGCAAAAGGCCTGATTGCCAAAGCGGCAGCGCAGATCGAGGTCGAAGTGCGCGAGTTGCCATGGCAAGCGGTCGGCAATCGAACGCGCCAGCGCCGCCTGTTCCTGCAACCGCTCGATCGTCAGGGCGCGGGAGGCCTTTTCTGCGGCCTGGGTCGAGGGGGGCGCGGACGGTTCAAGGGTGGGCATGGGGAGAGGTGCTTTCTGTCGGTGGCGCTGCCGTGCGCAGCCTGGCACACCAGCCAAGACCCGGAGATGGGGCGGCGCGTGCGGCGTCAACCATACCAGCAGCCTGTGGCGGCTGTGCGACTCGGCGTTGCGTCCTGCGTCAAACGTCCTCAAATTTTTCCGCCCATTTCGAGCAAATTGACACGCTTGGGCGGCCCCCAATGGAGGGCGCCACCCACACAGGGCCGGGCATGTGTGGCATGGCGCCGCGCTTTAGTTCGAAAGCAGTCGTTTGCCGATGTCGCGCCGCGCGAGGCCGGACCTACGGGGGGATTTGGACCCAAAGAGCGAAGGGGTCGAGGGGGGGCGAGAGCCAAGAATCCACCGGTACCCCAACAGGACCCATCGAATGAATGCACTCAGGCTCATGCGCGACAAGCTGCCCTCGGGGAAAGCCTTGGGCGGCGCCTTGCGTCCTGAACTGGTGTCCCGCCTGCTGCCGGTCGTGCTGCTGGCGATCGGCATCACGGCCCTGGTGATGATGTTCCTGTGGAACGACCAGGCCAGCTACAAGCCGGTGTTCGGTGCGCGCGAGCAGGTGCCGGTGTCGGACATGATGGCCGCGCTGGATGCCGAGGGCATCGCCTACCGGCTGCACCCCGAGTCGGGCCAGGTGCTGGTCTCGTCCTCCGACCTCGGCCGCGCCCGCATGCTGCTGGCGGCCAAGGGCGTCACCGCGCGCCTGCCCGAAGGGCTGGAACTGATGGACAAGAACGACCCGCTGGGCGTCACGCAGTTCGTGCAGGACATCCGCTTCCGCCGCGGCCTGGAAGGCGAGCTGGTGCAGAGCATCACCTCGATGGACGCCGTGCGCTCGGCCCGCGTCCACCTGTCCGTGGCGCGCTCCTCGACCTTCGTGCTCAACGCCCAGGACAAGAGCACCGCCTCGGTGGTGTTGAGCCTGCACCCGGGGCGCACGCTGGGCAACGAACAGATCGCTTCCATCATCCAGCTGGTGGCCGGCAGCGTGTCCAACCTGGACCCGTCCCGCGTGAGCGTGGTCGATCAGGCCGGCCGCCTGCTCTCCGCGCGCGTCGATGTGAAGGACGGCATCGACCAGGGCAGCTTCGCCGACGAGGCGGTGCGCAAGGCGCAGAACGACATCCTGCAGAACGCGCACCAGCTGCTGCAGCCGCTGCTGGGCGCGGGCAACTACAACGTGAGCGTGGCGGTCGAACTCGGTCAGGACCGCGTGCAGGAAACCCAGGAGCGCTACGGCGACGCGCCCAAGGTCACCAACGAAGCCTCGCGCGAGGAGAGCAACCGCGACCGCGTGGCCCTCGGTGTGCCGGGCTCGCTCAGCAACCGCCCGGCCACGCCGGCGCCCGACGCGAACGCGGCGCCCAACACCGCCGAGCGCAGCGCTGTCACCCGGCAGTTCGCCTACGACCGCAGCGTCACCACCATCCAGCGCGCGCGTGGCCAGCTCAAGAAACTCAGCGTGGCCGTCGTGCTCAACGACGGCGCCGCGCCCGGCGCGGCCGCCACCGGCTGGGCCCCGCAGGACATCGCGCGCATGGAGGGCCTGCTGCGCGGCGGCCTGGGCATCAACGCCGAGCGGGGCGACCAGCTCGTGGTCTCCTCGCTCGCGTTCCCGGGCGCCGCGCCCGCCGTGCCCTGGTACGAGGAACGCGAGACCGTGTTCGAGTTCGTGACCTGGGGCCTGTACGTGCTGGGCGCGCTGCTCTGCTACTTCCTGCTGGCGCGCCCGCTGCTGCGCATCCTGCGCGAGCGCCACAAGCCGCCAGCCGAAGTCGGCATGACCGACCTGATCGCGCTGGAGGGCGGGGCGGGTGCCGCCGCCGCCGAGTCGCCCGCGCTCGCGAACCCGGCGCCGGCCGTCGCGGCGCTGCCCCACAAGGCCCAGGCGGCGAACTCGGGCGCGATGGTGCCGCTGCTCGCCGACTACGACCTGCCACCGCCCGGCTCGCCGGTGGAGGTGCTGGTCAATCACTTGAAGGTGCTGGCCCAGAAGGAGCCGGAGCGCGTCGCCGAAGTTGTCAAACAGTGGGTTCAGAAAAATGCCGCCATCACCTGATCTCGAAGGGGCCGATGCCGGCTCGCTCTCGTCCACCGAACAGGCCGCCATCGTGCTCCTGAGCATGGGCGAGCAACCGGCCGCGGCCGTGTTGCAGCACCTCTCGCGCGAGGAGTTGCTGGATGTCACCCAGGTCATGTCGCGCATGAGCGGGATCAAGGTGGACATGGCGCGCACCGCGCTGCAGCACTTCTTCGACGACTACCGCGAACAAAGCGGCGTGCACGGCGCCTCGCGCGCCTACCTCAAGAGTTCGCTCGACATGGCGCTGGGCGCGAACATCGCCAGCAGCGTGCTCACCCGCATCTATGGCGACGCGATCCGGCCGAAGATGGCACGGCTGCAGTGGGCCTCGTCGCGCTGGATCGCCGACCGCATCGCGGCCGAGCACGAACACATGCAGGCGGTCTTCCTTGCCTTCCTGCCCTCGGCCCTGGCCAGCGAGGTCATCGAGCGCCTGCCCGAGGACAACCGCGACCTGGTGCTGATGCAGATCGCCCAGCTCGGCCACGTGGAGCACGACATCCTGCGCGAGCTCGAGGTGCTGGTCGACGCCTACCTGGCGAGCCTGGAAACCCAGAGCGCCACGGTGGAAGGCGTGCGCCAAGCCGCCGAGATCATCAACCGCATGCCCGGCAACCGCCAGAAGGTTGTCGAGCAGATGCGGGCGCGCGACCCGGCCGTGGTGGCGCAGATCGAGGTCAGCATGTACGACTTCTTCATCCTCTCGCGCCAGACCGAGGACGTCATCACCCGCATCATCGAAGCCTCGCCGCTGGACCTGTGGGCCGTGGCGCTCAAGGGCGCGGACCCCGAGGTGCGCCGCAAGGTGCTGCAGGCCATGCCGCGGCGCCAGGCGCAGGCCTTCGAAGACACGCTGCGCCGCACCGGGCCGGTGCCGCTCAGCCGCGTCGAGCAGGCGCGCGCCGAGATCATGCGCGAGGTCAAGGCGCTGGTGGATGCCGACGAGATCCAGATCCAGCTGTTCGCGGAGGCGGTGGTCGCATGAAGACCTACCGACCGCACCGGTTCCCGCCACTGAGCCGCTTCACGCCGGCTCAGGCGGTGTCGCCCGGCGACGCTGAGAGCGCGCAAGCGGCATTGGCCGAAGGCTTCCAGCAGGGCATGGACCGGGGCTACCGCGAGGGCCATGACAGCGGGGTGGAGCGCGGCGTGGCCGAAGGCCGCCTGCAGGGCCTGCGCGAGGGCCGCGACGAAGGACAGGCCGAGGCCCGCGCGGCCGTGCTGGCCCGCTGGCAGGCCTATGCCGCGCCGGTGGACGCCGCGCTCGCGGCCCTGCACCAGGCCCAGGACGACTACCAGAAGGCCTTGCGCAGCGAGGTCGTCGATCTCGTGGGCAAGGTGGCCCGCCAGGTGATCCGCGCCGAGCTCACGCTGCAGCCCACGCAGTTGCTGGCGCTGGTGGAAGAGTCGCTCAAGACCATGCCGCCGGCCACCGGCGAGATCGAGGTGTTCCTCAACCCGGAAGACCTGGAGCGCATCCGCGATCTCGACCCCGTGCGCGCCCGCGCCTGGAAGCTCATGGCCGACAGCCGCCTCGACGCCGGCGAGTGCCGCGTGCACTGCGGTGGCCAGGAGGCCGACGCGGGCTGCCGCCACCGGCTGCAGGCCTGCATGGAACAGATCGGCGCGCAGCTGCTCGACACCGAACCCCCCGCCGCCGAGCCGGCTCCCGCCACGGAGCCCGCCGCATGATCGCCGAGCGCCTGAAGTCCGTCGAACTCACTGAGGTGCCGGTCTCCGTGCCCACGGGGCGGCTGGTGGGCGCGGCGGGCATGTTGCTGCACGTCAAGGGCTGCCAGCTGCGCATCGGCCAGCGCTGCCGCATCGAGGTGGGGCCGGGCGACTGGGTCGAGGCGCAGGTGGTGGGCTTTCGCGACGAGATGACCTCGGTCATGCCTTTCAAGAAAACCGATGGCCTGAGCGCTGGCGCGCGCGTGCTGCCGATGGCGTCGGACAGCGAACTGCTGATCGGCCCGTCCTGGCTGGGCCGCATCGTCAACGGCCTGGGCGAACCCATGGACGGCCTGGGCCGCCTCGGTGGCGAGCACCGGCTGGGCAGCCAGCCGCCGCGCGTGGACCCGCTGCGCAAGCGGCCCGTGCACGAGCCGCTGGACGTGGGCGTGCGCGCCATCAACGGCCTGCTCACGCTCGGCCGTGGCCAGCGCGTGGGCCTGATGGCCGGCAGCGGCGTGGGCAAGAGCGTGCTGCTGGGCCTCATCACGCGCCAGACCGTGGCCGACGTGGTGGTAGTCGGCCTCATCGGTGAACGCGGTCGCGAGGTGCGCGAGTTCATCGACCTCTCCCTCGGCCCCGCCGGCCTGCGCCGCGCGGTGGTCGTGGTGGCGCCGGCCGACGAGTCGCCGCTGATGCGCCTGCGCGCCACCGAGCTGTGCCACTCCATCGCCGCGCACTACCGCGACCGGGGCCAGAACGTGCTGCTGCTGCTGGACTCGCTCACCCGCTACGCCATGGCGCAGCGCGAGGTGGCGCTCTCGCTCGGTGAGCCGCCGGCCACGCGCGGTTACCCGCCTTCCGTGTTCAGCGCGCTGCCGCAGCTGGTGGAGAGCGCGGGGAACGGCGAAGGCGAGGGCAGCATGTCCGCCATCTACACCGTGCTCGCCGAAGGCGACGACCAGCAGGACCCGGTGGTGGACACCGCGCGCGCCATCCTGGACGGCCATATCGTGCTCTCGCGCGCGCTGGCCGAGCGCGGCCACTACCCGGCGATCGACATCGGCCAGTCCATCAGCCGCTGCATGTCGCTGGTGGCCGAGCCGGCGCACAGCGCCGCCGCGCGCTCCATGAAGGCGCTGCTCTCCAGCTACCAGCAGGTGCGCGACCTGCTGCCCATGGGCGCCTACGTGCCCGGCGCCGACCCGCAGGCGGACCGCGCCGTGAGCCTGTACCCGCGCATCGAGGCCTACCTGCACCAGGGGGTGAAGGAGAGCGCCCCCCTGACGGACTGCCTGCGCGACCTGAGCGAGCTGATGGCATGAACCCACCCACCCACCTCGTCACCCTCGGCCACCTGGTCACCGCGCGCGAGCGCGAGCAGGAGCGCATCGGCGCTGAGCTGAGCCGCCAGCAGTCGGTGCGCGAGCGCATGCAGCGCAGCGTGGATCGGCTGCACGCCATCTGCGACGCCGCCGGGCCTTCGGGCGCCCAGCCCTTCCTGCTGGCCGCCAACTGCGCGGCCTACAAGCAGTCGGTGATGGGCCTGGCGCAGGAGCAGCAGCGCAGCCTGGAGCGCCACAGCGCCGAGGTGGAGGCCACCCGCGTGGCCCTGCACGCCGCCTTTCGCCAGCGCGAAGGTGTGGCCCAGGTGCTGCACAAGCGCGAGAGCGAATGGCGCCTGGCCGGGGAGGTGCGGGCGCGAAAACAGCTGGACGACGTGGCGCTCACCGTCTGGCGCCGGACCGAGCGGTGAGAAATGGCCCCCACGCTCCACCGCTGCGCGGGTCGCTGCCCCCCAGGGGGGCTTTTTCATCTTGGGGCGGCCCGGCGATGAAAAAAATGCAGTCCCTCCTTCAAAAACCGCTGCTCCCGGTCGCCTTACCGGGCATGGGCGGGGCTTTTCCTGCCTGATCAGGAGCAACCATGGACATCAACCCGACCCAGATGGCGACCCAGCTCGCCACCATCTACACGCAGGGCACGCAGGACATCATCACGCGCGACAGCAAGAGCGCCGATGCCACCAACGCGGGCTACACCCGTCTGCGCTCGGCCCTCGCGGCATTCAACACCGCGATGGACGCGCTCTCGGGCAAGAAGGGCCTGGTCAAGAACAGCGCGACCGTCGCCGGCAGTTCCGGCGCCACGGGCACCGCCTCCGCCACGGCCCAGCCCGGCACCTACAGCTTCTTCGTGGAGGCCGTGGCCTCCAACCACCAGATCGCCTTCGCCGACCTGCCCGCCGTGCCGGTGGCCACCGGCGGGCCGCTGGTGATCCAGCAGGCCGACGGCAGCAGCTTCAACGTCAACCTGCTGATGGCCGACGCCGATGGCAACGGCACCATCTCGCAGACCGAGATCGCGCGCGCCATCAACCAGGCCTCGGGCAACGCGGGCAAGGTGACGGCCCAGGTGGTCAACACCGGCAACGGGTCCCAGCTGATCCTCTCGTCCGGCACCAGCGGCGAGGACGGCGCGATCACCGTCGACGCCAGCGGCCTGCCCGCCGGGGCCCTCAAGGACGCCCTGAGCGCCACGCCCAACGAGCTGGCGCAGGCGCGCGACGCGGTGGTGTGGCTGGGCGACCAGGGCACGGGCGTGCGCATCCAGCAGGCCAGCAACACCGTGACCGCCATCGACGGCGTGACCCTCAGCCTCACCCGCGCCATGTCCACGGGCGACGCCCCCGCCACGCTGACCGTGGCCGCCGACGAGGCCGGCACCGCCGACAACGTGCGCAGTTTCGTGACCGCCTTCAACACCTTGCAAGGCGTCATCAACGACCTCACCAAGACCGACATCAACGCGGCCGCACGAGGCGTCTTCGCCAGCGACAGCAGCGTTCGCGCGCTGCGCACCCGACTCAACGACATCCTGCGCCAGGACTTTGGCGGCGTGCGCATGTCCGAGCTGGGCATCTCCACCGACCGTCAGGGCGCGCTCACCTTCGACGCGGCCAAGCTGAAGAAGACGCTGGACGTCAAGCCCGACGCGCTGGACAAGGCCTTCGGCTCGTCCAGCCTCTCGGCGCCCTCGGGCTTGCTGGGCTCGATGAACACCTACCTCAAGACCTGGCTCGACTCGGGCAACGGCCAGATCAAGCGCCGCCAGGACTCGGTGCAGACCCTGCAGCGCGACATCACCAACCGCCAGGCGCGCCTGGACGAGCAGTTCGCGATGTCCTACGAGCGCTACCTGCTGCAGTTCACCCAACTTCAATCCCTGATGGGCCAGCTCAACCAGACCTCGGGCATGTTCGGATCGTCCACCTCGGCCACCGCCTGAGGACCGACCGCAACGCCCGTCACCACCCCCGACGAGGACTTCCTTGACATACGACGCATACGAGAGCTACGCCCAGGTCGACCTGGGCGCCCAGACCGCACAGGCCTCGTCCGTGCAGCTGGTGCTCATCCTGATGAACGGCCTGCAGGACGAACTGGCGCGCGCGCGCGCCCACATCGAAGGCAGCCGCTTCGAGGCCAAGGCGCGCAGCCTCGACAAATGCGTCGGCATGCTCAATGGCCTGTCCAGCTCGCTGGACACGGACGCCGGTGGCGAGGTGGTCGCGCAGGTCGCGGAGGTCTACGACTACTGCGCCCGCCGCCTGCACGAGGCCGGGGTCCGGCTCGACGTGGGCATGGTCGACGAAGTGGGCCGGCTGCTGCGCACGCTGCAGGAAGGCTGGGAAGGCATGCAGGCCCACCATGGATAAGCGCCAGGCGTTCCTGGACCTGGCGGCGCGCCTGCGCCACGAGACGCAGGCCGCAGACTGGGCCGCGCTGGCTCGCACCGATCAACAGCTCGCCGCGCTGCTCGCCCGCCTGCCCGCCGTGGCGGCCCTGAGCGCGCCGGAGCAGGCCGCGCACCACGCGCTGCGCCAGGCGCACGAGGCCGCGCGCACCGCCTGCGCGCAGGCCCATGCCCAGGCCCACGAGCGCCTTCAGGCGCTGTGCGACCAGCGCACCGGCTGGACCGCCTACGCCCTGAGCACCGACCTGCAGGAGGCCTTGCCATGAACGCCGCATCCCCCGTCCTCAACCTCGCCCCCGCAGCGTCCGCACCGATCGGTGCCGCGCCGATCGCGCCCCCGGCCGATGGACAGGCCGCGCCGCCGGGCGATTTCGCCGACCTGCTGGCCGTGGGCGAAGGCGCGGAGCCCATCGACGCCGCCGACCCCACGCTCCCCACCGAGATCGGCCTGCTCGATGAAGAGCCGGCGGCCGATGACGACGGTGAGCAGGCGCGCGACGACGGCCCGGCCGAACCCACGGAGGCGATGCTGTCCGCCGCCCTGGCCACGGTGCAGTGGACGGTGGGTGTGGAGCGCGCGCTGCAGCTGGCGCTGCGCTCCTCGCAGGCCGCACCCGCCGCGCCGCCGCCGGGCGCCGCGCCCGTGGCCCTGTTCCATACCAGCCCGGCACCCGCGACGTCCCTTGCGGCGGTGCCCGTGCCCGCCGACCCCGCCGTGTCCGATGCCTCGGCGCCGTTGCCGGCGGCCGCACCGGCCGGGCAGGGCAGCACCACGGCCGATGCCGGCGCGCGCGCGCCGCGCTTCGAACTGCCACCGGTGCAGGCCGGCCCCGCCGCCGCGACCGCGCCGGCCACGGGCAACGCCTTCGTGCTCGAAGGCGACAGCGTGCGCCTGCCCGCCGCCGAGCCCGACCTGTGGCAGCGCCCGCTCGCGCAGGCGCTGGGCGATCGGCTGCAGGTGCAGGCCTCGCAAGGCATCGAGCAGGCGCGCATCCGGCTGGAGCCGCCGGCCCTGGGCCGCATCGAAATCGTGCTGCGCCAGGAGGCCGGCCAGCTGCAGGTGCAGCTCAGCGCCTCCCACCACGACGTGGTGCGCCAGCTGCAGGCCATGGGCGAAGGCCTGCGGCAGGAACTCACGCACAAGCAGGGCAGCCCCGTCACGGTGCAGGTGTTCGAAGACCGCGCGCTCGCCGACGGCCGCTCCCCGCACCGCGAACGCCCACACCCACCGCAGCAGGAAGACCGGCCCGGCCAGGGCCTGCTGAGTGAATCGAAGGCCGACCGGCGCGCCTTCACCCTGGCCTGAAGCGCCACCGACCGACCGCCACCGAGCCTGCCCGCATGAAAAAAGTCAAACTGATCTCCCTCGTCGTCGGCGTCGCGCTGCTCACCGCCGCGGGCGGCGGCGCGGCGGCCTACTGGTTGCTGCGCCCGGCCAAGCCGGCCGTGGCCGGCGCTCCGGCGCCCGACAAGCGCGAGTACCGCTACGTCACGCTGGACAAGGTCATCGTGATGCTGCGCGGGCGCGAAGGCGGCCCGCTGACCAACTACCTCGCGGTGGACCTGGTGTTCAAGACCCCCGTGGCCGACGAGGCGCAGACCAAGCAGCAACTGCCCAAGCTGCGCTCGATCGCGGTGCGCTCCCTCTCCGAGTTCACGCTCGAACAGGCCGGCATGCTCACCATCCCCGCGCTCTCCGACCATGTGCAGAAGGCCTATGTGGAGAGCTTCAAGGCCGAGGCGCGGGCCATGCCCTTCGGTGAAGTGATGATCGGCAAGCTCATCATCGAGTGAGCGACGGCATGTACGGCGGTTACACCGAAATGGCCAGCGTGGCCGCGGCCGAGCTCGGCGCGGCGGACGAGCAGAAGCACCTGCTGGCGTTCACGCCGCTGGTGCGGCGCACCGTGCGCCAGCTCAGCTCGCAGGTCGGTGGCACCATGGACCGCGACGACATGATGCAGATCGGCCTCATGGGCCTGCTCGAGGCCCTGCGCCGCTACGGCGAGCCCGACGACCGCTTCCCGGCTTTCGCCAGCCTGCGGGTGCGCGGCGCCATCCTGGACGAGCTGCGCCGCCAGGACTGGCGGCCGCGCTCGGTGCGCCAGGAGAGCTTTCGCCTCAAGACCGAGGTGCGCGAACTCACGAAGCGCATGGGGCGCGAACCCACCGAGGCCGAGGTGCTGGCCGGGCTGGACATCAGCCCCGAGGCCTACCTGGCCTACCAGCAGGACAGCAACGCCGAGACCCTGGCCAGCTTCGACGACATGTTCGACGCGCTGTCCAACGAGGCGTCCGCCCAGCGCTCGCCAGAAGCCGAACTGGTGCTCAAACGAAGCCTACAGCAGGCTTTGGGCACGTTGAGCGAGCGTGAACAGCGCGTCATTCAGCTCTACTACGAATACGAACTGAGCCTCAAGGAGATCGCGGCGGTGCTGGGCTTGACCGAAGCCCGCATCTGCCAGATCAACAAGGCCGCCCTGCAGAAGATGAAAACCGTCCTGCAGACCGACTGACCGATTTTTCAAAGCCCAGCCATGCAACTCTTCGTCGGCGCCCTTGTCATCCTCCTCACCGTCTTCGGCGGCTTCCTGCTGGGCGGCGGAGACCTCGCGGTGGTCTGGGAACCGGTGGAACTGCTGATCATCGGCGGCGCCGGCCTGGGCGCCATCATCGTCGGCAACCCGCGGCACGTGCTCAGCGAGATGGGCATCCAGCTGCGCAAGCTGGTCGGCTCGCGCAAGCAGGGCGAGGAGTTCCAGCGCCAGCTGTTGCTGCTGATGTACGAGCTGCTGCAGACGGCCGCCGGCGGCATCAAGGCCCTGGACGCCCACGTGGAAGAGCCGCACAAGAGCGCGATCTTCATGAAGTACCCGCTGGTGCTCGACGAACCCAAGCTGCTGCACTTCATCGTCGACAACTTCCGCCTGATGGCCATCGGCAAGATCAACGCCCACGAGCTGGAGGGCGTGCTGGAGCAGGAGCTCGAGACCATCCACGAGGAACTGAATCAGCCGGCCAAGTCGCTGCACAAGATCGCCGAGGCCATGCCCGGCTTCGGCATCCTGGCCGCCGTGCTGGGCATCGTGATGGCGATGAACTCGGTGGGCGCCGGTGCCGGCGCGGGCGAGATCGCGGCCAAGGTGGCCGCGGCCATGGTCGGCACCTTCATCGGCATCTTCCTGTGCTACGCCGTGCTCGACCCCATCAGCAACATGATGAAGCAGCTGGTGAAGGAGGAGATGTCGCACATGGAAGCCGTCAAGGTGGTGCTGGTCACCCATGTGTCGGGCAAGGTCGCGCTGCTGGCCATCGACGCCGGGCGCCGCCTGGTGCAGCTCAACATCAAGCCCAGCTTCTCCAAGCTGGAGTCCTGGATCAACGCGCTGGAGGGCCGCGAAGAGGAGCCCAAGCAAGAGTTCAACCGACGCGCGGGGGATCGCCGTGTCCAAGCTTGACCACGCCACCATCGTCAAGCGCGCCTCGCGGCGCCACGACGAAGAGGCGCACGGCGGGGCCTGGAAGGTGGCCTTCGCCGATTTCGTGCTCGCGCTCATGTGCCTGTTCATGGTGCTGTGGGTGCTCGCCGCGCGCGACAAGGAAGAGCTCAGCGGCCTGATGACCGCCAGCGGTGGGCATGTGGTCAACGAGGGGCGCGGCCCGCGCGTCGAAACCGTGGGTGGGCCGCGCGGCAGCCTGATCGAGCGTTTTCCCATGCCGGCCCGCGGGTCGGGCGGCGGCCCGATGGCGGGCGAGCAGGTGGGCGAGGTGCAGCCGCGCGAACCGGGCCAGCGCGTGCGCTACGAAACGCCCGCGCAGCTGCAGGACCTGGCCGAGCTGCTCAAGCTGATGAGCGAGCAAGCGGGCCTGCAGGCCAACCTGCAGACCATCGTCACGCCCTACGGGCTGCGCATCATGCTGCACGACACCGACCGCGAAGGCATGTTCCAGCTCGGCAGCGCGACGCCCGGCGCGAAATTCAAGGACATGCTGCGGCGCATGGGCCCGCTGTTCGCGAAGATCGAGAACAGCATGCTCATCGTCGGCCACACCGACGCCAGGCCCTATGCTGGTGCGGGCCCGCACACCGCATCGAACTGGACGCTGTCGAGCGACCGCGCAGCCGCCGCGCGCGCGCACCTGATGGATGGCGGCATGCCCGCGCGCAACGTGTTGCAGGTGGTCGGCATGGCCGATCGCGCGCCCTTCGAAACCGGGGACGCCCACGCCAGCGTGAACCGGCGCATCGAATTGCTCGTGCTTACCGAAGGCCAGAGCGGGGCCATCGCCGCCATGTTCGGCGCGCCCACGGACCAGCACCCACTGGTGCCCGGCGTGCAGACCGAGATGCCCAGCCTGGACGTGCTCGCGGCGCTGCGCGCGTCCCTGCTCAAGGCCAGCCAGGGCATCCCCGGCCTGCAGCAGGTGATGGACCGCGGCGCCAACCACCCCCCCGTCACCCCATGAACGCCCTTCAGGCCGCAGGCGAATGCAAACCCGACGAACGCGAGGAGATCGCATGAGAATTTCCGGCAACCCAGGTGCAGAGTCCGCCGCCGCCGCGCGGGCCGCCGACGCGCCCCGCACCGACGCGGCCAGCGCCGGCGCGCCCTCAGTGGCCACCGCGCCGGCCGCGCTGGCCTCGGGCGTCATGCAGCCCGCCATGGACGCGCTGCGCGGCATGTCGGACGTGGACACGGCCCGCGTCGCCGAGATCCGCGAAGCCCTGGCGCGCGGCGAGATCCGCTTCGACGCCGGCAAGCTCGCCAGCCTCATCACGCGCTACCACGGGAGCCGGCCGTGAGCGTGCGGCGCGAGTGCGTGGCCTTCCTGGAGCTGGTGCGCGACGACCAGAGCGACTTCCAGGCCATGCGCGACCTGCTGCAGGCGCAGTTCGACGCCGCGCTGCGCCACGACCCCGTGCGCGTGGCGGCCGTCTGCGAATCCATTTCGGCACTGACCGAGCGCATCACCCAACGCGGCCACGAACGGCTCGCGCTGGCGCGGCGCATCAGTGGCGCCGACGGCCACGCGGCCTACGAGATGGTGCAGCAGGCCTTGCCGCACGGCGTGCGCGCCACCGTGAAGCAGTGGTACACCGACCTGCAGGCGATGGTGACCGAGTGCCAGCGCCTCAACGCGCGCAACTGCGACCTGCTGATGGGCCAGTACGAGATCATGCAGCGCGTGCTCAACGACGAGGTGCACACCTATGCGCCTGCCTGACGCGCGCTTCGCGGCGCTGTCGCCCGCCATGGCGATGGACGGCATGGCGCCGCTGCCGCGCGCGGGCGCGGGTGGCTTCAGCGCGCTCATGCGCTCGGTGGACGGCGAGGTGCGCCGCTTCATCGCCCAGGGCTCGGGCGCCAGCCTGCCGGGCGGGCTCACACCCGAGGCCGCGTCGCTGCGCCTGCGCATGGCCACGGCCACCGCCGAGGCGCCGGGCGCCCGCCCTGCTTCGGGCGAGGGTGTGCCCGAGGCCGAACGCGCCGCCTTTCTCCACCGCATCGCGCCCTGGGCCGAAAGCGCTGGCCGTGCGCTGGGCGTGGCGCCCGAACTGGTCGCGGCCCACGCGGCGCTCGAATCGGGCTGGGGCCGGCAACCGCTGCGCGCGGCCGACGGCAGCGACACGCACAACCTGTTCGGCCTCAAGGCCACGGGCGGCTGGAAGGGCGGCACCACCGACGCGCTCACCACCGAGTTCAGCGAGGGCGAGGCCCACAAGACCACCGAGCGCTTCCGCGCCTACGCCGATCCGGGCGAAGCCTTCCAGGACTACACGCGCCTGCTGCGCGACAACCCGCGCTACCGGGGCGCGGTCAACGCGGGCCAGGACGCGCGGGCCTTCGCCCAGGGCCTGGCGGCGGGCGGCTATGCCACCGACCCGGCCTACGCCGGCAAGCTGGAGCAGGTGGCCCGCCAGATCCAGGGAGCCTACCGATGAGGCGCCAGCGCTACTCGGCGGGTTCGACCACGCCCTCGTCGACGACGCGCGCGCTCAGCGTCTTGCCCGACGCGGTGTTGCGCACCCGCACCAGCTCGCCGAGCGAGCCGGCCTGCAGGCTCTCGCCCGCGTTCTCCACCGACACGCCGCCCTGGCGCGCGACGATGCGCACGGCCGCCCCGCGCTTGACCAGCACGGCCTTGTTCAGCAGGCGCGCCTGCAGCACCTGGCCTTCGCGCAAGGCGCGCCGGCTCGACTGGCCCACCGCTTCATCCGCGGTGCCGAGGGCGTCGGCCATCTGCGTCACGTCGCGGCGCTCGGGCCGCACGTCCGCGGCGGTGAGTGCCTTGCCGGCGGCGAGGGCCCCGGCGCTCACCAGCACCTCGGCCTCCAGCGTTGCGCGCGCCACGAACTCGTGCGTCCAGCCCGGTGTGTCCGGGCAGCTCACCTTGAGCGGCATGCGGGTCGGGTGGCGGGCGTCGCCCAGGTCCACCGCCACCGGGCGGGCGCACTGCAGATTCGCGGGCGCGCGGCTGCCGAGCTTCACGCTCACTTCAGGGGCTTTCCAGCCCAGGTCTTCGGCGTGGGCGAACCAGTGCGCGCGCACCGCCTGCTCGACCTGCGGCAGCACGGGCGCCGCCACCGCGAGCGCGGGCAGGGCGCCGAACCAGACAAGCAACTTCAAACAGAAAGGACTGCGCATGGGTATCGATATCGGGCAAGTGATCGCGGTGCATGCCGACGCACTGCAGTTGCGGGCGGAGCGGACCAAGGTGCTGGCCTCCAACCTCGCCAACGTGAACACCCCGGGTTACCAGGCCCGCGACATCGACTTCGCCGCCAGCCTGGAACGGGTGATGAGCGAAGGCGGGGAGGGGCTTGAAACGGGCGATGGCGGCGAGCTGATGTACCGCGTGCCGCACCACCCTTCGGCGGATGGTAACACCGTGGAATTGGGCGTCGAGCAGGCGGCTTTCGCGCAGAACGCGGTCGGTTTCCAGACCAGCCTGACCTTCGTCCAGATGAAATTCAAAGGCCTGACGCAGGCCATCGCGGGGCAGTAAACATGTCGTTCGAAAGCATCAGCCGCATCGCGGGCTCGGCCATGTCGGCCCAGACCGTGCGCCTCAACACCATCGCGAGCAACCTCGCCAACGCCGAGGCCGCCTCGGGCGTGGAGGGCGACACCTACCGCGCGCGCAAGCCGGTCTTCGCCACGATTTACGACAACGGCGGCAACGGCGCCACGCCCGGCGCCAGCGTGCAGGTGCTCGACGTGATCCAGAGCGACGAGCCGCTGCGCCGCATGCACCAGCCCGACCACCCGCTGGCCAACGAGGCCGGCGACATCTACCTGCCCAACGTGAACCCCGTGGCCG